>Ga0310695_10000176_pt1 | contig 169990 bp, 137 predicted proteins | sample RumenRJG_04DNA_FD_203882 | JGI IMG/M metagenome (GOLD analysis project Ga0310695, IMG submission 203882) | Bovine rumen microbial communities from Lethbridge, Alberta, Canada - RJG_04 (v2) (version 2) | ecosystem: Host-associated > Mammals > Digestive system > Stomach > Rumen | place: Canada...
TGAACTGCACCCCAAAAGTTAGACACAAAACTTTTGGAGTGCAGTTTGTTTATGAAGTACAGTTATGAAGAAAAGCTAAGTGTTGTAATCGAAATCATGTATGGTAAAGGCCTCAAGACTTTATGTCGAGAGCGGCATATTAGTATTAATTTGGTCCGCAGCTGGGTGTACAGGTACAGGGCCTTTGGAGAATCCGGCCTACTGAAATCGACGAGAGGTTATTACTATAGCCCAGCAGAAAAGGAGAAAATTATTTTGGAACATCTCCAGGATGGTGTAACTTTGCTGCAGTTATGCCTTCGATATGGCCTGACCCGGAGCACGATTCAATCGTGGTTGAGGACAGTTCGTTCTGGAGGCTCCCTATATGATGTAAAACGACGAGGACGTCCACCCAAAGATCCGATGGCAAGACCAAAGAAGAGAGAACCGCAGACAGAGCTTGAAAAGCTTCAGGCAGAGAACCTCCGCCTGAGGGCAGAGAATGCTTTGCTAAAAAAAGTGAAGGCCTTAGTCGAGGAGGAACAGAAAGCCCGAGCACGTCTCAATGGGCAAAAGCCATCGACGAACTAAGGCCGGAATACCCCCTTGACTTGCTGTTGAAGTTGAGGAAGATGGCCCGTTCCGTGTTCTATTATCACCTGAAACGCCTGAAAGCCGGTGACAAATACGCAGTGGAGAAAGAGTGTATAAAGTCTGTTTTCCATGAGCATAAAGGCCGTTATGGCTATCGGCGTGTCACCGCAGAAATGCACAACAGGGGTTTTGCCATAAACCACAAGACCGTGCAGCGCCTGATGGGTGAGTTGTGTCTAAAGAGCAGAATACGCAAAGTGCGCTACCGTTCGTACAAAGGGGAGGTCGGCAAAATCGCCCCTAATATAATCGCCAGGGACTTTTCAGCCGAGGCCCCGAACCGCAAATGGGCGACTGATGTGACGCAGATAAACATAGGCTCTGTCAAGCTCTATCTTTCCCCGATACTGGACATGTTCAATGGAGAGATCATATCCTACAACATCTCCAAAAGTCCGAATCTGGAACAAGTGTACGATATGCTGGACAAAGCCTTCGCCAAGTTCGGCAATCTTGACGGCCTCATATTACACTCCGATCAAGGTTGGCAGTACCAGCACTTCGGATACCGTCAACGGCTTGCGGAGCATCACATCATGCAAAGCATGTCACGCAAAGGAAACTGCCTTGACAATGCGATGGCTGAGAACTTCTTTGGAATCATGAAGTCGGAACTTCTGTATGTCGAAGAGTTTGAATCGCCCGAAGCCTTCATGAAGGCTTTAGATGAATATATAGACTATTATAACAATAAAAGAATCAAATCCAGGTTAAAAGGAAAGAGCCCGGTGCAATACCGAACTCTTTACTTTAACTGAATAATGTTTAACCTGTCCAACTTTTTGGGGTCACTTCAGTACCAGGTTAAAGGTTAAGGGTTAAAGGTTAAAGAGGCTTCCGCCTTTGGGCTCGCTGCGACCGCAGGTTAGAGCGTTTTGAAATAAAAGCGGCAGCCGTCCCGTGAATGGGGCGGTTGCCGCGCGCTAAAGGGTATGGGAGAGGATTGGGGCTTTACTTCCAGGAGGGGTCGCTCTCGTTCCAGCAACGGTCGAGAGCGGTGACGGCATACTGCCACTTACCCTTGCCGCCGTCGGGCAGGATAAAGGTGGTCTCGCCGGTAATGGCGAGGATATCGGCAGGATTGTCAAGATGACCTTTCTTGCCCTTGGGATAACGGTATACCACGTAACGCACGGCCTGTTGCATGGGGTCGTCGGTCTTGTGGGCGCTCCAGACAAGACATTTCTTGCCGTTCACCTTCTTGATATTGAGGCCATCAACATGGTGTGGCTTCTCGTTGTCGATCCACGTATAGGCGGGAATGAGGGCGGGATAGCAGGTCTGCTTGCTCTCTAAGGAGTCCAAGACGCCATTGTTGTTGGTGGTGACGCTGTAGGCCGGCCACCAGGTGACACCGTGCACGTTGTCCATGGCGCGCTGCAGGCGCATCTTGTGGTCAAGTTGAGTGGGATTGGAGGGGTCGCCGCCCTCATCGGCGATGTCCTGATGAGACATCACGTTGTTGACCGCCTGGCCGTAGTACATGTGACGGCCGTTGGCATGGTCGTTCCACCAGTGCATCAGCACGAGGTCACTGGCCAGTTTGTGCTCGAGTTCCCAGTAGAGTTGGGGCACCATATAGTCAACCCACCCCTCGGCCGTCCACTTGAGGCAGTCGGCATACAGGGCGTCATAGCACTGCAGGCCGTTGGTCTCGCTGCCATCGGGGTCGCTGGCCTTGTTGCGCCAGATGCCGAAGGGGCTGATGCCGAAACGCACCCAGGGTTTTACCTCCTGGATGGTGTTGTGCAACTGTTCGATGAGCAGGTCCACGTTGTGGCGGCGCCAGTCGTCCTTGTCCCAGCCGATACCGTACTCGTTGTAGGATGTAGTGTCGGGGAACACGGCGTCCTTGACAGGATAGGGATAGAAATAGTCGTCCATGTGCAGGGCGTCGATGTCATAACGCGTAAGGATGTCACGCACCACCTTGTCGATGAAGTCGCGGCTCTCAGGCAGCCCCGGGTCGAAGTAGAGTTTTCCGTCGGCATATTTGAGGAACCACTCGGGGTGCTCATAGTAGATGTGTCCCGCGGCGGGCTTGTCCTCCTCGCTGCTGGTCACGCGGTAAGGATTTATCCAGGCGTGCAGTTCCATGCCGCGGCGGTGGGTCTGCTCAATCATGAACTGCAGCGGGTCCCACACGGGGTTGGGCGCTTTGCCCGGCTCGCCGGTGAGCCATCGGCTCCAGGGCTCAAGGTCGCTGACGTAGGCTGCATCGGCCTGCGGACGAATCTGCCAGATAACGGCGTTGCAGTTGGCGCGCTGCAACAGGTCAAGTTGCTTGATGAGGTAGTCGCGGGTTTCTTCGGGCGTCATGCGGGCATACTGTCCCTGGCCGATGATGTGCATCCATGCTCCGCGGAACTCGTGTTTGGGCAGCGTGGGGCCGGCATTGTTCTGAGCCGTCATGCAGCCACACATTGCCAACAACAACAATGAGAAGAATATCAATCTTTTCATATATACACTTGATTTATCGGTGGTTAAGTACCGAAACAGAGGCGCAATATCTTGCGCCTCTGAATCCTATCGTTATCAGTCTTGAATTATTCCTCGGGAACCGGGAGCCACACATAGGCTCCGAGGTCAACCGCGCCAGTAGCCAAGCGGTCGTTGCCATAGCGGTCATATCGAGCCTCGGGCGGACACAGGGCGGGATTGCCCTTGCCGATGGCGGGACTCTCGTTGTTCAGCCTGTAGTCGAACAGATGCTCGTCGCGGTCGGTGAGGAAGAGCGGGTCGGCATCCCACACGCAGTTGATGAAATGGTTATCGTTGATGCCATCGCTCTTAAACAGGCAATAGCGCATATAGACGTCGAAGTCTTCCAAATCGCCCACGTTGATCTCTTGGCAGTCATTAAAGAAACTATAGAGGACGCAGTTGTCGAAATTGGCCCTGATTTTGCCGATCATGCCGTTACTGTACTCGACATTAAATACATTGAGCATGGGTAATTCGGGAACAGCAAAGAGGTAATAATTGGCAAAAGTGCACTGGCTCATCTTCACCTTGCCACCAGCGAAGTAGCACACTTCCTCGGCGGCATCGCTGAATTCGGTGCCGATAGCCTCGACATAGCAGGTCTGTGTCACCAGACAGGTCGTGGCCGAGTTAGTGAGGACGCAGTTGACGAGTTTGAGCGCACATCGCGTAGTATCGTCCAACAGGTCGCTGCTGCAGTGCATACCTATTCTGCTGCCGCGCATGATGACATGCTTGAGTACGTTGCCCGTCGTGGGCGGAGTGAAAATGATGCCACCCCACTGGCCCGACATGATGTCGAAACTCGTCTCTCCCACAATGCGGTCGAGACGGTCGCCGCGGAAGGTCACAGGCTCCTCGGCAGTGCCGTTGGCGAGCATGCGTCCGGCACAGCGCATGGCGGCCTTGTCATGGAACAGGAGCGTAGTGCCGGCATCGAGTGTCAATGTGACGCCGGGAGCGACAAACACAGTATCGTAGATGAGATAAGGCTTGTTGCCCGTCAAGCGGGTGTTGCTCGCAATGGTGTCACCGGACATGCGGATAACATCCTGCCCCCAGGCAGTAAGCAGCACGTACTGCGGCTTGCCGTTGGTTTCAAACTCCAGGCGGTCCTCGAGCAGCGTGGGCTCGTCGCTCTCCATCTCGTCGAGATAGGCCTCGACGAAGATGTAGATGGAGTCATTGCCGCGGATTTCCACATTGTGGAATTCATCACCGCGTATGCCGTCCACATTGAGGTGGAAACGCCCCTTATTGGAGAGGCCTGCCACCTTGATGGACGAGATGTTGATCTGCTTTTTGCTCCGGTTGTAGACCACCATCTGCTTGGTAGCGGTGCCCTGCAGGGTGATGACGGTGTCAAAGGCCAAGGTGTCACAGTTGAACGCCAGCACATCGCTCGGCGAGGTCGTAAAACCGTCCTCGATGCAGGAGGAGCACACAGCAACCAGCGCCACTGCTATGGCCATTAACCGTATATGAAACTTTGTGTTAATCATTCTATTACAGGGATTGTTCTATGTTTAAAGAACGCAGGATGCCTTAATTTAGTATAAATGGCCCGCATTATCGCTGGAAAACCGCCACCATCGGATAGTGGTCGCTCTCACCCTTCTTGTCACGTCGGCACGAGAGCACCTTCATGTCACCACGGTACAGGATATGGTCAATCTTGACATACAGGTGATTGGTATGGAAGGTGTAGGTGGGTCCAAAGCCGGCGTCGGCCCACGCGTCACGCAGGTCGTCGCCGCAGATGGTGCGGTAGGCAAACGAGCCGGGCGTCTCGTTCATGTCACCCATGACGAGGACATCGGTGCCCGAGTCGTCCAGCAGTTGTCTGACGGCCTGAGACTGGCGCACGTGACCACGGAATCCGCCCGTCAACTTCTTCAGCACCGACTTGGCGCGCTGCTTGCGCCCTGACGGCTTGCCCATCGATTCGATGATGCGGTTGTCATTCTGGTTCATGCGCAGTGAACTCAGGTGCATACTCACTACCCGGAGGTTCCCTCCAGGCGCATCCACGTCCCAAGCCTTGATAAAGTAGTTCAGAGTATCCTGTGCCAGCACAGGCGACTCTACCTCGGTGAACGGGTACTTTGATAAGATGCCCACATCGTAGAAGTGCTTCTTGCGATAGGGATATTTCTCGTAAAGTTCAGCCAACATGGGCTTGAGTTTAGCCTGTTTCTCGAACGGGAAATAAACCAGACCCTCTTGGATGACCACGATATCGGCATCGGTGTCGAGGATGTAACGCATCGTCTTGCTGGGCCTGCTGTCGCCGTCCTGCCAATTGAATTGCTCCACATTCATCGTCATCACCGTCAGTTGATGCTTATCCTTATCAGGGCTCGAATGGAAAAAGTTGAACGGGGTGATGAGGCGCAACGTGGGCCAAGCGAGCAAGAAGGCTCCCAACAGTACCACGGCTGAGCGCCACTGCCGGAATGCGGCCAACAGCAGCAAGATGACGAGCGCTACCAGCGCCACGGCCGGCAAGGCGAGCGTCGCCAGCGCCGGCAGAGTCCAGATATTGGGGTCGACACGGCCACCATAGGCCGCAAAGAGCAAAACAAACGAGGCCACAATGGCCACTATGCGAGCAATCAGTTTCATCGCGACAAAACTTTCCAGTCGGTATCAAAAAACGGCTGTTGCGCAACCATACGCGGCAGGTAAGTCTTGAGCAGCCAGATGGCCGGCCACTCCAGCAGCATGGTCACAGAGAAGACTATCAGGGCGAGCGGGACGCCCGGCGACATACCGAAGCGCAGGATGAGCAACGAGCGCACAGGGAGGAAAAACAGCGGGTGCGTACCCAGGATAATCAGCGAGTAACGGCCATAATGACACAACACCGGGATGTGCGGCAACGGCTTGCAGGCCCAAAACAGCGCCAAGATGGCAGTAGCGGTCAACAGATAGAATTTCCAATATGCAGGCAGAATCTGGAAATGCAGATTCAGTCCCGTGCTGAACAGGTAGACGGGTAGAGCGACAACCGCGAGAACCAATATGCCCCAACGGTCCCACCTCGATGGCGACAAGGCCCCTACCCTGTTCAGCCCCCACCCCAACACAAAATAAGGCAAGGCCACAAACGACGTGTCGAGCATAAGGGGCAACTCCACCTTGCGGCATGCCAACACGTAACCGGCCACCGAAATAGCCACTGTCGCCAGCAGCACTCCCCACCAGGGCTTGATACACTGCCTCAGGCCATAGAAGATGACATTGACCCAAAAGAGGCTGAGCAGGAACCACAACGGCGTGGTCACCTCCCAGTAGCGCAGGTAGAACGGCTCGACCAGTCGTACGGGGCTGATGTCGATGGTGTCGGCGCCGATGGCCATGCGTGCCGCCCACTCGAGCAGCCTCACCGCATAGGCCAGCACAATGAAGAAAACGAACGGCACAAGGATGTTGTTCACCTTGCGCCGCGTGAAGTCGAGAAAGCCGCCGTAACGCTTGAAGAAGATGCCCGATATGAAATAATACATCGGCAGGCGGAAAGCCTGCAAGGCATTATTCAGGTTGGGCGCCAAGTAGTTAAAGAAATCATGGTCGATGTGGTACATCACGATAAGCATGATGCACAAACACTTCATCAAGTCGATGTAGGCAATGCGCCTTTGAGCCATTGTCGCAGGCCCTGCAAGAGGCAGGGAAAAAGGCCGATGTCAGAGTTTGGACTGCACCATAGCGATGACGCGATGCATGTCGGTCATCTCGGCAATCTCCTCCGGTTCAAGTTCGATGTCAAAGGCTTCCTCTATTTCAGAGGCAAACGTGAGATGCCGCAACGAGTCCCATCGGTCACAGTTGCGTTGTGACAATTCAAGGGATACCTCGGTCATGTCAAATACCTCGCGCGCAATTTCTAAAATCCTCTCATCCAAGTTCATAGCACTCTGATGTTATAGCAATTCTTAATCTCATAAACTTGATTCAGTTCCAACACATAGTGCTTGGAACCATCGTCGTCGACGGCAACACATTCCATACCCAAGCGGTCATAGAATTGTGCGGTCTGGCCATTCTTTGCCGTCGGCAGATAGGCGGCCGTCACCTTCCTGATGCCGTCGAGCCTCAACAGGTTGAGCACCGTCTTGACAAAGGCGTCCTCGATGCCCTTGCCCAAGATGCGGCAACTGAGCAGCAGCGAGTCGATGTTCACCGTGACGTCATCGATAGGCTCTACAAAAACCGCGCCAGTGATGCCGCTGTCACCGAACCTATCGCTGACATTGACGCAGAAGACGCGCCACCCGTCATCGATGTGCTGCTGCACATCGGTGGCGGTGTAACGGCGTGTCGTCAGGTTGAACTGGTTGGTCTTCTGGGTCATCTGGGCGATGCGCGGCACCCGGTGCTCATCGGCCTCGGTAATGTCCAGGCAGATTTCCAGGCTATAGAGGTAAGCGTCGAGATCGGCAAAATGCGATTGCTCGGCACGCCGCAGCGCATTGGCCCTGTACTGCTGGGTCTTGGCCCTGTCCTCGTCGGTCACCTGATAGATGCGGAAATAGCGCTCCACCAGCGACTTGAAGAACGGAATCAACTGATAGGGCTTGTCGGGGAAATCAGGCACTTCGACCTGCGGCAACAGTTGCTTGACGAGTTCGCGTTCGGCAGGATTGTCATCGATGAAGACCATGCTGTCGAGGCCGATGTTGAGTTCGTCGGCCAGTTCCTTGATATTGGAAGCCTTGTCGTTCCAGTTGATGCGCATAGCGCTGAAGTGCTCTCGCTTGAGGACCATCGCCGGGTTGTTGTTCCACGCCTCATCCACGTCACTCTCGTTGTTCTTGCTGCAGATGGCCAGAATCACCCCGTTGTGCGACAAGTGCAGCAGGGCCTGCTGCCACCAGGAATAAGCCTTTCCCGGATAATCACCTCCCAGCGTGATGCCATCAACGCCGTCCTCGCCCAGCACGCCACCCCACAGGGTGTTGTCCAGGTCCAGCACAAGGCACTTCTTGGCACGCTGCATCGACAACTCAACCTCGACATGCTGCCACCAGGCGGCAAAATCACGGGCCAACTTGGGGCTGAGCAGCGTTTGGGACATGAGGTAGAACTTCCAATTGATCAGTTCGTCGCAACTATAGCGGGCGGTAAATTCTTCAAAATCAACCCACTGCACCTGCCGATGGGCCGTCGCCAACTGCCTGATGTGGCTATTGAATGCCGCCACGGCCTCGTTCACACTGCCATCATCACCCGTAATCCTCAACGGCATCAGCACGGCCAGCGAGAACACGATGAACGGCTTGGCAGCATCGGCCTGTGACAACACATAGTCCAACTTGTCGCTGTAGGAGGCTATCTCCTGCGACAAACGGGTGCTGTCGGCATTGACAGGGACCTGGTAGAACCAGATATAGCGGTCGACATCCCGGGGCACCTCGCTGATGTCGTCATAGCCCGAATAGGTCATGCCGTCATAGCCGAGGAAAGGCTCGACCGTGTGATTACGAAAGACAAATGTCATCATCGTCACTTCTTTATCAATCGGTAAACTTTGCTCAGGAAGGTCCATAACGGCAGATTCATCATCACGCGATGGATTACCTTCCACTTCATTCCATAATAATTGGCCTCGGGACCCACACAGGGGAAGGGATAAAGGCCCGAACGGCGCATGCGCGCCACCACTTCCTCGACCAGGCCGCAGGTCATCGCCTTGGTCAACGAGAAGTACAGGTAAACATTCCTCACCCCCGCCACGCTGGCCGGTGCCTTGAGGCCCGTCTGGGACTCGTAGTGCTTGATGACCTCGTCGATTGAAACGGCAGCATCGACCTGACTGAAGATGCGTTGCTTCAAATGCTCGGGGTCGGGATTATGCATGGCGCTGTCGCCACGGCTGGCATAATTGTAGGGAGCGCTGCCGTCGTGAGCCACACGGGGCGCATTGAGCAGGAAACGGGCGATGAGTGCCCCGTCCTCACAAACGATGAGGGAGGTGTCGAAGCGCCAATTTCCCTGATTGAGATAGTCGCGCCTGACCAAGAAACGCCACACATAGGGCGTCATGGAGTGGTGCTCCAGATAGTCCACTCCCGTCATCGCGGCGGTTGACGGGTAGTTGTCGTCACGGTCATGGGGACGGTCGTTGCCATCGGCATCCACACAGTTGTAGTTGAATACCAGCACGTCGAGGCTCTCATCGATGGCCCGCTGCAACAGCGGTTTCATCATACCCTCAGCCAGATAGTCGTCGCTGTCGACGAACTGGACAAAACGCCCACGAGCGGCATCGAGCGCCTTGTTGCGCGCCGCACTGACGCCGGCATTGGTCTGGCTGAGAAGCCTCACCTGGGGATGCTCGGCAGCCAAGGCCTCGACCAGTTCACGACCACCGTCGGTGGAACCGTCGTCCACCACAATGACCTCATAGCCGCCCTCGGGCAGGTCCTGGGCGATAATGGAGCGCAAGCACCTGACGATATAGGCCTCGGTATTGTACAGAGGGATGATGTATGAGAGCAGAAGTCCGTCCATTAGGCGGGGTTTTCCACGAGTTCGATCAGGCCGTTGTTCTTATTGTACAGGAAAGCGATGCGGCGGTCACCAAGAGCGCAGGCAGGCACGGGGCCGCTCACCAGCAGGAAACGCTTGGTCCGCAGCGCGGCAATGGCTTCGTCGATGTTCCTGACCTCGTAGCAGAAATGGTAGGGCGTGACGCCGGCTGTGGCCAGTGTGCGCGCCACAGGACTTTGGTCGTCAAGGGGTTGGAGCAATTCAAGCCTTGGCGCTCCCTCCTTGTCCAAAAAGCAGATGCGCACATGCTGCAAGGGGTCGTCGACGACCGGTGAGGCCGTGTAGCCCAGCCCGAGATAGAACTCCCGGGTCTTGTCGATATCACGGCAAGCGATGCCAATGTGATGAAAGACGAGTTCGGAATCCATCAATACTCAATGACCGGTGAGACGTTGCAGTCGCGCATCGACATGATTGCCGAGCCCCAACTGAGTCCGGCGCCGAAGGCGCTCAGCACGACCGTATGGTTGCCGTCGAGTTTGCCTCTCAACTCGCTGGCCATCGTCAAGGGCACCGATGCGCTGCTGGTATTGCCGTATTTGTGGATACAGTAAGGCACGCGCTCGGGATTGATTTTCAGTTTCTTCACAAAGAAATCCATCATGAAACGGTTGGCCTGGTGAAAGACGACATAGTCCACATCGTCGACCGTCTTTCCGGTTTCCTGGAGCAAGGCCTTGATGCAGCGAGGCACCTTGCTGATTGCAAAATTGAACACATCCATGCCGTCCATAAAGACCTCGAGATCGTTGCGGATGTTGCCGTCCTCGCGTTCGCGGGCGACACAACTCTCGGGGGTGATGGGGTTGCGCATACCGGCATGAATCTTGAGCACCTCCTCGCCGCTGCCATCGGTGTTGAGCATGAAGGTCGACTCACCGTAATCACCCTTTTCGATCAGAGTGGCGGTACCGGCATCGCCGTAGAGGGGCCAGTCCACCTTGTCGTGACGGTTGACAATCTTGGAGAACGTCTCACCATCGAGCAGCAGCACGCGGTTGACGCCCTGCATCGAGGCATAGGCAAATGCCGTGCTCAGCGCGAACAGGTAGCCCGAGCAACCGAGCGATATGTCAAAGCACATGGTCTCACGGGGCAGTCCCAGCCGATGCTGCATCAGACACGAAGTGGCGGGGATGCGGTAGTCGGCCGTCTGACTCATAAACAAGAGCACATCGATGCTTTCGGGCTCGATGTGGTTATCTTCCATAAGTTGCTTTGCTGCCCTGTAACACAGGTCACTGGCCATCACATCGGGAGCGGCGATGCGCCGCTGCTCGATGCCGATGTTGTTGATGGTTTTCTCAATTTCTTCCTCGGGGATGAGATACCCCAGGTCTTTATTGTAAACAATTTCCGGAGGCACACAGGCACTGATGGCCTTGACGCCCACCCCATGAAATGTAATTTTAGCCATATCGTCAGGCAATTAATGTGTTCAACTCACTGCTGGTATAAACCCGTGAGCCGCCGTCGGCAGCGCCGCGGCGGATTGCTATTTTTATCCTCAGGCCATCAATTGGCTCTCAACTTGACGATGTTGAACAGGTCCTCGACCGTGTTGCTGCCACGGATATCCTCACCGCGGAACTCAACATCATATTCCTCATCGATCATAGCAATGACCGACAATGCGACAAGAGACGACCATTCCTCCAAGTCCTTAAAACAAGTGGTGGCCTGTATCGAATCGGCATCTGTTTCATCAAACAGACCCGCAAAATTCTCTATGAATTGAGTCAAATTCATCTATATATATAGAACGTAGAAACTACGCCAATATTTTCACGAGGTGCAAAATTATATAAAATTTCTTAATTCAACACCTTTTGAGCACTAATAGCGGCAAAAAACTTGATTTTTTCATGCACTGACTACCTAAAAAAGGTAAAAAAACATGAAATCACCGATTTTTTGCCACCAGCAAACCTCAAAAATCAAATTTCCTGGCAGGCACTCCCAGATAGGTGCAGTTGTCCTTGGGCTGCGTCATGAGCACGCTATTAGCCCCCAGGGTAACCCCGTTGCCGATGACCATGCCCTGCAAAACCACGCTGGCAACACCCAGCAGGTTGTTGTCGCCGATGGTGATGCCACCCGACAGGTGCGCGCCGGGCATGAGGCCGTTGAAGTCGCCGATGTGGTTATCGTGCCCCACCACCACGTGGTCGTTGATGAGGTTGAAGTTACCGATGGTGACGTCACACGAAATCATGCAGTCGTTCTGGATGATGTTGCCCTCGCCCATAATAACGGTCTGCTCGTCGACCAGGAACAAGGAGGGGTCAATCAGGTTGGGGAAAGTGATATGGGGATTGCTGATCAGTTCACGCAGGCGCCTCACTACCTTGTTGTCGTTGATGGCGATGGCCACTGCCAGCGGATGGTTGATTTGCATCAGGGCATCCATGTTACCCAGGACAGTGCCATAGCGGGACACCGACGAGCCAGCCGGCTTGGTGTCGTCGAAGAAGCCAATGAGGTTCCAATTGCCGCCGTTACGGTTAATTCTGTCGATGAGGCAGGCCACTTCCTTGCCAAATCCTCCGGCGCCGTAGATTGCTATATTCATCATATTTCTCAAGATTTTGGTTAATAAATTCATTTGTTATCACTTCTTGCAGCAGGCGAGAATTTCGCGGGCCACAAGTTCGACGTCCTCGTCGGTGACCCATGGTCCGCTGGGCAGACACAGGCCTTTGGAGAACAGATCCTCGCTCACACCGTTGACATAGGCGGGAGCATCGGCAAAAACGGGTTGTGTGTGCATGGGTTTCCACAACGGGCGCGACTCGATATTGCAGGCATCAAGATGCTGGCGCACAGTCTCGTAGTCGGTTCCCGTCTTGGCGGGATCGATAAGGATGGCATTGAGCCAGTAGTTGCTCTGTGAGCGTTCGTCGGCATCGGTGTGGACGGTGATGCCGTCGACCGAGCCGAATAACTCGACATAGCGGTCGCACAGGTGGCGGTGGTGGGCCAGGTGCTCGTCGAGGATGGTCATCTGGCCGCGACCGATACCGGCACAGATGTTACTCATGCGGTAGTTGTAACCGATTTCCTTGTGCAGGTAGTAGGGCATCGGTTCACGCGACTGGGTGGCATAAAACATCACCTTGCGCTTGCTCTCCTCGTCGGGACAGATGAGGGCACCGCCGCCGCTGGTGGTAATCATCTTGTTGCCATTGAAACTCATGATGCCGAAATCGCCGAAAGTGCCGCACAGTTGATCGCGATAACGCGAACCGAAGGCCTCGGCCGAGTCCTCGACCACGGGAATTTCATAACGGCGCGCTATCTCCATGATGTCGTCGATGCGGGCAGGCATACCGTACAGATAGACCGGGATGATGGCCTTGGGCTTGCGTCCGGTTTTGGAGATACGGTCCTTGATGGCATCCTCGAGCAGATTGGGATCCATATTCCAAGTGTCGGCTTCGCTGTCCACAAAGACCGGCGTAGCGCCTTGATAGACAATGGGATTGGCACTGGCCGAGAAGGTCATTGACTGACAGATCACCTCGTCGCCACGGGTGACACCCAACTTGACCAGGGCCAAATGGATGGCCGCCGTTCCAGAACTGAGTGCAACCACATGTTTCCCCTGGCCACAGAGACGCTCAAGGTCCTCCTCAAAAGCATTCACGTTGGGTCCCAACGGTACCACCCAATTGGTGTCGAATGCCTCTTGAATGTACTTCATCTCTTGACCGCTCATGTGGGCCAGACAAAGTAAAATTTTGTTATTAGCCATACGAAAATATATTTTTAATTATTTGGTTTTCAATGTTTAATCCTTGTGGGCATGGCCTGGATAAATGATTCGCTTGAGTGCCATGGCCCGTATGACGGCCTCGCTGTGATCGGCCAGGTCCTTATCGCTATGCGGTATATTGGTCACCGTCTTGACGCCAGGGATGCAACTGTCGCCGGTGAAAAGCGCCTCATCGGTTTTCCAAGTCACGCAATCGGGACTGTGCCCCGGCGTGTAGACCGCCTCAACCTCGATGCCGTCGAACAATTTCACAGCCTCGCCGTCCTGTACAATCTGGACGTTTTCGGGATAGGCCAGCACAAAGGGGTCGCCGTAATATCTCGAGAAGTTGAGTTTATCACTGAGCAAGCCCTCCAATCCAGCCTGGCAGGTATACACCTTCAGCGACGGGAACAAGGATATCAGCGTGTTGAGCCCATAAATATGGTCAAAGTGGGCATGCGTGAGCAAGACACCGCACAATCGCCCCTCGAGCATGGGCACGAGTCGGTCAACATCGCCGCAATCAACCATCCAGGCACAGCCATCCTGTTGCAGGAGATAACTGCACGAACTGAACACCGTATTCACGACTTGACTGATGAGCATCACGCCTTCTTCTTGGATTCCAATTAGTCCGTCATTGCATGTGCAGATAGAAACGGAAACCCTTGGCAAAGGATTTCTTGTTGCCCTGCACCCTGTCACACACCACTTTACGTGCCCTATCGAGCACTTCCTCGAGGCAGTCACCGAACATCGGGCCTGCCATCATCTGCGGTCCTTCCACACTGGGGACCAGGTTAAACTCGATGAGCAGGGGCTCACCATCGGGCAGCACCGTAACGTCCCAGCCCACATAATCGAAATAGGGCAAACGGGCATGCAACCTGAGCAAGGTATCGATAACTACCTGATAATTGGGCACAACCAGTCCTTCAACGCCAGTTTCCTGCTTGAGCGACGAGACATCCATACGCTTGAACCTGAACACCTTGTCGTCGACACGTCCATCGGGATGGATGAGGCAGGTGCCGCCACCCTGCGAGACGTTGTCCTTGATAGCGCCCTTGCCGCCAAAACGCATGTGGGCAAAGGGATAAAGGAACTCGCAAGAGCCATCGAGATGCCTGTAGGTGTACAGGCGCATCGAGTTGAGTGACGTGGCATTGACGCGCTGCAGATCGGGATGCTGCTTGACCTTCTCCTGGACGATGAAGTTGACGCCGTAACGCTCAAACAGACGCTTCACATCGTCAACAGAGCCGGCGGCAACCTGTTCAACGCCCTCGCCGTTGCAAGTCTCGACCGTGGGCTTTATCATCAATTCTCCCGCTGTACCGATTACGGCCTCGGCAGCCTCATCGACCGACACCTGTTGTCCTTCCCGGTAGTACAGCCCGTTCATGTTCTTGATGACAGCAAGCGGCTGCTTGACGTCGGGAAACAACACGCTGTAGACGTTCTTGTCGAGATAGGCGTCCTTGAAATCATAGCGGTTGAGCGACGGAATGACGTAGAAATAGTACACATCCATGGGCAGGTAGCGGTCGCTGAAGATGCCGTTGAGCCGCGAATAGTAGTCGGCAAACATCATCGACACCTTGAATCCCCGCTCACCGTAGAATGGCGAGAGTTCCTTCTTGCGGGCCTTGTAGTCAAAGTCGGCAGGCATAACGTGCGACTTGAAGTACCAGTCACCCCAGTAATACTCCTTATTGGAATTGATATAGTCAGGCATAATGTAATGCACTTGCTATCAAGTTAATAAGTCAGCACTTCAGTACACCTCACATGACCAGCATGGAATTCCATGCTAGCCCATGCCAGCCCCACGCCAAAACCGCAAGCGATGCAATGCTGTTCGTCGCCTGCCAGTTTATCGGCACAACGCGACACCATCGTCAAAGGTATTGACGCGCTGGTCACGTTGCCGTACTCTTCCAGACAATAGGGGGTCTTCTCGGGCGGCATCTTGACCGCTTTGCGTATCTTCTCATCGATAAACCTGTTAGCCTGATGCAGCAACAACAAGTCGACCGTCTCAACATCGATGTTGAAGGTGGCAATCAATTCCTTGAGCGAACGCGGCGGCTGCTTGATGGCAAAACCGAACACATCCATGCCGTTGACCACCATGTCGATGCCTCGCCTGTAGACGCCCGGAGCGACCTCTTTCTCCTGCAGGGCCTCGGCGGTGACGGGATTGCGGGTACCGCCGTAGGGTGCCCAGACAGCCTCAAAGCCGCTGCCGTCAACACCGAACATGAAGTTCATGGGCCGCATGTAATCGGGGTCAAACTCCAGTGCAGTCGCTGTTGCAGCATCACCGAAAAGCGGTCGCACGGTGGTATCCAGCGGATTGCGGTTGAGGGTGTTGGTCTCGGCAGCCACCAGAATGGCCCGTTTCAGGGTGCCATGTGACAACAGCGAACCGACGATGCTCATGCCATAGACCCATCCCGAACAACCGAACGGGAGGTCAAACACGCAACAATCGTTGCGCAGTTTGAGCCTGTCCTGCAGGATGCAGGCGGTCTGCGGGGCGATATAATCCCTGCTGGTGCAGACATAGGCAAAGCAGTCGACATCCTCGGGTTTCCATCCCAAGTCGTCGAGCAGGCGCTCGACGGCCTTGACCGACAAGTCAGAAGCCGTGACGCCCGGATCAACCTTGTGATGGCGCTGGATGCCCGTCGATGTTATCACCTTGAGCGCCTCGTTCTGGTCCTTGTAGATAGGAAGGGAGAGATTGTCCTCCACAGTGGCCGGCACACAGGCACTCATGCCCGTGATGCGCACATGTTCAATGGTTAATTGTGACATATTATTGTTTGAGTTTGAGTCGTTGAATCTTGCCCGAAGCGGTGCGCGGAATGATGTCAACCCATTCCCATTCAACAGGTATTTCGTGGGCGGGCAACAGTTGTGTCAAGCCCGCCTTGACTTCTTCGATAGATGGAGCGCCGGCAGTCCGGCAGAGGAAAGCCTTGGGCACCTCGCCAAGCACTCCGTTGGGATCGGGGACGGCAATGCAGGCGCAGTCGGCGATGCCCAGCCGCATGATGGCTTGTTCGATGGCCACAGGGCTGACTTTCTCGCCCCCGACATTAATAAGTTCTTTTTTACGACCGGTGAGGAAAAAGTCCCCGTTCGCCGCGCGGTGTCCCCAGTCCCCGGTGCGGAACCAATTGCCGAAAAAGGCTCCCTGGTTATCGTCAGGTAACAGATATGAGCCGGTGACCATATTGCCTCGCACGCAGATTTCGCCGTCTACGCCATCGGGTACAGCATTGCCTTCATCATCGAGCACTACCGCCTCTACCCTATCGTTTGCCGGACGCCCGACAGATTCCAGATGGTCGGCAGCAGCATGGAACTCGGTGAACAGCGCGCGCGAAGCCTCGGTCAGGCCGTAGTGCATGCACAGTCGCGTGTGCGGGAGCAGTTCCATCAGCAGCCGCTTGTCCTCGACAGGCATTGCGGCACTACCGATTTCCACATACCGCAACTGCTCGGCAAAGCGGGCAATGCGTCTGCCGCTGAGCCGCTTGATGTACTGCCATGCCGCTGGAACCATACCGAAACCCGTAACATGCTCTTGCTCAATCACATTAAAAAACGTCTTGAGGTTGGCGAAGTTGTTGACCAGCACTATGGTGGCTCCCGCCATGAGGACGCAACGCAAACGTCCCAGACCGAAGGAATGGCTCAACGGCAGGGCCAGCGCCTCGATGTCGCCGGCTTCGGTCCCGATAAAGCCGTTGGTATTGCGGGCCGAAGCGGCCACATTGGCATGAGAGAGGCATACGCCCTTGGGGACTCCGGTCGTCCCGGTGGTGAACATCACGTCGGCCACATCGCCCTCAGTGGCTCCAGCGGGTGCTGCGACTTGTGTCTCGCAGGCCGACCAGTCAATCGCATCAAATGCCGCCGGGCGGCAGCCGTCGACCGAAATGCCGCTACCCAACACCAGGGCGGGATGTGTGACCGAAACAATGTAGTCGATTCTCTCTTGTGGCGAGGCGGAGTCCACTACCACATTAACCAGTCCCAACAGATGGGCAGCCAGGTAACAGTAGATGAATTCAACCTCCTTGTTGGCGGCATGCATCACACGGTCGCCACGCTCGAGTCCACACGAACGCAGGAACAGTGCGGCACGCCCCACATTATCTGTCAGGCCCGCATAGGTCACAAGATTATCACCGACAACAACGGCAGTCTTGTCGGGATTGTTTGCGGCATGTGCCGCGATGTCACACAGCAGAGGGCTGTGGGGAGCGTAAATCATTTAGTGAGTTTGTTCACCTCGTCGATGATTGACCTGACCGACGTCAAGTCAAACAAGTCTTCGAGAGGAAACTCGACCTCGAGTTCCTGCTCAATGGTGCTGAGCACCGCCAGGTTACCCACGGAATCCCATTGGGGGATGTCCCCCGAGCAGAGCGTGTCGGTAATCACCCCCGGGTCCACATTCAGCACACGGGCAATAATTTCCTTCACCTGGGTATCCATATGGGAAACTGATTATTTCTTATAATTGCATACAATGTCAAACAACTCCTGGATTGTCTCGGAGTTGATGATGTCATTACCCTTGAGAATCACGTCATACTCATCGTCTACCATGGCAATAATCGACAGAGCCGTCAGCGACGACCACTCATCCAGTTGCTTGAATTTGGTATCGGGCGTAATCAGCGCCTCGTCGGTATCATCAAACTGTGCTGCAAAATTTCCTATAAATTCCTGTATGTTCATATTTCAACGGGGTTTTACCTGGTAAGGCAAATCAAATCATTCTTGTCGAAACTGGCGGCAAAAATACATACATTTCTGAAAAACTACAAAAAAGTTGTCAAAAAACTAAACCGAGAAGCCGCCATCGATGACCAAATCATGTCCTGTGAGCCAACTGGAGGCGTCACTCAGCAGGTAAATGGCCCCGTGAGCGATGTCGACCGGACGGCCGTATCGTCCCAGCGGATAGCGCTTGGCATCCTCGGCCAACTGCTCCTCGGTGATGGTGCCGCGATGGATGAGCGGGGTGTCGACCATACCCGGGCAGATGCTGTTGACGCGGACGCGCCGTGAGGCGAACTCACGGGCAGCATACTTCATTACCGAGTTGAGGGCAGCCTTGGAGGCACCATAGACGCCGTTGCCCGGCATGAAACTGTGGGTGCCGCCTATCGAGGCCACCAGCACCACCGAAGCGCCCTTGTTGAGCACTTTTTTCTTGTAAATCAGCCGGAGCAATTCCACCGGAGCGAAGAAATTGACACCGAACATATCATCAAACTTCTCACGTGTCCCGAACTGGAGCGGCAACGTCGTCGAGTTGCCGGCACTCAAGACCGCGCCATCAAGGGGCGGCAGTGTGGCAATCAGCGCGTCGAGTTGTTCGGGCACGGTCAAGTCGGCTGCGACACAGCCCTTGAAAGCCTCGGGCGGCAGTTGCTCAACGACCTCCTGCAGGCGCTCCTGATTGCGTCCTGTGATGACTACAGCGGCCCCCATGCGAGCACACTGGATGGCCACTTCGCGGCCAATGCCCGACGAGGCGCCGGTCACCAGGATGGTCTTGCCCTCGAGCGAGAAAGGATTATAATTGTTCATGTTGTTGTCCATATCCGAGACTTGATTATCATTCATAATTAAACTTCTTGGCGGGAACGCCGATATAGGTAGCATTGTCCTTAGGCTTGGTCATCAGCACACTGCCGGCACCCAGGGTGATGTTGTTGCCAACACTGATCTTCTGCAGCACCACGCTGTCAACACCCATCAGGTTGCAGTCGCCCACAATCACCTCACCCGAGAGTCTCACGCCCGGCATGAACACATTGTGGCTGCCTACCATCACGTCATGGCCAAGGGCATTGGAGCCGTTCAGCACATTGAAGTCACCAATCACGATATCGCAGGTGACACTGCAATTGTCCTGGATGATGTTTCCCTTGCCGATCTTGAACGTCTTGGGGTCCAGAACCCTGAACGACGGCGCAATCAGGTTGGGATAAGTGATGAGGGGATTGGTGATGCGTCCCACCAGCGAGAGGCGCGTCTGCGGTGTGCCGATGGCTATAGCGAGGGCCAAAGGCTCCTGGATGGCATTCAACTCGTCCATGCCGCCCAAGATGCTTCCGTAATGCGACACCCGTGTGCCGATGGGCAGGCCGTCATCATAGAAGCCGACAAAATCCCACAGTTCCTTGCCCGCCTTGTTGATGCGCTCGATGCCGCCGGCGACTTCACGCCCCAGGCCTCCCGCGCCATAGATGGCGATGCGGCCCATCTTCTTGGGCTGGCAATGCTTACCGTCTTTCCTTACCCGACAAGGATTACCATAGGCTATGGCCCCATCGGGGATGTCGCTGACAACCACACTGCCCGCACCGATGGTGCACCACTTGCCAATCTTGACACCAGGGATAACGACTGCCGCAGCCCCAATCCAGGCACCCTCGCCAACATGGACATTACCGCACAAGGTAGCCTTGGGTGAGACGTGGACATAATCCTCGATGACGCACTCGTGGTCGACCGATGCACCGGTGTTGATGATGCAATGCCGGCCTATCGAGGTACCACTCTGGACTATAGCGCCCTGCATGACAACCGAACCGTCCCCAAGGCGTGCACTTGGCGAGACGACCGCACTGGGGTGAATGGCCGTGAAGAACTCGCAGTTGAGTTTCTCGGCAATCTGTTTTCGGGTCACATTGTTACCAATGCTGATAACGATGGGGGATTCCCCCTGCCAGTGATGCCGCACACGTATCGACATCAACTCCTTGATCGAGACGTCATCATCAAACATCGCATCGACTTTAAGTCCCGATGCACTCAACATGTCGACGATGACCCTGGCGTGTCCGCTTGCTCCGTAAAGATACATAGGTTATCAATTATTACCGTTAAATGCTTCCATTGTTACATGACCGTCATGGGAAATGCCATCCCTGACAATCACCTTCTTAATCGTGATAAAGATCACCGACAGGTCGGTCTTCAGACTGCAGTGATCGACATACCACACGTCATATCTGAATTTCTCGCTCCACGACAGGGAGTTGCGTCCATGGCACTGCGCCCAGCCGGTGATGCCGGGGCGCACCTCGTGGCGGCGAGCCTGCTCGGGAGAGTAGAGCGGCAAGTACTCGACCAGCAACGGACGTGGCCCGATGAGTGCCATATCGCCCTTCAACACATTGAAGAGTTGCGGCAGTTCGTCGATGCTCAACGAACGCACCAGGCGGCCGATGCGTGTCAAGCGCTGGTCGTCAGGCAGCAGTTCGCCATCCTCGCCGCGCTCGTCGGTCATGGTCTTGTACTTGATAATCTTGAAAATCTTGCCATTGCGGCCAGGACGTTCCTGCAAGAAGAAGGCCCCAGCGCCCTTGTTGGCAAAATGCAGCCATATGGTCACCACAAGAAACAGCGGTGACAAACATATAATCGCAACGAGCGAGAGGCTGAACCCCAAGCCACGTTTGATACAGTCACGATATATCTTCATAACTATTCAGTTGGTAATTTCATGATAGAAGTCATAGAGGCACTTCCTGACATAGCCCTGCTCAAACCTCGAAGCGATGAGCGACCGGGCTTGTGCCGCCATCTCGGCCATCTGGGCTGGATTCTCGACAAAGCGCTTCATTGCCTGATAAAGCGCCTCCTCGTCACGTGGCGGTACAATCACACCATTCTGCCCCTCGATGATGATTTCGCGTGAGCCGTTGATGTCGGTCACAATGCTCGGCAGGCCCATGGCACCCGCCTCGATCACGACATTGGGGAATCCCTCACGGTAACTGGGGAAGACGAGTGCGTCGGCATCGATATAGAACTGCCTTACATCGCTCTGGCCACCGACGGCGATGATGCCCTCGCCGCGGTCGATGCGTTCCAGAGTCTCGGGGGTAACCGGGTCGAGGTCATCTTCGCGCTTACCCACCAGCACAAGTTTCACATCGCCATGTTCGCGATGCAGACGGTCAAATGCCGCCACCAGTTCGTTGATGCCCTTGTCACGCACAATGCGCCCCACGAACACGAAAGTAAAACCATCGTGACCATGCGCTTCGAACTGCGCCGGGTCATAATGCGTCATGTCAATACCGCGCACGTTGCCATAGCCCAGCACCTTGATGGGTTTGCGGGTGATGTGGTGCGAGAGCAGGTCGCCCTTCACACCTTCGCCCTCGGGAATGACGTGTGTCGCACAGGCGCATGTCAGCCAATCGGTGCCCATAAGGATGCGGCGCTTGAGGCCTGTCGATGTGGGCCATACCAGTCCGGTGAAGGTATGCACCCGCCTCGGCACGCGGGCCAGCCAACCGGCGAGCATGCTGATGAGGCCGGCCTTGGGGGTCATCGAATGGATCAGGTCAGGCTTTTCGCGGCGCAGGACTTTCCACATCTTGAACAGCGAGCGCAGGTCCTTCATCAGCGAGATGTGACGCTCCATGGGAACGGCGATGACGCGCACCCCCTCGCGCTCGGCCACCTTTTCCAACGCTTCGCCTGGCGATGAGATGGCCACCACCTCATACTCCTGGGACAATTCCTTGAGCAAGCCGTTGCAGAAGGCCGTCAGCGATTGCGGTACGGTTGTACTGCGTATGATTTTTTTCTTTTTCATTACAAGTGAGTGTTTTTTACCATTTCCCCATCAGTTTGAGGATGCGCCTCCTGAGCCTGAACTTCCACGAGCGGCGGTTGGCCTGCAGCATATCGTTGGCGTGCCGGTACATGCCCTCGTAGTCGCGGTCAGCAATCAGTTGCACCTCTTTGCGCTGAATGTTGTTCTGTGAGTAATACTCCAGCAGCCTCGGCACCAGTCGGCGTTGGTCCAGTTCTTTCCTGAAGAAGTCCATCACGCCCTGTTTGTCGGCTTGGTTATAGGCAATCAACTGACGGCCAAAACGATACAGACAGGCCACATACTCGGCATACAACGACTGATAGCCCTGTTCATATCCGAATTGATCGAGAAGGTCAAGTCGCTTGTCGGCAAAGACGAACAGTTGCGGGAAATTCCGGTTGAACCTTGTGGTTGAGCCACTATAGCGATAGTTATAGACCGTCTTGTCGGTCCTGTACATGGATTGCAGATAAGGAAACAGTTTCAAGTTGAAGAACTGGTCCTCGCCCATCATGTTCACCTCCTTGTCAAACAAGTCGGTTTCGGCCATAGCCTTTTCTATCACACGCTTGCGATAGAGGCGGGCGCACATCGATACCTGGAAGATGTTATTGCGGAAAAATCCCAGATAGTACTTGTCGAACAGTTCGGGCTGCCGCACCACCTGATGATAAGGGAACGAGTACACCTTGTCAACGCGGTGTTTGGTCACCAGTCCCAGGCGCTTGTCGGTAGAGCCGATGACAAGATCGACTCCGTGTTGCAACATGAGGGCGACGAGGGACTCTATCGCCGTCACGGGCAACCAGTCGTCGCTGTCGACAAAAGCCACGAACTCGCCCTTGGCCTGCAGCAAGCCATCGCGGCGCGCCAACGACACGCCCCCGTTGGGCTTGTCGATCACACGGACGCGTCCATCGCGTTCGGCCCACTGGTTGGCCATTGTGAGGCTGCTGTCGGTAGAGCCGTCATTGACGACAATCACCTCGAGATTGCTATAAGTCTGGCTGCTGATGGAACGCAAGCACTTGTCCAGGTAATGCTCCTGGTTGTAGAGAGGCACCACCACGCTGACCATCGGGTTGTCCTGTAATTTTTCCATCATCTGCCTGTTGACGTGAAAGTCTTCTCTACCATCACAACGTACGGTAAAGATTGCTGTAGCCATCGGCCATCACGCTGATATCGTAATGCTGGGCTCGTTCCTGGCATGCCAGTGCCACCTGACGGTAATAGTCGGGTGTCTCGCACAGCCGCTTTATCGCGCTAGCCAGTTCCTGGTCATCGCCAGGCTGGAACAGGACCCCTGCCCCACCCACGATGTCTCTCAGTCCATCGCCGTCGGTAGCGACCATCGGTCGTCCTGATGCCATACCCTCGACGGCAGCCAGGCCGAATCCTTCCCAATGGGACGAGAGCACGATGACATCGCTCTGCTCCATGATGTCGGGGACGTCCATGCGCACACCCAGGAACTGCACGCGGTCTTCAAGGCCGAGTTCGCGGCACAAAGCCTTCAACTCCTCACCGCGTTGACCACCACCCACGAGTTGCAGGCGGAAGTTGGGTTCCAGGTGTGTAAAGGCCCGTATCAGCGTGTCCTGATCCTTCTGGGGACGGAATGCGGCAACCATAGTAACCACGAAGTCCTGTTGCCCTGAGATATCCTTGACTGGGCGGGCGAAGCGCTTGGTATCCACACCGTTATAGATGGTGTGCATGGGCCAGTCCGTGCCCAGGTATTGCTCAAGATTGTGGCGCGTCAAATCACTGATGCACACGATAGCCGCATACTTGCGATACATCCACTTGTCAAGGGGTTTGAGCCACCATTTGGTGCGTCTTCTATTGGTGGTATTGTGTTCAGTAGTAACCAGTTTAGCACCGGAACAAGAAAGCAACTTTGCGACCGGGACAAAAAGTTGACAAGCAGTATTGTGGGTGTGGATGATATCATATCTGCTCATAAACTGGCGTAGCCTGAGAATATTCTTCGGACTATATGCTCCCGTATGTTCTGTTCCGCCTGACACACTCGACAACTCATGAATCGTTACCCCTTTCTGCTCCAACTCTTTCCTCAATGGGGTCATTACTCCATTGAACAGTAGCAATTCAGCCTGATGTCCCATAGCATTAAGACGGGGCAAGAGGTCAACCATTAGACGTTCTGCTCCCCCAGTATACAGAGTAGTAATAACATGCAGGATTCTCATGACAATTGCGTCTTGTTCAATTCAAGAAGTGGCTGTGCAGAGCGCGCACCATCCGGTACAGAGGACGGCTAATGACCATCAGCCTAGGGTGATCAAACAAGAAGTCAAACAGTTTGCCCTTGATGCCGCCATTGCCCGCTTGAGGAATGGTCAGTTGGTCCAGCATGGCATGATGATGCTTGATTTCGGCCACACTCTTGTCGCTCAAGATGAGTCTTGTAATCAGATTGCCACGATAGAACTGCTGTCGCTCGCCTATCCGGGCCTGGACAGCATCGCTGTGGCCCTGCTTACACTCATCCATGAACTTAAGAGCCGTTAATATATCATCGCAACCACGGTTGAGCCGACTGGAATCAATCATATTGGTGGCTGACGACGTGCGCAAAATATAGAAATATGCCTTGGCCTTGGTATGCCCCACTTTAGCCTCACTCAGAAATATTGGCAGCACAAACACTACATCCTCTAAGAAGGACAATGGGGCAAAACGTCTATCTATCAACAGTTTCCTCTTAAAAAAGAACCTGAAACACGTTCCAAAATGGTTGCCAAGTATGTAATCCTTTGCTGGGCCCTCCCAGTCAATCCCACTCAAGTTTGGTTTAACAGTGATGTTGTCATTCCATTCATTCTCTGTAACAATCTCTGCATCAAACGAGAGGATATCGTAATCCTTGTCGACGGCCATTTCGAGCAGGCGCGCATAGGCATTGTCGACGAGGGCATCATCGGGGTCAAAGAACACGATGCGTTCTCCACGGGCCACATCCAGTCCGCTGTTGCGGGCTTCGGCGGCGCCGCCATTGACCTTCTTATCAATGACCACGACATGGTCGGGGTGGCGCTGCTTGAACGCGTTGAGTTTGCCTATGGTATCATCGGTGCTAGCGTCATTGATCAAGATGATTTCGTAGTCTGTCCTGCCGTTCCATTGGCGCTCGAGGCACCCCAGCGAACGGTCGAGATAAGGTGCCACGTTATAACAGGGCACGATGACCGACAGACTGACGGATTGTTGGTTGTCTTGCATAGTCGTTGGTTGATTCAGGTTTTACACGTTGACGGACGGGTCGTGGCGCTTCACGATGGTGGCTGCCGGCGAGCACACGGTGCAGTTGTCGGGCACGTCATGCACGACAATGGCATTGGCGCCGATACGCACGTTGTTACCGATTTTCACATCGCCGATGACAACAGCGCCCACGCCGATAGTGACATTGTTGCCGATGGTGGGACAACCGTCGCCCTTATAGCCCAGGGTCACACGCTGGTTGATCCAGCAGTTCTCGCCGATTTCCCTTGCGCTGAGGTCGGTACAGTATCCGTGCTGGATGAACAGTCCGGCGCCCAGTTTATCGCGCGGCACGTCAAATCCCAACAGAATGGCTCCGTGAGGCATGATGTGCTTGAGAAAATGCCGTTTCTTGCCAATGCGGTACAGGAACAGGCTCCTGAATTCCTCTCCTCCGTCGCCCACAAACTCTGACAGCATGTAGTACAGGCGTCTGTTGCCCGGGTGGCAACCGTTGTGCACCTGGCAGAAGCGGTCCAGGTCCTTATCTATCTTGTCGCGTTGCGATGATGTTTTATAGGCCAGCACCCAAATCCAAGCGATGGGCAGCGAAAGGGCCATCTTGACTTTTGTCCTTGTTGAAATCATAATGGAGTCGGTAAGAATTGAAAAAATCGGCTACCAGCCTCGGCCTTATATCCTGATGACGTCTTTCTGGGCCGTGACGTGGGGCATGTACTTGCGCATGAACAGGATCAGCAGGTGGCAAATCAGCAATGTCACCGCCAGCAGCACCAGCAGCAGGCGCGTCCCCGAGAACCAACGGCTCAGGAAATGGTTAACCACAAAGATCACCACCTGGTTGGTACACAGGATGATGATGGAATAACGTCCCCAGAACGACACCAACGGCAGACGCTTGAGCAACTTGGAGATGAGCAACACCATCATGGTGCCGGCAAAACCGCACAAGTAGATGTTCAACGGCCAGGCAACAACTGGTGAAACTTCAAACGGGAAACGGTTCTCTATCCAGATGAACGGCAGGGCCATATACCAGACAATCAACACGCAGACCACCAGCAGCAGGCCGTCCCTTAGCCAATGAAGCGGCGCTGACATAAATCCCGTGTGGCGGAACAGCCAATAACCAAAGGCGAAAAACGGCAACGCCGTCATCGCCGTGTCGAGGTAGAACGGCAACAGGATGCGGTTGGAAGCCAGGCAGAGGCCCAAGGCGCCCAACAACGCCGACACGGCCAGCACAATGGCTGTCGACCAGCGTTGCGAAACGGCTTTAGCCAACAGATGCACGAGATAGAACACCACATTCATCTCGAACAGGCACAACAGGAACCAGATGCCGTTGTTGTGCGGTATATAGCGGGTCTGCATAGCGACCGTGAGGGCCGACTGGTGCTTCACAATGGCTTCAGGCAAAACCGAGGTCACCACAAAGAAGAACAGGAAGGGGATGAACAGTTTGTTGGTCTTGCGCTTGAGGAATCCCCCGAAATTCTCATACTGCTTGAAGAACAGACCCGACAAGATGAAATACAACGGCATCTTGAACGAGCCGGCCTGCAGTTCGAGCGATGAACCGATCTGCATCGCGATCGCCACATGATTGATGACAACCAGTAGGATACAGAATCCCTTGGCCAAGTCAATCCACGCGATTCTCTTGTTTTCAGCCACCATGGGATTTTGTCAGTAAAAGGGTCAACCGGTCGACGACGGTCTTGAGCAGCCAGGAAGCCACAAAAGTCACCACAATCATGCAGAGCACCACCAGGTTGATGTTGTCAAAGATACGTATCACGGGCTGATAGAACCAGCGCGTGGCCTCGGTGTAGAACAAGGCGTGGAAGAACCACATGTACACACTGAGTTGACCCACCCAAACGAGGGCACGACGGACCACGTTGTTGCGGTACAGGCTGAACAGCACCGCAATAGCCCCGATTTCCAGGGGCATATAGAAGAAGTCCAACTGAAAGCCCTTGACAAGCGACATCTTACCCGCCAGCAAGAGCACCACAATCAGCGTCACTACCGCCAGGATGGCCATCAACCACGACGGCAACGACTTGAGGTTGATGCGCTCAAAATATCCCTCATGGGCAAACAACAGTCCCAGCACAATGACAGGGAAATAACGCAGGCAGTTGTAACAAATCGTGGCTGCATCCTCGCCGATGTGGTCAAACAGATAGATGCGCAGGAAGACCTCCAGGCCGTAACTGGCGGCACATACCGCCAGGGCAACCAGCACAGGGCGACGTTTCATCAGCCGGGCCACAAAGGGCAAGGTCGCCATGCAGAAGGCGTAGAGATAGATGAACCAATTGAAGTAATTGTAATGGGCGTCCAGGGCTATCACGTTCAGCAGAAAACGCCCAATGCCGTCGCTGCGGATTTCGCCCAGGCAGAAAGGCACGGTAAGCAGGAAGAGGATCACCCAATAGGGAATGAACAGGCGTGTGATATGCGACAGGGCATAACGCAGGTCCTTGTTCTTGGCAAAACTGTATCCATAGCCTATCATGAAGGCAAATGTCCCCACACACAACTGGAAACCCAAGCCCAAATTACTGAATGAATAGCCCCAAGAGGGTTGCGGGGCATCATAATAATCCGGGTTGTAGCCGTGCAGGCAAAACATCAGCAACATACCAACACCTTTCACGATATTGGTCATGTTCCTATCAAATACCACCTTGCACTCTGCCATCATCAATACAATTATTGTGACTTAAATATATAATACCCGAAATGATTCAAAAACACACTTTCAGTTCATTCAAAGTGAACGTAATGCCCGCACTTTAAGAATAACGAATTGGCGATCATCTGTCTATTTGAAAATTCAAGAAGTAATGAAAAATTTGTTTCTGAGTTTTCAGACATATACTAACAGATGAAGAAACACAAAAAGAGGCCAAATAACTGATAAAAACTAAACACTCATCACTCTTAAATCGACAAAGCCTCTTGCAGTTTTTCAAAAGGTTATTTGTAACGTGCCTTTTTGCTTAATTCATTCTTCTTAGCATCGTAATCAATACTATTCAGGACAATACGTTTTCTTGATTTATAATGATCATTGATGAAACTCTGTTCCGGGTGAAATTGATCTGTTTCTATTCCAGCAACATCAAGGAGGAAATGCGGTAAATCAGAGGTAATAAGCGGCTTATCTGCAGATTCCTTGATTCGTTTCGCCATCTCACTGTGTTTTTGTTGAAAACTATCAGACACCCACATAAAGAGAGGCACCTTAATCTGATATGAGAGATCTGAACGAAGCGCTGCATTTCCATGACCGATATAATCATCCACCTCAAAGAGTTCTTCGCCATGATCCGAGAAATAGACAACGATACAATCTCTTTCTTTAACAGATTCTATCAGTTGGTCGATGACGTAATCATTATATAGTGTTGCATTATCATAGTGGGCAACAATCTCTTTTTGGCTCTCAGTTATACCAGTATAATCTTTGGGTGAAAACCGAGCAAAGGCTTCAGGATATCTATCAGAATAAGTATAATGCTGCCCCTGCAAGTGCAAAACAATTAATTGTGGCCTTTGTTCAAGATGGATGTCCCCAAGCATTTCCCCATCATAATCATAACCATCTGTATTACGTGAATCGAACATCAAAGAGGATAATACTTCATCCGTCAAGAAAGTTATGCCATTGCCAACAAAATATTGGTTATCCAACATGGAAGTATGATATCCTGCGGCCCTGAAACACACAGGAAACAATACATCTGTAAAAAAGGTTTCAGGTTGAGCACTCAGAGGGAAAACAGAACACATGACTGTTTCTGTATGATCAGCGAATGTCACAACATCACTAAAAACAGTAAGAGAACCGTTATCAACTCGTTTTGCCAACAAAGGATTCGTTTCTTTACTATATCCATAGAGCGAAGAGTGATAGGATGAAAAACTCTCTCCTATTACAACTATGATAGTCTGTACTCCATTTGATGGCTTGGAAACAGATACATTGCTGTTGACATCCCTTAATGTCACAATCTGTCTATGCCTATTTAATAGTACTGTTGAAGCATAAGCAGAACGAGTAAAAGAATGGAGTTGTGGTATTGACTGCCCATTATGGTACAGTACAAAATTTAAAATTGTTATTCCGTAAATAATCACACCTGCAAAGGTCAAAGACGCAAACGCAATCGAAATCATCTTCCTTTGTGACAACCACTTCGCAACTCTTGTAAAGAGCCAGAGCACACATATCACAGCGACAACAACTCCTAACACAAATGAGAATGAAACATATGTCGACAGAAACGATTTTGCTTCAGTTGAAGTTGTTTGAGCCAATATATCTATAACGTTTTGTCCAAATAGAAAATTGAAATTCTTAAATAAGAAAACGTCTACTATGAAAAGAGATAGATGCAGAAAAACAACAAGTGCCAAAAAGACTTTATTCAAATGAATCTTTCTAAGCAAAAAGTACAATATGCCCTCAACTGTAGCGAAAAGAGCAGAAATAGCAATAGCATTACAGATATAGTAAAATGTATTATATGGCGGATATACCAGCAGCGTACTATTCGTCAATAAATTAAGCAAGAATAGGAATAATAATATTTTATTTCCCCATATCCTAAAAATATTGCGAGTAACTATTTCTTTCTTCCACATAAAATTGCGTAAATAATATTAACCATTAATTATTTGGTTATCAAATTATCATGAAAAAACTGATGAATTTAGTAAGAGACACCTTAACGCACGTGATTCCTACCATTTTTTACGATTTATTACCCAACCGTGAACCGGCATGAGCAACGAGGCCACGACATAAGTGAATGCCAACCACACGAGCCAGATGAGTGCCGGATGATGCAACTTCAGGAAATACTCCGAGAACATCTCGACAGCGATAAATCCCTGGGCCAGCCACATAAACATGGATTTGTGGCCGAGTTCCATCAGCACCTGCTTGACCGGTTTGGCGAAGTTGATATGCAGCACCAACCACGTGACCGTGATGGCAAAAAAGGGCTTCGCAACCGTAATCGTAATCTGTCCCCTGATCAGAACAGCCACCAGCAACAGAAGGATGATAAGCACATTCTTGCCCATCAGCCAGTTACAAGTCACCGAGCGCCCCTGCAGAGTGAGGTGCGCCAACGAGGCGCCGACCGTAATAGCAAAGAGCATCTGCAAGGTCAGCACCGGAATGTAGGCCCATGTGTTCCAAATAAGCCACGAATCCAGGTAACGGCTAATCAGCCATGAGCACGCAAACATCATGCACATCGTGAACAAGAGCATGACCGGGATGCCCAAACGGTCGAGCAGCCAATAGAGGCCCTTGGTGCAGAAGGTGGCCAGCACATAAGGCAGGAAGAACCAGAGGAACACGCAGTAGTCCCACTTCCAACCCAAGAGACAGGGTATCAGTGTGCCGGGCTGCAGCGAGAACTTACCCGAATACAGCCAGGAGCCCAATCCGCACACAAATATCAGCAACACCATCCATAGGGCGATATACAACTTCAATGACCTCTTGAACAGATACTTGAACGACAAGCGGTTCTGGCTATGGGCAATGTACAGGCCATAGCCCGTGACATACATGAAATAGGATATCGGGTAGGTGGCCTGCCGAAGCGTTTGACCCACAAAACCGTCCATGCCCTCAATGCCGGGGATGGTTTTCAGGTGGTAGACCAGCATCAGCAGGATGGCTATGCCCTTGAGGATCGCCGATTGCTCTTTTGTCATGTCACTTGACAGGGAAGACGATATACTTGGCCGTGGGTGAACTGTCTCGGGGTATCACCTGCCCAGGGTTGCCTATCACGACGGAGTTGTCGGGCACGTCAAAATTAACCAAGGCCCCAGGTGCGATCATCACATCGTTGCCGATGTTGACCTTGCCGATGATGACCGCATTGGCACTCATGTACACGCGGTCACCGATAACCGGTACGCCCTCATGCTTGCCCAGAGCGCTGCCAATCAGGCAACCCTGAGAGATAGTGAAATTCTCGCCGATTGTCGCCGACGGATTGACCACCACATGCCCAAAATGAACGATGCGCAGGCCGCGACCGATTCGGGTGCCCACGGGAATCTGGATGTGGGTAATGTATCTCGTGACCTGCAGCGGCACCGACCAGAAAGCCCTCGTCAGCGCGTTGCGAGCCGCCGAAGCACGCCTAAAGAAAAAGGTATAGGTGAAACCCGGCACAAAGAACAGGTATTTCAACTTTACCCGCCAACGGCGTGAGCGGTCACCCTCGTAACGATACAGGTCGTCCTTTAACAGTTTTGTACTGTTTCGATTCATTTCGGGCTTGTTGGGTTAAGGGATTGTCCGATATTCATTTTGGCATCGTGCTTCACCTTGTGGCGAATGAGCAGATACAGGGCAACACCGCCAGGGATGCACAATGTAGTCAGCAACTTTTCGGGGCTCTCCTGGATGAAATGCCAGTTGCGGCTGATGATACTGCTCGAGACATAGTGGGTGCAGACCTGTAGTTTGCGCTTGAGGCTCTTGGTGGTCTTCATCTCGGCCTTGCGGAAGAAGGCAAAGCCGCGCGGGTTTCTCCAGTACTGCTTGAACATGTTGAAACTGGAGCCGTCGGCCTGATACTCAACAATGACCAGCGGCTCGTTCAGGGTAATGAGTTCGTAGTCCTGGTCGATGAGCATATACTTGTAGGCCAGCCCGACGTAGCGCTCTCCTTCAAAGAGGGGGTACTCGGGATAGCGGTTAATGACTTCGGTGCGGTAGACCATCTTCTTATCGCCCCTGCCACCGGCACTATAGAAGCCCTGCAGCGTCGTTGTGTCCATCCCTTCGGGGAACCCTGTTCCGATAATCTTTCCGTCCTGGGTGGCATCGAGCCCGATGAGTCCGGCATACTTGTCACTGCCACGACGATTCCAGCAATCGAGAATCTTCTCGACGGCATCGTCGGGCATAAAGTCGTCGCTGTCGATACAGGTGTTAAGCGGAGTGTCGATATTGCGGTAGGCGGTGTTGTGGGCCCCATGCATTCCCTGGTTCTCCTGATAGATGTAACGGATGGGAATTTTTCCCTCGGCAATCCATCCCTCGACCAGTTGGCGGGTATTGTCGGATGAGCCGTCATCGACGACGAGCCAGCAGAAATCCTTGCTCGTCTGTCGGCACAGGCTCTCATAGGTGCGTCCGATGGTGTGTGCCCTGTTATAAGCGGGTGTAAAAACTGTCAGTGTTGCCATAGCATCTTGATTGTCTTGATGTCGGATTACGGGAACTACCTCCACCACAACTGGTCAAAGCCCTTGAATCCCGTGGTGCCGAAGTAATAGATGAAGAACATAAAGAAGGTGAAGAAGGAGTACAGGAACAGAATCAGTGCAGTCTTGCGGTCCTGATCCTCCCACAGATTCATGCGCAACAACGGATAGTAGAACACAACAGGATACATGAACCATGACAGGTAAGCGAATCGGTTGGAGAACGAGGCTCGAATCACCATAATCCAGAACGCGTTACACATCAGGTAGGTGTTTGCTATCAGAGTGAATGTTTTATCGCTAAAGCGACGACGCTTGGTTATATACCATATCATAGCGACAGGCATGGCGCTGTAGAGCAGGAAGTCCCAGCGGAAACCAGTATGCGAGAAATTTTTCTCCATGTAAGCAGTGTTCATCTGTCTTTGGGAATATGATGTCAATCGGTCATCAAAGCCCAAAGCGCCAAAGGCCTGCTCTACTAAGGGTCCTGCCACCAATGATATTACAATCGACGCCATCCAGAATCGCAAGGCTATCTTGGTATCCTTAATAAGATATACCGAAACGATGGCGGCAGCACTGGGTAACATCGTGGAGCGGTGAATACCCAAAGCACAGAACATCAACACATAGGCAATCGTACGCCTGGTACCAGGTTTCACGAACAATGCCAGTGCCAACAATTCGAAGGCACATCCCAATCCATTGCGGATGCCGTTAACGCCATAAGTATAAAATTGGAAGGCGATGAACGTGAAGAGCATCGATACCCACAAATTTTTACGCGTCAATACCCACGCAGTAGCAAATGAGAGTCCTACATATCCCAACTCGATTGTAAGAAAGTACTCATACACATTCATACCGATATCTCGGCAGAAGTGGGTTATGTTATTCCACAGCCACTCGTTTCTCAAGTTCATAATAAAATAAGGCGCTTCATCGGCATGGTAGAAGTTGCGCATATAGAGCCACATGTCGCCGAACTCACTGGAAACAGGTCGCAGGCCGAGGAACCAAGTGACCAACAGCGACAAGGCGACCGCCGCCACCTGAGTGGGCGAGTTGTTGGAGTGCAAGAGTTTCTGTCCTTGGGAACCGATATAGAAGATTACCGTTCCCCAAACGAAGAACAGGAACGACACATACCATACTGTGGTATAATAGAATACATGTACAAATTGTATATGTTCCATAATGTACTTAAACCAGTAGATGATTTTTTATTGTTGACCTTTAAAGCCTTAACAGGAAAGCCAGGGGGGAATGCTTGATTAACTCGGAGATGCCTGCCGCCGCCACCGTATAGGCCAGGGCAATGAGAATCGCCATCAGCGGATGCACAAAGGCGTGGGTCTGGGGAACCAGATTGCCGATCACGAGCAAGAGCAGCAGATGGAATATATAGATACCCAGGACGTTATTGCCCAGGAAAGAGATAAAGCGCTTGAACAGCGAATTGCCAGCGGGGTCCCAGTCGCGCAACCACACGAACAAGGCGATGGAGAGCAACAGGGCACCATAGGTGGGGAAGCAGTAATTGCCGGCCTCGAAGGCATGATGATAACGATTGGCCATTGCCATTGACTCAAGAGCCAGCAGTGCCAGTCCCATGAGCGCACTGGCCAGCAACAGCCACTGGTTGACACGACGTCCGCGTAGGCCGTCGCCAGCATAGAGGTAGACCGCGCCGTAGAGGGTGAACGCACCCGTTCGCCACGAGTGAATCTGCGTCTCAGGGTCGCGCAGGGTGACAACGTCCCACGCCAAGTTGGTGGCAAAGGGGCAGATCAGCAAAGCCGCCACCACGACCCATCGGCACCAGCGCGGCAGCAGCGACAGGACATAGTTGACCGCATAAAGCATGGCCAGCGTGAACAGGAACCAGTAGTAATATACACTCGACAAGGAGAAAAATGACGGATCGTGCTTGATCCATGCGTACAGGCACATGGCCACAATGCCCCAGAAAACACCGACCAGCACCAAACGGCCAATCTTGACAGCCGTTTTCTGCAAGTCGTAACAACGGTTGACCGTCAGCGCCCCGTTGACCATAAAGAACAAGGGCACGCCACAGGCACATACGAGCCAAATCACCTGCACCAGAGTAGGATAATAGTACTGACCCTCGCGATAGCCCATATCTACCATACCGACGTGATAGAGCACGACGAGAAATGCGGCCAACGCCTTGATGGCGTCATAGCCGAAGATGCGTTTCCTGTTGTCGACGGGCGTACGGTCCACTACTTCAAGTGTGCAAAACGGCCGGCAAGCCAATAGTTGTGTGAAACGAGCCAGGCATAGGCCCTCATCTTCCAGGACGAGATGCCGGTCTTGCCAATCAGGTGGCCATTGCGGCGCACCTGCTCCTGCAAGAGCCTGACATTGGAGTTGTGAGGATAGCCACTACGGGCAGCATCCCTCAATATCTGGGTCATCTCGCATGCGAAACGCGCATGGGCCACATCGCTGAACTGCGGCCACGTCTCGTCGGTGTCGGCACAGATGCGCTCCCATGTGGTATAGGCCGAGAACTTCTTGCCGTTGAAGCGCTGGCGCGACAGGCTGTTCTCGTTGACCCGGTAATGATAAAAGACGTCCTTGAGCACCGACACCTTATTGGCCTTGAGCAACACCTGCCAAACGATGAAAGCGTCCTCACCGTAACTGACTGTCTTGTCAATCTCCACGTCCTTGAACAACTCACGCCTGATGAGTTTGTCGCACAGTGAGCCGCGGAAAGTGACGTGCTCGAGAAAGAGTTGGATGACCGAGGTGCGGTCATAGTGGCGGTCGGTATCCACGGCAGGCCTATTCATCTGGAACGACACGATGTCGTAGTCGCCCCGCGCCTGCTCGTCGACGAGGCGCTGAACCGTGTCGAGTTCAATCCAGTCGTCGCTGTCGACAAATAGCACAAAGTCCCCCTTGGCCTTGGAGAGCAGGTGGCTACGCGTGGTAGCGACGCCCCTGTTGGGCTGGCTGTAGACCTCGATGCGACCGTCGTTGCGCGACAATTCCTTGAGCACGTCCATCGAGTTGTCGGTGGAGCCGTCGTTGATCAAGACAATCTGCAGGTCGGTGTAGGTCTGCCCGGTGAGCGAGGCCACACACTCGCCCAGATAGGGCGCAGCATTGTAGACGGGTACAAGTATCGATACCATCATAGTCGGTTACTTTTGGGGATGTTCGGCCAGCCATCGCTGCTGGGCCTCGAGCAGATTGTCGAGCAGCGACTTTGCTGCTGCCGGGCCGTTGAAGTGTGAACGGACGAACTCACAGCCGGTCTGGGCAATCTTCTCGAGTTCCTGCTGGTGCTCGGGCTGTTGATAGTAGGATATTTTGGCCTTGAGGTCGTCAAGTGTGCCGTCATAGCCGATGTAGTGGACGCCCTCCTGCATGCCGTAGTCCTCGTAATAGCCCACGGTCTGACCGATATAGGCGCATCCGCTGGCCATACCCTCGACAAAACCGATGCCCGGCAATCCGATGATTTCCTCGCCGACGACACACATTTTGTAATCGTTGAATTTCTCCACCATGTCAAAGGAGTAATACTTCTTCTGGTGTCCGACGAAGAACTTGTCGTGCAGGCGCTTGAAGATGCGCGTCAACTTGTTGTCGTGCTTGGAGGCCTGGGCGAGTTTGGTCTCCTCGAGATAGTCACTGTTGAAACAATCCACCCAGGGTTTCAACTCCTCGGCATGGTCATAGACTTGCTTGCGCGCCGGCTGCAGGCAGTTGTGGCCGTAGTACTTGACCAAGTATTCGGGATAGGTCACCGTGCCGACCGATACCGCCTTGTTCTGGCGCTCAGCAAACGGCTTGATGGGTTTGAAGCGCTCGGCAAACACAAAGGGGATGACCAGATACTGCTTCTTGAACCAGCCGAAATACTCGTCGAAGGCGATGAAGCGCTGCTGCATATTACTCTCGTTGTACATCAGGTCGGGGTCGAGTTTCTCCATCGCCTCGGCCTGACGGACGCTGAAGTGCAGTTGGCTGATGGCCAGGAAAGCATCGGGACGGCGCTTGAAGTCCATCTGAGGCCCGAACACCTGATAGAGGATGACGATATCGTCGTGACGAATCTCGTTCTCACTCTTGAGCACCTTGATCTTGGCACGCGACAGGCCGTTCTTCCTCATCGTGATGCGATGTTCGAGGAAGCGGAACGACTGCAACAGGCGGTTGCGGGTGGTGTAGGACAAGGACAAGCCGCGCTTGTTGATGTAGGAGCACACCTCCACATCGTCGCGCGAGAGCAGGTAGTCCAGCAGATACTTGTGCTTGATGGCAACAGACTGCTTGAAGATGAACTTATTGAGCGTCTTGACCAGAAACTCGTTGCCATGCAGATTGACAAATACAATTCTCATAAGTGAGGGTTTGGGTTATGTGGTCTCTCCCCATGCGGGGAGGTGGAAGAGGCGGTTGATTAATTGACACGTGTCACGGCCCAGTCCTGATAGTCTTCGATCTGGATAGGCCTGAATATCTTTTTGTCGAGCAGCATCGAATAGATGACGTGCGACAGGTAGAGCGGTGAGTAGTTCTTGAGGCGGTCATAATAGCGGCAGAACTCGGTGGCGTCCTCAAAGCAATAGCCACCGGCGCTGAAGAAGTGGCTCACCACCCGCTTCTCGATGATGTTGGTCACATAGAACATGTCGTCGACGGCAACATAACTCTTGTGCTGCGGGTCGACGATGGGCAGGTTTTCCAACGGGTAGATAGCGACACCGTTCTGCGGCAGTATCTCATCGGTGGTGAAGTAACAGTCGGCATCCTTGATGAACACCAGTCCTGTCACGCCGTTGAGTTCGATGGCGCGGGCTACAGTCTCGACTTGGCTGGCGGTGGGCTCGTCCAGGATGGTGACGTGGGCATTGGCCAGCCGGTATTTGCGGAACTGCATTTCCAATTGCTCCTTGAGCATGAAGCGCTGGTCGTGCTCCTTGAGAATGACAAAATAGATGTCCTGAATCACGTCCATGGGCAAGCCTGTGATGGCCTTGACACACAACATGGTCCCCTCATCGTCCTGACGGAAGGGCTTGGGCAACTTGTGGGCATATTCAGCGTTGTTGGCTGCAATGGGTACTATCAACGTCATCATGGCTTCATGCGGTTTTAGGGTTGTTCAACACGTCTAACTGTCCTGCAATGACTCGCTTGAGGTAGGCAATGACCTTGTCGTCCTTGCCGTACTGCAGGATGCGCAGGAAATTCATCAACTGCAAGGGCATGTAATAGGTCCTGTACCAGTCGTATTTTGCAGTGAAATACTCGTCGATGGCCTTGTCGATCTTCTCGCTGACAATACTGAGCCTGACCTTGTCAAATGGCTTGTGATACATCAGCGTGGACCACAAGTAGGCCGTGTCCTGGCGTATCTTGACGATGTCGAGCAGCGGTGACTCGATGAATGAGTCAAGGAAGTCGATCAGGTAGTAGTTGTTGCCGTTGAACAGGATGTTGCTGAAGGTCAGGTCGCCGTGGCAAGTGCCTACAGGCATGACCATATCACCGACGGCATTCATCACCTCGCTGGAGCGCCTTACCAGTTCCTGGGCCTCGGCGTCGTCCTTGAGGTGGGCGTTCTTCTCGACCTTGCGTGCCACATCGGCCATCTTATCGGTAAGGATGTTGGACGGCACGGTCTGCATCGTCGATGCATTGATTTCGAGGTCAATGAAGTACTTGATGGCGCCAATGAGGTACTTGATCTGCTCAAAACCGGCATTCTCGAAATACTCGACGAAATTTTTGGAATAGATGTATTCCATCTTGATGGTCGCATCGGTGGACGACTGCTCGACCTCAAATATCTTGGGCACCCTGATGTGCTGGTACTCGGTCTGTGCCGCGGCAATCTGTTTGTTGGCCTGGTTGACAAGTCGGGGCACGTAACCCGGGTCATGAGTGCTCTTGTGGATGTGCAACTCATTATCCTCGGTCACGATGCTGATGTCACATCCTGAGTGGCCTTGAATGTCAAGTTTCATAGTAAAATCAGATAATCAGTTTGTTAATGTCGGGTTAATCAGAGGGATATTTTGACATAGTGGGCGCCCGAGGCCTGAGCGGCCTGCAGTCCCACCTGTGAATCCTCAAAAATAAGCGTCTGCTCGGCAGTGACACCCATTCGGGTCATCACCGTGTTGTAGATCTCGGGCGAAGGCTTGCCCTCGACAACATCCTCGCCAGCCAGAATCAGGTCAAAATCGCCGCTTGCACCGATGTGCGACAGGGCATTGTTCAGATTCTTGGCACGGGCCGTCGAAGCCACTGCCGTCAGTCCCCCACCCTTGCGGAACATCCTGATGAATTCCAGCAACGGGCGGTTGACAGCCAGCATAGCGAAGTGGTTGGGATAGCACTCCCCCTTGATGGCACGTATGCGCTTGCGGGTCTCGGCATCGTCGATTCCCATTTTGTCCATGAAGCCGTCGAAACGCAGTCCATAGCATTGGCGGTAGTCTTCCTGGCTCAAGGTCAGCCCCACTTGTGCGAATGCGTCGCAGTAGGCGTGGAAGTTGGCCTGGAAGGTATCGACCAACGTGCCGTCGAAGTCGGTGACCAGCAAGCGGATTTCCTTATAATCAGTCATGATGAACAGTCTTTAAATTTATGAGTTAGGCGAGGCTTCGCCTCCGTAGCGCAACAGTTCCTCGGGGGTGCCGTAGGAGTAGTACTCCTCCATCGAGGCCAGCCGCACGACCTTGCCCTCGGCCAACAGGTAGTTGTAGAGCAGCGAGACATAGAACTCAGCCTTGCCGTGGGTGCCGTCGTAGAGCAATTGGTGGGCTATGCGCTTGAAGTCCTTGCCGCTGCCAAAGAAGTAGGCGCCGCACAAGGCATGGGTCGAAATGGGTTCCTTCTCGGCCGTGCGCACGACACGTCCCTCCTCGTCGATTAGGGCATAACTGTAACGCGGATTATCGGACTCGAAAGACACCAGAGCACCGCCATCAGCATCATCAGCGCACACTGATAACGCAGCGGACACCAGTTCGTTGTAGCGCTTGCTGCGGAATTCCAAGTCACAATCCATCACCACAACGGCATCCTCGTCGTCGATGGCTTCCTCGGCCACGAGGCAGGTCTCGACAGCCCCACGGGTCGTCTTCAGCACCGAGAACACACGAGCCTCGGGCAGTATATCGGTGATGAGCCTGTCGATATGCTGGTTGTCGATGTGCTCCTGGCGCACGATGAAACTGTATTTCATTTCCACGCCCTCGATGGCAACGCTGCCGATGGCTCGTTGGAACAAGGGCACACCCCGCAACTCGATTAGGGGCTTAGGGGTCGTCCAGCCCGCGCGTGCGAACCGGGAACCTTCGCCCGCCATCGGCATGATGATGTGTAATGGTCTCATAGGCGTTTGTTAGCGAATATCGGGTTTTGTTGAATATTAAGCGTTGAGGCTATCGCTCAGGAAACGGATGCTGTGCTCGCGCTCAGCGTCAAGCCGTGAGTTCACGTCCTGCCAGTCGATAGCGACATCGCCGGGCTCGACAGGGTCGACGTCTGATACCAGACGCTGTTCAAGGCCCAACTGCGTGAGCAGTCCCGCGATGCGTGTGTTGCCGCGTTGCGGATTGCACAGGGTGTAGAACTCCTTACCGAACAGGATGCTGAACACCGTGCCGTGGAAAGAGTCGGTCACCACCATCGACGAACGGGCTATCATCGCCAGCCACTGTCCCACGGTGAAGCGCGCATGCCATCCCATGGTGAAATAGCGCACCTGCAGACCACGCTCGGCAGCCAAGCGGTTGAAGAAATCCCGTTTGGCATCGTTGATGTCAAGGCAGTAGACCGCCAGATAGGGTTCATCGCCGTCGGTGTCGCTGTCGATGATGTCATTGTAGTCCTGCGCATTGAGCAACAGGGTCGGGTCGAATACACAGGTGGCTTCCACTCCCAAATGGTCACGGCACAGGTCGATGCCGCTGTGCTCGCGCACCGAGATGGCATCCATCTGCTGTGCCAGGGTTGCACACGTCGCCGTCTGCTCGGGAGTATACTGCCACTCGTCGATACCGAACGAGGCAGCATAGGCCACGCGCTTCAACGGCAGTCCCTGTGCAAAAGCGAGGTACATGTCCTCGATGTGGTCACTGTTGTATTCCACGCGCCACACCTGGTCGCTGCCCACAACGAGGGCATCCAGGGAATAGCGCTCGACAAGGCTTCGCTGATATTTCCAAATCGGGCGGGTTTTGTCGATGTGCTCCTCGATGAAGGCACCCGTGAATTCCTGCCTCACCGCTCCACGATAAGGCAGATGCAGGTTGAAGCGGCCCTCGCAACGACGCCGAATGACCCAACGGGCGAAGTTGGCGATGTTGCGGTAGATGATATGGGGACCAGCATAGCGCTGGTAGGCGTCGATGGTCAGCGGCTCGTGGCCCAGACGCTTCAGCACTTGCTGTAGCGCCCAGTTCTGCAGGATGCCTCCGTAGTTCATCTCCAGAGGCTGTGTCACGATTCCTACTCGCATATCGGCCGTATTATTTCTGTCCGAGCCCGGGCGTCAGATGATGCCCAGGCCGCGTTTCATGTCATTAACGATAAACCGGCTCGTCGTGCCCGACACATTGGGCTTGAGCACCGCTTCAAAAAACCGCGTGCGCCCGTCGCGCATCGTGTCCTCACCGCCGAGCACGACCTGCTCGATGAATGCCTGCACCTCGTCCACGTTGTGGACCAGGTAATGCTCGTCGAGGGCAGCGCGGCCAAATTCAGAATGGTCTTCCCTGATGCGTTCAAAGTCGGTCGTGACAAATGCTACCGGCTTGTTGACGAACAGGTATTCGGCAGTGAACGATGCGCTGTCGTGAATCATTGCGTCAGAAGACTTGAACAGGTCGACAAACGCCCCGGTCTCGAGTTGGGTGTTCGCCATGTCGGCCCACCGGCTGTAATAGTCGTCGGTTCTGGCCTTGCCCCAGTCGGGATGCTTGTACAGTTCGGCCTTGAGCCACGGGTGTGGCTTGAAGGCGATTTGCAGACGGCCGTTGTAGCGCTCAGCGATATCGAGCATGGGCTGTGCCATCCACAGGAAGTTGGAACGCGACTTGAGCCACGTGCTCTCGGGGATGATGGAGAAATGCGGGGCCCAAATCAGGCGCTTGACCGCCCTGTCCTTGATTTTCCACACGTCGTTGACGTCGTCGCTCAGGTAATTGTCCAGATTATGGTAGCCCGACACGACCCAGTTGCGTCCGTGGTTCCTTGCCAGCCGCCGCGCCATTTCCTGGTCGGTCTTGAGCGGGCAGTAGACCTTCCATGCCAGATTGTGGATGGGCAGGTCGCACAACAGACGGTAATCCTTGATAACGTTCACGCTGTAAGGGATATAGCAAATCAGCCTCGAGGTGAAGTTGAAGTAACTGTGCCTGGGCACGTACTGGTCGTCGTAGGGTTGCGGATAGAACACGATGTCAGGATCGATGTTGCCCTTGACGTCGTAGCCCTCGTCGCGCTCGTCGTCAAAGTCGATGTAGTCGGTCCCCCGCGTGTCAAAGAAGTTTCTCAAGGCCTTCATGGCCGCAGTGCGCTGCTCGGGTGAATTCTGGCGTGCGCTGGTCAGCACGATGTGGCACTCGAAGCGCTCGTCGCGCGACAGCAGGTCATAGACGCCCTGGTAATGCCACATGGCCACATTCATCGCGAAAAAAACGACCTTGATGTGTTGCTTGGCAGCCACCTCACCTACCCTTTTCTTCAGTATAGAAGGATATACCGTGTTGACGTAGAGTCTGAAGCCCTGTCGCCTCAATGCCTTGACCAAGCCGTTAGCCATTGTTCTGCCTTGAGATAATGAGGTTGCGTATCTGGGTGCTGCTGGTACTCTGGGTGTAAGGGAAATAGATGATTTTCACACCCTTGTCGGCGAAGTATTCCTCGTAGCGGTTGAATCGCTCGGTGCCCTTGTAGTCGGAGCCGACAAAGAGCATGTCATACTTCACCAGGCCCTTCTTGTAGACGTCGGAGTCCTCGGGCAACGACGGGATAACCTGGTCGACCCACTTGACGTTGCGCACGATTTCCATGCGCTCCTCGAAGGGGATGAACGTGTCCTTGCCCTTGTGCGAAGCGTCCTTGTGCACGCCCACGACCAGGAAGTCGCAGTACTGCTTGGCGCGTTTCATCATATTCAGATGGCCGATGTGGAACAGGTCCCACGTGCCACTCATGTATCCGATTTTGACCTGCGGACTCATATTGAAACGTCCGCTTTTCATCTTGTAGCGGTAACTGTCGACGCCGAACTGGTGAGCATCGGCACGATAGCGGTCGATGACGCCCTTGTAGACTTCCTCATAGTCGGGGATGAACAGGGTCTCACCGGCCAGCATCCGCTCGACGATTTCGGCGGCCAGCGCGCTGGTCAGCGACAGGTCGTTGTCGCCGCCATTGAAGCGCGTCCCCTTGATTGACCCTGGCGAAACGTTGAGGATCCGATTAGGGGTGCCGCACATCTCAAGTTCCACATTCAGCGCCTCGATGGCCTTGCACAGGGCCGCCTTGGTGGCGCTGTAGAGGGCAAACAGGGGCGAAGACACCCATCCGGCGATGCTGCCCATCACTGCGCAATGGAAAGGCTGCGGCTGGCGCATGCGGGGGAAGAAGTGCCTCAGCACCTTGACTGGCGAGACAGCATTGACCTGGAACTGGTTGCTGATTTCGGCCTGCAGGATGCTCTCAAACGGAGCCACACGTCCAAATCCGGCGGTGAACACCAGGGCATCGACGTCGGCCGGATCAGGCAGGAACGCCAGGTCGTCGTCAAGCAGGTTGTGGCGCACGAATGCCACACCAGCGGGCAATGGCACTGCCGGCTCATCCTTGTCGATGATGATCACCTGTGCCGCGCCGCGCTCAGCCAACTGCAGGGCTATCGCCAGCCCGATGCCGTTGCTGCCGCCAATCACCAATGCCTTTTTCATCATTTCACTACTATATATAAAGGGTCCTCAGCGCGAGGAACGCGCGTCCACCCTGCGCATCACCGCATCATACAGGCACGGCAGCCTGCGCCCGGCAATCGAGCGCATCTTGCTGATCGGGCTGATGGGGCAATGCTGGAATTCATTGGAAGTCAACTTGAACATCTCTTCGCAGCGCCGACGAGCCTCGCGTTTCACTTCGGGGTCCTGGGCATGGCGCCTGATGAAGAGCATCACCGAGTACATCGCCTTGAGGCCCATCGCCCTGTAGTCTTGACGGTCCTCGGGAATCTCGTCGAGGCACATCTTGTAGGAGTTGATGCGGTCCAGATAGGCCATCGTGATGCCGCTGCGCATCAGCGAGTTGTGCCGCTTGATGTAGTAGTACATCTCCTCCTCGAGAAGCACAGCCGTGTTCATCTTCAATGCCATGCGGTTGAGCCATTCCAGGTCCTCGGCGCCGGTGTTCCTGAAGGTCAGGCCCTCGATGAGCGAGCGGCGGTATAGTTTGTTCCACACCACCTGGTACTGGAAATTGATTGCGAACATGCGGCTCACGTAGTCGCGCTGCGAGAGCGTCTTGGGCGCGGGCATCACTAAGTTGCAGCGTTCTTCCAGCGCCTTGACCTCATCTTCTTTCACCTTGATGCCGTGCACCATGGCGAAATCGTAGTCGCCGCCCTGGATGGCCTTGAGCAGCCATTCCATCATCAGCGGGTGAATCTGGTCATCGCCGTCGACAAACATGATGTACTCGCCGCGGGCAGCCTCCAGGCCGCTGTTGCGGGCCTCCGAGACGCCGGCATTGGCCTTGTGCAGCACACGGATGCGGCTGTCGCTGGCGGCATAGCGGTCGCACACGTCGCCCGAGCCGTCGGTCGAGCCGTCGTCGACCAGAATCAGTTCATAGTCGGTGACGGTAGACCGCAGGATGCTGTCGAGGGTCGCTGGCAGATAGCCGTTGACGTTGTATATCGGGACGATGATGGAAATCATAGGATGAGCGCGTTATGGGGAGCGATGGCGCAAGTCACTTGGACGTTCGCGCAATCATCTTGTTATAGAGCCACGGGCAGCGGTAGAAGCCGAAAATCTTGAGTTTGTCGACCAGGCGCAGGCGGGAGTGCCACAACTCGCGGCTGGTTTTGGCACGCAACTTCTTGCCGAAGTCCTTGACCTCGTTGATGAACGGCACCTGCTTCACCTCGCACTTGTGGCGCACATACAGGAACGTCTTGTACAGGTAGACCATGCAATGCGTCCTGGCGACGCTGTTCTTCTCGGGGATGTGGTCCAGGCACTCCATCACGGTGTCGAAGCGGTCGAGGGCTGTGCGGTTGAAGCCCTGGTGCATCACCGATGCGTTGTGCTGCACGTAATAGTACAGTTCCGCCGCGGTGAAGACCGCCTTGCGGGCCTTGAGGCTGACACGGGTGTTCCACTCCAGGTCTTCGCTAGCCATTTGCCTGAACGGCACGTCCTCGACCAGCGCACGGCGATAGAGTTTGTTCCACACCACTTGGTACTGGAATGTCGTGAGGTCAAACAGTCCCCGCAGCAGGTCGTCCTGTGACAGTGACTTGGCCGTTGGGGGAGCGGCAGGCTCGTTCTTGCCCTGGGCAAGCACGGCAGCCTCGTCCTCGGTGACGCTGCGTCCCAACACCATGGCCAGGTCATAGTCGCCGCCCTCGATGGCCGCAACGAGTGTCCCGACCATCTGCCGGTCGATGACGTCATCGCCGTCGGCAAAGAGCAGATACTCGCCCCGAGCCGCTGCCATGCCGGCGTTACGGGCTCCGGCGATGCCGGCATTGGCCTGGTGGATCACCTCGACACGCTGGTCGCGCGCGGCCCACAGGTCGCACACGTCGCCCGAGCCGTCGGTCGAACCGTCGTCGACCAGAATCACCTCCAGGTCACGGTAGTCAGAGCCGAGGATACTGCCGATGCAGTCGTCCAGGAACTTCTTGACATTGTATATCGGGACAATTATTGAAACCATATCGCTCGTCGGTCAAGGTCACTGAGATTCAGGTAACGATAAAGCAGTTGTTCCATCGGTTATTTAACCGCCTGCGGGCGGGAAAACTTGTGAAAACCGAAGGCAAATGAACTTGTTCGATTTGCTGAGGTGCAGCCAAGTTTCTGGAAATTAAAAGAAAATTAAATTTTAAAATTATAATTTGTTTAATTTCCCGTGCTCCAGCACGGTTAAACGGTTGAGAGGTTCTTTCACTGAGCCAACTTCTATATCATTGCACTGAAAAAAGTTCTGGTCAGGCACGTCTGTCCTTTGGCCTTTTATTTCCCTCTGGCCTTGCGGGATATTTCACCGCACAGGTGCTTGAATCGCAGGCCCTTCAGGTACTTCATCGTCAGGCCGGCAGCCTTGGAGTACTCATGATGGTTGGTGTAGTCCTTGAGCAGTTCGGTGAAGAAGTAGTTGATTTTGGGAATCACCAGTTTCTCATTCTCCAGGCGGTAGAGCGTCATATTCTCGTCAAAGGCCAACTGGCTCCACTTCCTCTGATCAGTCCCCGAGAAGATGCCGCCGCTATGTTTGCGGTAGATGCCCATCACGTCCTTGAACAGGGCACATTTGCCCTTCTTCATCATATAGTAGCACACGATGTAGTCAAACGCCTTCTTGTAGTGGCTCAAGGTTTCGAGGTTTACGATTTTTTCTCGGCGGCGTACGATAGTAAGCATCTGAGTATACCATGCCGAGCAAAAGTATTCCTTCATCGACGGGGTGCAGTATTCATGACCCTCGAACTGCTCCATAGGCAGGCCTTCGACAAAGTCATGGTCAACAAACTTCTCCTCGTCCTGCATATAGTACTTAAAGGCGTGGCAGGTCATGTAGTAGTCGGGATGACTCTCCAAGAAGTCGACCTGCACCTGCAATTTGTGCGGGTCGCACCAATAGTCATCACCTTCGCAGAAAGCGACATACTTCGACCCGGGATGCATGGCGGCATTGATTTTTTCCCACATCACTCCCCCGCCCTTAGTGTACTGGTTCTCCTCCTCAAAAACGGGTTTGATGATGTGAGGATATCTTTCGGCATACTCGCCTATGATGTCTGCCGACCCATCGGTCGAGGCATCGTCGTGGACGATAGCCTCGAAGGGGAAAGTGGTCTGCTGCATCACAAAGCCGTCCAAGCACTGCCGTAAGTACTTCGCCTGGTTATAGACTGTGCAATGGATGGTTACAAGAGGAGTATTGGTCTGATTCATTGGTATTTAGAAGATACTTTGGTTTATTGCTCCAGCCTCGACACTGTGGCCGGGATAGATGGTGCGCCCCGTGGCGAGCGACTCGATGAGGGCCAGCGACTGTGCCGCCACTTTCCTGTCGCCGAGCGGCAGTTTAGTCACCACTTTCACGCCCGGGATACAGGCGTCGCCAGTGAACAAGGCGTCATCGGTCATCCATGTGATGCAACCGGGATGGTGGCCGGGCGTACAGACCGCCGTTATCATAGTGCCATCGCCCAGGTCAATCTGGTCCCCGTCGGCGACCAGCACCACGCGCTCAGGATAAGCAAACACGAACGGCATCTCGTGATAAAAAGAGATATTCAACTTCTCGTCAAGCAGTTGCCGCCTGGTCCACGGGCTACAATAAACTTTTGCCTCAGGGTGTGCCGCACACAACTCATTCAAACCGTAAATGTGGTCAAAATGGCCATGTGTCAACAACACTCCTTTAAAGTCTCTCCCTTTTATCAAGGGCAACAACGGTCCCACATCACCACAGTCAACCACATATTTCCCATCGAGCACATAGGCGCATGAGGAGAAGAACGAATTGACTACCTGTGAAACCATCATTGAGATATCAGCCCATAAAATCAAGCACGTCTTGAACGGTCACGAACTCACGCAGTTGCTCACCCGTCAGTTTCTTGTGGCACTCATCGTCAATCATCACAATCAGTGACAACTTGGACATCGAGTCATACTCCTCAATATCAGCAAGTGCAGTTTCGGGTTTCAACGTGTCCTCATCAAGTTCGAGAACCTCTTCAATCATGTGCAATTTTTCTTCGTTAGTCATTGTTTCAATATCTATGCTTTATAATTAAACAAATAATCCATCATCAAAATACTCATCGGTCTCGATGATGGGCAAGACGTCGGCAGCATCGATGGTGATATCACCTGCCGCCCACGACAGCCCCACGCCATAGCCGCAAATCAAGGCGCGCACCAGCTGTGAGCCAGCCTCCTCACCGTATCTCTTGACGAAACACAAGGGGATGGATGCGCCACTCGTGTTGGCATAGCGGTCAATCGAGTAAATCACTTTGTCCTTGTCAAAATGGGTGCGCCTCACGATCTGCTTCATGATCATCATGTTGGCCTGGTGCAGTGCCATGCAGCCAAAGTCGTCGGGCGTCAGCCCCTTAGCCTCGAGCATCTCGTTGATGAGTGCCGGCGCCTCGTTGATAGCGAAATTGAACACGTCAATCTCATCAAACACGCCCTGGGTATCGGGGCACTCGGGATGCTTACTGTAGCCGTAGGGGCGTAAGATAGCCTTGTAGCCCGAGCCGTCGGTACGCGAGGCGATAGTAATGGGCGCTGCCACGTCCTCCTTTACCAGCAAAGTTGCCGAACTGGCGTCACCGAACAGGTTGCGCGAGTTGTCACTGCGCACGCCCTTGGAGGGCGTGTCGCCCGCCAGCAGCAGGCCATACTTGGCATTACCCGTCTGCATCAGCGAGCCCACGATGTTCAGTCCGTAAACAAAGCCCGAACAGCCCAGGTTCACATCAAAGGCGATACAGTCCTTGGCCAATCCCAAGCGGTCTTGCAGCACACAGGCCGTTGAGGGCACTCGATAGTCGGGGTACTGGGTTACATAGACCAGCACTCCCACCTCGCTCAAATCAATCTTCTTTTGCTCAAGGATTTGTCGTGCTGCCACGCAAGCCAAGTCGGCCGCCGTTTGACGCGGGCCGCACTCGTAATGACCCAGCACGCTCGTCGTCTTGACAAACTTATCGAGCGTGGCGTCATTCTCACCGTTCTTGAGTGATTCTATCGACACCCAATTGGTTGATACAGCACATGCGATGCCTTTAATCGCTATGTCGTTGAGTTCGTTGATTCTCATAGTTATATTCTTATTATCAGGTGGACATTTTACCGCCGTCAACCGTCAAGCAGGTGCCAGTAATCATGCGCGCCTTGTCACTTAACAGGAAAGCGATGGAGTTGGCGATATCCTCAGGCTCACATACGCCCAGATATTGCCGGATGGCATTGATTTTATAACCATCAGTATCTTGGGCATAACTCTCGTATTCTCTCCTCATGCTGGTGTTGGTTGCCCCTGGAGCCACCGTATTGACACGGACACCTTTTCCGCCCAGCTCAACAGCCATGCACTTGACAGCCGCATTCATGGCAGCCTTGGAAGAGGTATAGGCGACCTTGGTGGGGGCACCATAGAACGCGCCGATTGACGAGACGCCCACGATGCTCAAACCTGGGTTGAACGCCTTGCGCTTGGTAATGCAACGGACTATTTCCACAAACGAGAAGAAGTTGATGTTCATCACGCTGACCATATAGGGATACTTTGACATCTTCAACGGCCTTACATTGGCAATTCCAGCACAATGCACGAAGCCGTCCACGGGACCCTGTTCCTGGATGACTTGGCCTATCAAGCCCTCTATGGTGTCAATTTGTCCCAAATCGCAAACATAACAGGCATGGCCACTCCCTTCAAGGTTCTGGCAAGCGATTTCAAGTTGCTCCTCGTTTCGGTCAAGCAAGATGACCTGAGCGCCATGAGAGGCCAGCAGTGTGCAAACGGCCTGCCCCATGCCTCCCGCAGCACCAGTGACAAGTATCTTTTTACCTGTAAAATCTAAGAAATCTGTCATTTGATAATCTAAATTATAATGTATATCCTCCATCAATGACGATGGAAGTGCCTGTCATGGTCTTTGTGGCATCGCTGAGCATGAAGGCAACAAGGTTGGCTACCTCGGCTGCCGATGTGAGGCCCAGCACTTGACGGCTGGCCATCTCGTCATTGATAGCACTGACGGCTTGGATATGGTCTTTTTCAAAGTCCACGTCAACGGCACCTTTCTGTATTGTATTAATCCTGATGCCCTTAGGAGCCAACTCCAGCGCAAGGCTCCGCACCGAAGCATCAAGGGCAGCCTTAGCGGCACTGAAGACCATTTTAGCCTTCATCGCACGGATGCTGCTGATGGATGACATCACCACGATGCTGGCATTCTTGGCGATTGCCTTGCGCTTCATGAGGTCACGCAGCAGATCGATGAAGGCAAAGTAGTTGTCTTTCATGATCTCCTCCATGTTCTCATGCGAGACCATCTTCAAGGGACGGAAGTCGCTATGTACCCCACCCCAGAAGAGGCCGTCAAACACCATATCGGCTGTAATTGCCGCAGTTTCTTCCACGACACACAGTTCGGCGCCCAATTCCTGCAAGGTATTGACGATAGCCTTGTCCAGTGAAGAGCCTCCACCTACTGCAAGAATCTTCTTGCCTGCCAATGACATCGGATTCATATCTCAATTAGGCTTTTTTCATTCTCTTGATATACTGATTTCGGCCGATTTGGTCCACAGCCTGAAGGAGGAAATGAGCAGGCGGGAAATTCACCTCGATGAGTTCAATCCTGTCTTCCAAAATCGCCAAATCCAGTCCAGCAAAAACCACTTTCTTGTTTAAGCTGATAATATCTTTAGCAAACTGACAAGCCTCTTCATACCTGGGAGGCTTGTAACCTATCATCACCTTTTCGGTTCCCGGATGATAAATAAACCTATGTCCCTGAAGGTCCAAGCCTGGGGCACTAATGACACCCGTCTTGACGTCTATGGGATAGGCCACACCACCAGCACCCCAGTTATCAACGATAGAACCTCCGCAGCCGCAACGCAGGTGTACACTGAAGATTTCTATCTCATCATCTTCATTCACCATGGTGTCTATCCTCAGTGTATTGAGCGAGGATGGGTTAATTGCCTTTAATTCAGCACAATTTTCGCAGAGTTCTTCCAGAAGGTAAGTGTTGTTCTTCCTCTCTTGCAAATATTTGTTGATGGCTTCACTATCGGCTTCGTTAAGGGTAAAGATTCCTTTTCCGCTATCCATTGAAATAGGTTTTACCAGAATCTTGTGATGCTTGCTGATAAAACTCCTGATTTCATCATCGTTGGTGTCACCATTAGTGAGCAACCAATCCCGCTTGATGAACTGGGAATAGATCTTATAGCAATTCGCCTTATCGATGGTGTTATAAAAGGTCTCTTTGTCAAACTGCTTGACCAGTTTCCAAAAACGGCGATAGGTCAAAAAGCGGTTGATCTCGCGGTTTCTTTTTTTATAGAACTCAAAGAGGGTATAATCAAGCGTGTGAGTTGCGCCATATCTCAAATAGCACCACATCATGTGTAGCCACACGCCCAGGTGAGTGCCGCCATAATTATCAGAAACGCCCTTTGCCGTTTTCCATGAATATTTGCAAAAGTCTCTGACCTTGGTGAAACTATACCACTTATAGTTGTACATCAAGTCAGCATGTCTTTGAGACTCAGGGTTAATAGTAGACATAGGTTATAATAATCTATTGATTAACAGGAACAAAAGTATTGTCTAATATTTCTTCTTTTTGGATGATTTCCAGTCCTCGGTTCACACATACACAATTGTCAGGAATGTCCTTGGTGACAATGCAATTAGCACCGATACGGCAATTATTACCCATCTTGCAGTTCCCAATGATTTTAGCTCCAGCTCCAATATAAACGTTATCGCCAATTGTCGGAGAGCCTTGGTTTTTACTGCCGACTGTCGCATTTGAGCCAATAGTGACTTGCTGGAAAATCACAACATTCTTGCCGATATGCGCCTGATTACTGATGAATATGCCATAGAAGGCATGTGGGAATTTTGGCACATTCTCAAACGTTGCTCCCAACCCTATTCATGAACCATAAGCCCGCAAAAAGGAAAAATAGAGTAATTTTTTCCTATAACTCGGCTTAATATTACATGATTCTCTTAATCTCCAGAAATCTCCATTATAAAACAAGCCCAAGAGTAGAAAAGGATGCTCTCTTATAAAAATATCTATATACGGTAAATGTATCAGACGTGAGAGTATTACTTTTATTCTATTCATAGAAGTAAGTATTTTACAAAACACTAACGCGTTTTCTTCAACTCTTTAGGGTATTGACGTCATCACACAGGCCCTACTGAACAGTTCAATGCCTTGGTCTGCATTGGGATGGATATGATTATTTAATTACGAACCTCAGTTCTTGTGGTTAACAATCACAATTCACTTATGCCGAACACGACTAAGTTTATTTCAGTTTTTGGATGAGTGACCAGATGGCCTCGGCTGAGTTGAAGTTCTCGGGTTCGAGTTCGTTGATACGTATCTGTACACCGAAGGCGTCGTCAATTTCGCTGATAATGGAGACGACGTCAAAGGAGTCGAGGATACCGTCATCGATCAATTCGGTCTCGTTATCGAAGTCCACGTCAGGACGGATATTCTTTAATAATTCTAATAATTTGTCCATAAAGTTCTAAACTACGAATTACGCGAATTAAACTAATTTTGGGCATCCGCTTTCGATATTAATCTTCGAATTGCACGAATTGCCTCTTGGGTATATCAACTACGAACGACATGAATCACTGATTATTTGTAACATTCGTGAAATTCGTAGTTTGTTTTATGAGTGAGAGTGTGGATTTGTTGAGGTAACGGAAACCTTTCTTCTTGTACATGGCCACAGCAGCGGCATTCTGCTGCTGCACCCATAGCATGTAACGGCTCTTGTCGCTGGTGTGGTTGCACTCAACGAAAGCATTGAGCAAGGCCTGGCCGACGTGATGGCCACGGGCCTCGGGGACCACGGCGACATGGGAAATCCACGCCACATTGCGCTCTATCGTCTGGTGCAGCGCGCCCAGCAGGTTTCCCGTCTTGTCGGCAGCGACCAGAATCTGCCCTGCACCGAGCAGGCCGTTGTACTGCACACGGGAGATGTAATCCCCGCTATAGGGGTCAAAAGTGCCGTTGAACAACACGCATGCCCACTCGACCTCATCAAGGCTGATGGCGGGACGCACATCCACATCACCGAGCGGCATGGCAGGTTCCAAATCCTTATAGACGGCTGCATACTGGTCACGCACCAGATTCTCGCTGAATCCCAACTTCAGCAGGTAGTCCCGTTCGGCAGCAGGGAAATGATCTGCGCCACGATACAAAATCTCGGTGGCCACAGCCTCACCCGTTGTGCTGACGGCATCGATAGCCGTTAAGTCGTTCAGATAGAAGTAAAGACGGAGGCAGGTAGGCTTACGCTCCAGCAGGTAGGCGTTTTGCTCATGGCAGTCGGCATAGAGCAATCCGCTGTCAACGAGTTCATCGGCACGGGTCTGCAGATAGTCGTTGCTCAGGCTCCCCGGGCGACGATAACGCTCGACAATATCGCTATACTGTGCTCTATCAGTTAACTGCTCCATCAGATGATTTTCAGAGAAAACACAATCATCAACCGTGACTACAAACCAAAAACGTTGTTTGTGTTGTCTTGATGTTGTTTAAGTTGTCTGATTGCGCTGGTTGAGGTAGCGTTGCTTGAGGGCGATGCGGTCGACCTTGCCGTTCATGTTGTGAGGCATGGACTGCAGGCGAACAATCACGTTGGGGAACATGTACTTGGGCAGTCGGTCCTTCACCAGGTTGATGATGTCCAACTCGTTGTCGCTTGCCGTGGTGTAGTACAGGACAATCTTGTCGTCGACGCTGTCAAAGATGCAAGCGGCACCCGTCACGCCGTCGAGGGCGTTGACGGCGACCTCAATCTCACCCAACTCGATGCGATTGCCGTTATGCTTAACCTGGAAGTCCTTGCGTGAGACGAACTCCAATTCGCCCCGGCTGTTATACTTCACGATGTCGCCCGTGCGGTACACCTTGTCCTCGTAGAGGTGGTGCAAGGGATTCTGCACAAAGGCCTCGCGGGTCTTCTCGCCATTGTTGTAGTAACCCAGGGCAACGCCCGTGCCGCGCACACACAACTCGCCCGGCTCATCAATGCCCACCAGGCGGTCCTCGTCGTTGAAGACGAGCACCTGCATATTGGCACAGGCATGACCGATGGGAATATACTCATCGTCGTCGAAGTCGCGGTCCACGACATAGTAGGTGCAGTCGACGGTAATTTCGGTGGGGCCATACAGGTTGATGAACATCGTGTCCGGCAACTTGCTGCGCCACACGTTCAACTGCTTGGCGGGCATCGCCTCGCCGGCAAAGAAGACGCGCCTCAAGTGCTGGGGCACGTTGTCGTCGAGGATGTGGCTGTTGCCCACCAGCACGATGGCCGATGTCGCCCACAGGATGGTGGTGATGCCGCGCTCGTTGAGTAACTGGATGAGTAGTTTGGGGAACGTGAAATATTTCTTGCCGATAACATTGAGTGTGGCACCGGTCTTGAGGCAGATATAGATGTCCTTGACCGAGCCGTCGAAGTAGAACGGCGTCTGGTTGCCCAGGGCGTCGGTCTCATCGAAGCCGAAGGTCCCCACCAGCCACTCGGCCAGGTCAATCACACCACGATGGCTGACGACAACCCCTTTGGGCACTCCCGTGGAGCCGCTGGTGAAGATGGCATAGAGCGGGTCGGTGTCAATCATGCCCGAACGGATGCCGCCAAGCAGCGCCGAGTCGCACGACTCACCGATGACTGACGCATAGTCCATCACCACGCCATTGAAACCGATTTCGTCGAGCGCCTGGGCATCCTTGTCCGTCACCATGATGGCAGCGACCGGGTCGAGCACCTCGGCAATGAGACGGATGCGAGCAGCGGGCATCTTGTTGTCGATGGGCACATAGAAGTTGCCGCTCTCGACCACGCCCATAAAGCCCACCAGACACTCAATCTTGCGGTCAACAAACACCAGCACCGGGCGGCGCACGGCACCTGCCGTCTGTCGGGCAATGCAGGTGCCGATGGACTGAGCCATCGACAGCCACTGGCCAAAAGTCAGGCTGCTCTTGTCGTCGGCAAGGGCCGTCTTGTCAGGCAGCCGTTGTGCCGTCTCCTCGAGGTATGACAGGACGTTGAAGATCACTTTTTCTCGTAGAGTTGGTTAGGCTCGGTGATGAGTCCTTCGGTGAAGATGCTGTCATCCTCCATGATGGGCAGGATGTCGGCAACATTGATGTCAAACGATGTGGCTCCCAGCGAGATGCCGATGCCAAAGCCGCATGCCATAACGCGTACGTTCTTGTCCTCGCCAGCGGTGCCATAGGTGTCGCATAACGAGACGATGGCCGATGCGCCCGACGTGTTGCCATAGCGGTCGAGCGTGATGGGCATCCGCTCAAAGGGTATCTTGGTCTTTTTGGCAATCTGCTTGAGGATGTAGAGATTGGCCTGATGGAAAGCAAAGCAGTCGTAATCGTCGGGGGCGGTGCCTGTCTGTGTCCAGAAGTCCTTGATGAGACGAGGCACGTCAAAAATCGTGAACGTAAACACCGAAGCGCCCTGGATGAACGAATTCATCAGCGAACGCTCGTTGCCGTCGGCACACATCTGCACCTCCTCGCTGGCATGCAGGTTGCGGTAGCCGCCACCGGGAATAATCATGTACTTATAGCCTGAGCCGTCGCTGCGGATAAGGGCCTTGACCTGATCGCCCTCGTCGTCGGTCTTCTCCATCAGCATCACCGCGCCGGCCTCGCCAAAGAGCATGGCCGAACTGCGGTCGTTGGGATTGACCGACTTGCCCGCTGTGTCGCCCACAAACAGCAAGCCATACTTCATATTACCAGTGGTCAGGATGGATGCCATGGTCTGCATACCCACAACCAGCGACGAGCAACCCAGGCTGATGTCATAGCATACAGCCTCCTCGGGGATGCCCAGGCGGTATTGGAGGACGAAAGCCGTCGACGGACGGCGGTAGTCGGGGCTGTGTGACGAGAAAAGCAGCGCGCCGATTTCCTCGGGCTTGACTCCCTTGTGCTCAAGCAGTTCCTTGGCGGCACGATAGCCCAGGTCGGAACACGTTTGATGCTCAAGGGTGCGATGTGAGGACTTGACACCCGTCATCGCCTTGAACTTCTCCACCTCCTCGTCACCGAACACGGGTTTATAGGAGTCGGACTTCACCTCGTTTTTTGGCACGGCACAAGCCACACCAGCCACACGAATATTCTTGTACTCAAAAAAAGCCATTTGTCAGACGTTATAATGTATAACCGCCATCAATTACCAGCGAATGCCCCGTAACCCATGAGGCAGCATCCGAAAGCAGATAAATGATGCCGTTAGCGATATCTTCGGGTTCTCCATAGCGCTTCAGCGGGTACTTCTGCATATCGGCCTGATGCTGTTCCTCGCTGACTGCACCCCCCTTGATGAGTTTGGTGTTCACCATACCCGGGCAAACGCTGTTGACGCGTATCTTTTTGGGCGACAGTTCCAGTGCGCAGAAACGCATAGCCGAATTCAAAGCAGCCTTGGAGGCTCCATAAATGCTGTTGCCGATGGTTATCGAGTCGATGCCACCGATTGACGACACAAAAACAACAGATGCCCCATTAGCCAACTTTTTCTTTTTCAGCAACATGCGCAGCAATTCTACGGGAGCAAAATAGTTGATTTCAAAAATCGGGTCGATTTTTTTCCTGTCTGCCATCTTGAACGGCACTACCGTTCCCTGTCCAGCACACAGTACCACACCATCTACCAAGGGCAGTTGTTCCAACAGATGTTCCAGTTGGTCTTGCTGAGTCAAGTCGGCAATAACGGCAAGATTCCCTGTTCCTTCCATCTGACCCATGACCTCGTCAAGTCGCTCCTTATTGCGACCTGTGATGATGACACGTGCACCCATGCGGGAACAGTCAATCGCCGTTCTACGTCCAATGCCTGATGAGGCCCCCGTCACCAATATGGTGCGTCCCTCAAGCGAAAAAGGATTGTTACCTGTCATAACTCGACTATAAATCAAGCACACGTGCGGGGTTACCAAATACCGTTTTCGTGTCTTTTACTTTACGCACAACTACTGAACCAGCGCCGACAATACATTTGTTGCCAACCGAAATATGAGGCAAGATATTTGAGCCTGGGTATACCAGTGTTTCTTCTCCGATTGATGAGCCTCCCCCCATAAAACTCATAGCGCCGACATTGCTATAGTCGCCTAACGACGCATCATGTCCGATGGTAGCCAATCGTTGCAAGGTCACGAAATCACCAATCCGGATATCACATGAAATGCTTACTTCTTTGGAGAAGATGCAGCCTTTACCAGGCTTAGTATTCTTACCCATTGAAACCGTTTTGTGGATGATGTTGATGAATTCTCCACCCTTGGCCAGCATGATTTCGGCATAGTGGCGCTTCCATTTGGGTTCTCCCAATGCACAGATAAACACGTCATCGGGTTGAGGCTGATAATGCTCCACGCTGTCGATGATGGGAGGATAGCCTTCAAAATCTGCTAAGGCATCGACCTTGTCGTCCAGGAAGCCTTTTACCTGAAACTCTGTGCCATAGCCCAGGCAGTTGGGCAACATGCAGAAAACTTCACGGCCCCAACCGCGGGCCCCTATAATGAGTAAATTTTTCATTCGATGATTTAATACTTTTGTGCCGTCATCACATTTTGTGTGGCGCCACAATGTGATATTGTCAGTGGGGGTTGTTGAGGGAGGGGAAGCGGGTGTCGAGCCAGTTGAAGAGGGGTCGCTCGAGGAGCCGCTGCCTGAGGAGGTCGATGATGACGCACACGAGGTAGATGCCGGCGCATGAGGCGATGGCGTGGAGCCACAGCAGGTGGCTGGCGAAGTGCCCCTTGACATTGAGGACGTCGCCCCAGAGCCATGGGGAGAGGTCGCTGTGGGTGTGGATGAGCAGGACGCCGAAGGTGGCAGTGGCAGCGAGGTTGATGAGGCGGTTGTGGCGCATGGGCAGGTTCTTGAAGAACAGGAACAGGGCCACGGCGCTGACGATGGCCATGATGCGGTTGGCGTCGGTGAGGAAGTAGTAGACGTTCATGCGTCCGGCGAGTTGCGGGGCGAAGGTGATGGCCATTACCGACGTCAACGACACGATGACCGCGAGCGCGGCAAATGCGGCGGTGCGGCCGAGGCTGTCCATCCTGGCCATGGGATAGCGGCCGATGTAGGCGCCGATGAGGTAAACCGTGACGAACCAGCCGATGTCGCCGGTGAAGTTCCTGTTGAAGAAGGTGCCAACGAGGGTGTAGATGAGCAGTAGTGTCATCACGAGCCAGGCATGGGCGCGCTTGTCGAGGACGCCGACGAGCCTGTTGATGAACGGCACGAGCAGGAACAGGGCGATGAACGTGGTGGAGAAAGTGGTGCCCATGAACACGGCGACGTTGAAGACCGTGTTGAAGCAGTAGCCGGCCGTGAGCGCCTGCCGTCCGGCAAGGACGAAGATGAGGGCGATGGCCAACTTATAGAACTTGACCTCGAGGTAGAGCCTGAGGAATTTGCGCCAGGTGAAATGGCCGCGGCACATGAAGTAGCCAGTGACGAGCAGGAAGCAGTTGACACCGACCTTGCCGCCCCAGCCCCAGAGTTCGAGAAAGACCTGGTTACCGCTGACGTTGCTGTAGTTGTAGAGTCGCTCGACGCCGCTGTTGACCACGTAGTGGTGGGCAATGATCATGAGCATCAGGACAATCCTGAAGAGTTCGATGTTGCTCTCGCGTTGCTTGACGGCGGCGGCCATGGGCTGGATGGGGAAACGGGATATCAGCGGTAGATGACGATGTCGAGGATGCGCTCGAGATCGTCATCGGTGAGCAGGTGGTGGATGGGCAGGCAGATGACCGAGTCGGCCATGCGCGTGGCGTTGGGCAGGTTCTCGCGGGCTGCGCTGGGCAGGCCGCGGTAGGTGGAGAAGTTGCTGATGAGCGGATAGAAGTAGCGGCGGGCGAGGATGCCGTGCTCGCGCAGCAAGTCGTGGAGTTGGTCACGCGTGCGGCCGTAGCGCTCAGCATCGACAAAGACGGGGAAATAGCCGTAGTTGTGGCGCACGCCTGGCATATCGTCCCAGAAGGTGATGCCCTCGACGGAACGCAGCGCCTCGCGGTAGCGGACAGCAACCTGGCGGCGCGCGCTGATGGCCTTGTCGACCTGCTGCAGGTTGAGCAGGCCATAGGCCGAACGGATCTCGTCCATCTTGCCGTTGATGCCGGGGGCAACAACCTCGGTCTCACCCTTGAAGCCGAAATTCTTGAGGTAGTCGATGCGCTCCTTCATCTTGGCATCGCGCACGACGAGCGCTCCGCCCTCGACGGTGTTGAACACCTTGGTGGCATGGAAACTCAGCGTGGCCATGTCGCCCTCCTCGAGGATGCTCTTGCCGTCGACCTCGACGCCAAAGGCGTGGGCCGCGTCGTAGATGACGCGCAGACCGTACTTGTCGGCGATGTCCTGGATTTCGCGGGTGCGGCAGGGCTTGCCATAGACGTGCACCGGCATGATGGCCGTGGTGCGTGGTGTGATGGCGGCCTCGATGCGGTCGGGGTCAATGCCTCCCGTGGCGGAATCGATGTCGACAAAGACGGGCTTGATGCCGTTCCACCACAGCGAGTGGGTGGTGGCGACAAAAGTGTAGGGCGTGGTGATGACCTCGCCCGTGATGTTGAGTGCCTGCAGCGCCGTGATCAGGGGCAGCGTGCCATTGGTGAACACGCTGATGTAGGGCACCTTGAGGTATTCGCTCAAGGCCGCCTCGAAGCGCTGATGGAAGACGCCATTGTTGGTAATCCACTTGTTGTCCCACACCTCCTGGAGCAGTTGGTTGTACTCGGCGAGGTCGGGCAACAGGGGCGATGTCACGGTGATGATTTTCTCGTTACTCATAATCGTCTATTTTACAGCACATTGAGACCGTCGAACAAGATGATGGCGGCAAAATTCAGGATTCTGGCCCGCAGGCCTTGTGATTAGGGACAACAAAGGGGGACACCGGGTCTTGCAGAGACGGTGAACCTGTGGAGAGGGGTAAGGCTGGTGACACTGTCACAGTAGTCATTATCAGCGAGTTACCTGTTGTATGTCGTTCGCATAACGTGGGGTCACGCACCCGCGTAGGCGCGTGCAACGCATACGAATCAAGATGCAAAAGTACTGAATTCCCCTCACGTGAGCAAACTTTATGGGCAATTTTAGCCGATGAAACCGCGGTTTTTTACCAAATTCTTATGCTCGTCGACGGGTAGGCGCCAGGGCGAGGACCGGCAACCTGCCTGGAGCAGGGATCGGCAAGGCCATGCATCAATGGGGAAAATTATGCAAAACAGCACCCTCGTCAGGCATAGACCATACTGGGGTCGAAGTCCACTAAAAGAGGGGTTTCAGTTTGTAAGCGATTTTGAAGAAGTTCAGATAGCAACAGTTTGATAATCGCGTGAATGATAGTTGATTTATCTAAACAGAAATCGGTTTAGACTTATAAGCGATTTTTGCGATTGCAAAACAACGGGCCCACCTCACCCAACACTATGGCGAGCCACATCAACGCAGTAAAAATGTAATATTTATACAATATTGCAAGTGGCAAAAAGCGGCATTTCCAGGGCAAAAAAATGTCCCGAATCCACCTCAATTTCGAACGAAAAATTTTCTGAAAAAAAGTTTTGGCAGCGATACTGCTGTTGGCCTATCCATTTGTTTTTAATGCGAATTACACGAATTCAACGGATTTCACTAATTTATTAATTAATAAATCCGTAATATCAGCATATCACCGGGTATTGCCGAGGCATCAGAATGCGTCTCTCGGGCTGCCGATGGGGAAAGAAAGACCGATCAATGCATTGACGCTCTTGGCCTTGCTGCCCAAGTAGAGGTAGTCGGTGCCGACGAACAGAGGACCCAACTTCATGGCCACGCCAAAAGCCTGTCCGCCGCACAGGATGGGCGAATAGGACACGGCCACGTCGAACAGCGCCACGGGGCGGAAATCGGCGCCTATGGTGAATTCACTCAGGGTTTTGGACTTGGCAGCGTGGCACGAATAGAGCGCGCCGAAACCAAAGCGCTTGTCGATGCTCCTGTACTGGCCGCCGAGGCTGAATGAGGCCGCCAGCGAGGTGGTGTGCGAGAAGTGTTCGCCGGTGGGTGTCAATCGCAGCAGGTGCAGGTTGATGGGCTCGTCGCGGCCGATGATGCTGAAGAAGCGCATCACGTTGCCAGGGTGATTGCTGTCGAAGGCAAGGTCATCGGTGTTGGCATAGGCGTCCTCGGTACAGCCCTGCGACCAGCGGATGAAGCCCAGGTCGGTAACCGAGGCCGAGAGGGTCACCCTGTTATTCACCTGATAGGCCATGCCGGCATCGAGTGCCGCACCCCATCCCGAAACGCCCATGTTGCGCCGCTTGAGCCTGACGGTCTCGATGTACCCCTCGTCGTTGGTGACCAGTTCAAGGCCCTTGAACGAACTCAGGAGACGTGCGTCGGCCAACACCTGGGCCGTGCCGCGGGCATGCGTGAAGTCTACCAGCGAGGCGGTACTCCAGTTGAGGTTGGGGTCCAAACCCGTGAGTTGAGTGGCGACGGTGAGGTAGCGCGCCTTGAAATCGGCATTTCCCAAGCCGAGCAATCCCTTGACACGTCCGCCGATGGTCAGGCGGTCGTTGATGATGCGTGAATACCCCACCCCAATCTCGGCATAAGTGTTGACACTGACTTCGATGTCGCGCATGGCGCACTCGTAGTCGGTGTAGTCATTGGTGTTCATGCCCCTCATGTCACGCATGAAGGTGAACATCTCGAGCGGTGCGTTGACGTGCCCGTCGGCCTTGACACCGACACTCACCGAGTAGAAGTTATCGCCATGCCACCACCCTGCAGCCATCAGGTCGTCATTGGCGCCCGCCGTGATGCGGTTGCGGTCCTTGAGTTTGGCATAGAACTTGTCGGTGGCATAGTAGTCGACGTCATCCACATTCTGCATCATGTCGAAGAAGTCGCCGGCCGTGAGCACGTCGGAGTTCTCCCACGCGCCGGCATTGCCCACGAATGGCAGGCTCACGAAGCCCGCATCGGGAGGCAGGGCCGGATTGAGTTGCAGACGGTATTGCGAGCCCTCCATAAAAAAGGACGTGCGCACGGGCTGCCCCTGAGCCAGGGCTGCAGTGAAAAAGAGGGCAAGGGTCCAAATGGCCTTGAGCCGGCTGAAATATTGTCGGTTGGTCATCACGCAAACAATTGGATTAGCGGCGCAAATATATAAAAGTTTTTTCATATATGCGCCATTTTGTGAAGATTAGAAAGATACGAATTTTGCATGGCGCCACACAGCCCACGGCGGGCAGCGCCTGCACACCGCTACAGGAATGCGGCATTGGGCTTGCGTGAGACGAAAAAAAAGTGTAACTTTGCAGTTTGATTCAAAACATGACAATTATCATATAACAGACTATATCTATCATGAGTGAAGAGAATAAAAAACGCCTGAGAGTGGGTATCACCCTGGGTGACAGCAACGGCATCGGCATCGAAGTGGCCCTGAAGGCCGTGGGCGTGCCCGAGATGATGGACATGTGCATCCCCGTGCTGTACGGGTCGAGCAAGATTGTAAGTTATCACCGCAACGCCTGCAACCTGCCGGGATTCCAGATCAACCACACCAAGAGCGCCAACAACCTGAAGGACAATATGCCCAACCTGGTGGAGTGCATCAACCAAGAGATCAAGGTGGAGTTGGGTGTGCCGAGCAAGCAGGCCGGCCAGGCCGCGTTCATCGCCCTGGAGACCGCCGTGCGCGACCTCAAGTCGGGACTGATTGACGTGCTGGTGACGGCACCCATCAACAAGGACAACATCCAGAGCGACCAGTTCAACTTCCCGGGCCACACCGAGTACCTGGAGAGCGCTGCCGGCGACGGCGCCAAGGCGCTGATGTTGATGTGCAGCGATAACCTGCGCATCGCGCTCGTTACCGCCCACGTCGCCCTGTCGCAGGTACCGGCCACCCTCACGACCGAAGACATCCGCCAGCGCCTGCAGATGTTCAACCTGTCGCTGAAGCGGGACTTCGGCATCGACGGCCCACGCATCGCCGTGCTGTCGCTCAACCCGCACGCCGGCGAGAACGGCATGCTGGGCACCGAGGAGCGCGACATCATCATACCGGCCATGCAGCAGTCGCTCGACGAGGACGGTGTGCAGTGCTTCGGCCCCTATGCCGCCGACGGTTTCTTCGGTGCACGCCACTACCGCCGTTTTGACGGTGTGCTGGCCATGTACCACGACCAGGGTTTGGCCCCGTTCAAGACCATCGCGATGGACGAGGGTGTGAACTTCACCGCCGGCCTGCCCATCGTACGCACGAGCCCCGACCACGGCACCGGCTACGACATTGCCGGCCAAGGCATCGCCAACGAATCGTCGATGCGTCATGCCATCTACACGGCCATCGACGTGTGGCACCACCGCGCGCGCTATGACGAGGCCCACCAGAATCCGCTGCCCAAACTGTTCCAGGACCGCGGTCGCGACAACGTGAAACTCGACCTGACCAAGGGCGAATAACAACACACGTCATGATTGAGGGAATCATCTTTGATTACGGCGGCACACTCGACAGCCGCGGCGTGCACTGGAGCGAGGTGCTGTGGCAAGGCTACCAACAGGCCGGCGTGCCCATCGACAAAGCGACATTCCGCACAGCCTATGTCGAGGGCGAGCGCGCTTTGGCGCGTGAACGCATCATCCTGCCACAGGACAACTTCCACACACTGCTGGCCAAGAAAGTGGCCCTGGAAATCAGTTACCTGCCCGAACAGTCCGACGCCGCCACGCGCGACCACTGGGTGGAACAGATAGCCGCCTACTGTGACAACGCCGCGCGAGCCTGCATCGACGAGGCGCGCCCCATGCTCGAACAACTGCATGAGCGACTGCCGATGATGCTGGTGAGCAACTTCTACGGCAACATCGACGAGGTGCTGCGCGACTACGGCATCCGTCACCTGTTCAAGGGCATCATCGAGAGCGCCGTCGTGGGAGTGCGCAAGCCCAACCCCACCCTGTTCCGCCTGGGTGTCGACGCCCTGGAACTGCCTGCCGAACGTGTGCTCGTCGTGGGCGACAGCCTGCGCAAGGACATCGAGCCCGCCGAGCATCTGGGCTGCCAGGTGCTGTGGCTCAAGGGCAAGGGCTGGACCGAAGAAGAGGACCAGCAGACCCACCCTCACACCATCACGCGCGTCACCGAGGTGACCGACTGGATCGAGAGGCTGTAAAACGCGGCAGCATGCCGTGACCCCTCAAAGAGCGACAAAGAAGACTACACATTATTTATAAAGAGATATGAACTACGCTATCATTGCCGCGGGCGAAGGCTCGCGTCTGGCCCAAGAGGGCATCGCCAAGCCCAAACCCCTGGTGGAGTTGCAGGGCGATCCCATGATCGGCCGCCTCATCAACATCATGCTCAGGTGCAACGCCGAGAGCATCAGCATCATCGTCAACGAGCACATGACCGAGGTGAGAGAATACCTGCAGGCCCTGGAACTGCCCGTGCCGCTGAACCTGGTGGTGAAGACCACTCCGAGTTCGATGCACAGCCTGTGGCACCTGAGCCGCGTAATTCCCGAGGGCAAGTTCTGCCTGACGACGGTGGACACCATCTTCCGCGAAGAGGACTTCAAGGGCTACATCGACGCCTTTGAAGCCGATGACGAGGACGACGGCATGTGGGCCGTTACACCCTTTGTCGACGACGAGAAGCCGCTATGGGTCGATGTCGACGAGCAGATGACGATTACCGCCTTCCGCGACAAGCGGTGGGACGGTGCGCGCTACGTATCGGGCGGCGTGTATGCGATGACCGACGGCGCCTTTGAGGTGCTGGAGCGCTGTATCGAACAGGGAGTGAGCCGCATGCGCAACTTCCAGCGTGCGCTCGTGGAGTCGGGCCGCCGACTAAAGGCCTACAGCATCGACAAAATCGTCGATGTGGACCACGCGGGCGACATCGCCACCGCCGAGGCCTTCCTGGCCGAATAACACCATGCCGGCATAGGGCCGGCAACCATCCACACGTTACCCAAACAACAAGCGGGGCGTCCCTGATGAGGGACGCCCCGCTATTGTATCAGTATGCCTGGACTGCGTTAACGCTCAAATGCAGGCATCATGGGAGTTGCAATCCGAGTGGGAACACCATTGAGCACCCAACCAATCAGAGTGGTCACGTCGTCGATGTCAACCTTCTCGTCACTGTTCAGGTCACCACAAATGAAGCAGATGTCGCCACCCTTGAGCACGTATTCGATCATCACGGTCACGTCGTTGATATCAACATTACCGTTGTGGTCTACGTCACCCTGGGGATAGGGATGCGCGTTGGCGAACAGGGTAACCTCCTCGATGTTACTCCAGTCGCTCTCGGTACCATCGGTATAGAGAGCCTTAACCCTGTAGAGGAAGGTACCAGCCTCGGCGAGGTCCTTAACGGTATAGAACTTCTCGGTAATACCCTCGATAAGACGATGGTTAGCATCGCCAGTCTCGCTGGCCATCAGCGTAGCAGGCGTTGCGTCGCCAGAATAAACGGCGATGAGGCTCATATCGGGCGAGTAACTTGCATCATTCGAGATGATGGTAATCTTCTCACCGGAACTTGCGGTTACCAGCCAGTAGAAGGTCTCATTCCGGACAAAGTTGTGGCTTACAGCAGCAGTTTGCGGCGTGCTGATCGTCACATCGCCAACACCATTAGAGTTGTTGATCGACGAAACCATCACCGTGAAGGTAGCATTGGTGTAACCCTCGGGAACGGTATAGGTGATATAGCCCTGTGCGACACCAAGGTAATTGTTCTTGATGTAGATGGCATTGTTACCACCACGCACATTGAGGCTTGCCCAAGGTGCAGACAGGGTGATATCGGCATAGGAGTTGGGGTAAGCGCTACCGCTCAACGAATGGAGCAGGACGGGCTCAGCAGGCTCAACAGCCTTGGGTGAAACCTCAAGGGTGTAACTCGTCACGTTGGCATCGGGAGTTGCGTCGGTCCAGTCGGCACGGAACTGAGTCAGTGCGATGAGGGCCTCGTTGGCAGGCTGCATCACAGGAACATACTTCTCGAGGGCAGCCACACCATTCAGGGCGACAGTAACAGGATCAGCGCCACCTCCAGCGATGCTGATCGTAGCATTGTGGCTACCGAACAGCGTCGGGTTGTAGTTCACGGTCACGGTCACGCCATTGGCAGCCTGAGCAGCGGTAATGGTCGACGGGCTGAAGGAGTAAACGCCATTGGGATCACTAAGAACCAGGCTGATGTTGCCGGTCAGGTTCTGGCCGGTAACGACGAAGGTCTGGGTTGCCTGAGTGCCGGTCTGGGTGCTGAAGTTCAGCGTCGTGGGCGTGGCAGTAATCGTGCTCACGGGAGCAGTTGCGGTACCGGTGATGTTTACTGACTTGTCAGCAGCGCCACCACCACTGATATACAACGAAGCAGTGTGCGTTCCAGTATAACTGGGATTATAGGAAATAGTCACGGTAGCACCGGCTGCAGCCTGCTCCTTGGTGAGGGTCGTCGGCGTAACGTCGAAATAGCCATAGCCATCGTCCATTTCAAGTTCAAGGGGACCATTCAGGTTAACACCCGTAACGGTAAGCGTCTTGGTCACCGTCTGGCCGACTGAAGTATTCAGCGACAGCGATGAGGGCGACACATCAATGTAGCACGAAGGAGCGGTTGCCGTACCAGTAAGGGAAACAGTCTTGGACTCGGCTCCACTGCTGGCAATGGTAATCGTGCCCGTGTGATTTCCCATAGTAGAGGGATCATAGGTCACAGTTACCTCTACACCTGTAGTTGCAAGAGCAGTATTGCTCTTCATGATGACAGCAGGACTTGCCGAGAAAGCGGCTCCAGCAGTTGACACCGAAACGTTGCCGGTAAGGTCAGAAGCAGTGACATAGAAAGTCTTGGTCACAGGCGTGCCGGCCTGAGTGCTGAACGACAGCGAAGTGACACTGGCATTGACGACGGGCGTAGCCGAGGCAGCAGTACCGGTCAGGGATACCGTCTGGCTCGTGGCACCGCTGCTTGCAACGGTGATTGTACCAACATGGTTACCCATAACAGCAGGATTATAGGTCACGGTCACGGTAGCACCGGCCATAGCCTGCTCCTTGGTGAGGGTGGTGGGGGAAACGGTGAAGTAACTGTTACCGCCCTTGGTAATCGTCACATCGGCATAGAGGTTCTCGGCATTAACGGTGAAGGTCTTGGTCACGGTGCCACCAGGAGAAGTCTCGAAGGCCAACGAGGTGGGGTTAACGGTCAGCGCGGGCTGAGTAACCTGTCCACCGGGAGGCATAATGCCCACGATAGCCTGCTGAGTCTGGTTGAAGGTGTATCCATCACCATCGCTGAATGCGTTCATAGCGCACCAGTTGTTGCCTTGACCACTCCAACCGAAGTTGATGTGATACTTGCTGTCGCTATCACGATAACCGTCGACGTTGAAAGCATGGCCACCCGCACTGTTGTCCACGCCCAGATAAACCACGGGACGGCCGGCAGCCATCTCACCGATGATGAGGTTGGCCCAGTTGGTTGTGCTATAGGATGACTTGTTAGCCAGACGCGTGTTGGAGTCATAGCCGAAGTTCTTGAACATCGTGGCGATAATCTGTGATTGGGTGGTGTAGATACCACTACCGGAAACACCATACATCATTTGCTCGGCCTGGCCGACGTAACGCATCAGCGTGGCCACGGCAGTGCCTTGAGCAGAATTGTAGCCACTCAAGTAACTGTCCCTCATATTACCCCAGTCAAAAGACGTGCCACTCAAACCAGGATAGGTAAAGTTAACCGCATTGGAATAATAGGTACCGATATCCAGGGTCGAAGTGTAGGAAGCGATAGCGCCGACCGATGCGGGATACTTCCAGTAGTAGAGCACCATCGAAGCCGAGGTTGCGGGGCAACCGGTCACGCACTGGTAAGTCCTGTTGTTGTAGGTAAACTTACACTGGTTGTAATAAGGAGCAGACTGGTCCCAGTTACAAGTCAGCAGGGGGCCATAGGTAACAGCGCCCAGTTTCGTGCGCATCTGCGACTCTTTCTGGACCTGCAGTCTGGGATTGTCAAACAAGAAAGAAATCTGTTTCTTGTAGTGGCTGAGCACATCAATCATCGCAGGGGGAAGATTGTTGATGTCGGCCAGAGGGCTGTCACCAACCATCAGAACTACCTCAGCACGGTCATCACCAGCGATAACGAGGAAGGTAGTCGACGTGTTGTAAATGTAATAGACCGGATTAGTGTGCTTGACATTGTCACTCATCTCGGCCTTCAAGAGAACGGGATTCAAAGCAGCCGGAGCCATCATCTTGCCGGCATACATCTCATTGGCAAGATAATTCTTAGCCACCTTAGCCGCCGCATTCTTATCGATAGGGGCGGCCTGTAATGACAGCGCAGCAATGGCTACTGTCAATAACAATAGGATTTTCTTCATTACTAAAATGTTAGGTTAATTATTGATGTTGATTAAACAAAATTCGGTTTTCATAAACGGTGGCAAATGTATACATTATTAATTTAATGGACAAAAATTTACTACGGAAAAAACGATTTTCCCAGCAAATAGCCATTTTCGTCCAACCAATTATCGTCAACGAGCCAAACCGAGCCCACCCCTTCACCGACCCATACCGCACGCCCTGATTATACCGAAAAAAGCAGGGCACCATAATTAACATTTATTATCCAATACACCCCCTAATTTTGCATTTTTTATGTGTATTTCTTGTAACTATGGCAACTTTTAACATCCGAAAACAAAATTTTCAAGTTCTTTTAGACCTCAATTCAAAAAATGGCTGTAATTTAGCGGCGTTTTTTGCGGACGAATGCCTGCAAAAGCCGTTTCACCCGAATCGGGTAACGCTGTTATTCACGTAGACAATAACTTATAACATTAACTGTAATAAAAGATTATGGCAAAAGAAATCGTTAAGCCCGCTACCGGCAAGTTAGGTATCATGGTAGTTGGATTGGGTGCCGTGAGCACCACTTTCATGACTGGTGTTATGATGGCCCGTAAGGGTCTTGCAAAGCCTGTTGGCAGCATGACACAGTATGACAAGATTCGCATTGGAAAAGGCGAGAACAAGAAGTACTTACACTATAATGAAATCGTGTCGATGCCCAGCCTGGACGACCTCGTGTTTGCCGCTTGGGACGTCTTCCCCGCCAATGCCTATGAGAGCGCCATCAACGCCGAGGTACTGAAGGAGAAGGACATTGAGCCCGTTAAGGACGAACTGCTGAAGATCAAGCCGATGAAGGCTGCTTTTGACAAGAACTACGCCAAGCGCCTGGACGGCGACAACGTGAAGCAGTGCAAGGACCGCTGGGACATGACCGAGCAGGTTCGCGAGGACATCCGCAACTTCAAGAAGGAGACCGGTGTTGACCGCGTAGTTGTACTGTGGGCCGCTTCGACCGAGATCTACGTTGAGCCCGACATGAAGTACCATGGCACCATGGCAGCCCTCGAGCAGGCCATGAAGGACAACGTGGTTGACAAGATCGCTCCCTCGATGTGCTATGCTTACGCCGCCCTGGCCGAGGATTGCCCCTTCATCATGGGTGCTCCCAACACCACCGTCGACATCCCCGCCATGTGGGAGATGTCCGAGAAGACCCATGTGCCCATCGCCGGTAAGGACTTCAAGACCGGCCAGACCCTGGTGAAGAGCGGTTTCGCTCCCATCATCGGTACCCGCATGCTCGGTCTGAACGGTTGGTTCTCGACCAACATCCTGGGCAACCGCGACGGTCTCGTGCTTGACGAGCCCGCCAACTTCCGCACCAAGGAGGTGAGCAAACTGTCGACGCTCGAGTCGATTCTCGTGGCCGACGACCAGCCCGACCTGTACAGCGAGTACTACCACAAGGTACGTATCAACTACTACCCGCCCCGCAACGACAACAAGGAGGGTTGGGACAATATCGACATCTTCGGCTGGATGGGCTATCCCATGCAGATCAAGATCAACTTCCTGTGCCGCGACTCTATCCTGGCCGCTCCCCTGTGCCTCGACCTGTGTCTTCTCATGGACCTGGCTCACCGCGCCGGCCGCTACGGCACTCAGCGCTTCCTGAGTTTCTTCCTCAAGAGCCCGATGCACGACTACACCAAGGGCGAGGTTCCCGTTAACCACCTGTTCCAGCAGTACGTGATGCTGAAGAACGCCATCCGTGAGATGGGCGGTTACGAAGCCGACGAGGAAATCGACTAATCACGATTGGCCCCGTTCAATCAACACACATAGCGGGTGGCAGCCATTGCGGTTGCCACCCGCATTATTTTGCGGCACCAACCAGCGTTCCACGGTTTATGTAGGCGTTAAAGTTTTTTTATTCATGTAAATTTTGCCGTTTCCATTTAATTACAGTAAATTTGCAGCAAATTATGCGGTAGAGTCAACAAGTCTGCCGTGCATCATAGTTTAAACTACACTGATAATCGGAAAAAATTCACTTATCATGCAAGAAATAGTTCAAGAAGACCTGGTCGCAAGAGCGGTTGCCGCCGAGAAGAAGAAAAAGCGCGCCCGCACAGGTGTCAAGTGGGACCGTCTGTTCATGGCGTGTGCCTACAACTGGTACTGGTTTGTATTGTCAATGATTGTGTGCTCGTGCATCGCCTACCTGTATGCTAAGAGCCAGCCGCAGTTCTATGTGGCCAAATCATCCATCCTAATCCGCTCCAAGGACAGTGCACAAGGCACGCCCTCGATGACGTTCAGCGACCTGGGACTGAGCACCGTGAACTACATCCCCAACGAGCCCCACAAACTCAAATCGTCAAGAGTGATGGAGGTTGTAGTGAACTCGCTGGGTCTGAATGTGCAGTACTTCGGCCACATGTTCCTGCGCGACGTGAACATCTACAAGAACACGCCGGTACAGGTCACCCCGCTGAAAGAAGTCACCTCGGGCTACACCATCACCATCGTTCCCAAGAGTGCCGAAGAGTTTGAGTTCAAGGTCGGCCAGGGAGAGTGGAAGAAAGCCCACTTCGGCAACAAGGTGAACACCCAGTATGGTCCCGTTGCCATCACCAAGACCGACAAATTCAACGACAGCCACATCGACTACAACCTCATTGTAGTCGTGAGCAACCCGATGTCGACGGCAAGGGCTCTCTCGTCAGCAATGATGGTAGAACTTGCCGACGCCCACAGCGACGTGATCAACCTGGCCATCAGGGGCACCAACGCCGAGATGTGTGCCGACATTCTCAACGCCCTGGTTGTAGCCTATAACCAGGAGGGTATCAACGATATGAACCAGGTGGCCCGCAACACCGAGGCCTTCATTGCCGAACGTGTCGCCGACCTGTCCAAGGACCTGAGCGGCGTGGACAACGAAGTAGCCATCCTGACGGCTAATTCAGCCAACTCGATGATGCTGGGTGCCGAAGGCAACACGATGCGTCACGTTGATGACACCGAGAACGTCATGCTGGAACTCAACCTGGCCAGCCAAATCCGCAACTTCATCGCCGGTATGGGTCCCAATGACCTGATTCCCGCCAACTCAGGCATGAGCAATGCCGGTATCTCTGGACAGATCGACAGTTACAACCAGGCCATGCAGGAGTACCTGAAGATTGCCGCTACCTCGAGTTCAGAGAACCCCGTCATGAAGGAGTTGGCCAACACGCTGGCTTCCCAGAAGAGGACCATCATCGCCAGTATCGACAACTACATCTCCACGCTGCGCACCCGCCAGGGCCAGGCCCAGCGCCTGCAGAACCAGGCCCGCAGCAGCATGACGGCCAACCCGGCCCATGAGAAGGCCATCACCGAGGTTACCCGCCAGCAGAAAATCAAGGAGGAACTCTACCTGTACCTGCTGAACAAGCGCGAGGAAAACGCCCTGCAGATGGCAATTACCGAGCCCAACGCCAAGGTGATGGAACCCGCTATTCCCAATCCCGTACCCGTTACCGCTCCGCTGTCGCGTATCGTTCTCACGGGTATGGTTATCGGTCTGCTGATTCCCGCCCTGATTCTGTACGGTGTATTCTGGTACTTCTCGCTCGACAAGACCATCCACACGCGCCGCGAGATTGAAGAGGTGTGCGACATACCCATCCTGGGTGAGTTGCCGGCCAAGAAGGCCAACGTCACCGGCGAGATCGTGGTTAACGAGACCTCTAACGACCGCATGAATGAGGCCTTCCGAATAGTGAGGAACAACCTGGACTTCGTCACGAGTCAGAACAATCCCGACAACGATGCCACAGTCATCCAGTTCACCTCGACCATGTCGGGTGAAGGAAAGAGTTTCGTTGCCGTGAACCTCGCCCTGTCCTACACCTATGTGAACAAGCGCGTGATTGTAGTCGACCTTGACTTGCGCAAAGGTAAGTTCTCGGAATATGTGGGCGTTCAGGACGGTAAGGGTGCATCGGCATTCCTGTCAGGCAAGGAGACCGACCTCCACAATGTCATCCACCACGGTGCATTGCACGAGGGCTTCGACATCATCAGTGTAGGTGCCATTCCTCCCAACCCCACCGCCCTGCTGATGAGCGAAAACATGACCAAGATGATTGACCAACTCAAGAAGGAGTACGACTACGTCATCCTCGATACCGTGCCCTATAACCTGATTGCCGACGCTGCTATCGTGAACCGCTTTGTGGACCTCACCATCTACGTCGTGCGTGACGGCCGTGTCGAGCAGCAGTACATGTACGAACTTGAGAATATGGCTGCCGAGAACAAGATCAAGAACCTCACGATCCTCGTCAACGACATCAAGGTGAGCAAGACCCGCTACAACTACTCGTATGCCTACGGTTACGGTAAGGGCTACGGCTATGGCTACGGTTACGGCTACGGCTATGGCTATGGTGGCGACAGCGGCGGCTACTATATCGACGACACTCCCAAGGAGAACAGATCATAACCTCAACCCAGTTTTTCACGACATATGAGAATCGCGGTTGTAGGAACCGGATACGTAGGACTTGTCACGGGCACCTGTTTCAGTGAAATGGGTGTCCATGTGACATGTGTCGATGTGGACAAGGACAAAATCGACGCCCTGAACCAGGGCATCATCCCCATCTATGAGCCTGGGCTCGAGACGCTCGTGCGCAAGAACAGGAAGTCGGGGCGCCTGAACTTCACGACGCACCTTGAAGATGTCCTCGACGGCGTGGACATCGTCTTCAGCGCCGTGGGCACGCCTCCCGACGAAGACGGCAGCGCCGACCTGCGGTATGTGCTCGAAGTGGCCCGCACCATCGGCCAGCACATGAACCACTACCTCATCGTCGTCACCAAGAGCACCGTCCCTGTTGGCACGGCCCGCCGGGTGAAAGAGGTCATCAGCGAGCAACTGCGCGCACGAGGGGTGGACATCGAGTTTGACGTGGCCAGTAACCCCGAGTTCCTGAAAGAGGGCAACGCCGTGAAGGACTTCATGAGCCCTGACCGAGTGGTCGTGGGTGTGGAGAGTGAGCGTGCACGCAAACTCATGTCACGCCTCTATAAGCCCTTCATGATCATGAGCGACCGCATGATTTTCACCGACATCCCGTCGGCCGAAATGATCAAGTATGCCGCCAACTCGATGCTTGCCACCCGCATCAGTTTCATGAACGATATCGCCAACCTGTGTGAACTGGTGGGCGCCGACGTGAATATGGTGCGTAAGGGCATCGGCAGCGACACGCGCATCGGCAAGAAATTCCTGTATGCCGGATGCGGCTACGGCGGCTCTTGCTTCCCCAAGGATGTAAAAGCCCTCATCAAGACCGCCGCCGACAAGGGATATACCATGCGTGTGCTGCAGGCTGTCGAGGAAGTGAATGCCGAGCAGAAACTGGTCCTGTTCCGCAAACTCGTCAAGTATTACGGAAGCGAGGAGGCACTGCAGGGCAAGGTCATCGCCGTGTGGGGCCTGTCGTTCAAGCCCGAGACCGACGACATGCGCGAGGCGCCGTCGCTGATTCTTATCGACCTGATGCTCAAGGCCGGTGCCACGGTCAAGGTGTATGACCCCGTGGCCATGAACGAGTGCCGCCGTCGCCTGGGCGACCGCGTCATCTACTGCTCCGACATGTATGATGCCGCCAACGGTGCCGATGCGCTGATGCTGGTCACCGAGTGGAAAGAATTCCGCTTACCAAACGTCGAGATGCTGCGCACCGGAATGAAGGGCCACCTGATTCTGGACGGCCGCAACATCCTGGACGGCGACGAACTGCTGCAAGCAGGATTTGAATACCACTGCATCGGCAAGTGAGGCCTTGCGCCCCCGAGCCGTCATCACAAGATATCACAAGAGAGGCCTCTGGAAATCCAGAGGCCTCTCTTGTGATTAACCCGCAGGTCGATGGCCTACTTGACCACCACCTTACGCGAAGCGGTATCGCCCGAAACCAAGTAGATGCCGGCGGGCAGGTCGATAAAGGTCTGTCCTTCGGACATGATCAAGGCACAGCAGGCTGCGTCCATGCCATAGACCTCGAGCATCTCGCCGCTGTGATTGTCGACCATGATGCCGCCCTGGACGGGAACAGCGTCCCAATAATCGGCAGCCAATGCATTCTGTTGCACGCCCAGCACGGTGGAAATCAACTGGGTAACGTCGTTAATGTCGATGGCATTATTGCCGTCGACATTGGCGGCCTGGCTATCGAACGGAGTAACCACCTGGCCCAGCACATGGGAGATGAGCGCCGTCACGTCATTGATATCAACCTCGCCATCCATATTCACGTCACCGATTTTCACCTGCTTGGGGTTCACGGTGCCCTGAACGTCGGCATAAGCCGTCACTGTGCCGGTCGTTGCCGTAATGGTGCCGTTATATTCGCCTGCAGTACCGGTGTCGGCAAGACGCACATAGAAGACTTCGCCCGTCGGGTCGAGTGTGAGGGTGCGGCTCCAGGTATAACGGTTCAGGCTGAGTTCAAAGTTGCCTTCAACGCTGAGGGTGATATCGTCACTGTTGTTCTCGGCACTCACGGTTCCCTGCACATAGGGGGAAGCACCATCCTGCTCGGCCTCGATGGCATCAAGCGATGTGATGGAGATGGTGGGAGCAGCAACCTTGTTGGCCGTCAAGTTGACCGTCACACTGGCCTCACTGCTGCCGATGGTCAGCGTGCCCGTGGCACTGCCGGCAACCGACGAAGTATAGGTCACAACAATGCTCGTGCCATTGTTGGCAGCCGAAGCGATGATGGCCGAGGGGGTAACAGAGAAGCCCGCGCCGCTCACACTGACACTGAGCGTCTGGGTCAAGTCACTGCCCTTGACGTTGATAATCCTGCTCACCGACGTGCCCGTGGCGGGGATGGTACCCACATCCACTGTCGAGCCGTTGACCGGTGCCGTGATTTGAGGATTGGTAACAGGTGCGCTGTTGCTGGTGATGGCGATGTCGTCGATATTGAGGCGCGAACCGGCAGTCTGGGCGAACTTGAAGCGAACATTGCCCGTGACATTCAGATTATAGATGTACTGCTGCCATGTTGAGTTGGGAGTACATGTAGCAAAGGTTGTCCATGTGCTGCCGCCGTTGGTGCTGTATTGCAACTGGATGGTCGGATTAGCATCGCTGCCGTACTTAGCGGCATAGAAGGATACCTGGCTGGCACCGTCGGTCACGTCCTCGGCCATTGCGATATAGGAATTGGTGTTCTTACCGAAACGGCAACCGAGGGCGTCATTCCAGTGGTCATTGGTCTGGCTGAAAAGGCCAGCGTTGGAGAAATCCCACTTGAATGCCTTACCCTGCACCGTCTTGTCGTTGTAGTTATCATATCCGCTGCAACCTTCCCAGGTCTCGATGGTCTCGGTACCGCCCGAGCCGCCTCCTGAGTTGTAGGTCGCCGTCAGCGTCGTGATGTTGCTCACCTCGCTGCTGCTGATGGTCATGCGGCCCGTTGCATTGGTTGCCGTGCCGTTATAGGTCACGGTGACGCTTGTGCCGGCATTGACGGCAGCCGCAGTAAGTGTAGTCGGCGTGACGGTGAATCCTGTTCCGGTAACCGATACCGTAACCGATTTGGTCAGATAAACACCCTTGACGGTGATGGTCTTGCTCACGCCGCTGCCCGTGTTGGTGCCCACGTTGATGGTCGAACCGTTGGTGGGTGATGAAATCACAGGCGCGGTGGATGCGCTGCCCGTCCAGGCAGAGCCCGTATTATTGCCCCACAGATATTCGGCCAACTCGGGATGGTCGATGAACGGGTTGCGGTTGTTCTGTATGCCATACACCGCATCGTTGCGGTTGGACTCCAGCGTGCTCACCGGGTCGTTGCGGTGCCATTCGAGCAACTGGCTGATGGCCCATGGTGTCAAATGCTTGTAACTGCTGTTGGTGAACACCACGCTACCACTACCACTGGTCCAAGAGCCGACGCGGTCCATATAGCGCACCACCATATAGAAATAAGTACGCGCGAAGTCGCCCTTGTACTCGTCGGCTACCTCAAACACCGTTCCCGAGTATCCGCTATGGGTGCAGTTGCCCAGTTTGCCGGTTCCGCATGGGGTGCCGTTAGCACAGTCACCGAAGGGGTGATTGCCGCGCTGGTTGTTCACCCATCCATCGACAGGATACAGATGATACAAGTCGGAGTACATGGTATCCTGATCAGCGCCCCACCAACTGTTGGGCACCGAGTGCTCACGGTTGTAGCAGTCGCCGACCCCACTGTAGTTGCCGCATTGGCCTGTACCATAGGTGTACTGCGTGGTCGAGTAACGGTCGATAATGATATTTCCATTGCAATCGGTGGTTTTGAATTTTTCCCACAGGTTAGGATAAGTAATCCTGTAGTGGCCTCTGATGATTTTGTGCAACGAGGTCATCAGTTCCTGGTCTGTTTTACCCAAAGCCGTGTTATAGTAGCCATTGGGTATCGCAGCCGTCGCCTGCAGGCCTATCAAGGCCGCCACAGCGAGCGCAATGACATGAAGAATCTTTTTCATCTTGTTTTAAAGTGTTATGGTTTAATTGATTGGTTAACGGATTTAATCAGATTGCAAATTTACAAAAAAAGCACATAAGAGCGAATAGAGATTGAAAGTTTTCAACAAAAAGGCACAAAGGTAGTACAAAGGCGGTGTGTCATAAATCCGACTCAGCAACTTAACCGTGCTTTGGGCGGTTATAGTTCAATCAGTTGAATTAATGTATTGACGAATTTTTTGTGCTTAATGCAGATTATTTCAAAAAAACTGAATATCTTTGCAATAGATATGAATTTGACAGATATCATATTTTTCAAAAACAATAATGGGTTAACTAATCCATTGAGATTCAGCGAATTATTGCCCCTAGATTCAGTAGGGTACTTTTTCGGCTTTTATCTCTACATTCGACTTTTTACGGCACAAGCCAGCGCAAGTTGTTTTGTGCCTCTTTGTTTTGTAATTCCTTACATTAATCCAATAATCAATTAAATTATGAAAAGATTTTTATTACTCATGGCTTTTTTCGCCAGCCTTTCGGCATGGGCAATTGAGCAAGACAATGACGGCTACTACCTCATAGGTTCAGCCGCTGACTGGGATGAATTTGCTGCTATTGTTCTCAATACTAACGCTTCAGCAAACGCTATAATGATAGCAGATGTTGATCTAGGTGACGACCAAACAAGAATTGGGGACACTAGAGGTAATGAACTTGGCGTAAAATATAGTGGGACTTTTGATGGCCAAGGTCACACTCTTACAATAGCATATAACATTACTGGTAATAATATGTGCGCACCATTTACAAAAGTTAATGGTGCAACAATTAAAAATCTGCATGTCAATGGTACATTGGTAACAATGTTCTGCCATTGTGCTGGAGTTATTGCAGATGCTTATGGAACTACTACAATTGAAAACATTTGGGTTTCAGCCGACATAACATCAAAGAACACTTCATATGACGAGTGTGCTGCTTTTGTTGGATGTAAAAAGAATGGCACGCTAATAATAAAGGATTGCCTATTCAGCGGATCAATTATTACGATAAATAATTCAATTTGGAATGGAGCGTTTCTCGGTTTCATCGATGGTGAAAACTATACAACAGCAACCATCACTAATTGCTTGTCAACAGGAACATTCAACTATAGTACAGATCCGTCCAATATACCAAACAGGGGCACCATTATCAATAGTTACATAAAACAGTTCCCAACCAGTATTCCCGAAGAAATGCAATGCACTGATGAGCAGTTGGCTGACGGTACGATTGCCACTGCATTGCAGGCAGGTCGAGAGGAGGAAGTATGGGTGCAGGATACCGAGAACGGTACGCCGATGTTGAAAATCTTCATGCATACCTCATCCATGCTTGGCGATGTCAACAATGACCACTCAGTCGATATCAATGATGTCACAGACATGATTGACTATGTGTTGGGCAAGCCCGTAACACCGTTCAACGAAATAAATGCAAATGTGTGTGATGATGCTACTATCGACATCAACGATGTAACTACACTCATCAATTTTGTGTTAACTGGCACTTGGGAGTAAGCATATCATTCCAGAGAGACATTATAGAAATATGCGTCAGCCCATGCGGCTTGGCACATATTTCACATTATTGGTTTCCGTTAAAATCCCCATACGGGGCGATAAGGCTCCGCAGGTTTCACACACGGCTAAACCCTAATCGTCCCTATGGGACTTCGACATAATCAAAATAAATTTTCGTTGCGCTCGACAAAGAGAATAAACCCTCATTGTTCTCGCTTTATCGGAATTTTGTATTACTTTTGCTAAATCATTATAAACATTTGACCTCTTTGTTTCTATGAAAAAGAATCATACCATCTTCAAGTTAAGTGTGCTGCTGTTGCTGGTTGTCGCGGCTGGGCAGCAGGCATGGGGCGCGTTTGTGGGACCACGCAACGACTTCCGCGACGAGAGTATCTACTTTGTCATCACCACGCGCTTCTATGACGGTGACCCGGGCAACAATGCGCAATGCTGGGACGGAGCCAACGCCAACCATGGCGACCCGTGCTGGCGCGGCGACTTCAAGGGCCTGATCGACAAGTTGGACTACATCAAGGCTCTGGGCTTCACGGCCGTGTGGGTCACCCCCATTGTCGAGAATGCGTCAGGCCTGGACTACCACGGCTATCATGCACGTGACTTCTCGCGTGTCGACCACCGCTACGAGAGCGGCGACACGACATTCCAGACGCTCATCGACGAGGCACATGCCCGCGGCATGAAAATCATGCTCGACATAGTCCTGAACCACACGGGCAACTTCGGTGAGGAACACCTATGCAAATTGTTCACGCGCGACTGGAATGCCAACCAGTTCAAAATCAACGAGTGCATGCTCCCCTACACCACCGACTCGGTGGGCGGCGTGTTGCCCGCCAACTACAACAGTCTGCCTGCAGGCCAGCAGTATGACGCCCGGCTCAAGCAGATGAAGAACACCGATAACCAGAACCACGACAGCCACAACCGCTGGCACCACTTCGGTCAGTTCAACTGGGACGACAACACGCGCTGGTGGGCCCAGATTGCGGGTGACTGCGTTGATCTGAACACCGAAAATCCCGCCGTTGCGCAGTACCTGATTGACTGCTACGGCACGTTCATCAAAATGGGTGTTGACGGTTTCCGCATCGACACTGGCGGCCACATCGCCCGCCTGACGTTCAACAAGGTCTACATCCCTGCGTTTCAGGCCTTGGGCGAGCAGTACCGCAGCAAACGACTGAACGGAGCCGACTTCTTCATGTGCACCGAGGTGTGCGCCCGCTACCAGGGCAGCGTCACCTACCGCAACCAGCCCGCGCTGTCGCCCTATTTCTACACCTGGGCCGAGAACAAGGACTACAGTTGGAACTACGATGCCGGTTACTGGGATGGCATAGCCGTGTATGAGAGCACCGACCTGAACACCCTGGCCAACATCAGTTCCTGCCAACAGATGTATGCCGACAACAACACTGAGACCAGCAGCGCCATGCCCACGTCGAACAATGCCGTGCTCAACGGCAACGCCTACCACGAGCCCGACGTGAGCCGCGCTTCGGGGCTCAATGTGATTGATTTCCCCGTCCACTATTCGTTCCACAACATCGCCAGCGTGTGGAACCTGGCCATTGACGGCGACAAGTACTACAACGACGCGACCTATAATGTGGTCTACGTCGACAGCCACGACTACAGCCCAGGTCCCAACGACAACATCCGCTTTAACGAGGGCACTGCCCAGTGGGCCGAAAACCTGTCGCTGATGTTCACCTTCCGCGGCATCCCGTGCCTGTACTATGGTAGCGAAGTGGAATTCAAGGCCGGCAAGACCATCGATCCGGGCGGCAATGGACCGCTCAAGGACAGCGGCCGAGCCTATTATGGCGGATACATCAAGGGTAACTTGACGGTCAATGACTTCGGTATTGCCAGCGGTGCCGACGGCAACATGGCCGCCACACTCTCCAAACCGCTCGTCAAGCACCTGCAACGCCTGAACCGCATCCGCCAGGCGGTACCCGCCCTGCGCAAGGGCCAGTACAGCACCACAGGCTGCTCCTCGAACGGCGGCTATGCCTTCAAGCGCCGTTACACCGACAGCACGACCGACAGTTACGTGCTGGTGACCATCAACGGCCCCGCCACATTCTCCGGTGTGCTCAACGGCACGTATACCGACTGCATCACTGGCGATGTGAAGACCGTCACCAACGGCACGCTCACCACCACCGCGTGCAGCGGCAAGGGCAACATGCGCATCTATGTGCTATCGACCAACCTCACGGCTGCCCCAGGCAAAATCGGCGAGGACGGCCCCTTCCTGTACACCAGCAGCGCCAACGCCGGCACGGTGTTGAGTTATGACGGCACCCAGGAGGAATTGTCAGAAAACGACGGTGAGGGCAACGGCACCTCGCCCGTTGTTCCCGTCGACGTGTACGAGCCCAGTTGCGAGGAAGATGACCTGAGCGTGTTCCTCGAGACCGGAACGGGTGTCGGGAATGTGACGACATGGATCTGGAACAGCAGCAGCAACTTCACGGGCGGCAGTTGGCCCGGCCAGGCGATGACACTGATGGGCACCAACAACGACGGCAGCCGCAAAATCTGGAAATGGGCCTATAACGGAACGGCCAGCAGCGAGCCCACAGGCGTCATCTTTGTCACCGACGGGCAGCAGACCAGCGACCTGACCTATCGCAACCACGGCTATTACATCGACGGCAACTGGGACCACGAGGTGACCAACTACACCTCTCCCGCCCCTACCCTGACCATCGACAAGCCGTCGGGACACTACGAGGGCAGCGTGGCCGTCACCATAACCGCCAGCGAGAGCAATGCTGTCATCGTCTACACTACCGACGGCAGCACCCCTACCGCCAGCAGCCACCAGGCCATCGGCCAGAAAACGCTCACCTTCACCGACAACACGGTGCTGACGGCAGGTGTCCTGTACGAGGGCAAAGTGCGCAATATCGTGCAGCGCGAGTACATCTTCCACGGCTTTGTCCCCTACACCGCCACCGTCTATATCAAAGATCCGACTGCCGCTCCCAACAACTGGAACAACGTCTACGTCTATGCTTGGGACAACACCGGTGCCATCAGCGACAGTTGGCCCGGCGTGAAGGTTACCGCGACCAAGACGGTAATGGGCGACAGGTTCTACTACCGCACATTTGAGGTGGGCAGCGAGGACTATGTCTTCAATGTCGTGCTCAACCAGGGCGACAATCAGCACCAGAGCGTTGATGTGACAGGCATCAACCGTGACATCTATCTTGAAGTCACCTCAACGACCAACAAGTACACTGTGGCCGACATTACCAGCCAGTACACCTTCCTCAAGGGCGATGTGAACGGTGACGGCGAGGTCACCATCAACGATGTCACCGCCCTCATCAGTATCCTGCTAGGCTACCCTGCCGACGCGGCCTCGATGTATCGCGCCGAAGTCGACGGAGACGGTGAAATCTCCATCGGTGATGCAACCGCATTAATCAGCATTCTGTTAGGAAAATAGGCTAATGACACTACTTGGGAGGGTAATCTGGTGGCAAAATGCCAGATAAAATCACAGTCAAACCCTCCCAATTAGTGGTTCAAATAACAAAATGCCGCATTATTAACCTTATTTAACATTATTTTTAGGGCCCGACAAAAGAATTGGCAGTAATTTTGCACCCGCAAACAATAGGTAATAATTTTTTTCATAAGGTAAAGATTTAGAGATTGAAACGGCTCGCCGGGAGGCGAGTCATTTTAATTTTTATCCCTATAGGGTCTATTCCGCCCTTTCCATTAGCCATTTCCTCATATTACATTACACTCGACAGGCCCGCCCAACAGCGACCGACGAAGGCCGTTGTTGCCATCAGGTAAAGACGCAAGAAACAGGTTTTTTGGGGCCTGATTTGGCCGTAAGCGAAAAAAGGTGTAATTTCGCACGATTTTTTTAACGACAAAAATTCACGACAAAATGAAGAAGATATTATTGATTATGGCTGTGATTGCAGCCTTGACATCATGCGATAGCAACACCTTCCATATCGACGGAACGATTGAGGGTGCCTCGGACACCACCGTCCTGGTGCTTGAGCGTTCCCGCAACGGCGAATGGATTATCGAGGACAGCATCAAGGTGGACAAAAACGGAAAATTCAGTGCGAGCGCACCTGCTCCCGCCGTGCCCAACATCTACCAGTTGCGCTGCGGAGACCAGGCCATCTGCTTTCCTATCGACAGCCTGGACCACCTGACCATCACCGCAAAAATGCCTAACTTCGCGATTGATTACAACATCACCGGCAGCGAACACGCCGAACAGATCATGAAGATTGACAAGGGCGCGTTGCAGTTTACTGGTGGCAAGGGCACTCCTGCCGAACTGCAGGCGTGGAAGGACGAGTTGGCACGCCAGATTGTTGCCGATCCCGGAGGCATTGTCGCCTATTACGCCATCAACAAGTACATCGACGGCAATCGGCTGTTCGACCCGATGAACGACAACGACCTGCGCATCATCGGTGCCGTGGCCAATTCGTTCAACAGTTTCCATCCCGATGACCCCCGCACCGAATATCTGGTGGAGCGTTTCACCGAGGACCTGCGTCGCCGCCGTGCCCAGAGTGCGCCCAGAGACACCATCTTTGCCGACGTTGCATCGCTGATTGACATCAAGTTGCAGGACTACCACGGCAAAGAGTATGTCCTGTCGAAAGTTGCTGCCGAGAACCGCGTCGTGCTGCTGAACTTCACAGCCTATACCTCGGAGATGGCACCGCAGTTCAACAAACTGTTCAACGACATCTACCAACAGTACCACAGCCGCGGCCTGGCCATCTATCAGGTGAGCATGGACATGGACAACGTGGCCTGGCGACAGGCTGCCGAGAACCTGCCCTGGATCACCGTGTATGACCCGATGGGCGTCAATTCCCAGAACGTAGGAGCCTATCACGTGAACAGCCTGGCTACCACGTTCATTATCCGCAACGGCGAGATTGTCGAGCGCGTCGAGGACATTACGGGACTCAAGGCCGCCGTAGCAAAATACATCTAAGAAACGAGGATAAAAGAAGCAGGCTATCGGTTCAAGAGACCCTGCCAGAAATCAAGATAACGCTGCGCCACCACTGGTGCGGCGTTATGTTTTTCGACAAAAGCCCTGCTGGCGCGCGCCATCGCGGGCAACTGGTCGCGGTGCTCGACGAGCCACGTCAGTTTGCGGTCTATATCCCCCTCAATCAGGGGCGAGACGTTGATGATGGGCTTGTTGATGGTCTCACCGATCAGGTCATAATACTCGGGCTCGGCACCCGAGACGGCCACCAGTCCCTGAGCCATGGCGATGAGCGCGTTGGTACCCGGTGTGTAACTGTACAATTGGTCCAGGATGACGTGTGACTGCCGCATGCGGCGCGTGTACTCGTCATAAGGCAGATTCTCCACTACCTCGAGTTCGGTGACACGGGGGTAGCGGTCGTGCAGCCGCTTCATGGCGGCGAGCAGGCGGTCAGTGCCCTTGATGACGTGACGGTCGCGCTGGATGCCGATGAACAGGCGCAACTTGTCGGGAGCCTGCTCCAGCGGCCGGTATTCGAGCGAATCAGTATCGATGGGGATGCCGCCATAGGCCACCCGATTGCCCAGCACAGGCTGATAGGCCACATAATACTCATACAGGCAAGCCACAGCGCCGTCGATGCCGCCGATGATGTGGTCGCTATGCTCACGCATGAACGGCTGCTTCCAGTTGTCCTGCTGCTGCATGATGTACTCCGACGAGTTCACGTAGGGTGAGGGTTCGTCGCCCAACATATAGTCGTTGTAGCGGAAGGTGTGCCCGTCATGGCAGGCGTCATAGTAAACCATATCGGTGGCCAGCGCCGAGAGCACGATGCGCGTGTTGTGGGCCTTGAGGTAGTCAAACACCTTGGCAACGCGGTGCGGTTTCAGCCGCAGGAAGATGGGCGAAGCAATCTCCACGATGTCATAGCCGGTCATCGCGGGCAGGGCGCGCTTGATATCCATCAGGTAACGCAGGGTGCCCACCAGTCCGGGGCGCCTCAACAGATTGATGTCGCGATGCGTATCCATCCACCGCGACCCGTCGGATGCCACCGTGGCCTCATGCCCCATGCGCCTGAGTTGCTGCGCCAGGCTATTATGCATATTGCTTGCGTCTCCTGCAAATAGTATCTTCATAGCAGGTGCAAAAGTAGGTCTTTTTTTGAATTTATCAAAAAAAGCAGTACCTTTACCCCGATAAATCGCATATCCAACCAGCCAATGATGGAAGTCACAATCATCATCCCCGTCTACAACCGCGCCGCCGTGGTACCCGCCACGCTCGAGAGCGTGGTTGCCCAGACCCATCGTCCCCTGCAGGTGGTGCTCGTGGACAACTATAGCACCGACAACACGTTGCAGGTGCTCGAGACGTTCAAGAAGGAGCATCCCGGCGAGGGCTTCAACGTCGAAATCGTTCGCGAGGAGCACCACACAGCCGGCGCCGCGCGCAACCGCGGGTTTGAGAAGGCAACAGGCGAATGGGTACTGTTCTTTGACAGCGATGACCTGATGAAGCCAGGGCTGGTGGCCTCCTATGTCGATACCATCAACAAATACCAGAAACGCGGCGTGACGCTCGACCTCATCAGCGCCCGTTCCACCCTCGTCTTCCCCGACGGCAGCCAGCGCGAGGCACCGTTCCACAAGAGCGACCTGTTTGCCAACCACATCCTGCACGGCCAACTGGCCACCCAGCGCTATGCCGTGAGGCGCGAGTTCTTTGCCCAGACCGACGGGTGGAACATCAATCTGCCCGGCTGGAATGACTGGGAACTGGGTATGAGGCTGCTGCTGGCATCACCTCGTGTGGCCTACATGAGCGGCAGGTCACAAGTCATCATCAACCACAACGGCGCCGACTCGATCACCGGTACCGAGTTCCACAGCCGCCGCGGGCAATGGGAACACGTGATTGACATCATCAAGGTCGAGGTGCAGTCCTCACGCCTCAAGCAGGAACACAAGACGCGCTTCCTGCGCCTGCTGGAATATCGCCGCCTGGTGCTCGCCGCCCAATATGAGCGCGAAGGCCATCCCGAGTCGGCCAAGCCCCTGTGCCAGCAAGCCTACCAGAGGCTGCAGGACAGTTATCGCGGCTCACGCCGCTGGCGTTGGCTGGTGGGTCCCGTGACGCGCCGCCTGTTTGCCCGCATCGCCGCCGGCAAGCGCGGCTCGGCCCGCATCGCCCGCCTGCTATACTAACACCATTAATCAGTTAACCTGCTTTTTCCTGCTAAACTTTAATTATGAAACAATTCTCAAGATTCATGTTCCGTCTTTTATCTTTAGCCGTTTTGGTGCTGGTCTCGACTACTGGTATTCATGCGTATGCAACAGAAGTTCATGTAACTGTTGACGGCATTCGGTATTTTTGTTACTACGATGGATGGAGACAAGATGCTGTAGCCGATTATGCCTTTGCTTCTCGCCCATTAGACAGAGAAGAGAGCAGAGCATATTCAATACAAAGCACCGTTGACTATGAATTGAAATGGAAAGAAAAAGGACCAAACGGGAACCTTGTTGAAAAGACCAAAAGATTATCATTCAAAGTAACCAAGATATCTAATTATGCTTTTAAAGATTCAAAACTAACAAGTATATCCATCCCAAATACTATTGAAACCATTGGAGGCGGTGCCTTTGAGAATTGTGTCAACCTTAATCACATTTCATTACCTTCTTCCGTTAAGGAAATCGGAGGAGACCTGTGCAAAGGGTGCACATCGCTCAGCAAAATCAACCTTAACACTACTATAACTGAAATTCCCAGTTGTGCTTTTAATGGTTGTAAAAGCCTCCACGATGTCGTAATTCCTTCAGGAGTCAAAAAAATTGGAACAAGTGCCTTCCAAAATTGCACCAACTTAGCAGACTTAAATCTTGGGCAAGTTGAAATAATTGGCCCTTCGGCCTTTTCTGGCTGCAAAAATTTAAGTCCCATTATAATTCCTCATACTGTCAAATTAATAGATATTTATGCTTTCTACGGATGCTGCCCAATGAATATAGTCATGGAATCGGGCGAGCCACCTCGTGCACAATTAGCATTTGATGAAGAATGTTATAAAAAGTCACAACTTATTGTGCCTTTTGGCACAATTGATACCTATAAAAAGTCGAACCGAGGCTGGTCGCACTTTGAGCACATCGTCCATTCATCGTTGTAATATCCAACAACACAGTATAGCCTTTACGGCATAATGGCATTCCGGTCCTGTTGCACTTTGCAACCGGGTTGCACGGGATTGTGTATACCTTTGCCAGCGTTAATCAAAACGCTTGGCTATGATACACGAACACGAACATCACGAGGAACATTCGCACGAACACGAGCACGAAGAATCCACCAGTTGGTGGCAGCCCTTGCTGTCGCTGGCGTTGCTGCTGGCGGGCATCATTATGAATGCCACCGGAGTGGAGTGGTTCCAGAACCGATGGGTGCAACTCGCGTGGTATGCCGCAGCATGGCTGCCCACCGGATGGGGTGTGCTGCGTGAGGCTATCGAGGAGGCCCGTGAGGGTGAAATCTTCAGCGAATTCCTGCTGATGACGATAGCCAGCATCGGTGCTTTTGCCATCGGCGAGTTTCCCGAGGCGGTGGCGGTGATGACGCTCTACTGCATCGGCGAAGCGCTGCAAGACCGCGCCGTGAGCCGTGCCCGTGGCAACATCAAGTCGCTGATTGCTTTCCGTCCCGACCATGCCGTCATCATCAGGGACGACAAACGCGAGACAGTGGAGCCTGGAATGGTCAAGCCTGGTGACATCATCGAGGTGAAGCCCGGTGAGCGAGTTCCGGTTGACGCCATTCTTACTGGAGAGGCGGCGGCATTTGACACTGCAGCCCTGACGGGCGAGAGCGTGCCGCGCGTCATCGAGGGCGGAGACGAGGTGCTGGCCAGCATGATTGCCAGCGAGAGCGTCGTGCGGCTCAAGGCCCTGCGTCCCGCCAGCGAGAGTGCCGTGTCGCGCATCCTGCACCTGGTCGAGGAGGCCACCGAACGCAAGGCTCCTGCCGAACTGTTCATCCGCCGCTTCGCGCGCATCTACACGCCCATCGTGGTTGGCCTTGCCGTGCTGGTCGTTGCCTTGCCATGGCTGTATTCGATGGTGTCGGCCACGTTCACCTACGATTTCACCGAGTGGCTGCACCGTGCCCTCATCTTTCTGGTCATCTCATGCCCGTGTGCACTGGTCATCAGCATCCCATTGAGTTACTTTGCGGGCATCGGTGCCGCCTCGCGACGCGGCATCCTGTTCAAGGGCAGCAACTACCTGGACGCTATCGCTGCAGCCGACACGGTGGTGTTTGACAAGACCGGGACCCTCACAACGGGACAATTCAGCGTGAGCCGCGTCGAGGGATTGAGCGACGAGCAGGTAGCCATTGTCGCCGCCATCGAGCAAGACAGCACCCACCCCATTGCCCAGGCCATCACCGCCCATTGCAAGCCAAGCGAAAAAACCGTCACCGACCTGAAGAACATCGCTGGCTACGGCCTGGCCGCCACGGTCGACGGCTCCCAGTGGCTCGTGGGCACAACCCGCCTGCTGCAGCGTGAGGGTGTAGAATATCCTTCTACACTCGACACGATTCCCAACACCATTGTCGCCGTCAGCGCCAACGGCCGTTACCTGGGTCACGTGCTGCTCAAAGACAAACCCAAAAACGATGCCTCACGCGCCATCGACGCCTTGAACCGCCAGGACATCGGCACCGTGATGCTCTCGGGTGACAAGCAGGCCCTGGTCGAACAAGTCGCTCAAGAATTGGGTGTACATCAAGCCCATGGCGACCTGCTGCCGCAGGACAAAGTGGAGCACATCAAGCGCCTCAAGGAAAAGGACGGCCATCAGATTGCCTTTGTGGGCGACGGCATCAACGACGCACCCGTGCTCGCCCTCAGTGACGTGGGCATCGCGATGGGCGGCCTGGGCAGCGACATGGCCATCGAGACCGCCGACGTGGTCATCCAGACCGACCAGCCGTCCCGCGTTGCCGATGCCGTGACGCTGGGACGCAGGACGCGCCGCATCGTCATCCAGAACATCGTGTTTGCCATCATCGTCAAGGTGCTGGTGATGGTGCTGGGCGTGATGGGCATCGCCACGATGTGGGAGGCCGTCTTCGCCGACGTGGGCGTCGCCCTGCTGTGCGTCCTCAACTCCCTGCGCCTGATGCACACGCCAAAACAGTCGACGCCACGCTAAAGGCGCTATCAATCGACGGCAGTCTCGCACGCATTTTGTGAACTACACGCAAAAAATCACAATGACTCATTGCTATCCTAAAATATCTTTTCGCACCTTTGCGGTTAGAGCATAACCACATATACAAATCGGGACCTTGCCAGAGTGGCAAGGCCCCGATAATTTATTGGTGATGAGACACGCGGGATGCTGCGTCTCAACAATTCGTGCTGATGATTACTTCAGGCCACGGTTGCGCAACAGGGCGTCGGAAGTCGGAGCCTGGCCACGGAACTGGATGTAGAGTTCCATGGGATCCATGGTGTCGCCCGACTCCAGGAGTTTACGGAAGGCATCGGCAGTAGCCTTGTCGAAGCAGCCAGCCTTCTCAAAGGCCATGTAACCGTCGGCCTCGAGAACCTGCGACCACAGGTAGGTGTAGTAACCGCAAGCATACTGGTCATCGGCAAAGATGTGCTTGAAGTAGGGGCTGCGATAGCGGAACTCGACGAGGGCAGGCATGTTGATGCGGTTCTTCACCTCCTGCTCAAAGGCCTTCACGTCGATGTTCTTCACCTCCTCGGGAGTCCAAGCCTTCATGTGCCAATACATATCCAGCAGGGCGGCGCCCACCAACTCGGTGGTCATGAAGCCCATGTTGAACTGTGCGCTCTCGTTGAGTTTCTGCACGAGGCTGTCGGGAATCACTTCACCGGTCTTGTAGTGACGGGCATAGTTCTTCAGCACCTCAGGCTCAAATGCCCAGTGCTCGTTGATCTGCGAAGGCATCTCGACGAGGTCACGGTCGGTGTTGGTACCGGCCAGGCCACGATACTGCACGCGGGTGAGCATGCCGTGGAGGGCATGTCCGAACTCGTGGAAGACGGTCTGTACCTCGTCCCAGGTGAGCAGCGAGGGGGTGTCGCCCGAGGGAGGCGTCATGCTGGCCACGTTGTAGATGATGGGACGGATGTTCTCACCGCCATAGTTGTAAGCCTCCTGCATGGCTTCCATCCAAGCGCCCTGAGCCTTGACGGGACGGGGCAGGTAGTCGGTCATGAAGATGGCGAGGTGCTTGCCCTCGGCGTCCTTCACGTCATAGACCTTAACCTGGGGGTTGTACTTGGGAGCATCGGGCAACTCCTCGAAGGTGAGGCCGTAGAGTTTGTTGGCAGCAAAGAAGATACCGTTCTTCACTACGCTGTCGAGAGCGAAGTAGGGACGAACGTCGTCCTCGCTGAAGTTGAATTTCTCCTTCTTTACCTTCTCGGCATAGTAGTAATAGTCACAAGCCTCAATCTTGGCAGTGTCGCCATGGGCGGTAGCATAGGCCTGCATGTCGGCAACCTCCTCGTCCACCTTCTTGATGGCGGGGCGGAAGAGCGACATCAGCAAGTCCTCGGCAGCCTTGGGTGTCTTGGCCATGTAGGGGTCGGTGGCATAGTCGGCATAGGTGTTGAAGCCGAGCAGGTTAGCCTTCTGCTGACGCAGCAAGAGGATGTTGCGGATGTTCTCGGTGTTGTCCCACTTGTCGCCATGGCTGGCGGTGGTGGTGTAGGTCTCGTACATCTTGCGGCGCAGGTCGCGGTTGTCGGCATAGGTCAACACGGCGAGGCGGGTCGAAGCGGTAGCGGTGAAGGCCCACTGTCCCTTCTTGCCTTTCTCCTCGGCGAGTTTGGCAGCATTGTCGATGACATCCTGGGGCAGACCCTTGAGGTCGTCAGCCTTCTCGACGAAGAAGACGCAGTTGTCCATGTCGTGCATCACGTTGTTACCGAACTCGAGTTTGTACTCACCCAGTTTGCGGTTGATTTCCTTGAGGCTGTCCTTCTTGGCAGCGTCGAGGAGGGCACCGTTGCGCACAAACTCCTTATAGTACTTCTCGGTGAGGCGCTTCTGGATGGGATCCATGTTCAACTTGTCGGCATTGTCCATGACGCTCTTCACCTTGGCGAAGAGGCTGTCGTTCATGTACATGGCATCGCTCTGATCGGTGAGCATGGGCAACAGTTTCTTGGAGAGTTTCTGCATCTCCTCGGTGTTGTCGCTGCTGCTCAGTGCGTTAAACACGCGAGACACCTTGTCCAGGGTGCGACCGCTGTTGTCCAGGGCGAGGATGGTGTTCTCGAAATTAGGCTCTGCCGTGTTCTTGATGATGGAATCAATCTCGGCGTTCTGCTCCTTGATACCAGCCTTCACTGCAGGCTCGTAATCGGCATAGGTAATCTTGTCAAACGGCGGAATGCCGTATTCATTGGTGTAGTCCGACATAAACGGATTTTCATGATTGCCTTTGCAGCCCACCAGAACGATGGCCGCCAAGGCAAGAACGGTGAATAAAACTTTCTTCATTTCGCTTGAATAATTGAATTATGGTTGATAATAAATGTTGTTATTTGTTATTTCTTATCTCTTACATCCAGGTCAAAAGTTACCATCAGCGGGTAATGGTCGCTGCTGCCTCCCTTGTAGCGCTGGGCCTTCAACGCCTTGATGGCACCGCGGTACAGCACATGGTCGATGCGGTAGAACAGATTGTGGCTGTTGTAGGTATAGGCGTATCCGCTACCCACCTCGCTCCATGCGTCGTGCAGGTCGTCGCCGCAGATGACCCTGTAGACATGCGATCCGCTGACGTCATTCATGTCGCCGCAGACAATGACATTGCCGGGCGACTCGTCGATAGCCTTGCGAATGGCGGCGGCATTGTCACCCCGCAGGGCAAACGAGCGGCGCATCCTCTCCAAGGCCGACGGCTTGACATCGGGCGAGACACGTACATTCATGCTCTTGCCGAAACTCAGGTGATAGGACTGGAAACGGAAGTCCACAAGCCTCAACTGCTTGCCGTTGGGCATGTGCAGGTCATAGGCCCGTGCAAGATGTGACGTGTTGTTGCGATTATAACCCAAGGGCGAACGCGCGTGCTGGGGCTCTCCCAGGGGCTGCGTGTCGAAGGGAAACTTAGACATGATGCTCAAACCCTCGCTGCTGTTGTATCGGTAAGGATAACGCATTTGTATCTCATTGAGGAAACCGGCCAGCGACGGCATCTCATCCCAGTCGGCACCCGAGGCGGTACCTTCCTGCATCAGCAGCACGTCGGGGTCGGCATCCAAGATGAGTTTCATCGTCTCGGACGGCTGGTCGCCGAGCAACGGGTCACCGTAGTTGAAAGCCAACACGTTATAGGTCATGACCTTGAGCATCATATCCCGGTTGGCAGGCTCGGGCGGTGCACTCGCCGAAGTGTTTAACGGCACAAAGAGTTTAAACACAGGAGCAGTGGCCAACAGGGCCACGACCAATGTAGTCACGGCAATCCATCGGCGCTTGAATGCGGCAAACAGCAACCAGACGGCGGCAAGCACCAGCATGGGAACATAGGCTAACGTCATGAACGGTGCCAGCACAAAACTGCGGGGATCCACTTTTCCCGCATAAGCACAGCACACCAGCAAGACAGCAAGTATGGCCGTCAGGATCTCGAGTCGCTTGATTACACGCTTCCTCTTGCTGCGCTGATAGATATCGTATGTGCTTCGTGCCATCGGTAAATAATCGGAACGGATTGATTATTGATAGTATAAATATATAATGTAGATCATACTGTTCGGCGGCGCGATGCCTTGAACAGTTTATCTTTCTCCTCGTCGGTGAGGGCATCATAGCCAGCAACCTTGATTTTGCCCAGAATGATGTCCAATTCCTCCTCACTCACCGTGTCGGGGGGCGTAGCGGCCTGGCCGGCAGGACGACTGGGTTGGTCGGCCGGAGAGGGAGCCTGCTTGCGGCGCTTGAACTCAGGCAATCGCCATGAGCGGCCGTTGAACAGTCCCACGACAAAATCGATTGCAGTATTCAGCGGACGGGTGATGTCGCGGCCCCGCTTGATGCGCATGGCATACCACACGCCCACCAGCGCTGCGCTGATGTGGGCGATGCCTCCGCCGGGATTCCGCACATCGAGGCTCAGCACGATGAAGGCGAGTCCCGCCAAGGCAATCCACTTGAGCGACACCTGGCCCAAGAACAGGAGTCCAATCTTATAGTCAGGTACATACAACGCCGTCGCCACGACGATGGCGATTACCGATGCCGATGAACCCATCAGGCAGCCCTGGGCTTCTGCAAATGCGGGCAGGAAATTGTAGGCCAGCAGGAAGAAGACCATGCCTCCCCAACCACCGAGCAGATACAGCCCCATGAGTTGCTTGGGCGAGAAAAACTCCATGAAGATGCGCCCTATCCAGTACAGCCACAGCATGTTGAACAGGATGGGCCAAAAGTCGAAGTGTGCAAACATGAAGGTGACCACAGTCCAGGGGCGTCTCAAGACAACGCTGCAGTCACTGGACAAGTCCACCCAATGCAGCATGCCCACGACATCCACGTTGAACAGCATGGCGCCGAAGGCCAGCAGGCGCAGGATGAGGAATACCGCACTGTTGATGAAAATGATTCTCACCAACATCGAACTGTCGCGATAGGTGCGCTTGATGTCGTCAATAAGAGCCATGGCCACGCGAGATGGAGCCTTTATGTTTCCAATAGAGAATCAAGAGGATGCCGAAGATCATGCCACCCAAGTGAGCGAAATGAGCCACACCGCTCATTCTTCCCGACACGCCGAAGAAGAGTTCCAGCAAACCATAACCCAGCACCACAAACCTGGCCTGGATGGGAACAGGGATAAACAAGATGTACAACGGCACCTTGGGGAAAATCATACCGAATGCCAACAACACGCCGAACACCGCACCCGAGGCACCAAAGGCCATAACTCTATAGGTCTCATAGCCCCCCGGCAAAGTGAACTGCCAGAACAACTCCTGAACGAAACCGGCGCCCAAGCCGCAAATTATATAATAGATCAAGAAGCGTTTGGTGCCCATAGCCCTCTCAATCCATCCGCCGAACATCCATAGCATGAACATATTGCACAGGATGTGCATGAAATCGGAGGGGTCGTGCAGGAACATGTGGGAGATAAACTGCCACGGCATGAAGTCGCTCGACTGCCAAAAATGCAGTCCCAACAACGTGTATAACGAATGCTGGTCAATAAACGCGTCGGCAACCAAACGAGGGTCGCCACTATAACCTGATTTCCACATCAGGAAAGACACAAACGAGAACAGCCACACAATCACATTGACGATAATCAAGTGCTTGGTGGCAGGTGGTATGCTCGGGCCAAAGGAGCGTGTGTTAATGCGCATATGCTAAGTCGTTGTTATCTTGTTGAATGATGGCACAAAAATAGCGAAAAACTCCCTATCTAATGCATTTTTGAGGCCAAAATTGCCATAAAACACGATTTTTTCTTGATAACGAGCAATTTTTTTCGTTTTTTTTTTGCAGAAACGGTTGTTATACTTATATTTGCGCAAACAAAAGATACTTACTTTTATTCACATAACTTAATTTTTAAATCATTTACACTATGAACAAGACTGAATTAGTACAAGCAATTGCCGAAAAGGCTAATCTGAACAAGACTCAGGCCAAGGCCGCTCTCGATGCTATGCTCACCACCGTTGGCGGTGCATTGAAGGATGGACAGAAAGTTGCTCTGATCGGTTTCGGCACCTTCCAGGTTGTTAAGAAGAACGCTCGTCAGGGTATCAACCCCGCAACCAAGCAGAAGATCAAAATCGCTGCCAAGAAGGTCGTTAAGTTCAAAGCCGGTGCTGATCTGGCCAAGAAGGTAAACAGCAAGAAGAAATAAGAATCGCTTGTACCGACTCATTATGGACGCCTTCGTCCATAATTCAAAAAGTCACAAGTCTGCCGCATTCCTGTCGAAGGAATCGCGGCAGACGCTTTTTTTGAAAAAATTCCAGTCTGAGCCGATTATTTTTTTGAAAAAATGATTAAATTTGTGGTTTTAAAACGATATTCCAACATTTAATAACCAATAACCATCTCCGCTTATGAGAAATCTTAACACCAAAACTTGGTCGCGCCGGCTGATGATGCTGGCAGGATGCCTGGCCAGCACGGCAGTCATCTTTGCCGCCAACATCACCGTCGACGGCATCAACTACACAACCAAGAGCGACGGTACGGCAACCATCGCCAAGTACACCATCGTCAAGGCCACCGCCACGACACCCGCCGACACCTTGTGGTATACTGGCGACATTGTCATCCCCGAGAAATTTACCTATGAGGGCGTTGAGTACACTGTCGTTGCCACGGCAGCCAACTCGTTCCTCGACTGCAAGGACCTGACCAGTGTGACCCTGCCCGCCACCTGTGTGACCATTGCCCGCAACACCTTCAAGGGCTGCTCGGCACTCAGGGTCAGTCCTCTGCCCCCCACTGTGACCAGCGTGGGCAGCGGTGTGTTCAACGGATGTACGAGTCTGGAAGAAGTTGAAATCTTTCCGGGCTGGAACAAGCCCATCAGCGAGGAGTTTGCCAACTGCGACAACCTCAAGCGCCTCATCATCTCGGACGGCAACACGCCTGTAGTGATGAAGTTAACCGCGTTCGGCTCCAGTGCCGAGGCCCGCACCGCCCTGGCCAGCATCCAGTACATCTATATGGGTCGCAACGTGGATGCCAGCGCCTATACCAACGCCGAACAGCCCTTCCACAACATGTCGGGGCTGCTGACACTGGACATCGGCGGCGAGACCACAACAATCCAGAACACCACCTTCCAGGGGTGCACAGCCTTGAGCGCCGTCAACTTTGAGTCGGACAACAAGGTGACCAGCATCGGAACGAGCGCTTTTGCCAGTTGCACGTCACTTCCCAGCATCCGTATTCCTGACGGTGTGACCGTCATCGAGCAGAGCACCTTCAACGGTTGCCGCAACCTGGCGCATGTGGGCATGAGCGAAAACGTGACCAGCATCGGCATCACGGCATTCTACAACTCCGGATTGACGTCAAGCACTTTCCACTGGCCCAATGCGCTGACGTCCATCGGCCAAAGCGCCTTTGAGAACACCCAGTTGGATGGCGAAATCATACTGCCGAGCATGCTGACCACGATAGGCGCCCAAGCGTTTGCCGGCACGCAGATCACCAGCGTCGTGATTCCCGCCACCGTGACCAGCATCGGCACGGGAGCGTTCGCCCCCATCCCCACCCTCGCCCAGATTATTCTTGCCGAGGGCAACACCGCCTTCCAGATTGACAACGGTGTGCTGCTCAATGCCGCCGGCACCCGCCTGCTGGTGAGCGCCCATGAGGGCGAAATCGGCACCTCCTACAGCAACGCCACCGTGACCAACATCGACAACTACGGTCTGGCTTATGCCCCGTTCACGAGCGTTGACCTGCCGGCCCTGACCACCATAGGCAACTACGGCTTTGCCTACAGCGACATCGAGTCGTACACTCTCGACAAGAGCGTGACCGTGGGCCAGAACGTGTTCGCCGGCTCGGCCTTGAAGTCGATCATCATCGGCGAGGGCCGCAACGAGATTCCCCAGGGTCTGTGTGCCGGTTGCCAGCAACTGACCAGCGTGACGCTGCCCACGACCACGACCAACATGATGCGCAACTGCTTTGAGGGCTGCACGGCTCTCGAGAATATGGAGATTCCCGCCAACGTGAACTACATGGAGCCCGGTTCGGTTCCCGCCACCATCCAAACGCTGCGCGTGCTCAACGTCAACACGCCCGCACTGGCTGCCGGTGTGTTCAACGAGAGCCAGGGCAACGTCATCTGCAAGGTGGCTCCTGAGTCGGTCAATGCCTACAAGAGCGCCAACCAGTGGCGTTACCTGAACATCGTTGGCGATGCCACCATCTCGGGCGAAGGCTCCACGCTGGGCTGCCCGTCCGGCCTGTACTTCGCCACTACCGATGGCAGCCTGCTGTACAAGGACGAGAACGGCAACATCGTGAACACCAACTTCAATGCCGGCCAGCATGCCTTCACGCTGCAGAGTTACAAAAACCGCGTGTATGTCGCCGTTGCCGGCCAGCGCTTCACCTACCAGGATCCCAACCAGCCCCTGGGCGACGGTGAATTGTTCTATGTGAACAACACCAACGGCATCTTCTACCGTGTGACCGTATTGAATAATGTGGGTTACGCTCCCAGCGAGGACCCCTTCACCATGTTCATCGACAAGAACGAGAACAAGATCTACATCAGCGACCGCAACGTGGGTATCCACGAGTTGAATGCCGATACTACGGGCCTGTACGGCTCACAGCCGTTCCTGCTGCAGAACCAGTGGCTGCCCTTCTACAACGACGAGATCAGTTGGGGCTCCATCACCGGCGGCTTCACCCAGGACAAGCATGGCATCTTCTGGATGAGCAAGAAATTCAACGGCCTGTGCCTGCTGCGCTTCAAGAAGAGCGACATCTATCCCGATGGCGGCCAGGGCCACACCAAGACCTACAGGGCCCTTTTCAAGGACGTCATCATCAAGACGTTCTACCTGGACGACGAGAACGGCTACCTGTACATGCAGGTACAGAGCGACCCCAACGGCTGCGTGCCCGGCATCTACCGCATCGCACTGAACAAGATTGAGAACATGGAAACCGGTGCCGACCTGGATGGCAACGACAACCTGCGCATCAGTGACTGCGAACTCATCGATGACTCCCCCATCAAGGTTGAGGGTGCCGAGGACAGCGGCGAGTTGGCCAATGTGGCCCAGATCAACAGCGACGGCGAGTACATCTACTGGAGTTACATCGCTCCCGCCAGCGATGCCGAGGCCATCCGCAACAGCGTGCCCCTCGACCCGGCCAACCCGTTGCACAAGAGCGGCATCAAGTGCCTGCCCGCCAAGGCCAACCCCGACGGTTCAATGCCGACGACCGTCACCTTTGCCGTTGAGGGCGTTGAGGCCTATGGCGTGTGCGGTGCCACCTACACCGAGCCCGGTCCTGGCCCCGAGCCTGCTGTCAAGGGCGACGTGAACAACGACGGTGAAGTCAACATCGCCGATGTCAACGCACTGATTGACATCCTGTTGAGCGGTATTGACAACTCCCAAGGCCGTGCCGACGTGAATGGCGACGGTGAGGTTTCGATTGCCGATGTCAACACCCTTATTGACATGATTCTGAAAGGATAAAGGCAAGACGCATTCACCACCTGAAACAAACGGTGGCGCCGGGTATAATCCCCAGCGCCACCGTTTTATTCTGCATATATGCCAGTTTGATCGAGCGGCCTCTCAAGGCAAACAAATTGAGGGCGTTGATATAGGCACAAAAAAATGGATTAACCATTCTATCAATCACGACAGTAAAGTTAATCCGAAACTCTTTGATAAATCAAAATTGATTTTTCCCTTTTATGCGCTACAAAGATAATATCATTTTTTCAAATACAAAATATTTCAGCAAAAATTTCTTAAAAAATATCATTTCAAGCAGTGAAAACGCCGATAAATAAAAGCGGCAGCAAATGTATTCCGCATCCGCATATCGGTCTCAGACAGAGTTGCATATCACGATGCAGGGGCTGTCGACTTGCGCTTGCCGTAAATGCGGTCGACCACAAGTGCGATGGCGCCGTCACCGGTCACATTGCAGGCAGTGCCGAAACTGTCCATTGTGATGTAGAGGGCTATCATCACAGCCTGCTGATCGGGAGAGAAACCGAGGATAGACTGCAATACACCCAGGGCCGCCATAATCGCGCCACCGGGAACGCCGGGTGCTGCCACCATCATCACGCCGAGCATGAGGATAAAGCCTGTAAACTGGGCAATGTCGATGGTGCCGCCCTGCATCAGCAGAAGCGCCACAGCACAAGCCGTGATCTTCATCGCGCTTCCCGACAGGTGTATCGTGGCGCACAAAGGCACCACAAAGCCGCCGATGCCTTCACTGACGCCGTTCTTCTTGACCTGCCTGAGCGTCACAGGAATTGTGGCAGCCGATGAAGATGTGCCCAACGCGGTAAAATAGGCGGGCAACATGTTGTAGAGCGCCTTGAACGGGTTGCGGTGGGAAATGGCACCGGCTATGCAGTACTGGAACACGAGCAACAGGATGTGCATCACAAAGATGACTCCGATAATGGCCACAAACACATTGATGATGTGCCATGCCTGCCCCGAAAAAGACATATTCAGGAAAATCGAGAAAATGTATATCGGCAAGATGGGAATCAGTGCCACCTCGATGGTCTTGGCAATGATAGCGCGAAACTCGTCAAAAACCTTCTTGAGGTTGGGAGATTCAAAGAAGGAAATACCCAGACCCATGACAAAGGCCGTAATCAAAGCGCTCATCACATCCAGCAATGGCGGGATCTCGATGGTGAAGAAAGGTTCCAAATCCTTGGCAGCGGCCACCGCCTGGGCCCCTTGGCCATGCTCGATGAGCGAGGGAAAGATGCCAGTGCTGGTGAAATAACTCAGAAATCCCGAAAAAATCGTATCGCCATAGGCAATCAGCGTCGTTATCAACAGCAGTTTTCCCGCCCCTTTACCGATGTCGGCAATGGCGGGGGTCACCAGTCCTAAGATGATGAGAGGAATCAGGAACGAGAGAAAATGGCTGAAAATACTGTTGAAGGTAACAAAGCACCTAACAACCCCCTCAGGGAAGAATCTTCCGCACACCACGCCCACGATGATGGCTATGATGATTCGGGGAAGAAGACCTATCTTTGAAAGTTTCATGTGGTTTAGAATTATTTTTGCGCAAAGGTAATACTTTTTTAGTGTATATTTGCGTTTTTAAATTGAAGGAATGGAACAACCGGACAGGCTGGACTATCTGGATGGGCTGGATAAACTGAACATACTACCGGACCCGCTGGATGGACTGGAGGTTTTCATCAAATGGTATTGGAGATGATTGAGATCATGAGATATGAGGGCTCGATGGCAGCCCGATGGGACGAACTGGTAAGCAGCAGCCGCAACGGCACGTTTCTGCACCAGCGGGGGTATATGGACTACCACAGTGACCGGTTCACCGACTGCTCGCTCGTTGCCCTGCGCGAGGGAAAACCCTGCGCTTTGCTGCCCGCCTGCATCGATGGTGATGTCCTCTACTCCCATCGCGGACTGACCTACGGCGGTTGGCTCGTGCCCCTCAAACACTTCGACGCCACCGTCATGATTGAAGTCATGGATGCCGCTGTCGAGTGGATGGGAGCCCACGGCATCAAGCGCCTGGTGTACAAACCCGTGCCCCACATCTATCACCGCTACCCCTGCGAGGAGGACCTGTACGCACTGTTCAGGCACCATGCCGCACTGGTCGAGACCAATATCTCCACCACCATCGACCTGACGTGTCCCCTACCCCTGGACCGAGGCAACAAGAGCGGCGCCAATGCCGCCCGCAAAGCCGGCATCCAGGTCGGTCCCAGCGACGACTGGGAGGGCTACTGGCAACTGCTATCATCGCTGCTCGATGCCCGTTACAGCACACGTCCGGTGCATACGCTCGAAGAGATGCGCCTGCTGGTGAGCCGTTTTCCCGACAACATCCGCCTCTACACCGCCACACTCGACGGTGAACTGTTGGCGGGCGTGGTGATGTATCTGTCGTCACCGGTGGCCCACTGCCAGTATATCGGAGCCTCGCCACTCGGCAAGGACAGCAAGGCGCTGACGCTGCTCTTTGACTACCTCATCGGGCTGCACACCGAACTGGGTTACCGCTACTTCGACTTCGGCATCTCCAACGAGGACCACGGCAAATACCTCAACGAGGGCCTCGTTCGCCAGAAGTCGCGCCTGGGCGGCCGCGGCATCGTCTATAACGTGTTTGAAATCAACATATAATATTATATAATGTGTAATGGCGGGCAAGCGCGGTAATATCTCACGCATGGCGATGAAAGCGATGGGCCTCTTTGGCGGGGTCCAGGTCATCGGCATCCTGTGCTCGATTATCCGCACCAAACTTGTCGCCCTGTGGATTGGTCCGGTGGGCATCGGACTGTTCGGCCTTTTCAACAATGCGCTGGAAATGATCACGACGGGTACCAACCTGGGTATCCGCTCAAGCAGCGTGCGCGACATCTCCCAAGCGATGGACGGCCAGAACACAAGTCTGGTGGCACGCATCGTGACCGTGGTGCGCAAGTGGTCGCTGTGGCTGGGTCTTGGCGGCGCGTTGCTGACGTTGGCGTTGGCTCCGCTGCTGAGCCAAGTGACCTTTGGCGACTCGACACACATCTGGGGCTTTGTCGCCCTGAGCATCGCCGTGCTGCTGCAAGCGCTCACCAATGGCGAGTATGCCGTGCTGCAAGGCACAGCGCGCCTCAAGCGACTGGCCAGCGTGACGCTGTGGGGCACCATAGCAGGCCTTGCGGTGTCCATCCCCCTGTTCTACCTGCTGCGTGAACGCAGCATCGTGCCCTCGATATTGGCCTATGCGCTGGCACTGGCCGTGTTCGCATGGTGGTTCCGCAACCGTGACTACCCTCCTGCCGCCGTGACGCGCCGCGAAACCGTCGACATGGGCAAAGGCTTTGTCAAATTGGGCATCTACATGACATTGGGCAATTTCGCGACCATCCTCGCCAGTTATGCCTTCAACGCATGGCTCAACATCAATGCCGGAACCGAGCAGGTGGGTTTCTATCAGGCAGGCTATACCCTGATCAACAAGTACACCGGGCTGATACTCACCGCCCTGGGCATGGAATACTATCCCCGCTTGGCCAAGGTTGCCGAGAGCCGGCTGCGCCTGCGTGCCTTTGTGTCCCAGGAAATCAATGTGGCCATTGCCGTGATGGCGCCCGTTGTAGCCCTGTTCATCCTGCTGCGCTCATTCATCGTACAGTTGTTGTACAGGCCTGATTTTGACGTGATTCTGACGTTTGTATCTTGGGGCATGATAGGCACCGTGCTGCGCACGTTGTCGTGGTGCCTGGCATTCACGATTCTGGCCAAGGGCGACGGAAAGACCTACCTGTGGACCGAGGTCGCCAGCGCCGTCATCAACCTGGTGCTCAACATCGTGTTCTATCGCTGGTGGGGCCTCACGGGACTGGGCGTTGCCTTCCTGGTATCCTATCTGCTCTACACACTCATCATCGCGGTGGTCTATTTCAGGACCTATCGCCTGAGCGTCTCGGCAGCCAGCCTGTACAACCTATTGTGGACCCTTGCCGTGGCTGCAGGAGTGATGGCAGCGATGGAGGGCGGATACACCATCATTGCCGCCACCATCACAGTGGTGAGCATCGCCGTGGGCTTGCGGCAGATCGTTGTCCTGTGGCGCCGCTGAGTTTCCTGACGCGGCACCTCACTGGAAACCATAGCAGCAAAGACCGATAACGGTTAATTTTTAATAAAAAGGCGGCAATTTATTAACAATCGGGGGTCAAGAATCAAAATTATTGCGTACCTTTGCAGCGTTAAACTTAATTATTAACCGCGAGGGGTCTCACGAACATACCGTTGAGATTCTTCTAATTTTTTGAATCTTAAAAATTTAAAAACACAGTATTTAGCATGGCTATTACGTACATGACACAGGAAGGTTACGACAAGAAGATGGCCGAATTGTCCCATCTTGAGAATGTCGAGCGTCCCGAGGTTGTCCGCGCCATAGTCGAGGCCCGCGACAAGGGAGACCTTTCAGAGAACGCAGAATATGATGCAGCCAAGGAGCGTCAAGGTATGCTCGAGGCCAAGATTGCTGAACTCAAGAGCCTGATCGCATCGGCACGCATCATCGATGAGAGCAAGATCTCGACCGACGAGGTACAGTTGCTCACCAAGGTGACTATCCGCAACACCAAGAATAAAGCCAAGGTCACCTACACCATCGTTACCGAAACCGAGGCCAACCTGCGCGAGGGCAAGATTTCGATCTCGACGCCCATCGCCAAGGGTCTGCTGGGCCACAAGGTTGGCGAGACCGTCGAGGTGCAGGCTCCCGCCGGACTGATGAAGTTTGAAATCCTGAAAATTGAAATCTGACACAATTATGGCAACCATTTTCAGCAAAATCGCCGCTGGCGAGATTCCCAGTTACAAGGTAGCCGAGGACGACCGCTATTTTGCATTCCTCGACATCAACCCCATGGCCAAGGGTCACACCCTGGTCATTCCCAAGCATGAGGTGAACTACATGTTCGACCTCGATGAGGAAGAGTATGCCGGCCTGTGGGCTTTTGCCCGCAAGGTGGCCATGGCTCTGGAGCAGGCCGTGCCCTGCAAGCGTATCGGCATCGGCGTGCTGGGTATGGAAGTGCCCCATTGCCACATCCACCTCGTGCCGTTGCAGACCGAGAAGGACATGGCATTCGGCGGCCCCAAGTTGACCCTCCCCGCCGAGGAGATGCAGGCCATTGCCGACGCAATAGCAGCAAAACTTTAACAATCAGAACACAAACATCTGATTTCAAGGCGCTTGTCATTCTCGTGATGGCAAGCGCCTTGAATATTATAAAGATTTGTTATAATTTTGCACCCTGAAAAATCACTACCCTAATTGACAATGAACACGATTTGGATTGTACTGCCCATCCTCACACTGCTGATGTTCGAGTTGGGCCTGAACCTGAAATTAGAGGATTTTAAACTGTTTAAGACCCGCCCCAAACCCGTATTGGCCGGCCTTATCGGGCAGATTATCGTGCTGCCCCTGTTGGCATGGCTCATCGGCAAAACCTTCGGGTTGGAGGCCACCTTCCTTATTGGTTTCGTACTGATTGCCTGCTGTCCCGGCGGCAGTTCGTCCAACGTGTTCTCGATGCTCGCCAAGGGTGACGTTGCCCTGTCGGTATCACTCACCGCATGCAGCAGCATCATCACACTGGTGACTGTCCCCCTTATCATGGCATGGGTCACGGCGACTACAGGCAGCGCCGTGCAAGTGCATCTGCCCATCGGCAAACTGGTGATGCAGAACCTCGTGCTCATGTTCCTGCCCATCATTGTGGGTATCGCCGTGAGGAAAAGATGGGCCAATGCTGCTGACAAGATGCACAACATCCTGTCGCGCATCGCCTTCCCCGCCCTCATCTTTCTGGCTACCGTCTTCTTTATCCAGAACCGCGAGGCTATCATCAAGAGTTTCGGGCAACTGGGGTTGTCCATCAGTGTCCTGATTCTGCTTGCCATGGCCAGCGGAGCCCTCTTGTGCCGCGCCATGCGCCTCACGGGCCAGGAGCGCCGCACCATCGTCATCGAGGTGGGCATGCAGAACGCCGCCCAGGCCATCGCCATCGCCAGCAGCCCGCTGGTGTTCAACAACGACGTCTATGCCATTCCCGCCATCATCTACGCGTTGATGATGAACATTATCCTCATCACCTACGTCGCCATCGTCAAGCGCCGCTAACCAATAGAACAAGTCATCCTTGACGCGCCATAACGACACGGCAAGGCTAGATATCAAAAACCGCCAACCAGCAAAGGCTGTGTTGGCGGTTTTCTGTTATTGATTGATAATTACGAATTACATGTCACGCAAGATGATGGAGTAATAGCGCGACTCGCCCTGGAAGCGTTTGCCGCCTTCTACCCTCAAGTGCCAGACCGACTCGTTGTTCCAGGACGTTGCGGGAAGTTCGGTCTCACCGACAGCGATTGACTTGATGTATCTCCAGAAGGGAGTCACCCACTCTTCCCGATACAAGCCTTTCCACTCGTCATGAACCGTTAACACCATATCAGGGGCCAAGACCGCCACACTGATGCTGTCTTCACTCCCGTAATGGGTGATGACGCTGTCGCTCTCCTGGATATCAAAGCCCTGATAGGAAGAATCAAGAATCTCGTTGTGCATGGTGACCACCACCGTGTCGGAGGTCTTGTTGTGAACCTTGTATTCAACCGAAGACAGCGGGTCGCACGAGGTGAGCATGACACCGGCAACCAGAGCCACCAGGATGAGTATGGTCGAGTAGGTCTTTCTCATTGCTTAACTATAATTATTAGGTAGTATTTTTCATTAAAAACGAGACTTAGCGTGAAATCTTGCCTCAGCCGGCACATTAATTCGTTAATAAAACTTATAGATGACAGCGGCGGCATGAAATTTGCGGGAATTTTCGTAAATTTGCAGGTTAAAATGCAGATTTTACTATAAGTATGTCAAAAGACAAAGAGAATCAAATCATAGAAGAGCCCGAGGTGAACGAGGGCCAGCAGCAGGCAGCCAGCGACTTTGGCGGCTATGACGAACTGGTGACGCTCACTCCGCGCGAACACATCCGCTTGCGTCCCGGTATGTACATCGGCAAGTTGGGCGATGGCTCACAGAACGATGACGGCATCTATGTCCTCATCAAGGAAGTCATCGACAACAGCATCGACGAGTTCAACACGGGCTACGCCAAGCCCGTCATCGACATCGACGTGGTGGACGGCGCAGTGACCATCCGCGACTATGGCCGCGGCATTCCCCTGGACCAGGTGAAAGCCGCCTCGTCGAAGATGAACACCGGCGCCAAGTACGACACACAGACCTATAAAAGGTCGGTGGGTCTGAACGGTGTGGGTATCAAGGCCGTGAATGCCTTGTCCACCGAATTCTACATCCGCAGTGTGCGCAACGGTCAATGTTCGTCGGTCACCTATAGCGAGGGCATCGCCAAAGAAGAAAGCGGCATCGTCACTGCCGGCGAGGGCGAAGAGAACGGCACGCTGGTGCGCTTCAAGCCCGATGGCAGCATCTTCAAGAACTATGAGTTCCGTGAGGACATCATCGAGCAGATGATCAAGAACTACTCTTACCTGAACACGGGCCTGACGCTCACGTTCAACGGCAAGAAGTACCACTCACGCAACGGCCTGAGCGATCTGGTGAAGGAGAACATGACCAACGACCCGCTGTACCCGCTGATGCACTTCACGGGCGACGACATCGAGGTGGTCATCACCCATGCTGCCCAGTTGGGCGAGGAGTTCTACTCGTTTGTCAACGGCCAGCACACGACCCAAGGCGGCACCCACCAGAGCGCCTTCCGCGAGGCGTTGTCGAGAACCATCAAGGAATTCTACGGCAAGAACTTTGAGTACAGCGACATCCGCAACGGCATCGTTGCCGCCATCAGCGTCAAGGTCGAGGAACCCGTGTTCGAGTCCCAGACCAAGATCAAGTTGGGCAGCAGTGTCATGTGGAAAGACGGCCCCACCATATACAAGTATATCAACGACTTCATCAAGAAGGAACTTGACGACTATCTGCACAAGGCCCCCGAGACGGCCGAGGTGCTGCTGAAGAAAATCCAGGACAACGAACGCGAGCGCAAGGCCATTGCCGGCGTGAGCAAACAGGTACGCGAGAACGTCAAGAAGGCAGCGCTGCACAACGACAAGTTGCGCGACTGCCGCGTCCACTTCAACGATTCGCGTGCGCCCAAGGACAATGACCGCCGTGACGAGAGTTCGATTTTCATCACCGAGGGTCTGAGCGCGAGCGGCTCCATCACCAAAATCCGCGACGTGGAGACACAAGCGGTGTTCTCGCTGCGCGGTAAGCCGCTGAACACCTACGGCATGGACCCCAAGAAGGTCATCACCAACACTGAATTTGCCATGCTGCAGTCGGCACTCAACATCGAGGACGGCATCGACGGGCTGCGCTACAACAAGGTCATCATCGCTACCGATGCCGATGTCGACGGCATGCACATCCGCCTGTTGCTGCTGACCTATTTCCTGCAGTTCTGCCCCGAACTCATCAAGACGGGCCACCTGTACATCTTGCAGACGCCGCTGTTCCGCGTGCTCAACAAGAAGGAGGCCAAGCGCAAGAACCGCTCCACCAAACGCGAGGCCAAACCCCAGAAGGTGGAAACCTACTACTGCTACAACGACGAGGAGCGCCTCACCGCCCTTGACAAACTGGGCGAGAATGCCGAGATCACCCGATTCAAAGGTCTGGGAGAAATCTCCCCCGATGAATTCAAGGACTTTATCGGTCCCGAGATGCGTCTGGACCGCGTGTCGTTACGCAAGGAGGACTCGGTCAAGCAGATGCTTGCTTTCTTCATGGGCAAGAACACCATGGAACGCCAGAACTTTATCATTGACAACTTAGTGAACGAGGACGATGAAGACATCACAGTGCACTGATCATGAAGGACAGCGCGTGGCGCTTTTCCCCGGGTCGTTTGACCCATTCACACGCGGGCACGAGTCCATCGTGCGCCGGGCCCTACCCCTGTTTGACCGTTTTGTCATCGCCATCGGCGTGAATGCCGACAAGCGGTCGTTCATGACGATGGAGCAGCGCAAGGCTTGGATAGAAAACGTCTTCAAGGACGAGCCACGCGTCAAAATCATCACCTACAGCGGCCTGACCGTCGATGCCGCCCGCGAGACGGGCGCGCAGTTCATCGTGCGCGGTGTGCGCCTCATCCAGGACTTCGAGAACGAGAAGCACCTGGCCGAGGTGAACCGTGACTTGACCGGCATCGAGACCATCCTGCTGTACACCCTGCCCGAATACAGCCACATCAGCAGCAGCATCGTGCGCGAACTCATCAAGTACGGTCAGGACGTCAGCGCCTACCTGCCCTCCGGAGCCGACTTGAAGGAGTTAGGAATCGGGGTTTAGGAGTATTTGGTTCTGTTAAAGAGAAAACTATCATCCAATATGAAGAATTTATTTTTAGTGACCATGTGCCTGGCGCTGGCTCTTGCCGCATCGGCACAGAGGTCTATGCCCGAGGCATTGCAAAAACTGCTCAATGCCGAGTATGCCATCACCAGCCTGTATGTTGACACCGTCAACGAGGACAAACTCGTCGAGGACGCCATCCGCGGCATGCTTGAGAATCTGGACCCGCACTCGTCCTACACCGACGCCAAAGAGACCAAAGAACTCGAGGAGCCGCTGCAGGGAGAGTTCAGCGGTGTGGGCATCCAGTTCAACATGAACAAGGATACCCTGTACGTCATCCAGACCGTGCCCGGCGGCCCCAGCGAGCGCGTGGGCATCCTGGCCGGTGACCGCATCATCTATGTCAACGACACCGTCATAGCAGGCGTGAAAATGAAAAACAGCGACATCCAGAAACGCCTGCGCGGCAAGAAGGGCACCCAGGTCACCGTCAAGGTGATGCGCCCCGGTGTGCCGGAACTCATCACGTTCCGCATCACGCGCGACAACATCCCCCTGCACAGCATCGATGCCAAGTACATGCTTGACGAGCGCACAGGTTACCTGAGCATCACCCGCTTCGGAGCCAAGACCCATGAGGAAATGATGGAAGCCCTGAGCGACCTCAAGAAGCAAGGCATGACACAGGTCATCATCGACCTGAGCGACAATGGCGGCGGCTATCTGAATGCCGCTATCGACATGTGCAACGAGTTCCTCGAGCGGGGACAACTCATGGTCTATACCGAGGGTGAGAACCAGCCCCGCAGCGAGGCCAATGCCAACGGCTGGGGCGACTACAAGGACCTGCACATGGTTGTCATCGTCAACCAGTTCTCAGCCTCGGCCGCCGAGATTTTTGCCGGTGCGATGCAGGACTGGGACCGCGCAGTGGTTGTCGGCCGCAGGACATTCGGCAAAGGCCTGGTCCAGAGGCCCGTTCGCTTTGACGACGGCTCGATGATGCGACTGACCGTTGCCCGCTACTACACGCCCAGCGGACGCTGCATCCAGAAACCCTATGAGCGTGGCGACAAGAAGGGCTACGAGAACGAACTGCTTGACCGTGCCAACGAGGGCGAGTACTACTGCCTGGACAGCATCCAGTTCAACGACTCCCTGCGCTACACCACGCGCCTGACAGGCCGCACCATCTACGGCGGTGGCGGCGTGATGCCCGACGTGTACGTACCTATCGACACGAGCGAGTACAGCACCTACTACCGCGACATGACCGCCAAGGGTATCCTCAACCAGTTCGCCATCAAGTATGTGGACCAGAACCGCAAGCAACTCAACAAGCGATACAAGACCATCCAGGACTTTGACCGTGACTTTGTGGTCACCGATGAGATGATGCGTGATTTCATCGCCATGGGCGAGAAGGACAGCGTCAAGTATGAGGAAGAGAAATACCGCACCAGCGAGCGGCTGCTCAAGGATATCATCAAGGGACTGATTGCCCGTGACGTCTACAGCGATGCCGGGGCCTACAGCGTCATCATGAACCACCGCAACAATGACGTGAAAGCCGCCTATGACGTGCTGAACGACCGCGAGCGCTACGACAGGCTCCTGCGCGAGGGCAATCCCGAATATGAGCGTCTGGTGAAGAAGGGCAAGTAAAAGGCCGATAGCGCTGAAAAAAGCATCAACTGAAAAAGAGATAGGACCCTCGTTGTGGGGTCCTATCCTTTTTTGTCGATTCCCTGGACAGCACAAGTGTCCAGCCGATTAAGGTCAAGCCTGCTGGCCGTTATTATCTCCACCGCCGGGGAACGGGGGCGGAGGAGGCGGAGGCGTGTCATAGCGCTGTTGAGTCACGTCTACCTGAGGCATGTCTTGCTGAGCGGGAGGTAGAGGGGGAAGGGGCATGTCGTAGCGCCGCTGCGTCATATCGATCGGCGGCACCTCATAGGGAGAAGGAGGTGGTGTCATGCGCGCCTTGTCAATCTTCTGCAATTTGGCGATTCTGCGCATCGTCTTCTTGTACATGACCACAATCAATGCCACGAACATGATGTTGATAGCCACCGACATCGCCGGGAGCACACCCTCGCTGAAAGCCAGCGCGTCATAGACCCAGTGGATAATGATGGGCACAGCGAGTATGCACACCATCGTGAGTTTGGACCTGTCTCCAAAGTGGCGCTTGCTGTAGAAATAACCCATCGCACAAGCCATAGCGAAATGAGCCGGTACAGCGGTCAGTGCCCGCACAATACCTGTTATCAGCCAATCCTCACTAAATACAACATAAAGGACATTCTCGGCACCGGCAAAGCCAAGTCCCACGCAAGCGGCATAGACGATGCCGTCCAAGTACTCATCATAGTACTTATTGTTGCGCAGGAAGAGCCACAGCATGATCAACTTGGCCGTTTCCTCGGGTATCGCGGCTGCAAACAGTGCCGTAGACACAGCATCGGTGACCGATCCCATTTGATTATCCACAAGACCCAACAATTGCAACGGCGTGACCAGAATCATGGTAACCAACGTCGAACCCACGCCAAACAAGAAAGCCTTGAACAGCATCGGGAGCGGTTCAGGGCGCATTGAGTCCTTGCGGTAAATCCACCAGCCAAGGATAAACACGGGCAACAAGGCCGTAGCAAGCACTACTAACATCAGTCAGATTTGTTTTTTTAAGAATAGCACCAGATGACGGTTAAGCCATCACCTGGTGCTATCGTACTTCAATTCATCGTGCTCTACATCACAAGGCGAGACGGAAGCCAAGCGAATAGTTGCGGCTGCCGGGAGCCTCATAGTTGCGTGCGCTCACGCGGCAATCGCGATCGGTGCTGAACCAGCCGCCACCGCGGGTCACACGGCGCAGACCGGTCTCGGGACCTACAGGATTGGTCTGGGCATCCTCGGTGTAGGCGCCATACCAGTCGGCACACCACTCATACACGTTACCCGACATGTCATACAGTCCCATCTCATTGGCCTGCATACTGCCAACCGCATGGGTTCCGTAAGCGGGATTATCCACGCCAACGGCATAACTGTTGTTGTAGTACCATGCCAAATCGGCGATGTTGTCGCCACCGGCAAAGGTGTAGCCATGGGCCTTGACGGCGCCACGGGCAGCGTACTCCCACTCGGCCTCGGTGGGCAGGCGGAAGTTCTTACCGGTGATAGCGTTCAGGCGTGCGATGAATTCCTGGCAGTCATCCCAACTTACCTGCTCAACAGGACGGTTCGGGTCGCCGGTGAAGCCGCTGGGATTGGTACCCATAACGGCAGTCCAGAGTTCCTGGGTCACCTCGGTCTGACCGATGCTGTAGGGCGACAGGGTCACCTCGTGTGCGGGCAGTTCGTCGATGCCGGCGATGCCTTCCTCAACCATCGTGCTATCAGAGCCCATGGTGAAGGTGCCGCCGTCGATGGCTACCATCTGGAACGAAACACCGTTGACGGTGAATCGGCCGGGAATGGTGTTGTAGTTCTGCATACGCTCGATGAACTGGTTGGCTGCACTCTGCAACTCACCGAAGTTCTCATCGAGTACCGAACTGCAGTCGAGCAGCAGCATCACCAGTGCGCTGGAGTAGGTGCTCTCGACATCGGGGAGACGGCCTGCCGAGAACTCAGTGCTGGCCTCCCAGGCCTGCTGGTCCTCAACCCAGTACCACTCCTGGATGTGATTCTTCTCGATGCGCTCCTCCGAGTCGAGTTGGATGCCCTTGAATACCAAGGTAACGAAGACGCCGTCAACGCTCGAGGCGGCAACGCTATCGCCTGCCGTGCAGGTCATGCCGTGGTAGACGATGTTGGTCAGGCTGCGGGTCTTGAGCGAGAAGGTACCCTCGATGTAGACCTGCGAGTCATCAACGGTTGCACCGTTCACCTCGTCAAGAGTGAAACGGATGCGCGTGCCTGTGCCGACACCCGGGAAGACCAGGGTCAGCGTCTCGGACATGTTACGGCTCACCAGGTCGTCGGCGATGGCTTGGAACTTGGCATTCACCTCGGCCATCGTGTTCACTTCCATCGCCTTGGCCGAATCACTGGCCAGGGTATACAGGTTGGAGCGGAACTGGTTGGCGTCAATCACATTGTCGCTCATAAGACCTACGGTATAAGCCTTGATGGGACGGCCATAAACACGCTGGTCGGCGATGCGGGCGCTGAGGGCCTGGGCATACTCGGCCTCGGTGTCATACTTGTCGGTCATCATCAGCGAACCCTGGTCGAGACCGCCGGTGAAGGTCACGACAGCGACATTCTGCAGATTCTCGGGATAGAAAGCCGCATTCAGTGCATCGAGCGCCTTGTCTACCGAATAGTAGAGCAGGCGGCCCGGCTGTGTGTTCAGCGCAGCCACAAAGTCACTGAACTCGGGCATCGACGTCGAGTCGAGCAAGGCAAGTTCCTTGGTGTTCAGCGTCTGGTTATATCCCACGACACCCATATACATGCCGGTCTTTACCGTAGGCTTAACGGGGCCGTTCAGGATGTAGTCGATCAGCACATTCATGTCGGCGATAGTGATATCGCCATCACCATTCACGTCACATGCCGGGTTGTTGGTGCCGCTCAGGATAGCATCGACAACAACATTGACATCGGCAATGTTGACATCTCCGTCGGCATTGACATCACCCTCGATGTTACTGGAGTAACGGCTCGGGCCAGCCAGAGCCATCACTGTTGACAAGAAAATCAACGAAAAAAGAGTAGTCAGTCTCATGTCTTAGAATATTATGTTTTTTGTTTAAATGATTATCAATAACGATTGCCGCACTGTGCGTTACCGCACAAATATCAACCTACAAAATTACACCTATTTTATACAATCGGCAATGGTTACAAGGCAATAGTTATTAACAATTTGCTCGTTTTTTAGCCTTTTTTACACTTCACTGCCGGCGGGCAACTATTCAGCCATTATCCCCTCGCCAAGGCGCTAAGCCGCTAAGAGTTTAATATTTAATGCATTACGTAATTTGTTTATGGTATGTCAGACGAATAAAACGCTTCAATCTATCAAAAAGATTCCCTGTTTTGACTATGATAATTGTCTGAAAATCAAAAAACTTAGCGTTTTTGCAACTTAGCGTGATATTTAGTGGCGGGTGTTTTGGCTGAATAGTTACGCCTGCAGCGAAGGTAGGCGGCGCCTCAACTATGTCAAAAAACGGCTTCGTTTTTTGACATTGTATTCGGCTTGCACTACTCTGCCTGCGGCGAAGGTTGGCGGCGCCTCAACTATGTCAAAAAACGGCTTCGTTTTTTGCCATTGTATTCGGCTTGCACTACCTTTGCACAAAATATTTATACAAAACAGGTAAAAATTCACCATCCAAAGCATCGAAAATGGTATCCATCGTCCATCTGACAGGCGTGTTGCTCACCGTCGCACTGCTGCTCGCAGTGGGGTGGCTCTCAGGCCGTAAAGTCAAGGATGCCCATAGTTTCACCACTGGTGGCAAGGCTGGGAGTTGGATGGTGTGCGGCGCCTTGTTGGGCACGCTGGCCGGCGGCCAGTCGACCATCGGCACGGCGCAGTTGGCCTTCACCTACGGGCTGTCGGCCTGGTGGTTCACCATCGGTGCAGGACTCGGTTCATTGCTGCTGGGACTGCTCTATGCGGGGCCGTTGCGTCGCAGCGGCTGCACAACCTTGCTCGAGGTGGTGAGCCGCGAGTATGGCCGCAAAGCCGAGACGGTGGGCTCGATTCTGTTCCTCATCGGCATCTTCATCAGCATCATGTCACAGGTGCTGTCCTCGTCGGCAATGATCAGCAGTCTGTTCGGCATACCCACACTGTGGGCCTCAGTCACCGGTGCCGTCCTCATCTTGCTGCTGGTGCTGTTCGGCGGCATCCGCAGCGCCGGAGTAGCGGGTATTGTCAAGTTGATTTTGCTCTATGTGTGTTCGCTGATAGCGGGTGTCGTCGTGTGGCACGTTGCCGGCGGCCTGTCGGGACTGCGCGACAGTGTGGACAGCATCTACCAGTCCCCTACCCTGTCCCATTACAACGGCCTTGCCGACATCGAGAGCATTCATCACCGCTACGGAAGTCCCTTTGCGCGAGGCGTATTCAAGGACTTGGGCGGTTGCCTGTCGCTGGTGCTGGGTGTGGTGTGCACCCAAAGTTACGCCCAGTGCATCTGGTCGGCAGCCGACACGCCACGGGCGCGCCGCGGAGCGCTGTTGTGCTCGCTGTTCATGCCCATCATCGGTGCGGCCTGCACCCTCGTGGGCATCTATATGCGCGGACATTATATCACAGCCGATGAAATGCAGGCCCTAAAGAGCGCCGGCGAGACGCTGCCGGCAGGTGTGGGCATCATCGGCGACTCGGCCCAGGCGTTTCCCGCCTTTGTGCTCAAGCACCTTCCAGCCTGGTTGGGCGGACTGATGCTGGGAACGATGCTCATCAACATTCTGGGGTGCGGTAGCGGTCTGTCGCTGGGAGCAGCGACCATCCTGGTGCGCGATGTTTACGGTAACTTCAAACGCCGCCTGGGCATGGCGTCATCGCCCTTGTCACAACTGGCACAGACCCGCTTGTCCATCGTGGGAATCCTGGCTGCGGCTGTCATTGCGACACTGATTTTCCACAGTGCCTTTATCAACGACCTGGGCTTCCTGTCGCTGGGCCTGCGTGCCGTAGCCATCCTGTTTCCTTTATGCTTTGCCTTATGGCTCCCGGGCAGGTTCAAGGCGAGCCGCATCCTGCTCTCGATGCCCGTTGGCGTAGCGGCGATGCTGCTGGCCAAATCGACGGCCATACCCGGCGATGCCGTCTACTATGGCCTCGCTGCTGCGGGCATTGTCGCGCTCACCGGCTTTAAAGGGAGTCGAGGATGATGCTTATCAGGAGGTTGATATCGGCGATGTTCACCTCGCCGTCACAGTTCACGTCACCCTTGGCATAGTAGACACCACTCAGTATCATGTCGACGACGGCATTGACATCAGCGATATTGACTTCTCCATCACCATTCACGTCACCCGATACGGGCACTGAATCACTATAGACAAAACTGATGGTCGGGCCATAGGCGGTGGTGTGGGAGTTGCCGTCAAAATCCAGGTAACTGGTCTTGCAGCGGGCATAATAGGTTGTTCCGTTGACCATGAGTTTGCCATCCACCTTAATCTGCTCGGCAGGCAACGTGGTCTCGTACTGACCATTCTTGAGTGTCTCGATGAAACGGTTGCGTCCCCAGGTATTTTCCTTGCTCGACACCTCGATGACATAGGAGGTCGCCCACGGCTGTGGATGCAGAGTGATGTGCTGCCCCTTGTAAAGCGTGCCTCCGTCCACGGGTTGCGTGAAGCGGGCTGCGGCATGGGCCACCGAGAAGCGCACCACGTCGCTTACCATTGCCTCACCGTCGACGGTGAGCAGGACGCGCACGAAGTAGGTGTTACCCGGCTCAAGCAGGTCTTCGGGGATTGTGAGAGAGCCTTCGGCAGAGGTTCCCGTGAAGATGGGTTGAGTGAAGGCATCGTCGCTAGCCACCTGCAGGGTTGCCTGCTCGTGGCTACCACAGGTGTACCACTCGACCGTGACAGGGACATCAAGGTCCTCGCTGCCGTCGGCCGGAGCCGTGACGGTGAGCAGCATGGGCGTGAATGCCCGCACCTCGCTCACACCGCTGTAGCAACTGTCGGAACAGGACTGCACGCGCCAGTACTGCTGCTGGCCATGCACCAGTTTACTGAACTGCAGGACACTGGCCACGGTGTCGGTGACCGTGACGTGTTCCAGCACGTTATTGAATTCGGGACCGGCAGCGAGTTCTACCAAGTAATAGGCCGCCCCGTCGACCTGATGCCATGTGAATTTGAAGGGGGCATCGGCCGTGGCTTCGTTCTCGGGGCTGATGAGCACGGGGTTATCCAATTGGTCCAACTCAACGCTGACAAATGCCGGTGCCCACTCGTTGCCCACGCGGTCGAGCACGCATACGGCAAACTGGTAGCCCTGTTGGTACTGCTCGGGAATGTCATATCCGTTCTCATAGGTCATGCCCAACAGGTAATCAATCTGACCCGTGAACGTCGTCACATTCATCGTCATCGGGAAGGCATAGACCGAGTAACGAACATTGTCATAGCCGTCCCATACCAGGCGGTTGCCTGCATGGTCCAGGTTCTGCACCTCGCCGGGGTCGTAGCCCTGTTTCCAAGGCATGGCCGGCGGCAAGGCCGGGCGCGTGAACACCGTGTTCTTGAGGTAGTGGCCCAGCGAATTGCTGCTCAAGGCATACAGGTACTTGCACGAATAGAAGATGGCTCCCGGATTACCGTCCTGCGAACTGGTGCGGTTGAGTTCCACCTCATCGGCATATTCCTTGTACTGCACCTCGTTAGAAGTGTTGGTAATCGACGAGATTGAAGAGGAGATATAGACCTGGCGGCCGAACTTATTGGCCACCGTACCCCACCAGGGCGTGATTTTGCCGTAGTCGGCCGTCGCGCCGATTTTCCAATAGACCTGGGGCGAAATATAGTCGATGCTCTGTGCTGCCAGCCATGCCAGCGGGTCGCTAAAGATGCCGTTGTACTGCCAGTCGCTGCCGGCAGGACAGGGGTCCACGCCATACTGTGATGCGACAGCCGAACTGGTGGCGGCGACACCTGCGGGCGAAATGCCGTAACGCACCTCGGGCCGTGTTTCCTGAATCATGTCGTAGACGGCCTGCACCATGCGGTTGACATTGTCACGGCGCCAGTCGCCGAACGACAGGTCCGTTCCCGATTCCTGCCACTCCCCATAGTCCTGTGCCGAAGCGTCGGTAGGAATGCCGTTAGGATAGAAATAGTCGTCGTAGAGGATGCCGTCCACGTCATAGTTGGTGATGATTTCGCGGCACACGTCCACGATGCGGTCGATGGTGCGCTGCTGGCCCGGGTCGAGGATGACGGTGGCGCCATAGGTAAGCAGCCAGCCATCCTCCTTGAGTTCCTGGTCATAGGGGGTGTTCCAGTCGGTGCCCGTGCTCCAGCGGTAGGGATTCACCCAGGCATGGCACTCCATGCCGCGCTTGTGACAACCCTCCACGACATACTGTAAAGGGTCAAAGCCAGGATCCTGGCCGCGGGTTCCCGTCAGGTAACTCGACCACGGCTCAATGCTTGATTGGTACATCGCATCACACATCGAACGCACCTGGAAATTGACCGCGTTGAAATTGTTGACCTGCAAGGAATCCAACAGACGGTCCATCTGCTGTTTCTGCTTGGTCGCTCCGGCGCCCTGCGAGGGCCAGTCCAGACACCAGACCGTGGCAATCCATGCCGAGCGGAACTCCCGTTTGGGGATTCCGTAGGCCCACACCTGCGCCGTCAGGCACGAGAGCAACAACACAAGCACTGCAGTATTAAGAAAGCGTTTCATATCCTAAATTTTTGTGGTTAATCCTTAAAATGTATTTATCAGCACAAAGGTAACATAAAAAAGCGCAACTCCAATCGAATGCGCTCTTTCATTAGAAATATTTAACGGTTAACCCTGCAGCCTATCGGCCGGGGAAAACGTCCAGACAAGAATCCGCACAACATGCGAGAACCTGTGCACTGACGAGTCAGGCGACGGTAGCGACGGCGATTCAGAGCCTGTCAAAGGGAATGCGGGCCAGCAGTTCGCCGAAACGGTTGGCGCCCTCCTGCAACTGGCCCTCGACCATCTTGCGCAGGAAGAACGGGAGTTGCAACTGCAGTTCGGCTGTGCTCATCGTGCTGCCGTCTTGCTGACTATCCAGGTTGATGACCATATTGATGGGCACCGGAGACATCGAGGCGGTATAGACCACCCGCTGGCCGTCGATGCTCTGCTCTGGGTCGAGCGACAAGGTCACCTCGCCCATCGGCGACTCGATGGCTATCGAGTTCTCGTTGAACTTGACAGTATCGAGATGTTTGCGGGCCTCGTCGTCGATTTGGTCGGCATGGGCCTCGATCTGGGCCTTCACGAGCGACGGGTTGGTGAGTTTGCTATAGATGGTTGCCGCATCACAGGCGATGCGATGGGGTGCACTCTTGAATGATTCCATATCTGTTGCAGTTATAAGCGGTTTAGTGTTTCACACATTCATTTAATCCACAGCGTCAAGGCCTGTCGGCGCCCAGTTCTCGGGGTCGTTGTGCCACTGCTGCAGGGTTTCGGCATCGGCAGTGGTGATATGGCCGCCGTCGATGGCCACGTCGAGCATCGTCTCAAAGTCGGTGAGCGTGATAACGGGCAGTTTGGCACGCTTCAAAGCCCTGGCAGCCTGCGAGAAGCGGTAATCAAAGATAACCACTACGCCCAGGACGATACCACCGGCTTCGCGCACCGTATTGAGGCACTTCATGCAGTTATTGCCCGTCGACAACTGGTCCTCGATGAGGACGACCTTCTGGCCGGGCTTGATGTCACCCTCGATAAGGTTCTCCAGGCCATGGTCTTTGGGCTTGGAGCGCACATACACCATCGGCAGCGCCAGCGAGTCGGCGACAAGGGCAGCATGGGCGATAGCCCCCGTGGCAATGCCGGCTATCATCTCGGCATCACCGAAATTTTCCATAATGAGTCGCGCCATTTCCACCTTGATGAGGTTACGCACCCCGGGATAGGACAAGGTCATGCGCAGGTCGGTGTAGATGGGTGAATTCCATCCTGTAGCCCATGAGAACGGGCTGTCGGGCTGTAACTTGATGGCACTGATCTGAATCAGTTTCTCGGCAAGCAAGGTATCTAATTTTTTCATCGCTGATGATCACAGGTTAATTTGAACGGGCGAAATTAGCAAAAATCCTGCTCTTAGATGTCATATCTTTTCAATAAAAACCAAAAAACTTGTTAAAGAAGACCGATAAGAGTAGTCCGGACCATCGTATCAGCCTCCCGACCCCTCCTGTCGCAACACTGTCGGTCGGCTCTTCACCCCGTGCCCCATGGCACAAAAGGCTGCAAATTTGCCGTTTCAAAAAAAAATCACTAATTTTGCGGTGAACAACATAGACTTACCAGGTTTTCTTTAATTCATTTATGGCTACATTTGGCAAGACGGGCCTTGTGCTCGAGGGCGGCGGCATGCGCGGCATGTACACCAGCGGCATCCTCGACGTGCTCCTGGAGCATCAGATATATCTTGACGGCATGGTCGGCGTGTCGGCAGGCATTGCCTTTGGCTGCAACTACAAGTCGGGGCAAGTGGGCCGTGCGTTGCGCTACAACAAGCGCTTCGCCCACGACAAGCGCTACAGCGGCCTCCTTTCCCTGCTCAGGACGGGCAACTACTACAATGCCGAGTTTGCCTACCGAATGGTGCCGACCCATTACGACGTGTTCGACGCCACCAGTTTTGAGGCTTCGCCTATGGAGTGCTATGCCGTATGCTTTGACGTGAACAGCGGCGAGGGCGTCTACCAACTGCTGGACCGCGCCAACGACGAGTTCTTTGAGTGGGTGCGCGCCTCGGCATCGATGCCCCTGGTGTCGCAGCCTGTCGAGGTGGGCGGACACCTGCTGCTTGACGGTGGACTGGCCGACTCCATCCCCCTGGAATTTATGGCCGGCAAGGGCTATGAGCGCAATGTGGTCATCCTCACCCGCGAGATGGGGTTCCGCAAAACGGCCCAGCGCGGCATGTGGTTCATGAAACCCTGGCTGCGCAAGTGGCCCAAAGTCATCGAGGCTCTCCAGCACCGTCCCGCCATGTACAACAGGCAACTGCAGACGGTGCGCGAGCACGAACGCACAGGCAAGGCCTTTGTCTTCAGACCCCAGAAGCCGCTTAACGTGAGCCGCACCACCCATGACCCCAACGAGATGGAGCGCGTCTACCAGCAGGGTCGCGCCGAAGCCCTGGAGCGGCTCGACGAACTGAAAAAGTTCCTCACCGGCACCGAGGGCGCCACTGCCGAACAGAAACCGTCATCACCAGCAACGTCAGCCCCTGCTCCCGATGAACAGCCCTAAACGCCCGTTAACGCCATCCCAAGCCCTGAACCGTGCCGCCGCTCTGTGCTCTCGCAGCGAGCAGGCGCCAAGCGACATCCGCTCCAAGTTGAGCCGATGGGGGCTGAGTGCGGGCGACGCGAACCGTGTCATGGACCAACTCGCCGAAGAGGGTTTCATCGACGAGCAGCGCTATGCCCAGGCATTTGTCAAAGACCGTTTCGCTTTCAACGGTTGGGGAAGAATCAAGATAGCCCACCAATTGCGTCTCAAGGGCATTCCCGCCGAAGCCATCCAGCAAGCCCTGCTGCTCATCGATGAGCAGCAGTACCAGGACAGGCTCGTCGAACTGCTACAAGCCAAGTGGCGCAACGTGAGCGACCGCGAGCCACGGGCTGCCTGGGCCGCGATGATGCGCTTTGCCGCCTCACGCGGTTTTGAGGCCGACCTGGCCAACCAATGCATCAGACAAGTCACCCACACCGATGTTCAAGACGATTAGACAATGGCTCAACGCCGCGGCCGACGTCGTGCTGCCCCGCACCTGCCCCGTGTGTGGCCGCAGCCTTGACGGTGACGAGCCCTGGCTGTGTCGCCGATGCATGGCCGAACTGCCGCGCACGCACTACGAGCGGACCGACTTCAACACCATGGAGCAGCACTTTGCCGGAAAAGTGCCCATTGAGCGGGCCACGGCCTATTTCTTCTATGAGAAAGGCGCTCCATACTCATCGATACTGCACGATATCAAGTACCATGGGACGCCACTGATGGGACGATGGCTGACCGCGCGTGCCGTGACCGACATGGCCGGCAGCGGCTTCTTTGACGGCATCGACGTGGTGACCGCCGTGCCCCTGCACCGCAGCAAGCGCGCCCACCGAGGCTACAACCAGAGCGAATACCTGGCCCGCGGCATCGCCGACGCGCTCCACATCCCTTACACCGAGGCGCTCAAGGCAGTCCGCCCCCACTCTACCCAAACCCACAAGAACGCCATGGAACGCTGGAAGAACATCCAGGGCAACTATGCGCTGGCCAACGATGCCGACCGCTTAACAGGCAAACACATCCTACTCGTTGACGATGTCATCACCACAGGCTCCACGCTGACTGCCTGCGCCCTGTTGCTCAAGCAGATACCCGACGTGAAGGTATCGGTATTCACCCTCGCCGCAGCACGCCTAGACTAACTCCTCCACACGAGAACTAAACTACGAATTACACGATAACTAAACTACGAATTACACGAATTTTACAAATATTTTTAGTTCAATTCGTGTAATTCGTAGTTCTATGCTTCGGGTATGCTCAAGAAAAAATGGTTTTTCTTGGCATTCCGCTCACCTTGCACTATTTTTCCCTGAAGCCTGCGGGCGTGGGCAAAATAGGCGGCGGTTCGGGTATGCTCAAGAAAAAATGTGTTTTTTCTTGGCATTCCGCTCACCTTGCACTATTTTTGCAGATTGAAATAACACTAAACAAAAGATAGACGATTATGGCAAAATTCCGCAATTTCATGCTCCTGCTGCTGTGTGCGCTCATGGCCATTCCCATGATGCGCGCCGATCACTTGACGATTATCGCAGTCAACGACACCCACAGCCAGATTGACCCTGCCAGTGACGGCAAGGGCGGCATAGCCCGTCGCCGCGCCATCTACGACTACCTCAGGGCCCAAAACCCCAACACGGTGCTCATCCATGCCGGTGACGCAGTCCAGGGCACGCTGTACTTCTCGCTCTACCGCGGCGAAGTGGAGTATTCCCTGATGGACACGCTGGGCTATGACGCCATCATCCTCGGCAACCATGAGTTTGACAATGGCATGGAAGAACTGGCGGCACACTACCGCGATGTCGATGCCGTGAAGATCAGCACCAACTACGACTTCAGCGCCACGTCGCTCGACGGTTTGTTCCAGCCCTTCTGGATCAAGGCCGTGGGCGAGAAACGCGTCGCCTTCTTCGGCATCAACGTGAATCCCAGCGGCCTGATTGCCGATACCAACTGCGAGAACCTGCGCTACATCAACGCTCCCGATGTTGCCGATGCCACTGCCCGCTACCTCAAGGAGGTGCTCGGCATCGACTACGCCATCATGGTGTCGCACATCGGCTACAGCAGTTATGAGCCCAGCGAGCCCAACGACACGCTCATCATCGGGCACAGCCATTACATCGATATGGTCATCAGTTCCCACTCCCACACGACCATCAAGCCGGGTGGAGGCATGGACCGCGTGAGCAATGCCGACGGCAAGATGATACCCATCGGCCAAAACGGCAAGAGCGGCAAACTGGTAGCCACCTATGACCTGGACCTGGAAACCGGCGATATCGTCTATGACCAGATTGACGTCGACGCCACTTGGGACGAGGCCGCCAGCCGTTACACTGCCATGAACGAGTGGATTGACCGCCACCGTCACGGCGTGGACAGCATCATGAACAACCCCGTTGCCACCAGTGCACGCTTCATGAAGAACTCGAGCGACGCACTCCAGAACTGGGTGAGCGACGCCGCTATGGAAATTATCAAGGACTTGTCGGGCATCAAGAACATCGACTGCGCCATCATGAACAAGGGCGGCATTCGCACCGACATGCCCGAGGGTGTCGTCACCGAGGGCCTCATCGGCTCGATGTTCCCGTTCGACAACCGCTTTGTGGTACTTGAGATGCCCGGTACCGAACTCATCGAGAGCCTGAAACTGATGTGCGGCCGCGGCGGTGATGCCGTGAGCAACGAACTGCGCGCCACCTACAACGACAAGGGCGAACTGATCAGCGCCACCATCAAGGGCAAGAAAATCAATCCCAAGAAGACCTACATCGTCGCTACCATCGACTACCTGGCCAACGGAGGTGACTACATGACCCCCATGACACGCTGCAAGCGGTTGTTTGTCGACACGCAGAAGTACGGCAACCACATTCTCAACTACGTCAAGAACCTCCAAGCCAATGGCAAGAAAATCAATGGCCCCGACGAGGTGAGAATCAAGAAAAAATAAACCGCAAGAGGGGGGATTAGGAGTTAGAAGTAAACCTTTATAAGGATAATGCAATGACCAAATTCAAACGTATCATACTGCTCGTCATCGCCGTTGTGCTGTCGCTCAGCGCTATGGCACGCAGCACAGCCGACCAGCCCAACCTGTTCAACAACGTGGACCAGGATGCCATGGACCGATGGGTGGACAGTGTGTTCAACAGCATGTCGGCCGACGCACGCATCGGCCAACTCATCATTGCCGCCGTGACGCCCTCGGACAACCAGGCCACCCGAGACCTGGTGAAACGGCTCGTCACACAGAACATGGTCGGCGGACTCATCTACGAGAACAGCACCATCGCCAATCAGGCTGCCGTCACCAATCTGGCCCAGTCGCTGGCCACCATCCCGCTGATGATCACCATCGACGGCGAGTGGGGCCTGGGAATGCGCCTGAAGGAGGTGCCCAACTTCCAGCGCAACCTGATTTTGGGAGCCGTCGACAACGACATGCTGCTCTACGAATACGGTCGAGAGGTGGCACGCCAATGCCGCCGCATGGGCATCCACGTGAACTTCGCCCCCGTGCTCGACGTCAACGACAATCCCGATAATCCCGTCATCGGCGACCGTTCTTTCGGCGAGAGTCCCGAACTGGTAGCCAGGCATGCCATCGCCTTTGCCCGAGGCCTGGAGGACGGCGGTGTGATGGCCGTGGGCAAGCATTTTCCCGGCCACGGCTCGTCGAGCGAAGACTCGCACAAGACGCTGCCCGTCATCAAGAAGAGCATCCAGGAAATCAACACTTGTGAACTGGTACCTTTCCGCCGCTTTGTGGATGCCGGCCTGAGCGGTATCCTCACTGCCCACCTGCTGGTGCCCGCCCTCGATACCAAGCAGGCCCCGACCAGCCTGTCGCCCACCAGCGTGACGACCCTGCTGCGCGACCGGATGCAGTTCAACGGCCTCATCTTTACCGACGCGCTCAACATGAAGGGTGCCACCCAGTTGCTCAACGGGTCGCCCTGCGTGAACGCGCTGCTGGCCGGCAATGACGTGCTGCTGATGCCCGAGGACGTGGGCCGCGAGATTGCCGCCATCAAGAGCGCCCTGGCCGACGGCACCCTGAACCAAGCCGATGTCGATGAACATTGCAAGAAGATCCTGCGATACAAATATGCGCTCAACCTGACCTCGCCGCAGCACGTCAACACCAACAACCTGGCCAACGACGTCAATTCGGCAAAGGCCAGCCTGCTGAAACGCCAACTCACCGCCGGCAGCATCACCGTCATCAAGAACAACGACGGCATCCTGCCCATCCACAACCTGCAGAGCCGCCACATCGCCGTGGCGACCATCGGCAACGAGAAAGGTACGGCATCGGTCTTCCAGCGCCGTTGCGCCGACTATGCCGAGGTGAAGCGCTTTGACCTGGCCAAGTCGGGCAGCGCCAGTGCGCTTGCCGAGCAACTGCACGACGGACACTTCAACACCATTATCGTCGAGGTGGGTGAAGACAATGCCGCTAACCGCGCGGCACTGGATGTCGTGGTCAAGAAATGCAAAAACGTCGTCGTGGTCATCACCAGCAAGCCCTACGACATCAAGAATTACGGCACGGCCATCACCCACAAGCACGTCAAGGCCGTGGTGCTCACCTACGAGAACTCCACGTTGGCCGAGGACTATGCCGCCCAGACCATCTTCGGCGGCAACGCCGCTGGAGGCAACCTGCCCGTCTCGCTGGCCTTTAACGGCAAGAAGACGCGTTTTGAGGCTGGCCATGGTATCCACTACCCTGCCTGCCGCCTCGGCTATTCCATTCCCGCCGAAGTGGGACTGGACAACCGCCTGACCGCCCAAATCGACTCGGTGTGCCGCCTGGGCGTCAGCCAGCATGCCTTCCCCGGCTGCCAGGTGATTGTGGCACGCCACGGCAAAGTGGTGTACAAGGGCTCGTTCGGCACTATCGACTACGGCAGCAACGTCAAGGTCGATGACTACACCCTCTTTGGGCTGGCATCGGTATCCAAGGCCACCGGCACCATCAGCGCCGTAATGAAGGCCTATGACGACGGCAAGTTCCGCCTCGACGACAGGGCAAGCGAGTATATCCCCGGCCTGCGCGACGGCGACAAAGAGGATATCACCTTCCGCGAACTGCTGTACCACGAGACCGGTATGCCCGCCTCGCTCGACATGTGGAAGATGATGATGGACCCCAAAACCTATAACGGCGTGCTCATTGCCGGTGCCGAGGATGCCAACCACCCCATCAAGATCATGAACGGCGCATGGGGACATAAGGACGCCAAATTGCGCACCGACATCCTGTCGACCGTCAAGACCGACAAATTCAACATCGCCATTGCCGACGGCATCTGGGGCGGCCGCGTGACCTACGACTCCATCATGGTGCGCATGTACAATGCCCCGCTGGGCAAGAAGCGCTACCTGTACAGTTGCTGCAACTTCTCGTTGCTGGCCGACGCCGTGCAGCGCATGACCCACTCGCCGCTCAACTACTATGTGAACAACTACATCTTTGCGCCGCTGGGCGCCTACCACACGATGTACCGCCCGCTGAGCAAGTTCTCACGCGACGAGATTGCCTATACCGAAAAGGATACCTACCTGCGCCGGCAGCACATTCACGGCTACGTCCACGACGAGTTGGCGGCCTTCTCGGGCGGTGTGCAGGGCAATGCGGGCCTGTTCAGCAACGCCAACGACCTGGCCAAACTATTCCAGATGTGGCTCAACGGCGGCACCTATGGCGGCGTGCGCCTGCTGAAGGCCTCGACCATCGAAACCTTCACGACACAGAAGAGCCCCAACAGCCACCGCGGCTTGGGCTTCGACAAGCCCGTAGTGGGTGACCCCTACAACAGCAACACCTGTGCCGAGGCAACTCCCGAGACCTACGGCCACACCGGATTCACGGGCACCTGCTTCTGGGTTGACCCCAAGAACGACATGTTCTATATCTTCCTGAGCAACCGTGTCTGCCCCACGCGCAACAACCCGAACTTCGGCCGCATCAGCGCTCGCAGCCACATCCAGTCGCTCATCTACAAAGCCATCAGGGACGAATAGTTCTTTGATTAATAACCAACACTTTATTTTTTATACTTAATGACATGAAGAAATTAGCATTCCTTTTCACGGCATTGTTGCTGCTCGCATCGTGCAGTAACGGCTACAAACTGAACGTCACCTTCCCGGACGACAGCCACAACGGCGAGACCGTCTTCCTGACCAACTATGATACGGGCGACACCGTTGCCACGGCAACCGTCGCCGACAAGATGTGCACCGTTGAGGGTAAACTCGACAATAGTTTCTTTGCACGCCTGTATGTGGGTGGCAACCCCTACAGTGTCGTTATCGAGCCGGGCCAGATCGACCTTGACATCAATGCCGGCACCGCCCACAGTCCGCTGAATGACAAAATGGAGGCCTGGAGCAAAGAAATGCAGAAGATTGCCGACGACACGACCATGACCGAGGCCGAAGGCGATGCCCTCTACAATCAGATGTTGCTCAAACTCTATGAAGAGAACAAGGACAATGCCATCGGTCCGTTTGCATTCTGCAACTACCTGATGAACAACAGCCTGAGCGAGAACGAAATCGACGCGCTGCTCCAGAAAGCGCCTGCCGAATATGCCAAGTTGAAACGCGTGGAGAAAGCCAAGAAGGCTGCCAAGCAACTCACCATCACCGCCGAGGGCCAGAAGTTCACCGACTTTGAAGTGCTGGCCGAGGACGGCTCCAAGCAGCGCCTCTCGGACTATGTGGGCAAGGGAAAAGTCACCCTCGTTGACTTCTGGGCCAGTTGGTGTCCGCCCTGCCGCGCCGAGATTCCCAAGTTGCAGGCCCTCAAATCCAAATATGGCGACAAGTTTGACGTGGTAGGCATTGCCGTGTGGGACAATCCCGACGACTCGCGCAAGGCCATTGAAGAACTCGCCATCACCTGGCCCGTCATCATCGGCACAGGCAAGTTGACCGAGCCCACCGACCTGTACGGCATCAACGCCATCCCGCACATCATCATCTTTGGCCCCGACGGCACCATCCTGTCGCGCGGCCTGCTCGGCGACGCGCTCGCCAACCGCCTGGCCGAGGCATTGAAGTAAAATAAACTATGCGAGCCCGAGGCTCGCAATTCACGACAACACTGCCAACAAGAAAAGCGGTTGAGCCCACTGGGGACTCAACCGCTTATTTATTGCAATTTACTTGCTCGAGGTTTACTCGGCCTCTACGGCTGCCTGGGCGGCGGCGAGGCGTGCGATGGGCACACGGTAAGGCGAGCAGGAAACGTAGTTCATGTTGAGCGAAGCGCAGAACTTAACGCTGGCGGGCTCACCACCATGCTCACCACAGATACCGAGGTTGAGTTCGGGCTTAACGGCACGACCCTTGCGGCAAGCCATCTCTACGAGTTGGCCAACGCCTTCCTGATCGAGTACCTGGAACGGATCCACCTTGAGGATACCCAGGTTCTTGTAGATGGCGAGGAACTTGCCAGCGTCATCACGTGAGTAACCGAAGGTCATCTGGGTCAAGTCGTTGGTACCGAATGAGAAGAAGTCCACAACCGATGCGATCTGGTCGGCTACGAGAGCAGCACGCGGGATCTCAATCATGGTACCTACCTTGTAGGCCACGGTCTCGCCACGCTCAGCGAATACCTCCTGAGCAACGCGGTTGATGATGTCGGCCTGCATCTGGATCTCGTTCTTCACACCGATGAGGGGCACCATGATCTTGGGCTTCACAACGATGCCCTTAGCCTGCATGTTGAGGGCGGCCTCGATGATGGCGCGAGCCTGCATCTCGGTAATCTCGGGATAGGTGTTGCCCAGACGGCAGCCACGGTGACCCAGCATGGGGTTGAACTCCTCAAGGCCGTCGCAAACCAACTTCACCTCTTCGAGGCTGCGACCGGTCTCTTCGGCCAGTTCGCGCATGGTTTCCAACTGATGGGGAACGAACTCGTGCAAGGGAGGATCGAGCAGACGGATGGTTACCTCATAGCCGTCCATGGCCTCGAAGATACCCTCAAAGTCGCCACGCTGCAACGGGAGCAACTTGCCCAGAGCGATGCGACGCGAAGCCTCATCGGGAGCGATGATCATCTCGCGCATAGCCTTGATGCGGTCACCCTCGAAGAACATGTGCTCGGTGCGGCACAGGCCGATACCGTGGGCACCCAACTTGCGAGCCACCTTGGCATCGCGGGGCGAATCAGCATTGGTGTAAACGTCCATCTTGCTGTATTTCTCGGCAAGGTTCATCACAGCAGCGAAGTCACCGCTCAGGTCGGCGTCAACCGTAGCCACGAGGCCGTCATAGACCTCACCGGTGCTACCGTTAATCGAAATCCAGTCACCCTCGTTATAGGTCTTACCACCCATCTCGACGGTGCGGGCTTTGTAGTCCACCTTGATTTCACCAGCACCCGAAACGCAGCACTTGCCCATACCGCGGGCAACAACTGCAGCGTGCGAAGTCATACCGCCACGGGCGGTGAGGATACCCTGAGCCACGCTCATGCCGCGCAGGTCCTCGGGAGAGGTCTCCAGGCGCACCATGATGACTTTCTTCTTGCGCGATGCCCACTCCTCGGCGTCATCGGCAAAGAACACGATTTGACCGGTGGCTGCACCGGGGCTGGCGGGCAGACCCTTGGCCATCACCTTGGCAGTCTTGACAGCGGCCTTGTCGAACACGGGGTGCAGCAACTCATCGAGTTTGCCGGGCTCCATGCGCTTGAGGACGGTCTTCTCGTCGATAGCGCCTTCACGCAGCAGGTCCATGGCAATCTTGACCATGGCAGCACCGGTGCGCTTGCCGTTACGGGTCTGGAGCAGCCAGAGTTTGCCATCCTGGATGGTAAACTCCATATCCTGCATGTCGCGGTAGTGCTCCTCGAGTTTCTGCTGGATGTCGACGAGTTGCTTAGCGCACTCGGGCATCGACTCCTCGAGCGAGGGATACTTGGCGGCGCGCTCTTCCTCGCTGATGCCCTGCATAGCGGCCCAGCGACGGCTGCCCTCGGTCATGATCTGTTGCGGGGTGCGTACACCAGCCACAACGTCCTCGCCCTGTGCATTGATGAGGTACTCACCGTTGAACAGGTTCTCACCGGTACCGGCGTCGCGCGAGAAGCACACACCAGTAGCACTGTTGTTGCCCATGTTACCATAGACCATGGCCTGCACGTTAACAGCCGTACCATACTCCTCGGGAATCTGGTTCATGCGGCGGTACAGGATGGCGCGGTCGTTGTTCCAACTGTCGAACACGGCGTAGATAGCGCCCCAGAGTTGGTCATAGGCATCGGTCGGGAAGTCCTTACCGGTATTCTCCTTGACAGCGGCCTTGAAGCGTGCCACGAGTTCCTTGAGGTCTTCGACATCAAGTTCGGTGTCAAACTTCACGCCCTTCTTCTCCTTCACCTCTTCGATGATAGCCTCGAACGGGTCGATGTCGGTCTTGTTGGTCGGCTTCATGCCGAGCACTACGTCGCCGTACATCTGCACGAAGCGGCGGTAACTGTCCCAAGCGAAGCGGGGGTTACCCGACTTCTGGGCGAGCGTCTCGGCAACGGCGTCGTTGATACCCAGGTTGAGGACGGTGTCCATCATACCAGGCATCGACACGGGAGCACCCGAGCGCACCGACACCAACTGGGGATTGCTGGGGTCGTTGAACTTATTGCCAGTCAGATTCTCGATGTGCTGGATAGATTTCATCACATCGTCCTTAATCATTGCCACAACGGCGTCGCGACCCTCCTTGTTATAGAGAGTGCACACCTCGGTAGTAATGGTGAAACCCGGGGGAACGGGAACGCCAATCAAGTTCATCTCAGCAAGGTTCGCGCCCTTGCCACCCAGCAGATCTTTCATGTCGGCACGGCCCTCTGCCTGACCGTTACCAAAAGTGTAAATCGCTTTCATTTACTTAACTTTTTGTTAGGAATATGTTTAAAATATTTATAAATTTCGATTTTGCGGTGCAAAGGTAGTGATTTTTAGCCACATTATCACACTCTATAGCCCAAAAAACACATTATTTTTATAAGAAAACGTTATCGGGCAGATAACTCATTCATCTTCAAGACATGAAAACGCACAGAGTGGAGACGCCAAAACGGCATCTCCACTCTGCGTTTATCAATCATCCCAATCGGGATTTTTTAGTTTTTTCTCCTCAAGGACTCCGAGCCTAACGAGAGGCTTCTCGTCAAGCACAAAATGGAGTTTTCTTGGGCGGAGTGTGTGGGTGATGAATCGGTTTAGTAAGAGCCGGTCAACACAATCGTGATGGCGGCGGTTACATCGTCGATGTCAACCTTGCTGTTGCCGTCGAGATCGGCACACACTTCACAGATACCCGAAGGCTTGCCCAGGACGCTGTCGATCAGCATCGTCACGTCGTCGATGTCCACCTTGTTGTCATGGTTCACATCGCCCGGCTTGTAGTGGGTAACGGAACTCTCGATGACGTATTCGGCGGTGGCCACATCGCTGTTGTTGAACAGGCCTTCCTTCATGGCGATGGCCTTGACAGTCGTGGTTTCGCTCACGGTGAAGGGCTCACTGTAGACGGGGCTCGATGCCGTGGGAACAGTGCCGTCGACGGTGTAGTGGATGGTGGCGCCCTCTTCGGCCGTGATGGTGACCGTCTTGGCTTCGTTATAGGTGCCGCTGGCGGGTTCGATCACCGGGGTTGCTACCGTGGGAAACAAGCCGCCCGTCTCGAGCCATGCCTTGTTGGCGGGCATTGGGGTGGTCGTGGCTTTCACAAAGCCCAACTTGCCTGATTCGTCGAGGCCGATGACATACTTCTGCGGGTTGGTGTTCGCGATGTTGTTGTTGGCATTGAACGAACTGGTGCCGCCATTTGTTTGATAGACGAGCGAGCCGTCGGTGTTGCAGAAGTAGGTTCCCTTCAGGATGTTCGTTCCGGTGTAGTTCGTGGCGCTTGTGGCTCTGGGGGCGCCTTGTGTGGTCACGCTCAGGTCGGGATCTGTGTATAAGGGGATGCCAGTGGGTTTCAACTGGCAGTCAGCGGGGTTGGACGAAGCACATTCCAGCAAAACGGGTGTTCCCGCGGGAACAGTGCCGCCCGAGGTGGCTACACGCTCATAGTTGAGTGTGCCATTCCCCACGGCCTTGATGACATAGGCGTTCAGCACCTGTCCTGACAAGGTGAAGGCATAGGGCACATAGAGTGTTGTGTAGTACTTGCCGTTAAACGCCATATCGGGAACGATATTGAAGTGATCCACTGGTTCGATATACCACTTGGCGTTGGTGGCCGAACTGCTCTCGCTAATGGCAAAGGTGCCGTCGTTGTCCACAAAATAGCGGGTGCCCAGATTGGCCAAACTGTTGTTCGATGCTTTCAAGACCATCGAGGCAGTGTACTGGGTGTTCGCCCCGCTACCGCTGGATGATGCGATTTTGACATACAGGTTTTGAAATTCCAAATCTAATGTGCCGTCATAAGTGCCCGTGGTGAGCGTGAGCAGGCTTGTACCTTGCCCGATCAGGTTGTACTGGCCGTTAGCAACCTTCCGGTCGGCGTAAATCACCGCTCCGGGATTGATGTATTCGCTATCATCAACCATGTGGATATCGGTTTGCAGATATAGTCCCGCACAGGTCATGGCGCGTGCTCTTCCTTCTGAACCATACACCGCCATTAATCCGCCACCTGCATTGGAGATGCAGACGTGATAGTTGAACAGGTCATTGGCAAGGGAGATGTAGTGATTAGTGTTGGCTGCGTTCCTGACGCGGTAGAAGCCCGAACCGTCGAGTTGTGCTGTCATCGTGAGGCATGAAAGCGACAGCAACACTGTCATGCCTATCATTTTAAGTGTCTTCTTCATTGTTATAGTATCTTCTTTCTCGTTATTATAACGCGGTGATTTAAAAAATCGTGAGCAATTCATGATCAGTCATGCTCATATAGGTCAATCACATGAAATCTCATCAATTGCTCACGATAAGAATAGAATCAGTTTCACTCAATCAACCATTGAGGTTGATATGAGTCACTTCATTATTTACCCAGGACGATATCGATAAGAGCAGTCACATCATCGATGTCAATGATGTTGTCCTCAAAAACATCGGCACATACTGTGCAGAAATAACCCTCGGGAGTCTTACCCAGAACACGGTCAATCGTTGCAGTAATGTCGTCGATATCGATGGAGCCATCGTGGTTCACATCACCCTTCTGATACAGATTGAGAGCATCAAAGGCGGTGGTCACCATGAAGGCCTCGTTGACACGAACCTCCTTCTTGTTAAAGGCGAAGATGCCGTTGTCGTCGATGCCCAGGCTGCGAACCACGCAGTCGAGCACGCCGTCGGCGTTCTCCTCGAGGCAAGTCCAGGTGTCGTCCTCGTTCAAGCCCCAGAAGTACTTGTTGTTCACCGTGCCGGAGTTGCGGTACATTAGGTACTCATAATCCTTCAGGCAACTGTCGTAGAAGTCATCGCCAAGGATGTCCTTAGCCATGCTGAACATGTCAGCAACTTGCGGGGTCACAATCTTGTACTCGTCGATCAGGTAGTCCGGACCCTTCAGCAGGTTCTCGGCCACTGCGGCACCGTCGGTGGTGCTGATGGTGATCACCTTGTCGCCGAAGGTCTCGGCCTTGAGCAGAACGGGAGTCTGTGCGGGAATGATGCCAGTGATCTCCACAGTCTGGATTGTTCCACGAGGACTGATTGAGTCAACGGCATAAGCCTTCACGCCCTCGGGCAGTGTGTAAGCGAAGTCGGTGTACAGCGTCTTTCCGTACATCGGGTGGAGCGGACAGCCAAACATGTTCTCCTCGGGGATGTTCACGGTGAACTCGTCGCGCGGAGTCAGCGTCCAGATGGTGCGTGCGGCATTGTTGATGATGTCGCCGTTGCCCTCGCTGATGAAGTCAGGCTTGTCATTGTTCTGAACGATGTAGTACTTGAAGTCGGGATGGATGTCCTCGATCCTTTCAATGTAATCGGCATACTCGCCCAACATCGGCTTGAGCTTTTCTTCATACTGCGGGTGACTCTTCACGTTAGTCCAGTAGATCATAGCGGTCTGATAAGCGAAGTCCCAAACATAGTTCTTGTTGTTCAGTACCTCACGGTAGAATGCCATGGTCGAAGCCTCGTTGGTGGGCTCGGTCAGCGTGCCACCCATGTTATGCCAGATCTGGTGCAGGCTGAACGGGGTGAAGATGCTAGAGCCGCCAATCTTTTCGCGAAGTTTGGTCAACGCTGTGTTGATGAAGTCCTCGAGCATCGGCAGTTTGGTCTCTACCTGTTCGGTATGAGCGCGGTAGAAATCAACCACGTCTTGCATGTTCGGGGTCTTGCCGTAGATGCGGTAGCCGCCCTCGGCCTCCTCGATATACAAGTGGTGATCGAAGCACGAATCAAACTTCTCCTTGATTTCGCCGAGGCCGTTCTCGCCCAGGAGGTTGCCCTCGCCGTCGGCATTGAGTTTGTCAACAACCAAATTCACGAACTGGGGCACGTAGTTCATTGCGCGATCGGCATAACCCTGGAGGTCAGCGGCCTGTGAGCGCAGCGACTGTACTTGTCCCTTGTCGTTGGTCTTCACATAGATGACGGTACCGGCCTGGTCGTCGGGAGCGTCGGTGAAGGTCAAGGTCTTGCGGCCCTGAACGTTGGCATACTTGTTGTTGCCGTTGTTCATAATCTTGAAGTAGCCATCGATGGGCTCTATAGGCGTGATCACGGTGGGCTGGTCGATGATGTACTGGGCGGTAGCCACAGCGCTCTCGACGCCGTCCTTGGTGGCCTTAGCCATCACGGTGCAGTCCTTGGTCAGGGTAACCTCGCTAGCGTTGGTCCAACTGTCGCCGCCGTCAAGGCTGTAACTGATTTCAGCGCCCTCGGTGTCACAGGTAATCTCGAGCGTCTGGTTGCCGGTGTAAGAACCGGGAACGAGCGAGAACTCGGGAGTTGCAATTTCCTCTTGATACAACTTGATAGCATCGAGAGTGGCGTCCACAAGGAAGGCCTCGTTGGTGCGAACCTCCTTGGTGTTGAAGGCGAAGTTGCCGTTCTGGTCAACACCCAGGCTGCGAACCACGCAGTCGAGCACGCCGTCGGCATTCTCCTCGAGGCAAGTCCAGGTGTCGTCCTCGTTCAAGCCCCAGAAGTACTTGTTGTTCACTGTGCCTGAATTGAGCATCATCAGGTGCTCATACTCCTTCAGGTAGTTATTGTACAAGTCATCACCCAGGACGCTCTTTGCAAACTCGAACAGCGCCTGAACCTGCGGCGTCACGAGGTCATAGTTGTCAACCAGGTAGTCCGGACCCTTGAGCAGGTTCTCGGTCACGGCAGCGGCCGAGGCAGTGCTCAGCGTCAGTTCCTTCTCACCCGTGCTCTGCGAGATGAGCATCACGGGAGTCTGAGCGGGAATGATGCCAGTGATCTCCACAGTCTGGATTGTTCCACGAGGACTGATCGAGTCAACGGCATAAGCCTTCACGCCCTCGGGGACTGTATAGGCAAAGTCGGTGTACAGCGTGACGGCATACTTCGTGTCGTCATCGCCGCCAAAGGCATTGGCCTCGGGGAAGTTCACCTTAAAGGTCGTGCGAGGCACGAGCGTCCAGTAGGTGCGGTCGGCATTGTTGATGATGTCGCCGTTGCCCTCGCTGATGAAGTCAGGCTTGTCATTGTTCTGAACAATGTAGTACTTGAAGTCGGGATTGATCTGCTCAATCTCGTCGATGTACTGGGCGAACTCACCCAACTTCTCCTTGAGTGATTCATACTGATCTTCATGTGCTTTCACACGCTCCCAGTAGGTCATCGCGGTCTCATAGGCGAAACTCCAGACATTGTCCTTGTTGCACAGTACCTGCTGGTAGAATGCCATGGTCGATGCCGAGTCAACGGGCTCGGTGAGCGTTTCACCCATGCGTTGCCAGGTCTCATGGACGCTGAAGTGCTGCAGGATGCTGGCGCCATGGCCGCCGGTCTTGTTAAGCACCTTGTCGATGGCATCGTTGATGAAGCCCTCGAGCATCGGCAACTTGGCGTCAACCTTGCTCTTGTTTTCAGCATAGAAGTCAACCACGGGCTGCATGCTCGGCGTCTTGCCATAGATGCGGTAGCCCAGTTCGTCGTTCTTCTCGACATACAAGTGGTGGTCGAACGACTCGTTAAACTTCTCCATGATGGCCTCATAGCCAGTCTCGCCAAGCACCTCGCCAGCGCCGGTGGCATGCAACTTGTTGACAATCATCTCGACGATGCTGGGAACATAGCGCATAGCACGGTCGGCGTAGCCCTGCAGGTCAGCGGCCTGCGAGCGCAGCGACTGTACCTGGCCGTACTCATCGGTCTTCACATAGATTACAGTTCCTGCCTGAGCCTCCTTGGCTACATCATCACAGAAGGTCAAGGTCTTGCGGCCCTGAACGTTGGCAAACATGTTGTTGCCGTTGTTCTTGATGCTGAAGTAGCCGTCGATGGGCTCAACGGGAATGCGTTCAACAGTCTGCTTGATCACGTAGGCATTGGTAACCACAGGACTCTCGATACCGTCCTTCACGGCCTTGGCCATCAGGATGGTAGTCTCAGTCATGTTCCGGCTATTGCCCTCGGTCCAAGTCAGACCACCGTCAACACTGTAATAAATGGTGGCACCCTCGGGACCGGTGATGGTCACATCCTGAGGCGTGTCATAGGTGCCGCTGGCCAGCGAGAAGGTGGGTGCTGCAACAACGGGCACGGGCTTGAATACGTAGGTAGCAGATGCAGTGCCATCGCCCTCATGCTCATAGCCGTCGGTAACGGTAACCGTCAGGTCCACGTTACCCACAGTGCTGCGGGTGATGACAATGCCGGTAGCGGCGTCATAGTTCTGAGCCTCGCCACCGTCAATCTGATAAACAACAGTGTAGTCGCCGAGCGTCTTGTCGACAGCAACGGTAACATTCACAACATCGCCCACGATGTACTCACCACCGTCGGGATTCAGCGTGATCTCGATAGCGGGAGCGGCAGCAAACTTGTAGACAGCACTCTTGGTGCCCTCGGCAGTGTGCTCGTAGGCGTCGGTTACGGTAACGGTCAAGTTCACCTGACCGGCCTCGTCGCTCGTGATGTCGATGCCCTGCTCGGGATCGTAGGTCTGCGGCTCACGGGTGGAGTTGGTCGTGTAGGTGATGGTGTAGACACCGATAGTGTTCTGGATATTGCTAACCTTGACATTCACCTTGTCACCAACGGTGTACTCGCCTCCGTCAGGAGTGAGCGTGAAGGTGATGGCATCAGCGGCAGCAATGTTGAAGACGAAGTTCTGAGTGGCCTCGGTGGAGTGCTCGTAAGCATCCTTGACGGTAACCGTCAGGGTCACCTCGCCAACCTCGGCGGTCGGAATCGTCACATAGCCGTTCTCGTCGGGAACGAGTTCGGTATCGCCAATCTTGTAGGTAATGGTGTAGTCACCGATGGCATTCTGGACATTGTCAACCTTAACCTTCACCTCATCGCCAACGGTGTAGTTCATCACGTCAGTGTTCAGCGTGAACGTGATGGCATCGGCGGCGGCGACATTAATGGTATAGGTTGCAGTAGTGCCCAGATAGTTGGCGTTCTCTTCACCGGTAGCGGTGATGATAGCGGAACCAGTACCTACGATGTTTACCTCGCCAGTGGTGGCATCAACAGTGGCAACATTAGTGTCGCTGCTGCTGTAGGCAACGGTCAGGTTAGCCTCGTTGGTCAAGGGGTTAGCCTCAACTTCACCGCCGATGGTGGCGTTGATGGTACCCTTAGCGAAGGCCAGCGTGGCCTGGGCCTTGGTGACGGTCAGCGTGTAGGTTGCGGTGGCACCTTGATAGTTGCCTGTTGCGGCACCCGTGGCGGTGATGACCGTCGTGCCTGCACCGACGATGGCAACCTCACCCTGTGCGTTGACAGTGGCGACAGCGGAATTGCTGCTGCTGTAGGTAACGGACAGGCCGTAGGGGTTGTTCAGCGTCGGCAGTGCGGGATTCTCGGTACCATAGACGGCGCTTGCGGTGCTTTCGCTGTAGGCGAACGTCGGGGTGCCGGCATTCACCGTCAGCGTGTAACTGTCCTCGGCGGTCTCGTAGTTGCCGTTGCCTTCGAACTTGGCGGTGATCGTCGTCTGGCCGATGCCGACGATGCTCACAACGCCCTGAGCGTCAACCGTGGCGACATCCGTGTGGCTGCTGCTGTAGGTCAGCGGCAGGTTGGCGGGAGTGGTGGCAACGGTGGGCAGGGTAGCCTCGGTTCCGAAGGTTGCGGTGGCAGCCTCGTCGCTGTACTCTACCTTGGCCTGGGCCTTGGTGACGGTCAGCGTGTAGGTTGCGGTGGCACCTTGATAGTTGCCGGTGGCGGCACCCGTGGCGGTGATGGTCGTGGTACCTGCACCGACGATGGCAACCTCACCCTGTGCGTTAACCGTGGCAACAGCGGAATTGCTGCTGCTGTAGGTAACGGTCAGGCCGTTGGGGTTGTTCAGCGTCGGCAGTGCGGGATTCTCGGTACCATAGACGGCGCTTGCGGTGCTTTCGCTGTAGGCGAACGTCGGGGTGCCGGCGGTAACAACGATGTTGTAACTTGCGGTGCCAGAGGTATAATACTGGTTCTCAGCCGAAGTTGCAGTAATCGTGGCATTACCCACCTTCTTGATAGTAACCTCGCCGGTCGTAGCGTTAACCTCAGCAACAGTGGGATCGCTGCTGCTGTAAGTTACGGTAACGCCCTCGGGCTTGGTAAGAGCAGGCTCGTTGAAGTCAGCACCAAAGGTGGCGTTGACATTCTGCTCAGCAAATGACATGTTAGGATCCTGCTGGGCCTTCTTGAGTTCGATGGGATATACTTGAGGAGTTGCAGCATAAGCACTCACGAGGCAAATCATGTATTCATACTTGCCATCATCATAGGTGACGCCATCATATCGGTTATAGAGGCTGTAGGTCACAGTCGTTGAGCCGTCGGTCCAGGTCGCTGTCTTTGCCTGGGTGTCGATGGTGACATCCCTCAAGATAATGTACTCGCTCTGGTTGGCAGCAGTCAATGTTACACCAGTGCGGTCAAAGGGCATCACCGTGGCAGTGCCGTTGGTGGTGACATTGGTGGCATTGGTGATTTGAATCCAGTTGGCACCATACTTTGAGGTGCGGCCCGACCAACCGGGAGCCAGGATGTCACCTGCCTTGAGGTCAACATTGCTGGGCGTGTCGTAGAAGACACCACCACCTGTTCCGTTAGCATTGTTTTGACTCAAGTCGCGCAGGCCGATGAGTTTGCTGCTACCATAAGTGCCCACATGGGTCACAACAACATTGCCTGCGAAGCCGAAGTTCTTGCTTCCACCAAGGGCAATCACGCCAGCCAGGTTATCGAGACCTGTCTTGGTGAAGGTAGCGGTAGCGACCTCGCTGGGACGCATGCCGTCCTTCACGGCGATAGCCTTGATGACCGTGTTGCTGTTCAGCGTGATCTCGCCCTCATACAGCGTACCGTTTTGGGCCGAGGGCTCGGTCTCGTCGGTCGTGTAGTAGATGGCAGCGCCCTCGGTCTCGCTAGCGATGGTAACGGTCTGCGAAACAACGAAGTTTCCTCCATTAGGCGAAATCACAGGCTTCGCCACCTGTGGCAGCGTCCTCGTGATGGTAAAGGTGTTGTCACTGGCATCAATCTCGATAGCATAGAGACCAGGATACTGGAAGTGGATAGGTTGTGCACCATAGAAGTTGAGGGAGCCCTCCTTCTCGTCAGCATTCATCTCCCAGTTGCCTTCACTGATGGGTGTAAAGGTGTAGCGGGTGTTGAAATCGACGCCTTCGCCCACTTTTCTGGCAAACACGATAAAGGTGTTGGAGTTCTCTACGTTGAGTTCATAGGTGTAGATGCCGCCACTCTCTGACATCAAACGATTGCCATCGGTGAAGTCCCATCCGGTGCCAAAGTCACCGACAATGTAGATGTCAGACTTGTAGTCAACCTCGGCAAACGCCTTCACGTCACCCCAAGCAGCACCGATCTTACCCTGGGCGTTGAGAGCACGGCCAGTGTAGGTCACGACAACATCCTCGTTGTTAATTCTGCCCTGATTATCGGGAGCAAAATAACTGAATTGCTGGTTGCCGTGAGGCAGAGAAAATGAGAACTCGTTGGAGTATTCCGGGTCGTCACCGACAACATATACACCAACATTGCCTCCAATGTTCTCACCATGCAACTTGAAGGTATAGCCATCTTCGTTGATCGTCTGCGAAGCGGGATTAAACGACAACTCAGGATCTCCGGTCTGCTCCTTGAAGTAGACATAGATCTTCTGAATCTGAGTGTTGTTGGCGTTGGTTACTCTCAAAGTATAGATATTACCAGCGGCTTGATAGGCAGGTGCGATCTCATAGGTCTGTGTCACTTTTGCACTCGTTGTTTCGGTGCTAACAGCGTCATCGCCAACATAGATGTTCTGAGTAACGTATCCTGAAGCACCGCTATGACCTTCGATGACAATCCTCTCTACGGGTTTGTCAAAAGCAGGAAGTTGCAGATAAGCCCCTTGTTTACCTATCAAAAGCGTTTTTCCTGAACTTAGCCAATAACAGCCCTCTCCACTTGATCCTGCAACCTTGATAGTATATCTACCATCATAAAACTCAGTCTCTTCAACGAATTTATTAGTAGAACCATTTGGAAGAGGAGGTGTCCAATAATTCACAGAAGTGAAATCAAGATAAGCGACCTCATCAGGGTTTGGCTTAACTGTCAGCGTATAGGACGCTGACGTAGGCTTGTAGGTTTCGCTATCACTGATAGATGCAGTGATAGTGGTTGTACCCACATTAACCAGTGTAATACTACCGTCGCTAGCAACAGTGGCAACGTTCTCGTCACTGCTGCTGTAAACAACCTCACTGGCAGCACCCACAGGGTCAACTGTCAAGAGAGCACTAAACTCATGTCCCAAATATGCTGTGTAACTTTCCTCCGGAAACTCGAGCGACACATCCTCAAGTTGAGGTGTGGGATCACCGCTTTCACCATAAGTAATAGTAATCGAGTTAATTCCAAATGAATTTGTTGTACATCTTGGGATGAAAGAAACTGCTCCAGACAGGTTCGTTACCGTGTAAGTCAAATCTACTTCTGTTTGACTTTTTCCAATAGATTGACTTCCTATTGATGTACCACCAACTTTTACCTCGATACTTCCTACAGCACTTTTGGTAGAAGAATAAGTCACAACGATTTGAGAGACGTTGTTATAAGTTTTGGGCGAGGTAACAGTCATACCCTGCTTACCTGTGGTGACTTGAACACCCTTGGGATTTGCAGAAGTATTAAATTGGTTACCGTCGTTGGTTCCTGTCCAATTCTCTGGGTTTGCGGCCCAATTCTTGGCTGTGAACGTGTACGTTACTGTTTCGGCCCAGGCTGGCGGTATCGCTAGGGCCAGGGCCGCAAATAGAATTAGTAGTTTAAAATTAAGATACTTCATAAGCAATTAATGTTAAAATGGTTAATAATAGTGGTTAATAATATCATAATGATTTTATTGTCTGTTCATTGGGGTGCTGGCCGTGTCCGAGCCGTGCTGAGTGGGCAGCACAACGATGCGGTGCTGATGAGAAAACGACTGACTCAACGGCTACACAAGATAAAATAATTCAACCTCCTCTTGACTCTAAGTGACGTAATCAAACGGTTAGTGCGCATAGTATGGCCTGGTGCCATTTCAACGGGTACGGCCAACAACGGCAAAAATGTCAACAACACACTGCAGGTCATCGACTTAGAGCCGTCGTCAATAGCCATAAAGAACGACAAGGACAGAGTCCTTCACAATCACCCGCAAATTTACCACATATTTTAATATAAGGCAAATATATTCATTCCTTTTTTTCAACAATTTTTCATCTTTTTTTCCCATCAGTTTTCATCGGCCTAATCGGCCGAGAAATCAAAACAAACATTCAATGCCGACAGGTTACTGCCACAAACGCCCGAAGGGCGGTCATTTGAATAACCGTGGGTAATGCAATCCGCTGAGCGGTAGCGAAGTGGTTTGCATCACCCACGGGTGGGGGCAATACCATCTCCGTCGCTGGAGGCGACCCCATCTGTGCTGGTCCACGATGAAAGGGGTCGCCTTCAGCGACGGGTCACCATTCACGCCCCCCCCGATGAATCAGCCGCCTTCGCTCTGCTCAGTTGCCTGATTTATCGGGGGTTACCCATAGGCCACCCTCCGGGTGACTGTTGACTGGCAAGAAATCAGACTCTTTAATTCAGCCTACGGGTCTAATTTCCAGAAACTTGACGCAGGTTTCATCGGCCGAATCGGCCGAGAAATCAAAAAAAGCCAGAACGATATAGCAGTTGACCCATCTAGAATATTAACCGCCCTGACGGGCGGGAAATTAAGCAAATTTTTATTTTAATATTTAATTTGAAAAATTTCCCGAAACATGGCGGCACCTCAGCAAATCGAACAAGTTCGTTTGCCTTTGGTTTGCACATGTTTTCCCGAAACATGGCGGCACCTCAGCAAATCGAACAAGTTCGTTTGCCTTTGGTTTGCACATGTTTTCCCGAAACATGGCGGCACCTCAGCAAATCGAACAAGTTCGTTTGCCTTTGGTTTGCACATGTTTTCCCGTGCGCAGCACGGTCAAACGCAACGTCATTCCATTGCAGGGCCAACAATTAAATCATTGCACAAATCAAGAATTTTTAGATTTCTCGCGCGCCAGCGCGATCAATGGGAGCGTCCGTTTGGCGACCTCAAGTTGAATTTTTGGTCCTGAAAGTGTGCGTGAATGAAAAAAGCATTATCTTTGCCGACTGTAAACGAACCACATTACATCATATACATGGACAAGAACATCAAACAGATGCTGGAGAATGACTCGAACGGGCTGTTGACCTATGAGTACATCGCCAACAACATCGGCAGCATCGACGAGGACATGTCGGCCCTGGTCGACAATATGATTATGAAGGACCGGACGGGCCAGTTTGTGGTGAGCACCGCTCGCTACCTGAACGCCATCGACCGTGAGCGGTATGGCTCGAGCATCGACCTGCTGATCAAGGCCGCCATCGACAAGGACCGCGACCGTGTGTACCTGGCCACGCTGGCATCATCGATATGGGGTCCTGACTACAGGGAGCATGCCGACGAACTGAGCGAGAGCGACGACAACTTCCGCCGCATCTACAAGCGCCTGTATCCCTTGGGCCTGTAATCGTCAAGTAGACAATCCCAAAACCAGATAAACAACGATGATGAAGAAGAATTTGATTCTATCCATTATGATGGCAGTCTTCACACTGATGTCGTGCTCGGCCGGCAACCCCGAGGGCACAGCGCCATCGCAACCCACCGACAATAAGATGACAAAAGTAAAACTCGAGACCTCGCTGGGCGACATCGTGGTCGAACTCTACAACGAGACGCCCCAACACCGCGACAACTTCGTCAAGTTGGTCAAGGAAGGCTTCTATGACGGCGTGCTCTTCCACCGCGTGATCAACAACTTCATGATCCAGACCGGCGACCCCGAGTCCAAGACCGCCGGTCCCGACACCCCCTTGGGCGGCGGCGACCCCGGCTACACGATCGAAGCCGAGTTTGTCTTTCCCAAGTACTTCCACAAGCGCGGTGCCCTGGCCGCAGCGCGCACGGGCGACCAATTCAACCCCGAGCGCCGCAGCAGTGGCAGCCAGTTCTACATCGTCACGGGCCAAGTCTTCGGCACCGAGCAACTGATGGGCATGCTCCAAGCCAAGAAGCAGGATATCTTCCGCCGTCTTGTCATGGAGAACCAGGACAAGATCAAGCAACTGCAAGAGAGCAATGACGAAGCCGGCATCCATGCCTTGCAGGACGAACTCATCCGGCAGACCGAAGCCGAAGCCCAGTTCGATGAACTGATCGAGGCCTACACCACCATCGGCGGCACCCCGCACCTCGACGGCCAGTATACCGTGTTCGGCGAGGTGGTCGAGGGCATGGACGTGGTGGACAAGATCCAGAACACCACCACGGACCGCAGGGACCGTCCCACCGTCGACATCAAGATCATCAAGGCCAGCATCGTGGAGTGACGCTGACCGCGACCCGACTCCCAACAGGGGGCCGACAAGTCCATTCGGGCTTATCGGTCCCTCATTTTTTTGTTCCGATTTGTTTATGATTTTGTTCGATTTCTCGCGCGCCAGCGCGATCATTACAAGGGTCGACGGGGGCGAGCCTGAAATCAGGTCTCATCGGCCTGACGGCCGAGAAATCAAAACAAATTGGAACGATACTGCAGTTGACCCTAAAAGTATTTTTAATGCGAATTTCGCTAATGAGACGAATTTCACGAAAAAGTATTAATAATTCGCATTAAATTGGCTGAATTCGCGTAATTAGCATTAACCCTGCAGGAGTTGGTCCTACATCTATATCATTGGCCATTTTTTTGGAAAAAACGGGGAAAAATGCAAAAAATCGGTCAAAAAGGCTTTGCGGGTGAGAAAAAATGCCTAAATTTGGAGTTTGAATATGAACATCAGGCACTCCCGGGTGCCTGAACTAAACGAAAAAATTATGATGGAACCGCGTGAACAATCTGAATCGATGAACAATCTCGAGAAGGATCAAATCTTGAGCACTGAGGCCCAGAACGAGCCCCAGGAAGTTGTGAGTGAAGAAGTTAAAGTCGAGGCACCCGCCGAGGAACCCGCTGCTGTCGAGGCACCCGTCGCTAACGAGGAGCCCGCCGCCGCCGAGGAGCCGGCACCCGCCGAAGAACCCGTCACCGAGGAGCCCGCTGCCGAGCAACCCGCCAGCGAGGACGCCGAGAAAGAGGCCGCCGCGCCCAAACTCGACCTTGCCGGCAAGAGCAAGAGCGAACTGGTGGAGATGATGCGCGAGGTAGCCTCCCGCCCCATCGAGGAGGTGAAGGACGAGGTGCAGGCCATCAAGGCCGCATTCTTTGCCCTGCGCCGCGAGGAACTCGCCAAGGAGCGTGAGGAATTCCTGGCCAACGGCAACGAGGAGGGCGACTTTGTCCAGAAAGAGGACCCCGACGAGGAGAACCTGAAAGAACTGCTCAACGTGCTCAAGGAACGCCGCACCGAGTTCAACGCGGCTCTGGAAGCCAACCGTGAGGCCAACCTGTCGAAGAAGCGCCAGATCATCGCGCTGATCAACGAAATCGCCAACGACCCCGACAACATCAACCGTCAGTTCAACCGCGTGAAGCAACTGCAGCAGGACTTCAAGGACGCCGGCGAGGTGCCCGCCACCGCCGACACCGAGGTGTGGAAGGAGTTCCAGCGCGCCACCGAGCGTTTCTATGACGTGCTGAAGATGAACAAGGAACTGCGCGACTACGACTTCAAGAAGAACCTGGAGTTGAAGCAGCAATTGTGTGAGGAGGCCGAGGAACTGGACGAGGAGACCGACATCGTGAGCGCCTTCAGGAAACTGCAGGAACTGCACAACAAGTGGCGCGAGATAGGCCCCGTTGCCAAGGAACTGCGCGAGGAGTTGTGGGCCCGCTTCAAGGCTGCCTCGAGTGCCATCAACAAGAAATACCAGGCCTTCTTTGAGGACCGCAAGAGCAAGGAGAAAGAGAATGCCGACGCCAAGACGGCCCTGTGCGAGAAGATCGAGCAAATCTCGACCGACAACCTCAAGACCTATGCACAGTGGGACGAGGTGACCAAGCAAATCATCGCCCTGCAGGAAGACTGGAAAAAGTTGGGCTACGCCTCGCGCAAAGCCAATGCCGCCCTGTTTGCCCGGTTCCGCAAGTCGTGTGACGACTTCTTCGGCAAGAAGGCCGAGTTCTACAAGTCGATGAAGGAGGAACTGAGCAGCAACCTGGCCAAGAAGATTGACCTGTGTGAGCGTGCCGAGGCCCTCATGGACTCCACCGAGTGGAAAGAGGCCACCGACAAGTTCGTCGAGATGCAGAAGGAGTGGAAGACCATCGGCCCCGTGGTGAAGAAGCACAGCGACGCCGTGTGGAAACGCTTTATCGCAGCGTGTGACCACTTCTTTGAGCAGAAGAAGAAACAGAACGTCAACGTCCACGCCGTCGAGCACGAGAACCTGAAGGCCAAGAAGGAAATCATCGCCACGCTGAAGTCGACCATCGAGGAGGCCGCCGACGGTGCCGCCCAGACGGTGCGCGACCTGATGGACCGCTGGCAGGAAATCGGCCACGTCCCCTTCAAGGAGAAAGACAAAATCTATGCCCAGTACCGTGAACTGATCGACAAGGCATTCGAGACGCTCAACATGCGCGGCAGCCGTTACAGCGACGGCGGCAGCCGTGGCCCGCGCCAGTCGTCGGGCAGCGACCGCGGCCTGAGCGAGCGCGACCGCCTGGTGCGCAGTTACGAGCAGCGCATGAGTGAACTCAAGACCTTTGAGAACAACATGGGCTTCCTCACCGCCAACACCAAGAGCGGCAACACGCTGGTCCAGGAGATGGAACGCCGCATCGCGCGCCTCAAAGAAGAAATTGCCGAACTGGAGCAGAAGATCAAGGAATTGGACAACGCTTAACGGCGTTGTGCCCCCCCTGATTGCTACCCAACGCCAACACATCAGGCACCACGTGGGGGATGGACAACATCCCCCCCGTGCCCGATGCAGCGCAGGTGGAACAGACAGTGTCCATTAACGAAACCCAATGAAAAGTAAAGGCCGATACGGACAATTCGTCAGATGGATATTCAGTTGCATTGACCTGCTGATTGTCAATCTCACGTACCTTGCCATCATGTTGTGGGACGGCGCATCGCAGTCGCCTCACGACACGATGTTCTCGCGTCCCGTGTGGCTCGTGCTCAACGTCGCCATGCTGGTGTGCATCTACTTCTACAACGATGTGCACGAGCGCCGCGTGTTCTACGCCGAGAAGGTGGTGGGCCAGGCCCTGAAACTGGTGCTGACCCACGCTGGAATCTTCGTGACGCTGACCACCTTCCTGGGTCCGACCGACGTGTACTGGCAACACCTGCTGCTGTTCTACGTCCTGTTCTTCCTGGTGCTGGCTACCTGGTGGGTGCTGTCGCGCCAGTTCGTGAAACTGTACCGCAACCGCGGTTTCAACTTCAAGCGTGTCATCGTCATCGGCGGCGGCACGGTGGGCGTGCGCCTGATCAATGAGATGCTGGCCGACCTGGGCTACGGTTACCACATCGTGGGCTTCTTTGACAACAACCCCAAGGCACGGTCGGCGTCGGCAGCCTACCAGGGCACCCTCGACGACGTGGAACAGTTCGTCAAGACACACCAGGTCGACGAGATGTTCTGCGCCGTGCCCGACATCGAGGACAACCAGAACGTGTCGCGCATGATCCGCATCGCCGACAACAATGCCGTGGACTTCTATTATGTGCCGCAGTTCGGCCGCACGGTGACGCGCCAGTTTGAACTGCAGTCGGTGGGCGACGTGCCCATCCTGGCCGTCCACCCCTACCCCCTGAAGAATCCCATCAACCGCGTCATCAAGCGCTCGTTCGACCTGCTGATGTCGACCGTGGTGCTCATCCTGTCGCCGCTGGTCATCATCCCTGTGGCCATCGGCATCAAGTTGTCGTCGCCGGGTCCCATCTTCTTTGTCCAGAAACGCACGGGCTACCGCGGGCAGGCCTTCGACTGCTACAAGTTCCGCACCATGCGCATCAACGACGACAGCGACACCGTGCAGGCCACCAAGGACGACCCCCGCGTGACGCGTTTCGGCAACTTCCTGCGCCGCACGAGCATCGACGAGTTGCCACAATTCTATAATGTGTGGCGGGGCGAGATGAGCATCGTGGGTCCCCGACCCCACATGGTGGCCCAGACCGAGATGTACAGCGAACTCATTGACAAGTACATGCTGCGCCACACCATCAAGCCCGGCATCACCGGATGGGCCCAGGTGCGCGGATTCCGCGGCCAGACCGAGGAGTTGTGGCAGATGGAGAAGCGTGTCGAACTCGACGTGTGGTACGCCGAGAACTGGACCTTCTTCATGGACCTGAAAATCATCTTCCGCACCGTGTGGAACGCCATCAAGGGCGAAGCAAACGCGTACTAAGAGTTAACAGTTAAGAGTTAAGAGTTAAGAGTTAACAGTTAACAGTTAACAGTTAAGAGATAAGAGATAAGAGATAAGAGTTGGCATCCGCCAACTAGGGACTAAGGACTAACAACTAGGGACTAGAAACTAGGGGCTAGAAACTAACAACTAAGGACTAGGGACTAGGGACTAACAACTTGGGACTTGGGACTAGGGACTAGGGACTAGGGACTAGGGACTAGAAACTAGAAACTCAAAAAACTAAAAACCGGAACGATGACAAGAGAGGAATTAGCACTGGCGTTGCTCAAGTCCTGCTATGGCTATGACCGTTTCAGGGGGCAGCAATGGGACATCATCAGCCACACGCTGGACGGCGGCGACAGCATCGTGCTGATGCCGACGGGTGGCGGCAAGTCGCTGTGCTACCAGATTCCGGGCCTGATGAGCGATGAGGGCTTTGCCATCGTCATCTCTCCCCTGCTGGCGCTGATGAACGACCAGATCGACGCGCTGCAGCAGAACGGCATTCCCGCCCTGGCGCTGAACAGCGAGAAGAGCGACAGCGAGAACCGCCAGACCGTGGACCTGCTGCTTCAGGGCAAGGTCAAGTTGCTGTATATCTCGCCCGAAAAACTACTGAGCGAGATTGGCCGCTGGTCGAGTGCCATCATCGACAGAATCTGCCTGTTTGCCGTCGACGAGGCCCACTGCATCTCGCAATGGGGCCACGATTTCCGTCCCGAATACACCCAACTGGGCACGCTCAAGCAGCAATATCCCTACATCCCCGTGATGGCCCTGACTGCCACCGCCGACCGCATTACGCGCGACGACATCGCCAAGCAACTGAACATCCCCGAGGCGCGCCTGTTCATCAGTTCGTTTGACCGCCCCAACATCTCGCTGAACGTCGTGCAGGGCTCGACGGGCAAGGTGAAGTTCCGCCAGATTGTCCAGTTCATCAACCTGCACCGCGACGAGAGCGGCATCATCTATTGCCTGAGCCGCAAGAACACCGAGAAGATGGCCGCCGAACTCAGCCGCCTGGGCATCAACGCCAAGGCCTTTCATGCCGGCATGAGCGTCAAGGAGAAGCAGCAGGTGCAGCGCGACTTCATCAACGACGACGTGAAGGTGGTGTGCGCCACCATCGCCTTCGGCATGGGCATCGACAAGAGCAACGTGCGCTATGTCATCCACAGCAACATGCCGCGCAACATCGAGAGTTACTACCAGGAAATCGGGCGCGCAGGACGTGACGGCCTGGCGGCCGAAGCGCTGCTGTTCTACACCTACGGCGACGTGGTCACCCTGCAGCAGTTCGCGAGGCAGTCGGGACAGGTCCAGGTCAACATGGAGAAACTGCAGCGCATGCAGCAGTTTGCCGAGAGCGGCGTGTGCCGCCGCCGCATCCTGCTCAACTACTTCAACGAGCGCTTTGACCACGACTGCCACAACTGTGACGTGTGCAACAACCCACCCGAGCGCTTCGACGGCACACGCTATGCCCAGATGGCCCTGAGCGCCATCATGCGCACCGGCGAGCAGGCCACGATGTTCACCGTGACCGACATCCTGCGGGGCTGGCGCAAAGCCGAAATCATCGAGAAAGGCTATGACCGGCTGAAGACCTTCGGCGTGGGGCGCGAACTCACCGTCCCCGAGTGGAACGCCTACTTGCTGCAGATGCTGCAGTTGGGCCTGTTTGATGTGGCCTACGACGAGAACAACCACCTGAAACTCACCGAATACGGCAACGAGGTGCTGTACGGTCGCCAGACCATCCAACTCAACCGCTACCAGCGCAAGCGTTTCGACACGGCAAAACGTGAGGCCGAGCAGCCGCTCCTCCCCGCCGAACCCGTTGCCGCCAAGCAGATGGACCAGGTGCTGTTTGAAAGGCTGCGCGACGTGCGCAAAGCCATCGCCACGGCAAGCCGCATCGCCCCCTATATGGTCTTCAGCGACAAGTCCCTGCAGGCCATGGCCACCGAGAAGCCCACAACCAAAGCCGAATTCGGCCTCATCCACGGCGTGGGCGAGGTGAAGTGCCAGAAGTACTGGCGCCCGTTCACCGCCGCCGTGAGCGAGTACCTCGCGCAGTCAGACGACGCCTGACGAAGCCCTTGCAACGTACCGAAACCTTAAAAGCAACCCGGGCCGCCTTGAAAACCAGTCAAGGGCAGCCCGGGTCAGTATTTTCAGGCCGGCTGTGTCTATCCTATGATTCCCGTCAGGTAGAGGAAGATGAAGAAGATGCAGACCGGAGCGATATAGCGCATGCAGAAGATCATATACGGGCCCATCGCGCCCTTGAGGCGGCCGTTGTTGGTGATCTGGTCGCGGATGACCTTGCGGTCGAGAATCCATCCCACATACACTGCCGTGAACAGGCCACCCAGCAGCATGAAGATGTTGCTGGCGGCATAGTCCATCATGTCAAAAATATTCTTGCCCCACAACTTGATGTCGGAGAGCACATTGAACGACAACGCGGCCACAGCGGCAAGGATGAACGTAATCAGCGCAGTCCAGAAAATGGCACGAGGACGCGAAACATTGTGCTCCTCCATAATGAATGTGATGGGAATCTCACTCAGCGAGATGGTCGAAGTCAACGAGGCAAAGAACACCAGCAGGAAGAACAGCAAGGCCCACACATAGCCACCAGCCATCTGCTGGAAAATGCCCGGCAACACCTCAAAAATGAGGCTCGGGCCGGCCGTGGGTTCCACATTGAAGGAGAACACGGCAGGGAAAATCATCACACCCGACAGGATAGCCACCAGGGTATCGAGCGAAGCCACCGTCACGGCGTCCTTGATCAGCGAGGTGTCATCCTTGAAGTAGGAACTGTAGGTCACCAGGCACGAGATACCGATTGACAGCGAGAGGAACGCCTGTCCGAAGGCTACCAGAACCCCTTTCCAGGTGAGTTCTGAGAAATCGGGCCAGAACAGGAACTCGAGGCCCTTGCGGGCTCCCGGCATCAGCAATGAGTTGACACAGAAGACGATAAGGATAACAAACAGCAGCGGCATCATGATGCTGGACACGCGCTCGATACCCTTCTCGATGCCCCGGCTCATCACCATGAAATTGATGACCAGGAAGAGCATTGTCCATCCCACACAGCGCCAGGGGTCGGCAATCAGGTTACCGAACATCGCGGAATACTCGTTGGGTGAATGTCCGCTCAGGTTGCCCAAAGCCGCCTGATACAGGTACTCTATAATCCAGCCGCACACCACGCTGTAGAAGCCAATCACGATGAAACTGCCCATGATGCAGACATAGGTGAACAGGTAGTATTTCTTACCAGGGGAGAGGCGCTTGAGGGCCGCCTTCATATTGCTGTGGGTAGAGCGTCCGATAATGAACTCGCTCAAAATCACAGGAATTCCCATCTCCAGGATGCAGAAAATATAGATCAGGATGAAAGCGCCACCGCCATTCTCACCTGCCTCGTAGGGGAAACGCCAGATGTTTCCCAGACCTACAGCGGAGCCCACTGCCGCAGCAATGGCGCCCAAACGTGTAGCAAAACCGGCTCGTTTACTCATAAGTGTATTGAAGTTCTTTTAGATTTTTTTACAAAAGTAGGCAGAATCAACGAAACGGGCAAACCCTTTCTTGGATTTTCATTCCGATTTCACCGAACAAGCCCTTGCCCATGCTCAAAACTGCGGCAGCGGATCGATAGGTCGCGGCGGCGCCGAAGGCTTGGGCTTGTCGGGCTTAGGCTGCTTTTTGTGCTTGGGGGCATGCTTTTTGCCCGTCGGGGTCTTGTGCGATTTGGTCGGCTTTTCGGGGACCGCCACCGTATCGACCTCAGAGCGAAAGCGTTGCAATTCAGTCGTCTCGACGACCGGCTCGTCATGGCAGTAACGCACCGTCAGCGCCATCCCCAGCAGCAGGGCAATGACGACCAGGACGACGATAGTGCCCCGCCGCTCACGCTTTGTCATCTGCCACAACTTCCTCGAATCGTTCATCGGCGGCAAAGTTACTGCAAGCCGAATACAATGCCAAAACTTTTGCCTGCCGAATTCCATCAACAGCCCAAGAATTCTGCCGGCAAGGGGTATTCAGGACAGCCCGAATTGGCATTAAAGCCGTTGATGATGTCCCGCTCGGAATCAGCGACAATGGCGATATGGGGGCATTTGAGGGCCGAAAATGACGATTTTTATCACATTTTCTTTTAAAAAAGAGATAATGAGCAAAAATATGCTTACTTTTGCAGGTTGAAACAACAAAACAAAAGAACATTTAGACTGAATGAAATCATTTATCTTATCGATACCTAACGGACTGCTGTCCATCATCATGATAGTGGTGGTTATGTTTTTCACGTTTACCAGCAGCATCAACCACCTGAGGGACCTCTTCCCGCATGCCGAACAATTTGGCCATATGGTTTTATATTTTGTGACCGCGGTTGTTATCCTGTTTGACTACGCCAAGGCACGCCTGCCCCACCACACCAAACTGAATCAGGAGATAGCAGTGGCCGCCATGTCGTCAGTCCTGGCCCTCTTGATGGAAATCGCATTGATGTTCCGCACTGCCGGACACGATGACTTCCAGTCGTCGAACGTGTTTGCCGCCACATTAGGCGCTTTTCTGGGATGGTTGTTCTACCACTACTGGTTGCTTCACCCGATTCGCCACTACCTGTATCACTCGATTCAGCACCACTGGCGTTACCAGCACCGTCGCAAGAAAAAGAAATAACGAGTCGATTGGTCACAATTTAGCGCATTGCATCCAGAGGACGGATTTGTAGACACCGTCTCACCACTCTAAACATCAACTCAAGCACTCTTGCTTGTCAACTTTATCGGGCAATTTTTTTGTAACACGCAGAAATTTTGCCCTTTTCTTTATCAGATTATCCTCTCTAAAACAGTCACCACTATGTTATTCTCGGATAAAATCAGACAGTTGCGCCTCGAGAGCGGCAAGCGCCAGAAAGACCTGGCCAAGGCTATCGGCGTGGACGTGCCGGCCTACAGCCGCTATGAACACGGTGAACGGCGCCCCAAGCGCAACCAGGTGCTCAGGCTGGCCCGCATCTTCAAGACCGACCCCGACGAACTGGTCGCCATGTGGCTGGCCGACGAGGCCTACAGCCATATCGCCAACGACAAGATGGCGACACGAGCCGCCACTCTGCTGCAGGAGATGCTCAGCGGAGAAGAAGCCGTTGATGCGCCCGCCAGCGAGGCACAGGACACCGCAGCCCAGCATGACGATAAACCCGCTGTCGCGAGGAACATGGTGGCCAAATTGGGCCGGTCGCTGATGCCGCACTATGTGGCCGGTGACGCTGCAACCGTGATGGCAACCATCGAAGACGAGAGCATCGACTGCATCGTCACCACCCCGCCCTACTGGCGCCGCCGCAGCCAGGGGACCGAGAGCATCACAGCGACGACAAAGGAGGAATTTGTCGCCGAATTGCTGCAAACCATGGCGCAGGCATGGCGCGTGCTCAAACCCAAAGGGTCGTTGTGGCTCAACATGGGTGATGACACCACCGACGGCTTTGTGCAGGGCATTCCCTGGCGCGTGTTGCTCCAGATGATGGACGCCCAGGGGTGGCGCCTCGTCAACGAGGTGGTGTGGAACAAGACCACCACATCGCCCCAAGGCAGCCAGGACCACCTGCGCAAGGTGCATGAGTTCATGTTCCACTTGGTGAAAGACGAGGACTTCTACTACAACGACGAGGAATTGCGGCGTACGTTTGCACTGATCCAGCGCAACGACGACAAGAGCCACGCCCGGATTCCCAGAGGCAAGGGACATCAGGGACAGATTCCCAGCGACGTGTGGACCATCGGGGTGCAGCGGTCGGGCATCGCCCACTACTGCGTAGCACCCGACATGCTCTACCGCCTGCCGCTGGTAGCCACGTGTCCGCATGGCGGCATCGTCCTGGACCCCTATTGCGGCACGGGCACAGCATGCAAAATCGCCTATGAGATGAACCTGCGCAGCATCGGCATCGACATCAATCCCGACTACATCAAGAAAGCCGTTGCCAGCACCGAGGCCAAGCCCTTGAGCCTGTTCTGACAACCCGAGACAATCATCTAGAGTATCTAGAGCATCTAGAACTTCTATCGCATCCAGTCGTTCTGGATGCTCCTTGATTGCTGGATTTTTTGTAATTTTGCCGCCAAATTACAATCGTAGCATGATTTCAATTCAAGGACTCAAAGTGGAATTCGGCAGTCAGGTGCTGTTCGAGAACATCAGTTATGTCATCAACAAGCGTGACAAAATCGCACTGGTGGGCAAGAACGGTGCCGGCAAGACCACTATGCTCCGCATCATCACCGGTGAGCAATTGCCCACCAGCGGCACTGTCGCCCGCCAGGCCGACATCACTATCGGCTACCTGCCGCAGCAGATGCAACTCAAGGACGAACTCACCGTCAAGCAGGAAGCGGGACGGGCCTTTGAACACCTACAGCAGATGGATGAGGCCATCGACCGCATGAACCGTGACCTGGCCGAGCGCACCGACTATGACAGCGAGGACTACCAGGAACTCATCGAACGTGTTGCCGAGAAGACCGAGTTGCGCTCCCTGATGCAGAGCGAGAACATCGAGGCCGAAATCGAGAAGACGCTGACCGGACTGGGTTTTGAGCGCAGCGACTTTGACCGTCCCACCAGCGAGTTCAGCGGCGGCTGGCGCATGCGCATCGAGTTGGCCAAACTGCTGTTGCGGCGGCCCGACGTGCTGCTGCTCGACGAGCCGACCAACCACTTGGACATCGAGTCGATCCAGTGGTTGGAAACCTTCCTGAAAAACCGCAACGCAGCCCTGTTGCTCGTGTCCCACGACCGCGCTTTCATCGATAATGTCACCAACCGCACCATCGAGATCTCGCTGGGCAAAATCTATGACTACAAGGTGAGTTACAGCCAGTTTGTGGAACTGCGCAAGGAGCGCGTGGAGCAACAGATGCGCGCCTACGAGAACCAGCAGAAACTCATCCACGACACCGAGGACTTCATCGAGCGGTTCCGCTACAAGGCCACCAAGGCCGTGCAGGTGCAAAGCCGCATCAAGATGCTGGAGAAACTGGAACGCATCGAGGTCGATGAGGTGGACCGCTCACGCATGAGGCTGAAATTCCCGCCCGCGCCCCGCAGCGGTGACTATCCCGTCATTGCCGAAGACCTGCGCAAGGACTACGGTGCCCTGAACGTGTTCCACGACGTGACCTTCACCATCAAGCGTGGCGAGAAAGTCGCCTTTGTCGGCAAGAACGGTGCGGGCAAGTCCACACTGGTCAAGTGCATCATGGGGCAAATCCCCTATGACGGCAAACTGCAAATCGGCCACAACGTGAAAATCGGCTACTTTGCCCAGAATCAGGCCCAACTGCTCGACGAGACGCTGACGGTGCACGACACTATCGACTATGTGGCCGTGGGCGATATCCGCACGCGCATCAACGACATCCTGGGCGCCTTCATGTTCGGCGGCAAGAACGCCGACAAGAAGGTGAAGGTGCTGAGCGGCGGTGAGAAAAGCCGACTAGCGATGATACGCCTGCTGCTGCAACCCGTCAACCTGCTCATCCTCGACGAGCCGACCAACCACCTGGACATGCCCAGCAAGGACGTGCTCAAGGAAGCCATCCAGGCCTTTGACGGCACGGTCATCGTGGTGTCGCACGACCGCGACTTCCTGAACGGCATTGTGGACAAGGTGTATGAGTTCGGCGACCACCGTGTTCGTGAACACCTGGGCGGCATCTATGACTTCCTGCAGAAGAAGCAACTCGACTCCCTGCAGCAACTGGAGGTCAAGAGCAGCCCTGCGGCAGCAATTGCCGAGGAGGTTACCGAACCTGCCAGCCAAGGCAAGATGGACTACCAGCGGCAGAAGGAGCGTGAGCGACGCATCCGCCAGGCCGAGAAAAAAGTGAAGACGCTGGAAGCCCGCATCGCCGAACTGGAGCAGCAACTCGCCGACATCGAGGAACAACTGACCACTGCCAGCAGCGAGAATCTGGACATCTACTACACCCACTCCAAAATCAACCGCGAACTCGAGGAGGTCATGGCACAGTGGGAACAGGCAGGTGAAGAGTTGGAGAGAGTTAGAGAGAGTTAGGAGTTAGGAGTCAGAAGTTAGGAGTTGATGATGAGGACGGTAGCCATCAATAGCGCGAATGCCGGCGACGAGGCATTGAGGAGGCTCTACGAGACGGCATTTCCCGTCGGGGAGCAGATACCCTATGACGACCTCATCCACTTGCTCGATGTGATGGACATCGACTATACCGCCTACTACGAGGGCGAGATGCTGGTGGGTCTGATGATGGTGATGCGCATGCCACGGTACAACTGGGGCTGGTACTTTGCCGTTTGCGAGCCACTGCGAGGCAAGGGATACGGGCAGCAAATCTGGTCATCAACGCTCGACAAGTATCGCGGCGGGCATCCCTTTGTCATCGATATCGAATCCCCCCTGCAACCCGATGCGCCCAACCCCGAGCAACGTAAGCAGCGCCATGCTTTCTACCTGCGCAACGGCATGAGGGACACTGGTGCCAACCGCACCTACAACGGCATCACCTTCACCATCCTGTCCAACAGCGATGAGCCCTTCACCCTTCAGGACTATGACTACATCGTCGGCGCACTGCGCTCTATATGGGAAAATATTCCTGAAAAGGGATAAGACATTTTAACCTTTTACGTTTGCCCGTCTCGGCACAAACGTCTACATTTGCGAACATGAAACGGGCGATATCCATATTGGTGATGATGGTCGCACTCCTCGGGTCTGCGCAGGAGAGCCAGACCATCAAACTGCAGTTTGACCAGTCAAAAATCAGCCCTCTTTTCACCATGCCCGAACTGCCCACGGCCATCAGTCCGGCCACCAACATCCGCCCCACCCTTGAAGCCCAGTTTCCCAACGCCACCAAACTGCAACTGAATGAACGCAGCACGATGGCCGATTCGCTGGCCGTCTACCAGCAAGGGTGGAAGAATGACCGCCTGACCGCCCTGCCCCTTTTCCGTTATGACACCAACCCCTACAGCCGCGACTGGTCGTCGGGCGGTGTCATCACCCGAGTGGGCGGCGGCTACCTGACGGGCAGCGGCAGCCACACGACCTACCTCGGCATGGGCGACATGGCCAGTGCCAGCGTCGCTTTCACCATGCCTATGGGAGAGCGATTTCAAGTCACTGCAGGCTTGACAGGCAGCAAGTACCACTTTGACAACGCGGCATGGAACGACTATGGCGTGTTCGGCAGCGCCTCCTACAGGCTCACCGACCGCCTGTCGCTCAACGCGTTCGGGCAGTACTATGTCAATCAGCGCTTCCACTCGGTGGCTGCAATGCCTTTCCTAGGCAGTTCATCCTACGGCGGCACACTGGGTTGGCGTGCCAGCGACAATTTCTCGCTAGATGTGGGTGCCCGCCGCGTCTACGACCCCTACACGGGCCAATGGCACACCCTGCCCGTGGTGCAACCCACGTTCAGCCTGTTTGGCGCTCCCATTTCGTTTGACGCCGGTCCGCTGATTTTTCAATGGCTTGGCAACCTGCTAGGCAAGGGCAAGAAAAGCAATGACTGGGGCGACCCGCGTTTCCGTCCCGTCACCGTTCCTGACGCCGTCATGAAGCAGCCGGGCTTTAACCCCAATAGCCCCGTTCCCATTCCCGACGCTTTCCGACACTGAATCCCATCGGCCAATCCCTGCTGTTATCCACACTCCGCCACAACAAGCCGGGAGTTTGAAGTTCCATGCCCGCGCCAGCCAAAATAACCGTGGCAGACGTGGTTTTATGGATTTTTAGGGATATGGATTTTGGCAGGTGGGAAAGATGTTGTAATTTTGCACGTTAAACCTGCATTGAATGGACATTAAGGGCACAATAGAAGACATTATCCGGGAGGACCTGGCAGCGATCTGGACCATCCTGAACAGCGAGGAGAAGCATCTCATCGCCGATAACTTTGTCTTGCACACCTACCGCAAGAACCAAATCATCTATGCCGAGAAGGACGAGCCCGAATTCCTGTGGGTGCTCATCAAGGGCAAGGTGAAACGTTTCAAGAACGGCATCGGCGGCAAGCAGCAGATTCTGCGCCTGTACCGCCCCATCCAGTACTTCGGCTACCGCGCGTGGTTTGCCCATGAGCCCTATGTGGCCAGCACCATGGCCATCGAGCCGTCGCAGGTGGGCACGCTGCCCATGACTGTGGTCAAGAAACTCATCGACGGCAACATCAAGTTGGCATGGTTTTTCCTGCACGAGTTGTCCAAGCACCTGGGCGGCAGCGACTCCAAGGTGGTGACGCTGACCCAGAAGCACATCCGCGGCCGCCTGGCCGAGGCGTTGTGCATGCTGGTGGACAACTACGGCTATGAGGACGACGGCAAGACGCTGAAAATCTATATGGCCCGCGAGGACCTGGCCAACCTGTCGAACATGACCACCGCCAATGCTATCCGCACCCTCTCGACCTTCGCCCAGGAACGCATCATCACCGTCGACGGCCGCCGCATCCGCATCGTCGACGAGCCCACGTTGCGCAACATCAGCCGATTCGGATAAAGTGTCATGATTATCGCTCAACAGAAACGAAAGGAGAACATCGCAGAATACCTGCTCTACTTGTGGCAGGTTGAGGACCTGCTGCGTGCCTGCCATCTGGACATCGACACGGTGGACCAGGCGGTCATCGCCCGCTATGACGTGGACGACAAGACCCGGCACGAAATCCGTGAGTGGTACGAGTCCCTCATCCAGATGATGGAGATGGAGAACGTGCGCGAGCGAGGCCACATCCGCGTGTGCCACAATGTGCTCATCCGCCTGAACGACCTGCACCTGCAGTTGCTGGCCGACCAGGGCCGTTTTCCCGACTACCACGCCGACTACTACCGCACGCTGCCCCACATCGTGCAACTGCGTGCCACCCTGCCCGAGCAGGAGCGCCCCAGCGAACTCGAGACATGCTTCAACGCCCTGTACGGCGTGATGCTGCTGCACATGCAGGGAAAAGAGATATCCCAGGACACCGCCGCCGCGATAGCACAGATTTCGCACTTCATCGGCCTGCTTGCCGCCTATTTCAAGCGCGATGAGGAGAAACCGCTTTTCGGCGACGATTTAAGCGACAACTGACGAATGGAGACCATCAACATACTCATCACCGGTGCATGTGGCCAACTGGGTCATGAGATGCGCAACGTGCTGACTGATGACCAGCGCTTTAACGTCGTCTATACCGACGTCGCCGGCGAGGACATCATCACGCTCGACATCACCGACGAGGCCGCTGTGGAGCGCATCGTTGCCGATTGTGCCATCAGCATCATCGTCAACTGCGCCGCCTATACCGCGGTGGATGCCGCCGAAGATGACGAGGAGACCGCCGGCAGGCTGAACGCTGCCGCCGTGGGCAACATAGCCCGTGTCGCCAAGCGCCACGGGGCGCGCATGGTCCACATTTCGACCGACTATGTGTTTGACGGCCAGGGCTGCGTCCCCTATACCGAGGAGATGACGCCCAACCCGCAGTCGGCCTACGGCCGCACCAAACTCGACGGCGAAGGCCTGTTGCTGGATGCTCTGGGCGATGATGCCGTCATCCTGCGCACCGCTTGGCTCTACTCGCCCTACGGCAAGAACTTCGTCAAGACGATGCTTGCCCTCGGCCAGCAGAAACCGGCCCTGAAGGTCGTGTTCGACCAAGTGGGCTCGCCCACCTGTGCCCGCGACCTGGCCCGCGCCATCGTCACCGTCATCACTGCCGAGGAATGGCATCCCGGCATCTACCACTACAGCAACGAGGGCGTCATCTCATGGTATGACTTCGCCCTCGCCATCCACCGGCTTGCAGGCATCACCGGCTGTGACGTGCAGCCTTGCCACAGCGATGAGTTCCCCGCCAAGGCCCATCGCCCCGCCTACAGCGTACTGGACAAGACACGGTTCAAAACCACCTTTGGCGTGACCGTTCCCTATTGGCTCGACAGCCTTGAGGACACCCTGAAACAACTCTGAACATTAAAACACTAAACAATACTGAACATAATGTCCCTGACAACAGAAATCACCCGCCGCCGCACCTTTGCCATCATCTCACACCCTGATGCCGGCAAGACGACATTGACCGAAAAGTTGCTGCTCTTCGGTGGTGCCATCCATGTGGCCGGTGCCGTGAAATCCAATAAAATCAAAAAGACCGCCACCAGCGACTGGATGGAGATTGAGAAGCAACGCGGCATCTCGGTAGCCACCTCGGTCATGGGATTCAACTACGGCGACTACAAAATCAATATCCTCGACACCCCCGGCCACCAGGACTTCGCCGAGGACACCTACCGCACCTTGACGGCTGTGGACAGTGTCATCATCGTTGTCGACGTTGCCAAGGGTGTGGAGACCCAGACACGCAAACTGATGGAGGTGTGCCGCATGCGCAACACGCCCGTCATCATCTTTGTCAACAAACTCGACCGCGAGGGCCGCGACCCGTTTGACATCCTCGACGAGTTGGAACAGGAACTGAAGATTGACGTGCGCCCCCTGAGTTGGCCCATCAACATCGGTGCCCACTTCAAGGGCGTGTACAACATCTATGAACACAACATCAGCCTGTTCAAGCCCGACAAGCAGCATGTGACCGACCGCGTTGACATCAATGACATCAACGACCCGGCCATCGACGCTGCTGTGGGCAAGGCCGATGCCGAGAAACTGCGTGCCGACATCGAACTTATCGACGGCGTGTATCCCGACTTCAACACGCTCGATTATCTGGATGCCAAGGTGGCGCCCGTGTTCTTCGGGTCGGCGCTGAACACCTTCGGTGTGAAGGAGTTGCTGGACTGCTTTGTGCGCATCGCCCCGTCGCCCCGCCCCGTGACCGCCATCGAGCGCACCGTGGAGCCCGGCGAAGACAAGTTTACCGGCTTCGTGTTCAAGATCCACGCCAACATGGACCCCAACCACCGCAGTTGCATCGCCTTTGTCAAGGTGTGCTCGGGTGTATTCCAGCGCAACGGCAACTACAAGCACGTGCGCAGCGGCAAGAGTTACCGCTTCAGCGCCCCGACGGCCTTCATGGCGCAGAAGAAGGAAATCATCGACGAGGTGTATCCCGGCGACATCGTAGGCCTGCCCGACAACGGCATTTTCAAGATCGGTGACACCCTGACCGAGGGCGAAGAACTCCACTTCAAGGGGCTGCCGAGTTTCTCGCCCGAGATGTTCAAGTACATCGAGAACAGCGACCCGATGAAGACCAAGCAACTCAACAAGGGTCTGGAACAGTTGATGGACGAGGGTGTGGCCCAGATGTTCATCAACCAGTTCAACAACCGCAAGATTATCGGCACCGTGGGACAGTTGCAGTTCGAGGTCATCCAGTATCGCCTGCTGCACGAGTACGGCGCCCAGTGCCGCTGGGAGCCCATCCACCTGTACAAGGCCTGCTGGATTGAGAGCGACGACGATGAGGCCCTCGAGGCCTTCAAGCGTCGCAAGCACCAGTTCATGGCGCTCGACCTCGAAGGTCGCGACGTGTTCCTGGCCGACAGCAACTACGTCCTGCAGATGGCCCAGCAGGATTTCCCCAAAATCACGTTCCACTTCACAAGCGAATTCTAATATCATCATAAAACCATACAACTAAAAGCAAGACAGCAATGGAGAGACTGAGAAGATTATATGAGCAATATGTGGGCAGCGAACCCACCGAGATCGTCCTGATGGACAAGGCCGGTTCCAACCGCCAGTACTACCGCATGCACGGCGAGCGCTCGATAGTGGGCGTCATCGGCGAGTCACGAGAGGAGAATGACGCGTTCATCTACATCGCGCGCCACTTCCGCGAGCAAGGGCTGTCGGTCCCCGAGGTCTATGGGGTAAGCGACGACCACATGGCCTACATCCAGGAAGACCTGGGCAAGAAGCCCGAGAACATCCTGTGGAACAAGATACGCCGCAGCGCCATCACCCATGCCTTCACCAGCGATGAGAAAGAACTGCTGCGCCGCACGATGCGTGACCTGGTGGACATCCAGTTCCGTGGCGCCCAGGGCTTTGACTACGGCCACTGCTACCCCGCCAAGTGCTTTGACGAGCGCTCCATCAAGTGGGACCTGAACTACTTCAAGTACTGCTTCCTGAAAGCCACGGGCGTAGTATTCAACGAGGACAAGTTGGAGAACGACTTTGAGAAACTGACGCACGACCTGCTGGCCGTTCCCAGCGAGACGTTCATGTACCGCGACTTCCAGTCGCGCAACGTGATGCTCGTGGGCGACGCCGACAAGCCCGCCGAGTGCAAACTGGCGTTCATCGACTTCCAGGGCGGACGCCGTGGTCCCTACTACTACGACGTGGCATCGTTCGTGTGGCAGTCACGCGCCAAGTATCCCGATGACCTGAAGAAGGACTTGGTCAACGCCTACATGTGCAAACTCAAGGAATACGTGCCCGACCTCGACGAGAAGAAGTTCCATGAGAACCTCAGGCTGTTCGTGCTCTTCCGCACGCTGCAGGTGCTGGGAGCCTATGGTTTCCGCGGCTACTTCGAGAAGAAGCCCGACTTCATGAAGAACAGCATCGTTCCCGCCGTGGCCAACCTGCGCAAACTCGTGCTCAACAAGCCCTTCAAGCAGTATCCCTACCTGACCCACATCATTGACGAGTTGGTCAACCTCAAAGACTTTGTCAGCGAGGACAAGGGCCTGACCGTCAGGGTAATGAGTTTTGCCTACAAGAAAGGCATCCCGCACGATGCTTCGGGCAACGGAGGCGGCTTCGTGTTTGACTGCCGCGCCCTGAACAACCCGGGTAAATACGACAAATACAAAGCCTTCACCGGCCTGGACCAGAACGTGATCGACTTCCTGAAGAAGGAGAGCACCATCGACAAGTGGCTGGAGCATGTCTATGCCCTCGTCGACGAGTCGGTAGAGCGTTACAAGAAGCGCAATTTCACCGACCTGATGGTGTGCTTCGGCTGTACGGGCGGACAGCACCGCTCGGTATATGCCGCCGAACACCTGGCTGAGCATATCCATGACAAGTTCAATGTCCGTGTCGAACTGTCGCACCGCGAGCAGCCCGACCACGAACGCACCCTCAACCCCGTCGACCAACTATGAAAGCCCTGATTTTTGCAGCAGGACTGGGCACACGCCTGCGTCCCCTGACCGACGACCGTCCCAAGGCGATGGTGGAGATTGCCGGCAAACCCATGCTGCAGCACGTCATCGAGCGTGTTGCGGCTGCCGGTTTCAACGACATCACCATCAACATCCACCACTACGGGCAGATGATTATCGACTTCCTGGAGAAGAACGACAACTTCGGGGTCAACCTGCACATCAGCGACGAGCGCGGCATGCTGCTCGACACGGGCGGCGGCATCCTCAAGGCACGCCAGTGGCTCGATGGCGATGAGCCTTTCCTCGTGCACAATACCGACATCATCAGCACGCTGGACCTGAAGGCATTCTACGACTACCATGTGGCCCACGACGCGCTGGCAACCATCCTGGTCAAGGAGCGCAAGACACAACGCTACTTCCTGTTCGACGAGGACGACCGCCTGTGCGGATGGACCAACAAGGCGACAGGCGAGTTCAAGCCAGACCCCGAGAAACTGCGTGAACGCGGAGGGCTCAAGGAACTGGCATTCGGCGGATTGCACGTTATCTCGCCGCGCATCTTCCCCCACCTGGAGCGTTACCGCCGCCAGGAAGGCGAGAAATTCTCCATCACGCCGTTCTACATCAACGAGTGCAAGCACCACCTCATCCACGGCTACCACCCCGACTGCGACTACCAGTGGCTTGACATCGGCAAGCCCGAGACGCTCGCTCTGGCCCAGCAACTCCTCGAAGAGAATTAAACCATTCACTTCAAATCCCGTCTATAACAAGGAACTACTTATCAAAAGCAACGATATGAAAAAGACATTAATCATCGCAGCCATCATGCTGCTCGTGGCAGGCACCGTATCGCTCGATGCCCGCACCAAGGCCAATGCTAAAAAGGCCACTAATGGCACCACACAGGTCATCTACACCGGCGAAATCGCCAAGAAGGTGATCGGTTACAACGGCCCCACCCCGCTGAACATCACCGTCAAGAACGGCGTCATCGAGAGCATCGAAGTGCTCAGCAACCAGGAATCTCCCGGCTACCTCAAGCGCGCTAAGGACAAGGTGCTGCCGCAGTATATCGGCAAGACCGTCGCCGAGGCCAAGAAACTCAAACCCGACATCGCCACCGGTGCCACCTACACAAGCGAGGCCCTCATCAAGAACATACAGATGGGACTGAACCAGGCGAAGTCTACTTCGACCAAGAAAACGGCCACCAAGAAGGCTACCACCAAGAAGAAAGCGACCAAAAAACGCCGCTAATTTACCAGTCTCATGAAGAGTTATCTGGAACTGAAAGTACCCATCCGCTATGTGGATTCCTGGTTCACCGAACTGAGGGAACTGCTCGACGGAGTCAACGTGCGGTGGCAGCGGGATTACTATCACATCACGATGGTGTTCCTGGACTACGCTCCCGATAACGTCAACCTGGTGCCGGGACTGAGCGAACGGCTCGAGGACGCATTGGCACCGACCATCACCTTTGATCGGCTCGACGCTTTTGCCACCGGTGGAGGCCACAAGCAGGTCATCCACCTGACGACCAGCCACGTCCCCGAGGATTTCCTGGCTCTGGTTCAAGACATCAGACGTTACATGAAAGGTAAGGGCTGCGACATCCAGTCCGATTTCCGCCTGCATGTGACCCTCGGCCGTGTACAAGACCCGCGGACCAATCTGCGCCAGATCAAAGAGGCCATCAGCCAAGTGGACCTGCCCGACATCACTCTCGACCTGTCAAACGTCGAGTACCGCGTCTTCAGGGGCAAAACCCTGGGGCAGTGGAGGCTGGTTCAATAATTGCGCAAGACCACACAAAAAACATGCCGCAGGCACCATTACGGTGTCTGCGGCACTTTTTTCCACATCCTGCAACCCGACTGCGCCGAGTTGCATATCACAAACCGGCTATCACTCCGGGTTGGTCACGATTTCGTAGATGACCTTGGCGTTCTCGGCTATCGCCTCGATGGGCGACCCGGCAGGGATGACGGTCTCGGTATTGGCCATATCGGGATTGGCATATTGGTCAATAATCTCGCCATCCTCGCCATAGACCGACACCTGTACAATATTGAAATTGTTCCAGTCGTCGGTGAACTTGTAAAGGGTCAACTTGTAGGCCACGGTCTTGTCATAGCCGCGGTCACGGGTATAGAAGGCGCGGCTCTCGGGCACGTCAAACGAGTTGCGCACCCACACCAGGAAACTCTGGCCATTGTCAGTAGTGGAGATATCGGGATGGATTGCAAGGGTCTCACCGCCGTCGGACAACACGTCAAACCAGTCGTCGGCAGCATGGGCAGCGGGGGCTGCCAGCATCAGCGCAACAAGCGCCATGAGTTTCAAAAAGAATTTCTTCATTGTCTATCGATGATTAATTGTATGATCTAAGTCTGTGGCGGCAAAGGTATATAATTTTTGAGCAAGACAAGGGCAAAATGCACATTTTTTTGTGATGCCATAGCAGAAAAAACGTCCCGAGGGCTATTGCCATCGTACCACAAACGGACAACTATCGGTCAGGATGCAGTCAAAAAGTTTCCCAAAACCAACCACTTTTCCATTCACAATTCGGTACTTGTTGAAAAAAAAGTAAAAAAATGTTTGCACAGGACGGCCAAAAAGGTTAATTTTGCAGCAATATGATACTTTTTTCCTAGCAAGGCTGCTTCGTCGTGAGACGAGGCGCTTTTCTTTCATATATATTGGAAATTCAACTTATTTGTTGTAACTTTGCCCACATCAACCAATCCCATCAATAGATTATGAAAATCAAGTTATTATTCACGGCACTGTTCATCGGCATGCTGATGGCCAATTGCTCCACCCAATCACAAGACACCAACAATATGAAAGAGAAACCCGTGGCCGGCACCGACGGCAACAAGTACTTACCCTACGACCAGCGCACCGGTGACGAAGCAGTCGTGTACTTCACCCGCAACCTGAGCGCCGAAGGCCTTATCATGGCCTATGAGCAGGTCAACAAGACGATTGAAGGACGCGTGGGCGTGAAGTTGCACACCGGCGAACAGAACGGTCCCAACATCATCCCCAGCGAGTGGGTCAAAGCGCTCATGGAGAAAGACCTGAAAGGCGCCAGCATCATCGAGACCAACACCTACTATGAGGGCGACCGCTACACCACCGACCTGCACCGCAAGACGCTGCAGGTGAACGGATGGACCTTCTGCCCCGTGGACATCCTCGACGAGGAAGACACCGTGACACTGCCTGTCGTGGGCGGCAAGTGGTTCGACAAGATGTCGGTGGGCAGCCACCTGAAGAACTATGACTCGATGGTGGCCCTCACCCACTTCAAGGGCCATACCCAGGGCGGATTCGGCGGCTCGAACAAGAACATCGGCATCGGCTGTGCCGACGGCCGCATCGGCAAGGCTTGGATCCACACCACTCCCGGCCAGGACGACCAGTGGGACATCAAGGAGGAAGAGTTCATGGAGCGCATGACCGAGTCGACCAAGGCAACTATCGACTTCTTTGGTCCTCATGTGACCTACGTGAACGTGATGCGCAACATGTCGGTATCGTGTGACTGCGAGGGCCTTGAGGCTGAACCCGTGGTGACCCCCAACGTGGGCATCCTCTCGTCGACCGACCTGCTGGCCATCGACCAGGCCTGCATCGACATCATCTATGCCATGACTGCCGAGGAGCATCACGACATACTCGAGCGCATAGAGAGCCGCCACGGCCTGCGTCAGTTGTCCTACATGAAGGAACTGGGCATGGGCCATGACCGCTACATCCTCATCGACCTGGACAACGGTGGCAAGCGCATCACCGCCCAAGAGGCCGCTCAGGGCCTGAAGCCCTTCGTCCAGAAGAAATAAATGAAGTGAAATTCAGGCAAGCACCAGCCTCAGCACTCTGATGGGTCTGTCTTTGCCCTGATACTGGTTTTCATCAATGACGGTTTCGCCGGTAGCGGCGAAACCGCATTTTTCCATTACACGGCCCGAAGCGGGGTTATCGACAAAATGTCCGCTGATGAGTGACCGGATGTCGGTCGTCAAGCGGATATGGTCCAACATCAGCGACAGAGCCTCGGTGCAGATACCCTGATTCCAATAAGGTTTGGCAATCCAATACCCCGTAATGGGTTCACCATCGCGGGCAGGCAGGTTGCAGTCACACGAGGGGCCATAGCCGATGGCACCGATGGCCTCTCGGGTCGCTTTCAGTTCAATGGCCCAAGTGGTGTCATTGTTAAACACGGTGCGGATAATTTCCAGACTTTCTTCCACATTGTGGTGCGGGCACCATCCGGCACGCGAACCAACGTCAGGATCCGAGGCATATTTATAGAGAGCCTCTGCATCACTGTCCTTCCACCGACGCAACAGGATTCGCTCGGTTTCCATCCTGATTCTTTTCACATACACCCGAGACGGCTTTCCGTCCATGTCATTCATCATTGTCAAGAACTCACAGCCGTATTTCTCGTACAAGCCGATGTGGTTGGTCGAGATATACACCTGCTCCACCCCTTCCTCACGGGCAAGACGTTCGACCTCGGCAAACAGAAGGCCCGCATAACGATGCCCCCGATGTTCAGGAAAAGTATAGATAAACCCCATCCACGGAGTAAGTTCCGTCGGCTGGATATCATCAAGGCGGGCGTAGGTGCAATAAGATATCAACTCGTCACCTTCGGTCAGCAGCAACACTTTTGAGCCCTCACCGACAGCCTCGAAGAAAGTACCCCCACACAACAATTCATGCAATAAAGCGCCCGCTCCCCAATCACTGCGCTTGATTTCCTCAAGCCAGTGCTCTTGCCTGTCACTGTCATGAAAACTGATGACAGTCTTTGGACAGAAATGCCTCATAGGATGCAGTATAAGTTTCAAGACAATGGCCTCACGGCGTTGTTATCACGAGCCGGTAATGACCTTAGTGATGAGTAAAGTCACGTCGTTGATATCTATGAAGTCATCAGCATTGACATCGGCCTCGGCGGGGCAATCAGTGATGCCTGTAAGCACATAATTGATCAGCAGGGTAATATCGTTGATGTCGATACCGCCGTCGTGGTTCACATCACCGGGTTGGTAATCCAGCGCGTCACCGAACAACACCACATGCCTGCTCCTGCTCCATGAACCGACTGATCCATCGATGTAATGCGCCTTGACACGGTAATAGAATGCGCCGCCTGGTGTGAGTCCGGTAAACTTGTAACTATGACCGGTAAGGCCCGTAACGAGACGGTAACTGTCGTCGCCCTCCTCATGAGGGGCACGCAACGTGAGAGCCTCATTCTCTCCGGCATAAACTTGAATAGTCTGGAAAACTGGAAATCCTCTCAGGCCGGCAATGGTGACCTGATCGATTTCATTGCAACCGATCACAACGACATACTGGGTGAAGTCGGTTCCTCCAGGAGCAACGATTTCCATCTCATCGGCTCCAGTCGATACCGTAAAGCGCGAGGAACTTTGAGTCATGGCCGACTTTGCCATCACCACCACTGTCACCTTGTCATAACCCGACAAGTCATAGACGGGTGAGATGAAAGAACTCTTGTTGTTGATTGACACGCCTCCATTTTCACACCAGAGGCCGTTACCTGCAAACGTCCAGCCTTCGGGCAGCAAATCCTGAGGGTAGTCAGCATAGTTTGTGGAACTCTCCACGACATCACTCCAGTCTGTTTCTCCGATAAGGGTATAACCCGGTTTGGTATTCACCTCAACAGTATAACTCTCGACATATTTGGCCAAGGTCTCATCAGTCCAGTCGGCACGGAATCCCGTCAAACTGATGAAAGCGCTGTCGGCAGGCAACATCACGGGAGTGTAGACGTCCAGAGCGGCATTACCAGTGAGGGATATCGTCACATCTTCGGCATCAGGGCTCCTCAGGGTAACAACAGCCGAGTGGTGTCCCACTTCACGCGGCGAATAGGTCACCGTGACCACCGCTCCTGAATCAGTGTCAGCCAGTGCGACGCTGGAAACATCAAGCGAGAACGATCCGCTCTCGTCGGTGAGCGACATCGTCACATCACCAGTCAGGCATTTGCCCCGAACGATGAAAGAGTCGGTACTACTCTGATCCACATAGGCGGCCATATCGAGTTGATAGGGCGTCGCCATGATGGTGGGAGTGGTAATGGGAGGCTGTAGACCAATAATCATCTGCTGCTCGATGTTGAAGGTATAACTCTTGTAACTAAAAGCATTCAAGGCAAAATCTCCGTTGCCGATTCCGCTCCATCCCCAGTTGACATGATAAGTGTTGCTGGCTTCAGAATAGCCATCGACATTGAACGCATGTCCACTCCAGCCACGCTCGCTGTCATAGTCATAGGCACAATAAACCACCGGGCGTCCTTCAAACAACTCTTTCTGGAGCATCTCGGCCCACTGCTGGTCGGTATAGATCTGCTGCATCTCGTTTCCGAAACCATCGGCCAGAGATTTCATAACGATGTCTGCCTCCTCGTCATAGCCGAAGAACTTGGCCGCGCGGAGGATGTCGCTTCCCTGTGCACCGCTGCCATCGGGGCTATAACTCATATGCTCAGCCTGACCGACATAACGCATCAGCCATGCGACAGCATCACCCTGCTCGGTGGTATACTCCCCCTCGTTATACTCGTCCAGCATATTGTCCCAGTCAAATGTCGTCGAGGTCAAGGCGGGAACGGCGGCACCATTATACGTGTTGATGTAAGAAGGCACATCAGGTGTCGGTCCAACGGGGTACTTCCAATAATAGAATACCATTGAAAGCGATGTGGCAGGACAGCCTGTCAAACTCACGGCGCCATTAACGACCGGGCAGTAAGTATTATAGGGCTCAATCTGATCCCACAAGGCCGTCAACATCGGGTGAACGGTTGGCGTTGTCCATTGCTGGTTAATGCGAGGTTTCTCAACCTCCAATCCCGGGTTAGCCTTCAGGAACTCCATTTGTCTCTTATAGGTACCGAGCCAGAAGCGCATATTCTCAGGCATCCGACTCATGTCCAGCGGGCGGTCACCATAAGCAAGAATCTGCTGGGCGCGATCGTCACCGGCAACAATTACAAAACCATATTCGCTATTGAAAATAAAGTAAAGCGGCTTGTCTGCCCGAGCGCCGTAGGGCTCGGCATGCAGCAATGAGACAACACCGGCCTGATGCCCGGCAAAGCGATGACCGTCGGTATTACTCATGATGAAATCACGAGCCGCCTTTTGAGCCGTAGCCAAATCGACATCGGCAGCCACGGCCTGCAAACAAGCCATCACAAGCATCAGAACCAACAAACAGTGTTTCGTGACTGAGTGCAAACAAGCGATAAAAGATAGAGACTTCCTGTACATTCCTTTCAGCATTTTTATTGAAAACAATGCGCAAAGATACAAATAATAATCACGCTGACACATCGCCTGGCCACAAATACTACATGACGGAAACAAAATTAAAAATAATTTTGGGAATTGGGGAAATTGCATTAACTTTGTCAGTTTGAAAGAAACTAACAAACATCAACCTTATAAACCGAACCAAGTATGTACGACGAGAAATTATTACAGGAAGTGACCGCAAAGGCCCAGACATGGCTTAGTGACAGCTATGACGAGAAGACGCGTGCCGAGGTACAGGCCATGCTCGACAACGAGGACAAGACCGATCTGGTCGAGTCATTCTACAAGACGCTGGAATTCGGCACCGGTGGCTTGCGCGGCATTATGGGCGCCGGCTGCAACCGCATGAACATCTACACGGTGGGCAGCGCCACCCAAGGCCTGGCCAACTACCTGAACGAGGCGTTCAAGGATCTGGACCAGATCTCGGTGGTCGTGGGTCATGACGTGCGCAACAACAGCCGCCTGTTTGCCGAGACGGTCGCCAACATCTTCAGCGCCAACGGCATCAAGGTGTACCTGTTTGAGGGTCCCCGCCCCACTCCCGAGGTTAGTTATGCCATCCGTCGCCTGGGTTGCCAGAGCGGCGTGAACATCACGGCATCCCACAATCCCAAGATTTATAACGGTTACAAGGCCTACTGGGACGACGGCGCACAGGTGATTGCTCCCCACGATGTGAACATCATCAAGAACGTCAATGCCATTACCGATGTGAGCGAAATCAAGTTTAAAGGCAATCCTGACCTGATTCAGATCATCGGCGAGGACATTGACGGTCCCTACATCGAGGAAATCCACACCCTGTCGCTGAGTCCCGAGGTGTGCAAGCGCCATCACGACCTGAAGATTGTTTATACCCCCATCCATGGCGTGGGACGTGACATCATCCCCCGCTCCATCGAGCGTTGGGGCTTTGACAACATCATCCACATTCCTGAGCAGGATGTGATGAGCGGCGACTTCCCCACAGTGGATTCTCCCAATCCCGAGATGCCCAGCGCAATGCAGATGGCCGTTGCCAAGGCCGAAGAGGTTCAAGCCGATTTAGCCCTCGCCAGCGACCCCGATGCTGACCGCATCAGCCTGGTCATCAAGAACACCAAGGGCAAATATGAACTCGTGAACGGTAACCAGATCCAGATCATCTTCCACTATTATCTCATGGTGCGCAACCGCGAACTGGGTAAACTCAAGGGTGACGAGTACATTGTCAAGACCATCGTGACCAGTGAGACCATTGCCAAGATTGCCCGCAAGGAAGGCATCAATATGTTTGACTGCTTCACGGGCTTCAAGTGGATTGCTCAAGTCATGCGCGAGATGGAAGGCAAGGGACGCTACCTGGGTGGCGGTGAGGAGAGTTACGGCTTCCTGCCCGAGACCTTCGTCCGTGATAAAGAC
>Ga0310695_10000177_pt1 | contig 169778 bp, 176 predicted proteins | sample RumenRJG_04DNA_FD_203882 | JGI IMG/M metagenome (GOLD analysis project Ga0310695, IMG submission 203882) | Bovine rumen microbial communities from Lethbridge, Alberta, Canada - RJG_04 (v2) (version 2) | ecosystem: Host-associated > Mammals > Digestive system > Stomach > Rumen | place: Canada...
ATAAAATTTAACATAAGTTTACAAATATTCTTGTTTTATAGGCCGGATTCTTCGGCTAAAGCCTCAGAATGACGTTGTAATTCAATAGGGACAAAACCGCCTCCTTTTGTAAGGGAGGAAACATCATTTGTCATTGCGAGCGAATGCGTCGCAATCCCATTATAGTATTTTGAATGAGATTACTGTGCAAACTACGTTCGCTAGTAATGACGTTTTCACCGGCTAATGCTGAATTGATTCCAAAGCTCAGTGCTATAATCGATGCAAAAATTAGTCCCTTTTTCATATTCAAAATTCCTCATAATTAATATACAAATCTTTTTGTTACATTCTTAACCATATAATTAAAATACAAATCATTTAATTAATATTATAATTACTATTATAACACTTTTTATATTTTCTTCAAGACTATTATAATTTTTTTATGCACATAAGAGAAAAAATTAAATCATTATTGGCACTAAAATGTATTACAATAACCAAATTGGCAGAACTTATGACAGAAAAAACAGGTGAAAAAATTTATAGAACGAAAACAATAGATAATTATTTTTTATCCTTATCAGAACGTTCTCTGACAGATATCTTTATTGAAGTTCCAAAAAATCCAAACGCTTCACGCAATTTATTTTCGATATATCTTTTGTAATGGTCTTTCATTAAATCAGAATTGTTTGCAAAAATCACTATATGCGGAGGTTGAATTCCAGTTTGAGTTACATACATAATTTTTAAACGTTTTCCTTTTGAAGATGCAGGAGGGTTAAGCATATAAGCTTCTTTGATAATTTTATTCAATAATCCTGTAGAAATACGTTTTGTACATTCTGCGTATACATTTTCTGCTTCAACAAAAATAGTGTTCAATCTCTGTTTTGTTACTGCTGAAATGTAAATTTTTGGCGCATATTCCAAAAACGGAATTTCATTTGCAAGTTTTTTATTATATTGATTTACACTGTTTGATTTTTTATCTTCAATCAAATCCCATTTATTTATAGCGATAATTATACCTTTGCCGGCTTCCGTAATAATAGATGCAATTTTTTTATCCTGATCGGAAATCCCTTGTGTTGCGTCAATTACCAAAAGCGCAACATCACAATCTCTGATAGAACGAATTGCTCTGTCTACTGCAAATTTTTCTACACCCCAATCAACTTTAGATTTTTTTCTTATTCCTGCAGTGTCAACTATTATAAATTCCCTGTCTTTATACGTAATAGAACTGTCAATACTATCACGAGTCGTACCGGAAACATCAGAGACAATTACTCGATTTTCATTCAAAAGAGCATTAACAATAGAAGATTTTCCGGCATTTGGTCTGCCGACAATCGCAATTTTTATTGTATTATCTTCTTCTTGTTCAATATCTTGTTCAAAATCTTCTGTAACTAAATCCAACAAATCTCCAACACCACCTGAACCATGAAGCGCTGAAATTCCTATAGGTTCACCGATTGCAAGTGAATAAAAATCATTTACCATTAACAAAGATTCCGGATTATCAGATTTATTAACAGCCAAAAATATTGGTTTGCCCGATTGCCTTAAAATATTTGCAATATCATAATCAACAGGATTTACACCCTCTTTTCCGTCAACAAGAAAAATTATTTTGTCAGCTTCTTCGCAGGCAATTTTTGCTTGATCAAAGATTGAAAGCATAATTTCATCTTCATCACCCGGAATAATACCGCCCGTATCTATGACGGTAAATAATTTATTTTGCCATTCAACATCAAAGTAAATTCTATCACGGGTAACACCCGGCAAATCGTCAACGATAGAATTTCTTGTTCCTATCAAACGATTTACAAATGTTGATTTTCCGACATTTGGACGTCCTACTATTGCTACAATCGGTTTTGTCATAAACTGATTGTAACATGAAAATTTTACATAATAAATATTATCGGAAACATACATAAATTTGATAATTTTCATTATTGATATGTAATAAAATTTCCCCCGCCCGTTCGGGGAGGGTGTTAGGGGGTGGGTAAATTCACCGATATTGACACCCCCTACGGCACTATGTGTCACTTCCCCCCTCAAGGGGGCAGAAGATATTTTAGTTTCCAACAATATTTATTATGTCATATTTTTTTGATATAATTTAATTAACTAAAATAAGGAGTATGAAATGAAAGCTGTAGTTTTTGATGAAGGTTTAAAACTTGTTAATAATTATGAAAAACCTATTCCGCAGAAAGGTGAAGCATTGGTAAAAGTTACTTTAGCCGGAATTTGTAATACAGATTACGAAATTACAAAAGGTTATATGGGTTATAAAGGAATTTTAGGTCATGAGGCTGTAGGAGTTGTAGAAGAAATTAATGACGAAGATAAATCATTACTTGGAAAACGAGTTGTTGCAGAGATTAGTTATGGATGTAAAAAACCTGATTGCCCGTATTGTGCCGAAAAATTGTATCGCCATTGTCCTGAACGTCACACGCTCGGTATTTGGAGAAAAGACGGAGTTTTTGCTGAATATTTTACAATGCCTTTAGAAACTTTATTTGAAGTACCCGATAATGTTCCTGATGAGCAGGCGGTTTTCGTTGAACCTTTGGCGGCAGCTTGTGAAATTACAGAACAATTACATATAAAACCATTTCAAAAAGTAATAATTTTAGGTGACGGAAAATTAGGTTTAATTACTGCGTTAACTTTAAATGCACAAAATATTGATGTAACTTTGGTTGGTAAACACCAAAATAAACTTGATATTGCCAAAGCTCAGGGAGTTGAAACAAAACTTTTACAAGATTTAAAAGTAGAAAAAATATATGATGTTGTAGTAGAGGCTACAGGTTCAATTTCAGGTTTTGAAACAGCATTAGCACTAACAAAACCACGTGGAGTTTTGGTTTTAAAAAGTACAGTCGCAGCATCAAAAGAATTTAACCTTGCACCGATTGTAATTGATGAAATAACAGTCTTAGGTTCAAGATGCGGACAGTTTCCGGCAGCATTAAGATTGTTAAAATCAGAAAAAGTTGACTTTTCACCTCTTATTTCCGCAAAATACAAAGCGGATGATGCTATTGAGGCTTTTGAAAAAAATAAAGAAAAAGATACGTTAAAAGTTCTTTTGGAATTTGATAAATAAAGATGATTCGGGTAATATAAAGAATATGAGTTTAAAAGAAGAATTTAAATTAGTAGATAAATATATTTTGAAGCAAGTAATTGAGATGTTTTTAATGGGTGTTGCTGTTTTTACATCCATAATATTTGCTTCTGACACATTTATTACTCTCATTAAACAAATTTCTTTATTCGGAATTCCCTTTAATGTAGCTTTTATAATGATTATATTAAATTTACCGCAAGTTATTGTTATGACAATACCTATGGGTGTTTTATTGGCAACAGTAATGACTTTGAATAATTTGAGTTTAAAATCAGAAATAACAGTTATGAAAGCTTGCGGTATAGGTTTAAACAGAATTGCAAAACCAATATTTTTATTTGCGATAGTTATGTCTGTTTTGAGTTTCTTTATAAATGAAACAGTTGTTCCAATAACGACAAGACAGTCAAAAGATTTGGCTTTATGGTCTTTAGGACAAAAAAATATTCCTGAAGGTAAACAAAATTTTGTATTTAAGGAACTAAAAGACGGCGGAATCTTAAAACGATTATTTTATGTGGGTTATTGTGAAGATAAAACACTGCATAATATTACTGTTCTTGATACGACAAAAGATGATACAATTCAAATCTTGCAGGCTGATGAAGGAAAAACATCTCCTGAAGGATGGAATTTTCAAAAAGGTGCTGTTTATACGGTAAATAATCAGGGAAAAGTATTAAATACAACTCTTTTTGACAGTTCTGTTGTACAGTTTGGTTTGGATTTGTCTGATGAATTAAATGATAATCTTGCAAAGGAAATGAATTTTACAAAACTATTAAAATTCCTAAATAAAAATAAGGATATAAAGGACAGAAATTATTTGCTAATTGAGCTGTTTGATAAATTAGCATTACCGTTGACAACTATTGCTTTTGTATTGATAGGCGTTCCTCTTGCAATAACACCACCGAGAGTCAGATATAACAGAGGGTTTTTGTTTAGTATATTTATAATTTTTGCATATTATCTGATAAGAGCACTCTCTATATCTTTTGGAGAAGAAGGCAATATTCCTGCATTTTTGGCAGCTTGGATGCCAAATATAGTTTTGACGATATTAGGTGTGTGGTTGTATTACAGAAAAGCCTATAAGATATAGTAAAAGTCAAAAAATTTTATTTACATGTTTTAAGAGAACCATAATGAACAATAATTTGTTTCAGCAAAAAAGAATAAATGACTATGATTTAAACATTTTAAATGATAATTCATTCAAAGATTTGGATGACAAATCATTGAAGATGGAAGTTTTGATTGCACAAAAAGAGGAAGCTTTAGAAACTATTAATAACAAAATAAAAGGATTGGAAATACTCGGAAAATTGCTTGACGTAATGGAATTAAAAATTCAGGCAAAAAAACTTGAGAATGAAATTAATGATTTAAAATCAGAATATGCGAAGCAAAACCTATCCAGCAGAATAAATTCTAAAATATCAAAATCAAAAAGACAATTATCTCCTCTAAAAGTGATTGCAAGATTTTTTACGCGCCATATTTTTGCAAAAATTTCCAAAAAATTTAAATCAATAGCGGATTTAAGTGATTCACTTGATACTTTAGTCAGTATAAATGATAATGTTGACGAATTAATTGCAATGAAAATTCCGTACGGTGAAACAAAAGCAAATTACGAAAAATTAACTACGTATTTGTACAGAGCAAACAGAATTCATTCTCAAATTAGTCAAAGAATGCAAAAATTATAATTTTTTAAAAATTATATATCTGAAATTATTATCTAAAACTGTTTGTAATTTATAATTGTTTTTTATAAATTCACAAAATTCTAATGCGTAATCCTGACAAATGTATTCATAATAATAATCTTTTGTATTCAGATTATTCAAAACAATGTAATCAGGTTTTTCAGCTCTAAAATGTTCAACTATTTTTTCTTCACCAAACGTTTCGACATACAGAGGTATTAATGAATTATAAAAATCATCTGATTTTCTGTCTGTAAGAAAGTTAATTATCATACCTTCCGGAAAAATAACTATCTTATCATTTTTGTTTGTATTTTGATTTATATATTCTATTAAATTATTAGTGCTTTCAGCTTGGTATATGTTTGTTGTAATTTTACCTTTTTGGGTATCAATTATTGTTTTTGACAGGTTTAAAGAAAAACAATCAAATGAAAAATAAATTAAACTAAAAAATAAAATATAAATTCCGATGTATTTTTCAAATTTTTGAGGCACAAATTTGAATAATAATGACAGTATTGCAATAATTAATAGCGGAGCATAGTATGTTCCGTAACTTTCCAAAAACAAAGCCCAAATAACTTTTAGACTTATTGCAAAAATTGAAATATATAAAATTGTTAATTTGAAATCAAATTTTTTATACAAACAAATTGCAAACAAAATTCCAAACAATGGCAAGAAGGCAATTTGTGTTTTTAATTCTAATGTACTTGTAAACCAAAAAATTAATAATGATGAAGCGCAAATAAATAATGATAAAATTTTTAATATGATTCTTTTATTTTCAAACAAATATGCACTTAACAAAAATAATCCAAATGGGATAGCAAATATTATCAATTTTGTTATATTCCAGACAATAGTCATTGGAGTAAAATATACTCCGCTGTTTTGATAAAAATAGATTAAAGTATTAGTATGTGTCATTGAGCTGACAATTTGCAGCGTGTTTAAGATATCCGAAAATCTCATTCCCTGAATAAATAATATTCCATAAGATAAAACAGGAACAATTAAAAAAGACAATAATGCTTTGAAATTTCTATCTTTAAATATAAAAAATACCAAAACCAATGCATACAGAATAAAATCGTATTTACAAGTAATACAAATACCTGCAAACAAAGAGCTTATTGATAAAAATTTAGAATTTTTTGTTTCTTCAAATTTGAGTAAAAACAAAAGAGAATATATAAAAGCAACTAAACCATACAAAACAGCCCAAGAATACGGAAAATGGAAATTAAAAATACTTACAGTTGTAATGCCTGTAACAATGGCAAAAATACCTATACAAAAACTTAAAAAATCAGATAAAAATTTCCTTGCAATTAAAAAAATTCCGCTTACTGTCAGTAAAGAACATATAGCCCCTGCTCCAAACAAGGTTGATAGTTTAGCACCAAATAACTTATATACCAAAGCATTTATCTGATATGCCAGAGGGCCGTATATGTTGAACAAATCTTTATATAAGATTTTTCCCGATAATATTTGCTCAGGATAATAAACTTCTCTGCCAAAATCAATTAAAACTCCCGAATAATGCCCAAGAAAAAAAAGCAAACCAATAATACACAATAACAACAATATGATTAGATATTTTTTCATATTACAAAATTTAACAAATAAATTTTTAAAAAGCAATTATTTGTGAAAAAAATACTTTATATACATGTGTAAAAAGGTTGAAAGGTTATTTTATGTCTTCAAACTGGGCGAACAATTTGGATATGTTAGCACAAAACGGTGTTATAGATTTTGATGGAGCATCATTTGTAACCGGACAAGCTCCCAGATATGTAGGTAGGCCTTCGATGCCGCCATCGCCGTATGTTGGTCCTCCGATTCCTTCCGCTCCGGCTTTAAGTCAACCGGAAATAGATGAATTCCAAAAACAAAAAAATAAACTTCCAAAAGCGGAAGAAAAAGACAATGATTTGATAAAAAATCCGTCATGGAAAAAATGGTTATTTGGTGCAGTTGCTTTAGGTGGCTTAATTTTTGCGGGATTTAAAGCAAAATCAATATATAAATGGGTTAAAGATTTTATAAAAAATCCGGGCGGTAAATTTAATTTTAACTGGAAAGATGTAAAAGATTATACAAGTAAAAAATGGAAATCATTTAAAACATTTTGTTCAGACGGCTGGGATAAATTCAAAAACTTATTTAAAAGCAAAACCCCTAAACCATAATTTTATAAAAGACGGATAACATCCGTCTTTTATTTTGTGATAAAATTCTTCTAGAAAGGAATTTTATTACTATGATTAATGAAAAAATGGAAAAGGCGTTTAACGACCAAATTAATAAGGAATTATATTCAGAATATTTGTATCTTTCTATGAAAGCATATTTTGAAAGATTAAACCTAAAAGGTTTTGTAAATTGGATGAATGTTCAAGTTCAGGAAGAACATGCACACGGTATGGGAATGTTTGATTATTTACATCAAAGAGGCGGAAAAGTTGTTCTTGAAGCAATTGATAAACCAAAATCAGATTGGACTTCACCTCTAAATTGTTTTGAAGAAATTCTTGCTCATGAAGAATATGTAACATCAAGAATTAATGCTCTTTTGGATGTTGCTGAAGAAACAAAAGACAGAGCTGCAACAATATTCTTAAACTGGTATTTGAAAGAGCAGGTAGAAGAAGAAGATAGTGTAGGCGGTGTTCTTGCTTCATTAAAACTTATCGGAGATGACAAAAAAGCTTTATTGATGCTTGATAAAGAACTTGCAGCAAGAGTATTTAACCCTCCTGTAATCGGATAATTACCCAAAATTATTTTTTTTATATAATAAACATTATGAAATACAGAGAAAACGTAAGAAATTTTTGTATCATTGCCCACATTGACCATGGAAAATCCACTCTGGCAGACCGTTTGCTTGAAAAAACCGGTACGGTCGCCCAGCGTGATATGCAAAACCAGATTATGGATTCTATGGACATTGAGCGTGAACGAGGAATTACCATTAAATTAAATTCAGCCAGAATGTCTTACAAAGCAAAAGACGGAAAAGAATATGAGCTTAATCTTATTGATACCCCAGGACACGTTGATTTTTCTTACGAAGTTTCTCGTTCTCTTGCGGCATGTGAGGGTGCATTATTAATCGTAGATGCTACTCAAGGAGTTGAGGCTCAAACCTTGGCAAATGTTTATCTTGCAATAGAACAAAATCTTGAAATTATTCCTGTTATAAATAAAATTGATTTGCCATCTGCTGACGTTGAAAGAGTGAAAGAAGAAATAGAAGAAGTTTTGGGAATTGATGCTTCTATGGCTATTCCTGTTAGTGCAAAAGCAGGTATCGGAATTGATGAAGTTTTGGAAGCTGTGGTAGATTTTATTCCACCGCCTGTTGATAATTCGGAAAAACCATTAAGAGCTCTGGTTTTTGATAGCGCATATGATCAATATTTAGGAACTCTTTGTTTCTTTAAAATAATTGACGGAAAAATGAAACTTGGCGATAAAGTAAAATTTATGGCGTCAGGAAAAGAATACGAAGTTGTCGAGCTTGGATATCAAACACCTATGCGTAAACAGGTCGATGAGCTAATTTGCGGTGATGTAGGGTATTTTGCGGGTTCAATAAAAGAGCTCACAAGATTTGTTGGGGATACAGTTACAACAGTTGAAAATTCCGCAAAAGAGCCGTTACCGGGTTACAAAGAAGCGCTTCCTATGGTATTTTCAGGCATGTATCCTGTCGATAATGAAGATTATGCCGATCTTAAAGAAGCATTAGAAAAACTTCAACTCAGCGACAGCAGTATAACTTTTGAACCTGAAACATCAAGCGCATTAGGATTTGGATTTAGATGCGGTTTTCTTGGCATGCTTCATATGGAAATTGCTCAGGAAAGGTTAGAGAGAGAATATGGACTATCTCTTGTTACAACTGCTCCGTCTGTAGTTTACAGAGTTTATAAAACAAATGGTGAAATGGTTGAAATAGATAATCCTGCAAACCTTCCTCCTGCTCAAACAAGAGATTATATTGAAGAACCATATGTAAAAGTTCAAATTATTGCACCAAACGATTATGTCGGCACTTTAATGGATTTGGCGCAAACAAAACGCGGAATTTTTGTTAATATGTCTTATATAGACAAAGTGCGTGCAAGTTTGGAATACGAAATTCCTTTGAGTGAGGTTATTACAGATTTTTATGACCAATTGAAATCACGTACAAAAGGTTATGCAAGCATGGACTATGAATTTAAAGATTATAAGCGTTCAAAACTTGTCAAACTGGATGTCATGCTTGCTGGTGAAGTTGTTGACGCATTATCTGTAATCTGTCACGAAGATAACGCTTTTTATATCGGTCAAAAATTAACATCAAAACTAAAAGATATTATTCCGAGACAATTATTTGAAGTTCCTGTTCAAGCAGCAATAGGCGGTAGAGTAATTGCAAGAACAAATATTAAAGCAATGCGCAAAAACGTATTGGATAAATGTTATGGCGGTGATATTACACGTAAAAGAAAACTCCTTGAAAAGCAGAAAAAAGGTAAAAAACGCATGAAATCTATCGGACGTGTAGAAGTTCCGCAAGAAGCGTTTATGGCTGTGTTGAGTCTTGAAGAAGAATAGATGAATTTTCTTTAATTTTTACGGCAGCGGATGTTCTGTTTGTAACACCCAATTTTTTAAACACTTGTGACAAGTGTGCTTTAACAGTGTGGTGCGTAATAAATAATTTTTCTGCAATTTCTTTGTTGCTATAACCTTCTACAACAAGTTTCAGAACTTCGCTTTCCCGTAGGGTAATACTTTCTTTCTTCTTTCTCATACATTTCTTCTTTTATTTACAAAAAAATCATATCTAATTAATATGTTTTTTACTATTAGCCAAAGAGCTATATTTAAGTGATTTTGTATATAGTCAAGCAAAGAAAAAAGAAAAAGAAATGTAAAGAAATGTTACAAACTATGTAAAAAGTATATACAATTTACGCAATTTTTAAATATAAAAATACTTTATTAAAGTATGGAAATCAATTTAAGGAAATTTTAAGAGATTTTAGAGTATTGAAAATCAATTAAAAATTATTAAAAAAAGAAAAAGAGAATGTGAGTAAAAATAGGAGACAAAAAAATGTCAAAAGTTAATGGATCAAATGGTGACAACAAAGATTTATATGCTCAAATGCAAGCATATTTAGAATCATTAAGAGCCAAAGGAACAGGTAAAAAAGAAAAAACAGAAGATACTGCTGCAACTTTAACACCTCCGGTAAAACCAGAAGTTACAGAAGAAGAATTATTATCTGCAGATTATAGAAGCTATTTTGGAGCAAAATTTTCAACAGATCCGGCAGAAGTGAAAAGAAATCAAGATTTGGCAGCACTTCCCAAAACATCATTGGCAGGTATTACATCAGCTGATAGAAAAGAAGCATTTAATGCAGTTAGCGATCCATTAGTTCAGGCATATATGTATGGACCAATGAGTGAAAGTACATTTGCAGCTTTTTCAAAATTTGATGGAACAACTTTTCCGCCGGAAGTTACAGCAGATTTGCTAGCAGATGTCGAAATTCAAGCAGCATAATTAATATATTAATTAATAATTTTTACTCACAAAAAATGGCCGATTTTAAAAAATCGGTCATTTCTTTGTTTAAAAATATAAATTATCCAAAACGATTAAATATAGTTTTTCGTGTAGATGGACAGTCGATTTGAGAATTTTGAACAAACAATTTGATTATTCTAAGAAAAACTATATTGTGTCGTTAATTCTCCATTAGGTAGTTCAAAAATTATCTTTCCATTTATGCAGTAAACATTAGGTATACCGTTTTTACGGTTGTTTTCCTGTGCCTTTTTTACTGCTCTATTACCAAGTTTTAATAATTTTTCAGATAATTTTGTCATTAATCAAAATCCTTTATAAATTCATTATACAAGTTTTCACTAAAAACTTCAATCTCTCCATTTGCAAATTGTGCAACCAAAATATATTCAGAAGTCCCGTTGTAAAACAAATTCCATTCGTCAACCAAGTTTTTGTATATATTCCAAAAATTTTCTTTACTGCGGTAAAATCTGCGTACTATATCATCGTGCGGAATATTGTGTCCGCCATTTAATACCCTTACTTTTATTCGATGCTCACAAAAATCAGGATTATCTAAATAAGAATATATCAGTACAACCTTATATCCTAAAACTTTTGCTTTTTGAATAGTTTTAATATGATTTTTCCCTGCCAGAGTTGTTTCTATAGCGAAAGATTTTCCACTATTTAATAAACTTTCCAATTTTTCAAGTACAATTTTGCCCGCTTGGATTTTTACACTTTCAATATGTTCAGGACAAATTTCTTTTGCAACTTCGTCGGCATTAAGAAATTCTAAATTCTCTGATGGTAAAAGTTCACTTGCTAAAGTGCTTTTACCACTACCGTTTGCCCCTGCTATTATGTATAAAATCTTGTCTTGCATATACGCATTTTAGCATAAATTAAATTTTTGTAATACTTAATTATAAATAATGCAATTTCTGTGTAAGAAAATACTTTATATATGTAGGGAAAATGGTTATGGGCTAAAAATCATGAGCAAAATCTCAATGTTACGTGCTATTGTTAATAATGGTTGGACAATTGCAAATCGTCATGTAATTACCTCTCGGATTGGCAAAGCTAATTATGATGAAATAATTACCTTAGCTCAAAAGCAAGGATTAACTGGTGATATTTTTCAGTATCAATTAGCAAGAGATGTTCTTATTGCAAATAATATTGATACTGCCAAAACTATGCTTAATAGAACGAATATAGGTAATTTTTCAGATTTGACAATTTTTGAATTATTAAAAGAACTAAATCCTGAAAAAATAAAAATGTTTATTAAATCTGCAAGTATTAAACTTTCTGATGCACAAAAAAAAGTTTTAATTTCATTTAAAACTGATTCAGATAAAATAAATAGGGCAATAACTGCTCAAAAATTTAAAGGAATAGAACCTTCTAGTGAGATTGCAGAGCAAATTAATGTACTAAGTGACTATTTAGAAAAATTTAAACTTGATAAAAATATAGTAACTTACCGTTTAGAAAGAAATTATAGAAATAATTCTTTTCTTTATAATACCAAACTTCCTAATGGGATTTCGTTAGGTAAACTTTTGGAAGATGCAAAATCGCCAGAAGAAATATCTAATGCAGTAAAATATGTCAAAAATTTGAAGAATAATGTTACGTGTTATAATGAAAGATTTATGTCAACATATTTTGTTAAAAATAAAGATATAGTGCAAGATCCTGCAAAAATTTTATGGGTTTTTGACGTAGAAAAAGGGTCAAAGGGTTGCTGCCTAATGGAGGGATTTCATTTTTCTGGATTAGGTAATATGGGACAAGAAGCGGAATTTCTACTAAATAAAGGAAATACAATAGAATTAACTGATATATCTTATTCTGATACTTTGCAAAAATTTGTTCTTCACGGTAAAGTGCACAATTAAATTACGGTAAGCTTGTAGGTTTGGCATACTTGCTTAACAATAGTTTATTACAGGAAAGTAGCCGACCGGTGTGAGTAAATAATGAGTAAATAATGAGTAAATATGAGTAAATCGGTTTTTTGGGTAAAGTTGTACTTCCGACCAGCAAAAACCCTATGACGAGCGGATTTCAGAAAATAAAATAGTCAAACTGACAAAAACGTATTACTCGTCTAACTACAGATACACTGTAGTCAAAATCCCTGATACAAGAAACTAATAAAAAGAGATGGATTTAAACCCATCTCTTTTTATTAGCTAGGGAGAGATTCGAACTCTCGACCTCACGGGTATGAGCCGTGCGCTCTCACCAGCTGAGCTACCTAGCCACATTTGCAATACTTATTATTTCATAAAAATTTTAAATTTCAAGTATATTTTATGTTTATATAAAAAAGTTTCCGAATATTTGTATTCGGAAACTTTTCAAATAATTATATAATTTTTTCTTTTTCTTTTTCCCGACTTTCATGTTTATCAATCATTTCTTGTAATTTGTCAGGATAAACGGTATTGTGTGCAACTGCTCTTTTTTGCAAGCCTTTTTCGAGCAATGTAACCTCTTTATTTTTCAAATTTTCACTTGCTTCAACAATATCTCTGTCATGATAGATTTCAATTAAATTAATACAGTTTTCTGTAGGTGCTGAAATTTCTGCCAATCTTTCCTGTACAGGATAGCTTGCCCAATCTGCAGGAATTTCATCAATAGAATTATAATATTCACCGTTTGGTGCAAGGCGTTTATCAACTTCTTTTTCAAGAACTTTTTGAACATATGCTTTTTGGCTTTGAAATCTGCAAGGAATAATTATTTCTGAACCAATAACTTCTTCAGGATCACGTTTTTCATATTTTTTAAACATATCGGCAACAAGTTGAAGATGTCCGAGTTCCATTTCGAAAAATATTTCCCAAATTTTCTTGATTTCTTCATCTGTTTCATCTTCAAAACAAGTGTAATAGTTGCAAACTTCTGTAAATTCATGTAAAAGTGCTTTTTCAAACATAGTTTCAGAAGGATCAATTAAGGATTCGTACATAGTTACGTGTTCTTCTTCGACATCTTTTATTTCGGCATAAGTTTCACGTAAAACGTGATCGCCATACATAAATCCGTGTTCTGCATAAAAATTATGTGTTTGCTGTTCACCGGATAATACAGTTAAAATATTAACTTTTGTCTGAGGTGAAGCTTTAGTTTTATCATAATGTTTTCTGAGTCTCAGACCGTTACAATTATGGTGATGTTGTGTCGGACGTCCGACTATTATATCTGTTTGATCTTGTACAATATCGTTAGGTTCTACCCCTTCTGTCATATAAGCAAATTGTGCGTATCTGTAAAGGTGGTCAAAATCTTCTAATAAACCAAAGTTAAAAGTTTCTTTTACATATTTATCAGGTTCATTTTGAGCAAGCCATGCTGTTAAATCTACAGCAACCTGTTCATAACCTAATGTAGTTTCCAAAACGGATTGATCGGCAGCTCCAAGCCAATTACATGTTATTTGCTGTTGATTTTCAATTCTGCCGAGTCTTGATATGGTTGCTTTGTCTTCTGAATCAACTTCAGACATAAATCTGTTGAATTGGTGTTTAAAACCCCAGCCTTCAACTTCTATTCCGTTCATTAAAATTTGGCGGGTTCTTGTGTAACAGTCTACAAGTTGTTTTTTATATGGTTTTGCAACAATTTGATGCCAATTTCTCAGTTGTTTCTCTAAAGGCATGCCTTTTTCTTCTAACGGATTAAATGTCATTTAATACTCCTTTCTGTTTTTATAGGTTTAGAGCGTGTACAAAAAGTTCTGCAACTTTTTTGTTATATTCTCTGCCGTCGTCTTTTGTAAATAAATTTTCCCAATGGCTTTCAGGGCTTCCGTCTGTTGAATATGACGGATTTGACATCATTAAATGATGTGTGCTTGTGTCATATCTTAAGGGAAATAAATCTTCCATTTGCATAAAACTTGCGAGTTTGTCACTTGGATATTCATATGCAAAAATGGAATTGTTAATTCTTTGCAAGCGTTCTTCATAACTTCTGCCACCTAAGTCATTGTCATTTGAAACTTCTACTCCCGGTGAGTAATTTTTGGAATATTTGTGTTCAATAGCTTTATTTTTTACTGTATGGAAATCATTTGGATCTATAAAACCTGTACCTGTTGACAGTCCGAGATTTTCATAACGAATAAAATCACCCGAACTTTTTTCTCCTACAAAACTAAGATGCGTATTACCTGTTCTGCTTCGAATTTCATGTATTATATATTGCATTTGTTCATATGTTGGTAATGCACCTACACCAGTATAGTTTTCCATATCATAGCCGCCTATATGTTTTGCAGAATCTATAAAAATAGCTTCAAAACCCATATTTACAAGTTCTATATGTGAATTTAAAAACAAGTTAAAATGTTCACTGTTGTTCCAGTCAAAACCGGTATCACTGCCGTCATTTAAAACAACTTTAATTTGATCTGCAGAAATAACTGTTCTAAAACCGGTTTTTAAACCGTGAAAATTTGCCAAAATATTAAACGCTTTAAATTGTTCTGTAGGAGTTATTTCATTTGAAATGTCATAATTAATTATGTTTTTGCTATAACCGCCGTTTAGTTTAATTCCATATATTGAATTTTCTTCCTGTGGCAATTTGTTATAACCGTCACCGTATATATTTGGAAAAATTTGTGATAAAATAATACAATTTGCCCAGCTTTTTGCACTTGGCGGTATTGCAGGTAATAATTTTACAGTGCTAAAAATCCCGTTTTTACAAATGTTTTTGTGCATTTCTGCAATAGCACGATTATTAATTTCAATGTAATTAGCAGTTACACCCCAATTATCTCCATAATCAGGAGTTTCTATATTATCCGGAAATGAATTATAAAAAATACCTTCTTGGTTTAGCGTAACAAGTGATTCCACAGTTTGCTTAATACTTCGTTTTAAAAGTTCTGACGGTAGTATATTTGCAATCCATTTTCGCATTCCTGACACAAATTCATGTTTAATTGTCCATTTATCAGGCGAAAGAATAGTATCTTCTTTTAATGCAGTTAAAAGTTTGTTAATTGTATTCATAACAACAACATTATAAAAATAACTTTATGTTTTACATTCACCAAATCGGTATTATTAATTTGTCTTTGGTGTTAATATATGTAAAATATAAATTAAAGATATGACTTTTTAATTAAAAATGTGTTATTATCTTACTGTTAGCAGATAAAAACTATTAGAAAGAGGGGGAAAATGTCTGAATATTTAATGTTAGCGGAAACAATTATTTTTAAGAATGACAGATTAACTTGTATCAATGCATATGACAATTTTAGAACTGTTGCTATGCCTGCAGAATTTAATTTTGATATGGTAATTTTATGCGGTCCGAAATGGTCAATTGGAGAACACAAATTATCTGTTAAAGCAAAAGCAAGTAACGGAAAAGAAATTAACTTAGGGGAAGCTACTGTTAATATTCCAAATGAAGATTTTGTGTATAATGCTTTTTTGAATAATATTAAAATTACAATGGATTACAGTGTTTCAGATTTAACTTTTTATGTTTATGATAATGACAAAGAAGTTATTTCAAGAAAATATCCTGTAATCTCTATGTTAGTACCTCAATCTTCTGCGAAAGAAGAAACTGCAATTGTTGAAGATATTGAAGGTAAAAAAGATGACAAGAAAAAAGGCAAACAAAAAGAATTAGAAACTGTATAGTAAATACAATGTCTAAAATATCAATATGGTATTGGATTTATTCCAATACCGTATTTTTATATAATAAAATACAACAGAATTATAATTTTGATGAATAAAATTGAAAAGTGCTCACAAAACTTCTTATAATCACTATTTAGCGAAACAGTAACAAGGCTCGTACTGTCTGAGCGGTAAAAAGATTCTGAAACAAGTTCAGAATGACGGTTACATAGCGAGTTTACGAGCCTTTATTAGGTTAATTGTTAGATTATTGTTTAGACATAAGGTATCTACGTGCGTAGCACTTGAGCTTAGTAGTGATTAAACGGTTATGGCGCCGTTTCTCTGCTTGGTTGTCGGCGATAAACGAGGTTGCGTGTTTTGCTGTCGCAAAACAACTCCACTCTCTGCCGACAATCCGCTTTCTTTTCTTTATTTCTTTCTCTTTGCGTTGCCCAAAATCAAAGAGAAAGAAATAAAGTGCGGGGTTTAAGGGGGCGCATAGCTCCCTTATTATAAAATTGTTAATACAGCAGAATTATAATTTTGTTGCACGCTAAAATGATAATGTTTTTTTATATGTTTTAGTTTAATGGATTTGTAATTAACTTTTTATTAATAAAAAGTTACAAACATTAAAGTTTTTTAGAAATTTTGACGTATAGAGAAATATAGCAATAGGAGTACTATGAGTTTAATAATTGATTCAAATCTAGCATATTTGCAAAAAGCACTGAACATTAATCCTGTTAAATTTCAACAGTATTATGCAAATATGACTATTGATGAGATTATCGAAGCAGAAGCTGCACAAGGTAATCAACAAGCGATAGAATTAGCTCAAGAACTTACAACAAACGTTAATCTAATAATAAAATTATTTGATCTTGCGGATTCAAATAATAAATATGCAATATTAAAACAGCTTTCCGAGCAAGAATTGCATGTTTTCTTGCCGGAAATGGAAAAAGAAGATATGCTTCAGGGTTTGTTCTTTTTTACTGAGGATAAATTATTAAAGATGCTTGAGGAACTGCCGCCTGAACAGCTTGTAAAAACTGTTTTTGAGATGTTTTCTCAGGAACAGATTGTTCAACTTATGCCGGAAGAACAATTAGATAAATTTTTGACAAGTACTGATATTGATAAAAATAAAATTTTAAAACATATGCAATCAATTCCTGCCGAATATGTTGCACAAGTTTTGGAACAAATTACCGGTGAAGCTGCTGAAAATATGGACAGTATTGATTTATCAAAAAAATTCGGAGAACTTAATCCTCTTGAATATAAAGATGCATTAATGGCATTTCAGCCGACTCAAAAACAACAATTGGTTCTATCTTTGGGTAAAGAACATAACGAATGGTTTCAACTGTTTGATGCAACTGCTTATACAAAAATTATAAACAGAGAAAAACACCAGCCCGAAGTTGCAAAAGCAATGGGTGTAATAGATCCGGAACATATACAGGAAATGATTAAAGAGCTTCCAAACGATTTGTTATCAATTGTTATTACACAAATTGATACGGAAAAATTTGCAGAAATTCTTATGAAAGATTTTCCTGAAGTTATTGCGGATATTATTTTGAAATAGCTTTATTTATGATAAAATTTTTCTATGGTTAAGATTTTGGATTGTACGCTTCGCGATGGCGGACATTTAAATAATTGGAATTTTAGTGAGGAATGCATTCTAAATACAATCATTGCTGCTGAAAAAAATGGTGTTGATTATATAGAAGTAGGCTATAAAATGCCTGATTGCGTTGTTTCATCATCTAAAAAACTTGTAGTTATGGTAGATGCTAAAAATATTCAACCGGTGGACAAAAAGACTGATTTTGTGCGAGTTGCCTGCTACCCCGAACAGATAAAAACAGCTATTTGTGCAGTTGAGGATTTTAAAGCTCAAGGGTTTGGAGTTTTTTTACATCTAATGACTGCTGACAGATTTACAAGTTGGGATTTATTAAAAAACTGGAAAAATAAAGATATATTGGAATCCATTTATTTTGCAGACTCCTTTGGTTCTTTTATGCCTCTGGATGTTGAGAGAATATTTAAAACAATTCAGGATTGCGGATTTGAAAAAATAAGTTTTCATGCACACAACAATCTTCAATTAGCTTTTACAAATACCATAAAAGCCATTGAACTCGGAGCTTATAGCGTTGACGGTTCAGTATTCGGGATGGGCAGAGGAGGAGGAAATCTGCCTATTGAATTACTTTTAAAGTATTTAGACAAAGATAATTCTGAATATATTTCACTTATAAAAAATTATTATCTTGATATTTATGAAAAAAATCAGTGGGGTTACAGTTTTAATTCACTAATCGGCGGTTTAAACAACATTCATCCGTCAAAAGTTAAAGCAATTGTATGATTACATATTATTTCCGTAATTTTATAATCGAAGTAAAAAGAGGGAATACTTATGCTTTTTACAGAACACGCTCAAGCTATTATAAAATCAGCAAAATCAATTGTTGTAGCGAGAAATTTTTCCGAACTTATGCCGGAACATATTATGCTTGCATTAATGCTGGATGAAAATGATTTACCAAAAATTTTATTGGAGCGTGTCGGGGCAAATAATCCGGAAATTGTTGAAAGATTAAACAGTTATCTTTCAAGACGTGCGTATAGTCACAGAAGTAAATTTTCGACCGTAAAATTATCACCGGATTGTTTGGCAATGATGAGGTTGGCTCAAGAGGAAGCTGAAAAATATAATGATATACAAATAGGAATAGAGCATCTCTTTTTAGCTTTGTTTAGAAATAATAATAAGGTTTTGGATTTTTTATGGGAACAAAGCAAAATAAACCGCTTAGAATTATACGAAAAAATGGCTGATGAAGTTAAGCATTTTGAAACTATTGAAGAACCTGTAAATATAGATAAATCTGATACTAATAATAAAGAAACGGAAAAAACAAATCTCTCTAAAACAACTATAAGAAATAAAGAAAAAGAAAATGATGCTTTAAAAAAATACACAACAGACTTGACAGAACTTGCAAAAAATAATAAATTAGACCCCGTTATTGGCAGAGATGATGAAATTAGAAGAACAATACAGATTTTAAACAGACGTTCAAAAAATAATCCGGTAATTATAGGTGAGTCCGGTGTGGGTAAAACAGCTATTATTGAAGGTTTGGCTCAAAGAATAATATCCGGTGACGTACCTGAAAGTCTAAAAAATGACAAAATATTATCTCTTGATTTGGGTGCACTTTTGGCGGGAGCATCATATAGAGGTGAATTTGAAGATCGTCTTAAATCCGTATTAAAAGCTATTGAGGAAAAAGCCGATGATTTGATGTTATTTATTGATGAAATTCATACAATAATGGGGGCAGGTTCTGCTGAAGGCTCAGCAGATGCAGGAAATCTTTTAAAACCTATGCTTGCGAGAGGAAATATTCGTGTAATAGGTGCAACAACAACAAATGAATATAAACAGTATATTGAAAAAGACAAAGCTATGGAACGTCGTTTTCAACCGGTATTGGCAGAAGAGCCTTCTGTAGAAACAACAATAAGCATTCTTAGAGGTTTGAAAGATAAATATGAAGGCTTTCACGGCATAAAAATTATGGATAGTGCAATTATTGCAGCGGTAAAACTTTCTGACAGATATATTTCTGACAGATGTCTTCCAGACAAGGCAATTGATTTGCTGGACGAAGCAGCTTCTGCTTTAAGAATAGAAATTGATACTATGCCTGAAGAAATTGATATTTTTATCAGAGAAAGAATGCAGTTAGAAATGAATAAAACTGCGCTGGAAAAAGACGGTTCACCGGAAGCTCTGAAAAAACTTGAAAAAATAACAAAAAAAATAACCGAATTAACAGAAAAAATTAATAATTTGCAAACTCAATGGATTCAAGAAAAAAAAGTTATTGACTCATCAGCAGCAGTAAAACGTAACATAGAAAAGTTAAAATCTCAAATAGAAACTTTTAAGAAAAATCCTCAAATGACATCCTCTTTAGAGAAAAAATATAGCCAAATGCTTGATATGGAGAAAAAATTAAACGAAATCCAAAAACAATCAGGCAAAAAGCGTTTGTTAAAAGAAGAAATTGATGAGGATGATATCTCGTCAATTGTTGCCAAATGGACAGGTATACCTGTAAACAGATTAATGGAAGATGAAGCGCAAAAACTTGTTAAAATGGAAGAAGTAATGCATGAAAGAGTAATTGGGCAAGATGAAGCAGTTTCGAAAATTTCTAATGCAATAAGACTTTCTCGTTCCGGTTTGAGAGATCCGAAACGTCCTATAGGTACATTCCTATTTTTGGGGCCTACAGGAGTTGGAAAAACCGAACTTGGAAAAACTCTTGCATATATTCTATTCAATGACGAAGATGCTCTTGTTAGAATTGATATGTCAGAATTTATGGAAAAATCATCTATATCAAGGCTTGTCGGTACAACAGCGGGTTATATAGGATATGAAGAAGGCGGACAATTAACAGAAGCTGTCAGACGAAAACCTTATTCGGTTGTATTGTTTGATGAAGCGGAAAAAGCTCATCCGGATATATTCAATATTATGCTTCAAATGTTTGATGACGGAAGATTAACTGACGGACAAGGTAGATTAATTGATTTTAAAAATACGGTAATTATTATGACAAGCAATATTGCAAGTGACGTCATCCTTGATGAAGATTTATCAGAAGATGAAAAACAAAATTTAATTCAAAAAGCTCTGAGAGAAAAATTTAAACCGGAATTTTTAAACCGTATTGATGAAATTGTAATGTTCAAACCTCTAACATTAGATGAATTACAATCAATAGTTGATATTCAAACAGAATCGCTCAAAAAACGATTAGCAGAACAAAATATTGAGCTTGAAATAACATCAAAAGCAAAAGAATATCTTGCAAAAGAGGGTTATGAACCTCTGTATGGTGCAAGACCTTTAAGACGTGTTATAAGACAAAATGTAGAAATTCCGCTTTCTATGAAAATTCTTAAAGGTGAAATAAAGAAAGAAGACAAAATAACACTCGACTATAAAAACAATCAACTGTTATTCAAATAGTTTAAACATTATGCATATTATCAAAAATTTCTTTTTTTTGAACCCAAATTTCCATACCGAGTTCTTCACCGGTTTTTAATATAGCATCTTTGATTTCTTTGAACGAGTATTTAGAATTTTCAATATTGCATAACATAAACATTACAAAATGCCCTTGCATAAGTGTTTGTTTGATGTCTTCGATATTTACACCATAATCTGCAAATGTTGTTGTAACTTTTGCAACAATCCCAACTTTATCAACTCCGGAAACCGTTACTATAATTTTATCAGCAGTCATAATAAAAATCCTCTATTTTGATTCTACCCATTTTTTATTAAACCATTTTGCAACACCGTATTTTTTGCAATATGCTTTCAAATCAACATTTACATCTTTGCACAAAATATAAAGAACAATAATGTTTGGAACACACATTGCAATCATCATTGCATCTGTTATATCAATAATTGATTTAACGTTCATACAAGAACCGATAACAATAAATATACAATATATTATGTTAAATGCAAGTACACGTTTTTTGCCTTCACCGAGTAAAAATGTCCATGCCTTTTGTCCGTAATATGCCCAAGAAATTAATGTTGACATTGCAAACAAAACTGCAATTATTGATAATATAATGGGGAAAAACGGAATTACGGATTGAAAAGCGTTTGATGCAAGTTCAATACCGGAAATTTTACCGATTTGTGTATGATCTAAAACTCCTGAAAACACAATTGCAAAAGAAGTGAACAAACACAAAATACCTGTTAAAAATGTTTCTAATAAGGCAACAAATCCTTGAGAAATAGGTTCTTTTGTTTGAGCTGTTGCATAAACAATCGCAGCAGCACCTGTTCCGGCCTCGTTAGATTGAACAGATCTTCTCAAACCAATAATTATAGTACCAAACACACCGCCGGCAACCGCTGTCGGATGAAAAGCTTCTTTCAAAATTAACATAAGAGCATGCGGTATATTCATAAAGTTAGCTAAAATAACTATCAAACCAGAAATTATATACAAAGCACACATTGTAGGTGTTAAAATCGTTGTAACCTTTGCTATACTTTTAATACCGCCAACAACAACCAAACCGATTAATATAGCGGCTGTTAAACCAATTACCCAAGTAAATCCGTGAAAAATGCTATATTCTCCGCCTGTTATAAAGATTATTTGATGTGCAGTTTGATTAATCTGAATCATATTACCGCCTGTAATACCGCCACCTATACAAAGAATAGCAAATATAACAGACAACGGTTGACCAAGCCATCTCATATTTTTCCTTGTCAAACCGTGTGCAATATAATGCATAGGACCACCGGAGATTGATCCGTCAAGGTTAAACCTTCTGTATTTTACAGCCAAAGTCGCTTCTACAAACTTTATAGACATACCTAAAATTGCACCTAAGAAAATCCAAAAAGCAGCCCCGGGTCCGCCAATTGAAATCGAAATTGCTACACCTGCAATACTTCCGATACCTATTGTTCCGGATAACGCTGTAGCCAACGCCTGAAAAGATGAAACTTCACCCTCACCGGATGTCCCGTCTTCATTTTTTTTAGGTTTAATTATTTGGTCAACAGCATGTTTAAATCCCCAAATAGCTATTCCTCTGAAATAGAAAGTGAAAAATATTCCGGCAAATAAGATCCAAAATATAATTATAGGGACTTCTCCGCCTGCGATATGTATCGGATAAAAAATAATTTTTGCAATTGCATCTGAAACAGGTGCAACGTATTTATCCATAAGAGCATCAATATTCATGGCATTTGCCTGCTGCATACTAAATAAAAGTGTCAATAATGCGACTAAAAATTTTTTCATTAACTATTTTTTCCTTTCGGCTAATTGAGGATTTCCAACCCATTACAATAGTAGCAAAAACATGGCTAAATGTTTAAACTTTTTGTAAAATCTTAAAAATTTGTTGCAAATAATTCTCTGCAACTTTTTCAGAAGTATATTCTTTAACGGTTTTAATTGAATTTTGTCTTATTGTTTCGATATTTTCAAGAGTTAAATTTTTTATTCTCAAAATAGTTTTTTTAATGCTTTCTACATAGGTTTCGGTTAAAAATCCGTTTTCTTTGTCTTTTATTATCCCTGATATGCCGTCATCTTTTGTACAAACAGTTATGCATCCTTGTGACATAGCTTCTAAATAAACCATGCCGAAAGTTTCATTTACACTCGGCAGAATAAAAATATCATTCTCTCTCATTTTTTCATAAACTTTTTCTTTTGTAAGCCAACCGGTAAATTTTACATTTTTATCAAGTTTTTCAAGATATTTTTTTTCTTTTCCGTCACCAATAACAGTTAGTTTAACATCTTTTAAATTTTTGCAGGCTAATATTAATTTGTCGATATTTTTGCGTTTTATCAAATTTGCGCAAGTTAAAATTTTTGTGGTTGAATGGTTGAACGGTTGAAGGACTGAAAAATTAATAATATTTTTATCAATTCCTGACGGTGCAACAAATGTTTTTTGTTCAAAATTAGGATAGAGTTTTAGCAATTTATTTTTTATTACATCTGACCTGCAGGCTATTGCTTTAGCATTGTATAAAGCTTTTTCCAATCTTTTTTTAAAATGAAATTTATATAGAGGACTTGTCAAAACCTCTAAATCCGAATTATGAACTCCTGCAACAAATGGAAAACCTAATTTGTCAGCATACAAAATTCCTGACGGCATATGAGCGATTATCAAATTGTAATTGGTTGAAAGGTTATTTATATGCCAGAACGGTGTCCAATAGTTCACATTAAAAACATTTCCGTATTGCCCAGTTTTGTAAAACGGTTTTCCTCTTAAAAAGGAATTCAAAATAAAATTCGGTTTTATAACATCAACCGTATGTCCTGTTTTTTGCCATTCTTTTACAAAATTAAAAAGAGTTTTGGGCGTTGTCCTCTCATTATCTCTTACAGGATATAAATCGGTTATAAAAAGAATTCTCATAGAGTGATTATACTTAATATCAATTGTAAAGTAAATATTTTTCGGGTAATATGTGCTTATGGAATATAAAGATTATTTAGAAAAAGGTATACAGGAAACTAATGAGGGTAAATTTGATGAAGCGCTGCATTCTTTAAATAATGCAATCAGTTTAAATCATAATGATCCTTTAGCGTTTTTTTCTCTGGCAATAGTTTTTCATAATTTATATGAATACAATTCTGCTTACGAAAACTATACTATGGCGATAAACTTAAATTCAAAAATGACCGATGCATATTTCAATCGTGCGCAGGTGATTTTGGCAATGAAAGATGATTCAAAAATCCCTGAAGCTATTGAGGATTTGGATAAAGCAATAGAACTTGATCCGAAATTTATTGATGCTTTGTATTATAAAGCTGTTTGCCAGAAGAAATTGGAAGATTATCAAGGAGCTGTTGAAACTCTTGATAAAGTTCTTGCAATAGATCCTCAGGCAATATATTCCAAAGCGTTGAGAATTTTGATTAAACAAAAATATTTAAAATAAATAATTATAAATTAACTAAGGTGGTTAAATACGAATTACCAATGACATGTTTTTGCTATTGACTTGTTTTGTTATCTTAGTTAACTTTTACTGTTTTAATATCTTCTTCTATCTTTAATAAGATTTCATCAAGTTTTGAAGCGTCTTTAATACCGCCTTGAGCAAAGTTTGGTCGTCCGCCTCCGTTTGCACCGGTTGCTTTTGCTATTTCTCCAACTATTTGTCCTGCTTGAATTCCTCGTTTTACAAAGTTATCGGAAACCTTTGCAACAACGGTTCTGCTGTTTGCAATAACAATAACGCTGTCACCCAATTTTTTAGATAAAAATTCAACACCAACTTTGATTGCAAGCGGATTAATATCTAAAACTTTGGAAATAAACAGTTTTCCGCCCATAATTTCCTGAGCACGTGAAACAAACGTAGCGAATTTAGCACGAGAATTTTCTTCCTCTAGTTTTTCAACTTTTTTGCTCAATTCTTTATTTTCTTCCTGTAGTTTTTCTACACGTTCAAAAACTTCTTCCGTATGAGATTTGAACATCAAAGATAATTTATCCAATTCTTTTACTTTAGCGTTCATAAATTCAAAAGCTGCTGATGATACAACAACTTCAATACGTCTTGTACCTGCTGCTATTGCACCTTCCGAAACAATTTTGAACAATCTTAAATCTCTTGTGTTTCTGGCATGTGTACCTGCACAAAATTCTTTAGATACGCAATTTTCACCTTCGCCCATAGAAACAACACGTACAATATCATCGTATTTTTCACCAAACAGAGCTGTTGCACCTGTCAATTTTGCCTGTTCAATGTCCATTTCCTGAGTAATTACAGGTAAACCTTTTGAAATCCAGTTGTTTACAATATCTTCTGTTTTAGAAATTTCATCAGGTGTCATAGCACGAGAGAATGTAAAGTCAAATCTCATTCTGTTGGGTTCGACTTGCGAACCTGCCTGATGAACTTCACTGCCCAAAACTTTTATTAACGCAGCTTGTAAAAGGTGAGCTGATGAGTGATGCAGTCTGATTTCTTCACGCTTTTCAACATCTATTTTTGCATGAACAGTTTCACCTATTGTAATATCGCCATTCAAAATATTTGCACGATGAACAAAAAGTTTGTTAACCTTGAATGTCGTCAAAACTTCAGCTTTAAGGTTTTCATTTTCCAAAAATCCCGAGTCACCAACCTGACCACCGCATTCTGCATAGAAAGGAGTTTTGTCGAGAATGATATCAACATATCCGTCACCGTCGATTGTGGCGAGAATTTTTGCATCACATTCGTTTTCACTGTAACCGACAAATTCTGTTGAACCGACTTCATCTTCAACTTTTGCATATTTTATATCACCTGTTACGCTAATTTTTGCGGTTGCAGCTTTTGCTCTGTCTTTTTGTTCCTGCATAGCTTTTTTATAGCCGTCTTCATCAACTTTAAGACCGTTTTCTTCCGCAATTTCTTTTGTCAATTCTAATGGAAATCCGAATGTATCATAAAGTCTGAATGCGCTTTCACCATCGATATCTTTTTTGTCATAAATGAACTCAGATAACATTTTGTAGCCTCTGTCGAGAGTTTGAGCAAAACGTTCTTCTTCTTTTTTAATAGTATCAATAATTTTCGTTCTGTTTTTGATTAAATCCGGATATGCCTCGCCATAGTTTTCGATTACGGTATCAACAAGCTTGTACAAGAATGGTAATTCCATGCCCAAGATTTTTCCATGTCTAAGTGCACGGCGAAGAATCATTCTCAGAACATAGCTTCTACCTTCGTTTCCGGGAATTACACCATCAGAAATCAAGAAAGTTACACATCTTGCATGGTCTGTAATTATACGAAGCGAAATGTCAGTTTTTTCTGATTTTTTGTAAGGTACTCCACTCATCTCAGAAACCTTATCCATAATAGGTTTCAAAAGATCTGTTTCAAAGGTTGATGCAACACCTTGACAAACCATCGTAATACGTTCCAAACCCATACCTGTATCAACGTTTTTGGATTCAAGAGGTGATTGGTTTCCTTCTTCGTCTTGATATAGTTCTGTAAATACAAGATTCCAAATCTCAACCCATCTGTCGCATTCGCAAGTATCAATACCGCAGTTAGGATGTCCGCATGAATATTGTTCACCTAAATCGTAATGGATTTCAGAACATGGTCCGCAAGAACCTGATGCTCCCGGAGGTCCCCAAAAGTTATCTTTTTTGCCTTTACGTTTAATTCTTTCAGCCGGAACTCCAACACTTCTCCAAATTTCATAAGCTTCGTCATCTGTTTCGAAAATAGTAATCCAAAGTCTGTCTTTATCAAGTTTCAAAATTTCCGTAACAAATTCCCATGCCCAAGGAATGATTTCTTTTTTGTAATAGTCACCAAAAGAGAAATTACCTAACATTTCAAAGAATGTATGGTGGCGTGGAGTGCGTCCTACGTTCTCAATATCGGAATCTTTACCGCCGGCACGGGCGCATTTTTGACAAGAAGTTGCACGAGCAGGGTCGTATGGAGATTTTACAATACCTAAAAATATTGGCAAAAACTGTAACATGCCTGCAGTTGTCAATAAAACTGTCGGGTTGTCAGGTACAAGACTCGAACTTTCAACAACTGTGTGTTGATGTTTATCTTTAAAATAATCTAAATATAATTTTCTGATTTGATTTCCGGTTAGCATAATTTTTTATCCTTCTAATTATACCGTAAAAGTAAGCTGACGCTTACTTTGTAACTTGCACTATTGATTAAAAAATACCCTGGATGCGATTCGAACGCATGACCTACCGCTTAGAAGGCGGTTGCTCTATCCAGCTGAGCTACCAGGGCTTACTAAATTATAATATCATGAAAAAATTTTCTTGCAACTGCTTATTTTAATATTGTATTGAAAAATGAAAAAGTGATTGCTTTGTTGGATTAGGAATTCCGACCTAACTGTTATAAAATATAACTATTATTACAATGGCATGAATAGTTTATAGACTTCTATATCAAGCGCTTTAGCTAATAGTTCCATTCTTTTAAAACTGGGAGTTCTTTTACCTCTTTCAATTTGAGATAAGTAATCAGTACTTATTTCACAAATTTCGCTAAGCTTTTCTTGGGTATATTTTTGCTTAATTCTATAATATTTTAAATTATTTCTAAAAATTTCACTCGTGCTATTTGCCATAGTTTAATTTTATTGTTATAGTTAATATTAATTAACAGACAAATAGCTCTACAAAGAGGTAACAATGAATAAATATAAGAAAACAATATTATTTGACTTAGATGGTGTGTTAAACACATATGACGGGAAATATGATAAAAATTATATTCCACCCATTAAAGATGGGGCATATGATTTAATAAAAGAGTTATCGAAAGATTACAAAATTGTCATTTTTACTACAAGAAATTCATTAATTGCTTCAAAATGGGTTATTGAAAATGGGCTTGATGAATATGTTGAGAATGTAACTAATGTAAAAGAACTTGCGTATTTGATAATTGATGACAGATGTATAAATTTTAATGGCGATTATAGAGGGTTAAAGAATAAAATTGAAAAGTTTGAGGTTTGGTATAAAAACAAATAATACGTAGCGTGGGCAAAGCTTTAGCGTGCCCACATTTTTTACGAATAACAATTTTGCGGGTACACTTCGTTTTACCCACACTACATACTAGTTTATATAATTTATGCATTATTTTATGTTATTATTTGTACAGAATTATTGTTAGAAGGATTATTTTATGAGTGTTAATTCAATTTCTTATCAACCGAATTTTAACGGAAAAATTGTATTAAAAAATAAACTGAGTTCAAATCAGAATTATCTTTTTAATCTCCACAAATCTGCGTTGGAACAAAAAATAAAAGATATGCCATTTGATTTATTTGTTGAGCAAAGTAAAAGTAAAAAGACAATAAATCTGTCAACTAATGTAAAAAATACTGAAACTCTTTTTGTAAGAAAAAATAAACAAAATTTTGAAGAAATTGCGGATTTAGTTATTCTGGATGCAAAGAAAAAGTATGAAGCATACCAAAAATTACAAAAAGTTAATGAAATATTTAATTATGAAAAATATGTCATGATGAACGTAGTAACAGGAAATTTTAAAGAAGCAAGAAATGCGGAAAAACAACTTGCGAAAATTGGAACAGAAGATTTTGATACATATAAATCTATTCCAAAAATGAAAATAAGCGGAGTTCCTTTTCAAGTTGGTATGCTTGTGTTTAAAAACAGCTTAAAATATAGACTATATAAGCTATTTTTGAAAAAAACACCGGAAGAAAAAACATTTTTAGCTATGAAAAAAGCTTATTTAAAAGAGCTTAAAGAGCAAAAACAAGAAATAAGGACAGTCGAAATTGATTTTCCAAGAATATATCAATTTTAAAAAAGGAGTTTATATGAAAAAATTTATTATTTTATCAATTTTGTTACTTTGTTTTGCAACATGTGTAAATGCAAAAGTTATTTCTAATGAAAGAATTGACAATCAAAAAGTTCAAACAGCGAGCAAAATTATTACAGGTTTGCAAAAAGATATGCAATCTTTTACGGCTAAAGGTTCAGGTCCCTTCGTTGCCGCAATTTATGATGATAAAGGTAATCTTGTCGTTAAAGTGGCAAACTCAGTTGTAAATGAACAATGCTCGAATAACCACGCAGAAATGAATGCGATAAAAGCTGCTGAACAAAAACTCGGTACGTATGATTTGGCACCATATAACCTAAAATTATATGTAACGGCAGAACCTTGTATAATGTGTCTTGGCGGTATTATGTGGTCAGGAATTAAAGAAGTTTATTACGGGGTCCCTTCAAAAACTGTAGAAAACATTACAGGATTTGATGAAGGATTTAAACCTCATTGGTTTAAGGAGTTCAAAAAACGTGGAATTATCGTTTACGGAAACATAGAACCGGAAATTGGCGAAAATGAGCTTCACAAATATGTTAATGACGGAAAAGAAGTCTACAAACCGTCCAGATAGTTTTATATTAACAAAAATAAGAAAGATAAGGGAAAGGTAGATTATGATTTGCCTTTCCCATTTAATGTGTAGTTTAATTGTAGATAATTTATTATATTATTTGTTTTTGTTATCTTTTCTTTTTGTCATCCAAATATTTAATTTCGGCAGCAAAACGCCAAGCATAACCGCACTGTATGCTATCCCTGACAATTGGGCAATATTAAGCTTTCTAAGATTTAATTTTACATTACCGCCCTGAGCAATTATTTCTTTTTGTGATTTTAAAGATATATATTTTAACCAATGTTCAATGCCTTTGCCCTCTTTGCTGATATTAAAGAGTTCTTTTTGTTTCGGATCCAGTGCTTGTCCAACTCCTTTTGCAACAAAACCTCCCAAAACAAGCCAGTTAAGGAAACCTAAATAATCTCTTACGTTTGTTTCTCTTAATTCTGTTGAATCTTTTGATGCGAATATTCTGCCCAAAATCAAAGTTCCGTATATTGTTTTGATAGCATTTCCGCTTGTTGCGGGGCCGTCAAATTCAAGCTTTCTTATAAAATCGGCAGGTTTTTTGATACCCATAACTTTTGTCAGCATAAGAACAAACAACCCTGCGGACAAGAGCTTTTTAATCAGCAATCCTTTTTCTTTTTTCTTTTCTTTTTTGTCTTTAACGTTGTTTTCATAACCGTTCTCACCAACGAAATTATCAATGCCGGTTCTTCTTTTTGTAAGATATCTGTTAAGTTTTTGATTGGTAATTGCAAGCAGCATAGAAAGTGGTATTGCAATTCCAATTCTCAAGTTATTCATCGATTTTAGTTTCGATAAAATTTTATTCGGATTAGATTTTGTTTCAGTAAAGAAAATATTTTTGCCTGAATCAACTATATCCCTCAGGGCGTGAGTCAGGTTTGAAGAAAGTTCATTTTTACCCGATTTTACGGTAATAGAGTTGTCTGCTCCAAGTATATTTATAATTTCATCCTGAATGTTATTAATAGCTTTTTTACTTGACTTTATATCTAATGAGTTATTAGTTATTAAATTTGTTAATTTTTCGATTATTGGTGATGTTTTTTCTTTTTCAATGTTTGAGAAATATTCGGTTTTTGAACCAACTAAACCGGACATTGAGTTGAGCACTTTTTCAACATATCCTTTTGGAGTTTTGTCTGATTTATTATAAATATCTGAGAAAACATTTAATCCGTTATTGGTTATCCAAGAACCTGAATTAACTTTTACATCGGGATTTAATTTTTTAGCAATAATTTTGGAAGCTAATATCGCAAATATAGCAGATGAAAATTCTGCAATAAATGTTCCTGTATATTCTCTAAATCCCATCTCTATTCCGGCCTGTTTACCTCTGTGTTTTGTTTCTACTACTGTTCTTGGAGTATCCATTGCAAAAATATCAACAAATGAGGCATTTAACATATCATTATTACTTAATGTGTATAAGGCATTTGATAATGCGCCCATTGAGCCTGTGAAATTTGCATTATTATTTTGTGGGGTATTAATTTTAGTGACTTTCATTTTTATTTCCTTTACTAAAAGAGCTCTTAAAATATAATTTAAGAACTCCGCTATACTTTTATCTGATTAATCTTTAATTAATTGCATACAAAATTATAAGTAAGTTCTTTAACAAAAAAACTTACAGCAACAACAGATAAAATTGTTAATAGATATATATTTCATATAATCAATAAAACACGAAAAATTTTTTATGTCAATAAGAAATATGACTAAGATTAAGTATTGGTAACATGTTTAGGTATAGCATAACATTTTGCGTTTTGCTATTTTTTACTACAACAGCATTCTCCTGTACAGGATTTGCATTTTTCACTCAATGTGCCATTTTCCAATGATGATTTACAACTTTTTATCCATTTGGGTTCAGAGCAAGAGCATTGTTCCATAAAAGTTACGAAATTTACAAATCTGTTCAAAACGTCATTTGTCATTGAATATTCGATTGCTTCGGCATTTGTTTCTGCATTTTTTAAATCAATATCCAAAACTTTATTTAAGAATTTTGTTATTGTATTATGACGGAATTTTTTTATATTAACTGAATTTTTTCCGAGTTGTGTTAATGTAATATTTCCATAGGGTTCATAGTTTATGTAGCCTTTTTCTCTCAATTTTTTAATAGCATCAGAAGTTGATGCACCGCCGATTTTTAAAAAATCTGCCACATCTTTTACAATAATAGAGTCTTTATTTTCCAGTAATTTATCTATTGCGATTAAATAAGTTTCAAGGCTTTTTGTTAAAATCTTTTCCATACTTACAAGTTACCACAAAAATATAGAAGTTGCACAAATCTTTTGTTTATAATATGTTATGGTATGGCATAACAATAAATAAGGGTAAAAAATGACAAAAGTTTTAATTGGTTTATCAGGTGGAGTTGATTCTGCTACAACGGCAGCATTATTAAAAAACAGCGGTTATGATGTAATGGGTATTACTATGGCAATATGGGGAGATAAAAAAGTAAATCCGCATACTAATCATAGCGGGCATGGGGCATGTCTCGGGCCTGATGAGAAAGAAGATATTGAGGAAGCAAAAAAAATTTCGGAATTTTTAAATATTCCATATAAAGTAATTGATTGTTCAAAAGAATATGACGAAATTGTTTTGAAATATTTTAAAAATGAATATTTGTCCGGCAGAACTCCAAATCCCTGTATACGTTGTAATTCGTTGATAAAATTTGGTGTTTTACCTTATGTTGCCAAAGAACAAGGTATAGAATTTGATAAATTTGCAACAGGTCATTATGCCAGAGTAATTGAAAAAGACGGAACATATTATCTTGCACAGGCTAAAGATAAGTCAAAAGATCAGTCATATTTTTTGTACAAGCTGACACAAGAACAACTAAAAAATATTCTTATGCCGTTGGGTGAATATACCAAATCAGAGGTCAGGGAAATTGCTGAAAAATTCGGACTTGAGGTTGCTGATAAACCTGACAGCCAAGATTTTTACGAAGGTGATTACAATGAACTTTTAGGTGTTGAAGAAAAAGAGGGTGATATTGTAGATATTAACGGCAATATCTTGGGTAAACACAAAGGAATTTGGAATTATACAATAGGACAAAGAAAGGGTTTGGGTATTTCGTCTTCAGAACCTTTGTATGTTATAAAGCTTGATAAAGAAACAAATAGTGTTGTGGTTGGACATATTGATAATACATTCAAAAAAGAGCTTATAGCAACAGAAATTAATTATCCGTCAGGTAAAAAAATAGAAAACGGGTATTACAACGCAAAAATTCGTTCATCTCAAAAACCCCAGCGATGTTATGTGGAAGTTTTTGGTGATAATATAAAAGTTGAATTTGAAGATTATCAAAAGTCGATTGCTTTAGGTCAATCAGTTGTAATTTATGATGGTGAAATTGTTGCTGCAGGCGGTATAATCAGTGAAGTTAAATAAGGAGAATAAAATGACAAAATATGAAAATTTGATAGAAACAATAGGTAACACACCACTTGTTAGAATAAATAAACTTTCAAAAAGTAAAAATCTATATGCAAAGGTTGAATTTTTTAATCCGGCAGGTTCAGTAAAGGACAGAATTGCTCTTGCAATGATAGAAGCTGCTGAAAAACAGGGATTTATTGATAAAGATACAGTAATTATTGAGCCGACAAGCGGAAATACAGGTATTGGATTAGCATTAATTAGTGCAATAAAAGGTTATAAACTTGTTTTAACCATGCCTGAAACAATGAGTATAGAAAGAAGAAAACTTTTGGCTGCATACGGTGCGGAACTTGTTTTGACAGACGGTGCAAAAGGGATGAAAGGTGCAATAGAAAAGGCTCAGGAGCTTCAATCAATTACACCGAATTCTTTTATACCACAACAATTTAGCAATCCTGCAAATCCTGAAAAGCATTATAAAACAACCGGTCCTGAAATTTGGAATGATACTGAGGGAAAAATAGATATATTTGTTGCCGGTGTGGGAACAGGCGGAACAGTTTCCGGTGTAGGCAAATATTTAAAAGAACAAAATAGCGATATTAAAATTTATGCTGTAGAACCATCGTCAAGTCCTGTTTTGTCAGGCGGTAAGGCAGGTGCGCACAAAATACAGGGAATAGGTGCAGGTTTTGTTCCTGATACGTATAATAAAGATGTTGTAAATGAAGTTATTACGGTTACAAATGAAGATGCTGTTGAAACAGCAAGATTATCTGCAAAAAAAGAAGGTTTATTTGTTGGTATATCTTCCGGTGCGAGTCTTTATGCGGCAATAAATTTGGCTGACAAAAATCCTGACAAGACTGTTGTTGTACTTTTACCTGATACGGGCGAAAGATATTTATCGAGTGTTCTTTTTGAAAATTAAAAAGGTGAAATATGGATAAACAAGAATTATTAAAATTATACGATTTAGATTTGGAAGAATTAGTATCATATTCCGAAAAAATTACGAGAGAAAATTTCAGTAAAAAAGAAATAGAAGTATGTTCAATAATTAGTGCAAAAACAGGCAAATGCTCAGAAAATTGCAAATACTGTTCTCAAAGCATTCATAATCATACAAACATTATTTGTCATCCGCTTTTAGAGGTTGATGCAGTAAGGCAAGCTGCATTAAAAGCAAAAGAAAATGGAGCAACAAGATTTTGTATTGTTACATCAGGCAGAAGCGAGAGCGGAAAAGATTTTGAAAAAATATTAGAGATGATAAAAGCTGTCGCATCCATTGACGGCATTCATTGCTGTGCATCCTTAGGTTTGTTGAATGAAGAACAAATCAAACAAATTAAAGAAGCTGGTGTTGAAAGATTTAATCATAATATTAATACTTCAAAAGATTATCACAGCCAAATATGTACTACGCATAATTTTGAAGATAGAGTGAATACTGTAAAGCTTATTAAAAAACATGGAATTGAAGCTTGTACGGGCGTGATTCTCGGAATGGGAGAAACTCGAGAAGATAGAGTTGATATGGCGTTATCTCTTGCAGAGTTAAACCCAAAAACTGTTCCGATAAATGTACTTGATCCGATAAAAGGAACTGCACTCGAAAGTTATGGCGATAAAATAACTGAAGAAGAAGTGATAAGAACAATTTGTATATTTAGAATTGCTATGCCAAATGCAATATTGAGATATGCCGGTGGAAGAAAAACAAGATTGTCAAAGGAAATGCAAGAACTCGGACTCAGAGCCGGCATAAACGGAATGTTATCAGGTGATTATTTGACAACAGATGGTGTTGAATTATCGCAGGATAAAGAGTTAATTGAAAATTACAAATATTAAATTAAGGTAACTATATAATATATTTTCACTGTAAATCGTTAAAACTGTCATGAAGAACAGCTTACGTATAATAGATTTATACAAAAATTTTTGTCATTATGAATTTGTTTAAGTGCTCACGTATTATTTTGCCAGGCAAGTATATTCTTTGCCCAGCCTACTTTTTATTTTGTAATTACAATTTTGATAATTTTAAATCCATAATTTTATCAAAAGAAATTTCAATATTTTCTTGCAATTCCTTATCTGTCAAAGCTTTTTCAGCTATTGTTTCTATAATATTAATTGTTTCAGGATTGGAATTTCTATAAATAAACATATTAAGACCTGCCCTGATTCCCCTCTCACAAGCTTCAACAGCACCAAAACTTGCGACTCCCTTCATTATCATATCATCAGAAATTGCAATCCCTTTAAAGCCTAATTTGTTGCGCAAATAATCAATTGCATTTCTACTCAAACTCGTCGGAATACAATCTTTTTCAAAACAAGTACAATGAAGATGCGCAACCATAATCATTTCTATCGTTTTTGCACATGCCGCAAAGGGTTTTATGTGCGTTTTTTCCATTTCATCCAGTGGTAAATCAATTTTCGGCAATGTCAAATGGCTGTCTGCATTAGCATCGCCATGACCGGGATAATGCTTTACACAGGGAACAATACCGTTTTCTCTATATATTTGAGAAACAATTTTTTCACCTTTTATAACATCATCAGGATTGTTCGAAAATGAACGTTCTCCTATAATTGGGTTTTCGGGATTTGTATTAACATCAATACAAGGAGCGAAGTTTAGATTAATTCCATAACTTGTTAGTTCTTGTGCAATTTCTCTTGTTTGAGTTTTTAAAAAACTTTCCCCTTTTTCATATGCATATTTTGCAGACAAATATCTTTTACCGTTGTAAATATTTTCGGTTCTCTCAACTCTGCCGCCTTCTTGATCGATTGACAAAAAAGGTTTCGTTAAAGATACTGATTTTATATCAGATATAAGTTTTTTAAATTGTTCTTTTGATTGAATATCATTTGTAAAAAATATAATTCCGCCAAGATTGTTTTTAAGAGCTTCTTTATACCCGTTTCCGTCAATTCCCAAAATAAACATTTGGTATAATTTTTTTCTGATATCCATATTTATACATAACGAGATTCTTCGGCTGCAACGTCATTCTGAACGCAGCGAAGAATCTCATTAATTCTGCCTCAGAATGACTTAAATTATTTTATTTGATAACAACAAAAGGCTGTATAAATCACCGTTTTCCACAACATTGTTAATCTCTTTTGAGATAAGGGTTAAATCTTCTTTTGACGGTAATTTTATAACAGATGGAATTACTAAATCATTTGTTTTTTGAGTTTTTACAAAACCCTCATTAACTTTCAAAAATTCCCTGTAAGCATAAAGAATTTTCAAATAATTTTCATCATATGAATAATTTTGACCAATATAATACTTTGCATCTTTTTTTAGCTGCTCTAAATACTCTTTTATAAAATCAACTTCTCCTAAAGTTTCTTCATCGGAGTATTCGCCGCCAAAACAGAGATTATTCAATATTTCTTCATTATCAAACTGTTTTATATAAACTGCCCACATCATACAACCAAGATAAAAACCCATATAATTTTTTATCAATGATTGAATTTTTGGGAAATACATTTTAAATTGCATTTTTCTCTGATTAAAATTCCTGAACTGAGAAAGCGAATTGTACACATACTGAATATTAGGAATGAATGCCGACATATGTTTTACAAAGCCGGGATCAAACTGAACTCCCATTTTTCCTCCTAGTACATCTCAAATTTAATTCTTTTCTTCTTGCTGTTCAAAACTTTATCTTGGAACTTTTTATCATACTGGAGTCTGTATCCGTTAGTGAAAGCTTTTACTACAGCATTTGAAAAAGTTTTTTTTGAACTGAAATACGATGTATGTGCAAAAAGTGCCGAATGCTTTGACCACACACTTGAATTATCATAAATGAACCCTGTCGGATTTTTAATATCTACTTCCAGAAGTTTTGCCATTTCATCAATAGTCAAATTACTTGCTGTAGGAAATCCAAGAGGATCTTCTCTATAATTAACCGTTATAAAAAACATACTGTTTTCAACAATATACTTTAACATCAATCTGTTATAATAATTCAACGCATATTCAGGATCACCCAAATCAGAATAGAAAAGCGGCAGAGGACTTGCAAAATTTACAATACCTGATACAGCATCTTTTGGAATACAAGCTGTTTTTGTAGCCTCTTGAAGTTTCATATAATTATTTTCCAAATCACCATCAACATTTTTAAATATCAAATGTCCGGAATCTGATACAATACCTATTTGAGCCTTTGAAAGTGCTGAAATACAAGTATTTTCAATAGGATGTTGTTTAACAAAACTTCTGACATCATCACTAACATCTATTGTATTGAACAAATTTTCTGCATTAATATAAGGCAGTTTATTAAACAAATACTGATAAGTAATAAAAGTACCTGCTGAATATCCGTATAAAACAACATAATTTCCTTTTTCATGTTCGTTCATAACATATTTGTGCAAATCATCTAAAATCGGTAGCATATTATGTTGTTTCTGAACCCATATTGCATCATGTAAAAACGCAGTAAGCGTTGAACGAACAGTATAAGCTATTGTTGGACTGAAAGCTTTTGTAAGGTCAAGTTGTTCTTGTACATATTCCAAATCCTGTTTACTTTTGTCTCCCCAGAAAAATATTACTGGTTCATTATTAACATGATACTCTACATCGCCGGAAGGAGACATTTGCTTAATTTCTTTACTGTTCTCAAATTTTTCTTTTAACACAGGATGAAGCTTTGTAACTCCTTTAATGTACCAGTTTTTCATCTTTTCGTTATTATTGTTTGAGCCGTTAATGTATATAAAACTCACATTGTCATGTGCAAAACAAATGTTTTGCAAAATTAATAATCCTAAAATAATTCCTAATATCTTTTTCATGATTAATATTGTACTACAAAAATTTTTTTTCTTGCAAATATTACTTAGAATTAAGTAATATTTCAAATTGTGAATTTTAAGATTATAACAATTGACATAAATTTTTTTTCTATTATCCTTGTAGTATAGAATTATGTGTATTAATCGGAGTGCCTGAAAATGCAGATTCAACCAGTCTCTTATAAAGAAATAGACTCCGGCAAAAGTATAAATACCCCCAAAATTTCAAATAAACCGGAATACAAAATTATACAAAATAATGATGTTTTTCAACAATCTTTTAAAGGTTATGAAAGAATGTTGGAAAATGTATGTAATATGGATTTCAAAAATGATAGAGCTGTAGAAGAAACTTTTGCAGTTTTGTTTCATGAACTGATTAAAGAACCTAATATTGCTAAACATGAAAGTTTCCAAACACTAACTAATCTTTATAAAAAAAGTGGTTTTAGAGGCTTGCTTCAGGAATTGTGGCGCCCTAATCCATCACCTGAAATTGGTTTGCTTGTAACTAGAGCCGAACAGGAAGAACAAACTTTAATCAGCAAAAACAAAACCACACTATTAGAAATATTTAGTTTTGGAAAGCATGGTTTTTGGAATGCGATATTTAATCGTAAAAATGCTCCCAGAGATACGAGATTAGCTTTTGTAACTCCCAAAGAAGACTCCTTGTTTGAATTTGGTTTAGACAAACATGGAGCAGTACAGATTTGTCAAAAAAGAGCTGACGAAACGGTTTATACAACATTTCACAGAGCAACCGGTAACAGAAAGATTGTTGCCAGACATCCGCATAAATATGGAAATTCTGAAACATACTATTTTAAACCTGACGGCACAGATGATGCACTCAAAAATCATATACAGGGCGGACCTGTAATTAATATTTGGTAATTTTTAATTATTCACTAAATCTTTTTGATTGATTATCAATAAGCTCTTTATCATCAAAATAATTAATTTTCATTGCATTTTTCATTTCTGCAAGAGTTTGTTCCGCTTTTGCTCTGGCAATTTTACTACCTTTTTCAAGCATTTTATAAACAGACGGAATATCTTTTTCAAACTCTGCACGTTTTTGTCTGATAGGCTGTAAAATTTCTTCCAATACATTATTTAAGAATTTTTTGACCTTTACATCTCCCAAACCGCCTCTTGTATAATGAGCCTTCAACTCATCCAGATTTTTGTACTCAGGCAAATATTTTTCAAAATGTTCATCAGTTGAAAATGCATCCAAATATGTAAATACAGTATTCCCCTCTAAATGTCCAGGATCTTCTACTTTCAAGTGTGTCGGATCTGTATACATTGACATAACTTTTTTCTTAACATCCTCCGCCGTATCCGAAAGATAGATACAGTTCCCTAAAGATTTACTCATCTTAGCTTTTCCGTCAGTTCCGGGTAGTCTCATACATGCCTGATTGTCAGGAAGAAGAATATTAGGTTCTACAAGAGTTTCGCCGTATACATAATTAAATCTGTGGACGATTTCTCTTGTTTGCTCAATCATAGGAGCCTGATCTTCGCCTACAGGTACCGTTGTTGCCTTAAAAGCAGTTATATCCGCAGCTTGACTTATAGGATATGTAAAAAATCCAACCGGTATACGTTCTTCAAAATTTCTCATTTGAATTTCTGTTTTTACAGTCGGATTACGTTTCAATCTTGCAACAGTAACCAAATTCATATAATAAAAAGACATCTCACAAAGCTCAGGAATTTGCGACTGTATAAATAAAACTGATTTTTCGGGATCAAGCCCGCATGACAAATAATCAAGCGCTACCTCAATAATATTTTGACGCACTTTCTCAGGATTTTCCATGTTATCCGTCAATGCCTGAGCATCAGCAATCATAATATAAATTTCATCATATTCACCGGAATTTTGAAGTTCTACTCGGCGTTTTAAAGAACCTACATAATGTCCCAAATGTAATTTTCCTGTTGGTCTGTCTCCGGTTAATATAATTTTTTTCATTATTAGCTCGCTTTCATTATTGTATTTATAAGTCTATTGTACAACAACTATACAAAACGGCAAAATCATATTGTAAATTTCAATATCTTTTCCCGTTTTTAAGAATTAAATAGGTTACATCCGTAGAAAATAGTATTAGGTTCACTTAAGTTAAAACGTATTTTGAACTTTAAATCAAAATCTTGCATTATACGTAATACTTTTTCGTTATTAACAACGAGATTAAATTTTTTTCTAAGTTCCATTGTTATTCTATGATAGCCAAATTCCCATTATTTGCCCAGTATATCTGTTTTACAAGTATAAATAAAGTTAATGAATTAGATTACGAATAACAAATTTATCCAAAAACTTATCCCAACAAACCTAAACTATTCAATTTGTCACTAATTTCATTCATCAAATTTATATTATCTGTTTGTTGTGCATAATTCTGTGCTTTTGTCAAAAGACCTTTTGCTTTTGAAACATTGCTAAATTCAACCATAATATCTGCTGCTTTTGTATAATTTTGTGCAGCTTTCAATGGTGATTCGGCATCAACGTAGTGTTTTACCGCTTGAGAATAAGATTTTAATGCTTTTTGCGGTTCGCCAAATGCTTCATATGCATTACCAAAACTCGATGATACAAAGCCTTTTACTCTGTTGTTTGTTGTTTGTTCTGCCAAACCGTCGGCTACAGAAAAATATTCAAAAGCTTCACTGTCATACATATCGGTAAATATATTACCCATTTTTGTCAAAGATGTTGATTGTGCAGCAAGATTTTCGGCTTCTCCTGCAAAAGAAATTGAATTGAAATAATGATCCAGTGCCGGTTTTATCTGGTTTACATCATCATAAATCTGAGCCATCGAATAATGAGCTTTTGTTTTTACGTTATTATCAGTTGTGTTTTGTATTGACTGATTATAGCTTTTCAGAGCTTCTGCAAAGAAGGAATGATCGTCATAGATTTTTCCTACTTCATAAAAAATCTTTGATTTTGTTTCTGTGTCCCCTACTTTGTCTGCTCTTTCAAGAGCTTTTCTGAACTGCATAATAGCTTTTTCCGGTTCATTTGCATATGCAAGTTTTTTAGATTGAATAAATAATGATTTTAATTCTTTATCCTGAGGAATAAATGCTACAACTTTTGAATTTGTTTCAATTTCTTTTTGAATAGGTTCAACAACAGTGTCATTTACGACAGCTTTTTCTTCAACTTTTGTTTGCTCTTGGGTGCTTCCTTCGGGAAATTTAACCAAAAACTGTGGATTAATATCGTTTTCGTTATATTTAAAATCAATCTGCTGTAAAAATAGTGCATCAACCCAGTTTTCGACAACTTTTGAGTCTTTGTTCAGAGTTTCCGAGATATAGCCGTCAAGAATTGACGATGCATTTTTTAAATTTGATTTAATTAATTTTGGGTTTGGATTATCTTTTGTAACCTGTTTTTCAATTAAAGATAAATATCCTTCAACTTCTTCTTTAAGGTTATCCGGAGTACCTATTGCAACTGATGTATTTCTGAAATCTTTTAGGATTTGTGCAATATTTATAACAGGGTTTCTGCCTGACAAATCTTTTGTCGGTGCAATTTGTTGAATTTCTGTTCCTGAGGTAGCATTTTGAGAACTCCTTGCTTGCGCTTGAATTTGAGAACGCATTTGACGCCAATCAACTTGCTGCTCCTGATTTTGATATGCAGGAGTATAGGAAGGTTTGTTTTGTTCTAAATATTGCAAACCTCTGCTTTTTGAATCTTGATTGGTTTGTTCTTCTCTATTGGCTGATTGCGTATTTTCTTCATCTTGTTTTCTTTTAACAAGACTTTTTGCATCTTTTGCCAAGTATGGTCTTTGGAAAATCCCGTTTAACATAATATTCCTACCCGACTCTAATATACATTAATTTGTGCCTTCCGTGCTCATACTTTCGTATGAATTCTACATTATCTATTTAAGGTTATTTTTTTATAAGTCAAATTATATGATGTAATAACATTTTATGATGTATTTACACGCAATGTAAAAGATATTTATGTGCCTGTTGAATTTTATGGGATTTTTTAATACTGGATTAAAATAAAAATTTATAGTAAATCAAGATAAAAAAATAAATTATATATTTTCAAATTTCAAATTGTTTTTATATAAATTATCTATTAATTTTGCAACATCTTCTTTTGGTTTTTTTTCTGTTTTTTTGTAATTGTCGTATGAACGGGTATATATTGAAACATTATCTGTCGGTTTATTAATAACTGTTTTATTAAATGTATTTGTTACTTCATCTGTAAGCGGATCAATATTTTTTATAATACTTACGGATCTTCCGTCTCTTTTATATATAGATACTTTTACAATTTTTCCTGATTTTATATCATATTCCTGAATTGATGAAATTTTCGAATCATCTTTTACATTAAAATTTATGGTACGAATTTTTTCTCCTGTTTCAATATCATATTCATCAATTGATTTGTATAAAACATAATTTATAGTTCTTATTTTTTTGCCTGTTTTTTCATCAAATTCATCAATAGAACGAATTTTTTTATCATCAAAATAATCATAATGAGTTATTTTGAGTTTCGAACCTGTTTTTGCATTAAATTCAACAACTTTATTTACTGATTTACCATTATTTCTGTAGATTACTTCCTCTTTAGTAGGTATATTTTTACTTGGAAATAACAGTTTTAAATGTGTATCTTCAAAATCCTTGTTTGTTTCATAGAGCGGCTTTGCAGCGGGTTCCATTAACTTCATATAATTTCTCCTACCTATATAATACATGCTAAAAAATTTTTTTGCTATTTATGTAAAGTATTATATATAATTTAAAAATTTATTTTTATTACCCGACTGTACAAAATGTAACTATCCGCGTTTTTTTAATAATTTTAAAAATGTTTTATAATCCGTTCCCCAATTTGCCATAGCATTCAATACTCCGGCAAGCGAATAACCGACGTCAGACAAGGTATATTCGACTCTTGGCGGAGCTTGTTTAAACTCTTTTCTTATGACCAGTCCGTCCTGTTCCATAGAACGCAGGTTTGTTGTCAAAACTTTTTGAGATATTCCGCTGCAAGCTTTTTTCAATTCACCAAAGCGTTTTGTTCCGTTCAATAAATCTCTGATTATTAATATTTTCCATTTTTCGCCAATTAATGCCAATGTAGTCTCAACAGGGCATTTTGGTAAATCTTTTAGTTCCATTCTTCCTCAGTATCTTTTAGAAACTATTATACCAGAATTTTTATTTTGTATCAAGACTACATTTTTTCCAAATATTCAACTATTTTATCGGTAAATAAATTTGTTGAATTGTAATTTTGCGCTGTAATAAGATTTTTATCTTCAACAACATTTACTTCATTTATACCGGATTGAACAAACAGCGCACCCAAATTTTTCAAAGCATCTTCTAAAAAATAGGGAATTTGTTTTTCTTTTTGCGCATAAAATTCTTCTTCGTTTGTGAATGCTGTTAATTTTCTGTTTTTTACAAAGATTCTGTCATCACCGACTGCAGATAAAAGTCCGGCAGGTCCGTGACAAATTGCAGCTATCAATTTTCCTCTGGAATTAAAGTTATTTATTATTTTTCCTAAAAATTCATTTTTACACAAATCAAACATTGGTCCATGTCCACCAGGTAATATTAAACCACTGTATCTGGAATAATCAACGGCAGACAATTTTTTTGCGTTATTAAGAGCGTTTTTGGCATTTTCCCATTTGTCGTTCAGGCTGTTCAGATCAATAGGTATTTGTCCGCCGTTAGGACTTGCGGTTGTTACTTCATAACCCTTTTCAATAAGTGCGGAATAAGGTATTGCAAATTCTTCAAACCATACGCCCGTTTGCGTTCCGTCAACCAGTTTTGAAGTATCGGAAACAACGATTAAGACACTTTTGTGTATTTCAAAATTACACATTTCGCAAGATTCATAATTTATGTTCGGCATATAAGTTTCCCCCGTTCTGCTACAAGAAAAACATAAATTTATGGAAATTCCATTAGTAAAAAGTATAACAATATATGACTTACTGGAATTTTAGTAATAATCTTATATAAAATATTAAAATTTTTGACATGTTTTAAACTATTTGAAATAATCATTTTGTGAATGAAATTACGCAGATTAAAAATTTGATATATACAATAAGAGGTCTTAGAGTAATGTTGGACTCAGACCTTGCTATGTTATATGAAGTTGAAACAAAAGTTTTAAATCAAGCCGTTAAAAGAAATATTGAACGTTTTCCGAATGATTTTATGTTTCAACTTACTGCACAAGAATGGGAAGCATTTAAGGTGAGGTCACAATTTGTGACCTCACCCAAAGGCGGTGGTAGACAATATTTACCATATGTCTTTACAGAACAGGGTGTATCCATGCTTTCTTCTATATTAAAATCAAAAAGGGCAATACAAATCAATGTTCAGATAATGAGAACTTTTGTACAAATGAGGAAATGGGCAATTGAAAACAAAGATATGGCACAAAGACTTGCTGAACTTGAACATTATTTTATTGAACATTGTAAGGAAAATGAACAAGATATTAGAAGGTTATATGAAGCAATAGGATTGCTCATGGATAGAACAAAACCTGCTAAAATTGGTTTTATAAAAGATGAAAGTTAAAATATAAGCACAAAAAATTGAAAAATTGTAAAAAGTAGGTTGGGCATACTTGCCCAACATTTTTTATACTGTTATAATTTCGACAAAAGGGGGATATGAAATGACAGTATTGAAAATTGAACGTTTAGAGCATAACAAATTTTTACCTGAATATAAGACTGAGGGGGCTGCGGGAATGGATTTGTGCGCAGCTATATCAGAACCTATTACACTAAAACCGTTAGAGAGAACATTAGTTCCGACAGGTATAAAAATTGAACTTGAGCACGGTTACGAAGCACAAATCAGACCTCGTTCTGGTCTGTCTATCAAACACGGAATTACACTTATCAATTGTGTTGGCACTGTAGATGAAGATTACAGAGGGGAAGTTTGCGTAGGTTTGGTAAATCTTTCAAACGATGAATATACAATCCAGCCTGATGAAAGAATTGCGCAGATGGTTATTGCCCGTGTTGAACAGGCAGAAATAAAAGTTGCTGTTGAACTATCAGAGACAGTGCGTGGTGCCGGCGGATTTGGTTCTACAGGTAAATAGTGAGGTGCAAAATGAGTGAAGATTGTATTTTTTGCAAAATAATTAGCGGAGCTTTTAATACCGAATTTGTATTAGAAAACGAATATGCAGTTGTGTTTAATGACATAAATCCAAAAGCACCTGTACATATGCTTGTTGTTCCAAAAGTTCATGTTGCTTCTTTAAACGAGCTTGAAGATAAAAAACTTATGGGTGAGCTTTTGCAGACAGTGAAAGATGCGGCAAAAAAAGTCGGACTAAAGTCTTATAAAACACTTATAAATACAGGTAAAGAAGCCGGACAGGAAGTTTTTCATCTACATTTGCATGTGTTAGGTGATAACACTTGACAAAATAAAAGCAATCGTAAATAATGTAAAAGTAGGAAGAGCTAATAAGAATAGTGGTATCTTCTTAAAAGCTCTCTTCACTCCTACGTTTAGACTTTAAATGCTATTACTGCTATTGCTAATGCCAGTAATAGCATTATTATTAGTCTTGCCATAGCACCTTCCTTTCCGACCTAAGTCCTTCACTACTCGTGTGTATCGGCGAAAGGCTTGAGTTTACCTACGATTATATTTTAAAATGAATATTTAAAAATGCAATATTATTAAAATTTTGTACTTTTATTTTTATTGTATAATTTAAAAGTTAATGGAAAATGAGAGGACAAAAATGAAAAACGGAATAGAAAACGGATATTATCACGAAATTACTCCCGGTGGTTTTGGGATAGCCATAAAAGCAGGAAAGATTTTGTTTTCAAAACAATCACCATTTCAAAAAGTTGAAGTTTTTGAAACAGAATCGGATTTGGGCAGAGTTTTGACTTTGGATGATTTGATGATGACAACAGAAGGTGATGAATACCACTATCACGAAATGATTACACATATCCCTATGATGCAGCATAAAAACCCCGAAACTGTTCTTGTAATAGGCGGTGGTGACGGTGGCACAGTCAGAGAAGTTTTGAAACACAAAACCGTTAAAAAAGTCGTTCTTGCAGAGATTGACGGAATGGTTATTGATGCATGCAAAGAATTTTTGCCTACAATTTCTTGCGGTTTGACAGATCCGAGAGTAGAAATCCAAGTTGTTGATGCTATAGATTTTATTAAAGATAAAAAGAATCAGTATGATATTGTATTAATTGACTCTACAGATCCTATGGGACCCGGTGAAGGTTTGTTTACTGATGAATTTTATACAAACGTAAAAAATTCATTGAAAAACGGTGGAATTATGGTTGCACAATCGGAAAGCCCATTTGCAAACAAAAAAGAAATCAAAAAAATGTATGAACAATTAAAAAGAGTTTTTTCAATATGCTCAACATACACATCAAATATCCCAACTTATCCCGGTGGATATTGGGCTTGGGCATTTTGTTCAAAAGAAGTTAAACCGCTTTCTTACTTTGCAGATGACAGGTATGAAGATATCGTAAAAACCTGTAAAATATATAATAAAGATTATCACAATGCGCGGTTTGCATTACCAAATTATTTGAAAGAAATTTTATAACAAAAAGTCGGGTAATACCCGACTTTTTGTTATACCTGCCACGTAGTAAAAATTATAATTTTGTTGCAAAAAATTTTTTGTTTGTTTTTATTAATATTACTTAAAAACATATTGTAGTTAAAAAGTTAGAATTATATAATAATTCATGCGCTAACAGAAAGGAATTACGAATGGTTTCAGAAATGACATTTTCTCAATTAGAAAAAGCAATCAGCCCTACACATGACATAAAACTTTTTGCAGGACGTTCAAATCCGGCTTTAGCACAGGAAATTGCCGATTATTTGGGAACTTCTGTCGGGCCAATGGTTGTTAAAAATTTTGCAGACGGCGAAATTTATGTACAGGTAAAAGAAAGTGTCAGAGGAGATGATGTTTTTATTATTCAACCTGTTTGTAACCCTGTAAACGAAAACCTCATGGAACTTTTGATAATTATTGATGCATTTAAACGTGCAAGCGCAAAATCTATTACTGCAGTTATCCCATATTACGGTTACGCAAGACAAGATAGAAAAACCTCCGGTAGAGAAGCTATTACAGCAAAACTTGTTGCTGATTTATTGACTACAGCAGGTGCAAACAGGGTTTTGGCAATGGACTTGCATACAGGTCAGATTCAAGGGTTCTTCAATATTCTTGTTGACCATATATTTGCAGCACCGATAATAACAAATTATATTAAAAATCTGAACATTAATCCTGAAGATATGGTTGCGGTATCACCTGATATGGGAGGTGCTAACAGAACAAGATATTTCGCAAAAAGACTTGATTGCCCGATAGCAATTATTGATAAAAGACGTGACAAACATAACGAAGCTATTGCAACAAATGTTATCGGTGATGTTGAAGGAAAAGTTTGTTTGATGTTTGACGATATCATTGATACGGCAGGAACAATCTGCGAAGCTGCCAAACTTTTAAAATCAAAAGGTGCAAAAGAAATTTATGTAGGTGCAACTCACCCTGTATTTTCAGGCCCTGCTGTGGAAAGATTAGGTTCTGCTCCTATTACTGAGTGTATCGTTACAAACACAATTCCTCTTGATATGAACAGAATGCCTTCTAATATTAAACAAATTTCTGTTGCTCCACTTTTGGCACAAGCTATTTCCAGAATCCATGATGATGAATCGGTAAGTTCTCTATTTGGATTTGAAAAAGAAATGCAAGTTCAATAATAAACATCATAAAAAATAAAGAATTGTACTATAGAATACTGTCAAAGTATTCTATAGTTTTTTTCAAACCAGTTTCAATATTAATTTGTGGTTCGTAGTTAAGCTTTTCTTTTGCAAGCGTCAGATCAGGTTTACGTCTGATAGGATCATCGGACGGAAGTGGTTTGAATATAATTTTAGAATTGGAATTTGCAAGTTTTATAATCATGTTAGCCAGTTCTAAGATGCTGTATTCATCATTATTGCCAACATTTACGGGTCCTATAAAATCTTTTGTTTCCATAAGGTTTGTCATACCTTTGATTAAATCATCAACATAGCAAAAAGAACGAGTTTGTGAACCGTCGCCATATATTGTGATATCTTCATTTTTTAAAGCCTGTATTATAAAATTTGAAACAACTCTGCCGTCATTTTCTGCCATTCTCGGACCATATGTGTTAAAAATTCTGATGATTTTTATATCTACATTAAATTGCCTATAAAAATCCATCATTAATGTTTCTGCAACACGTTTACCTTCATCATAGCAGCTTCTGATTCCTATTGGGTTGACATTTCCCCAGTAATCTTCTTTTTGGGGGTGTACCGTTGGATTGCCGTATACTTCGCTTGTTGAGGCTTGCAGTATTTTAGCTTTAGTGCGCAAGGCCAAATCCAGCATATTAGTTACCCCTATTACATTGGTTTTAATTGTTTTTATTGCATTAAACTGGTAGTGTATAGGACTTGCAGGGCAGGCAAGATTGTATATTTCATCTGCTTCTATAGTAATTGGTTCAACAATATCATGCCTTATCAATTCAAACTCTTTGTTATCCAGAAGATGTTCAATATTTTTGTGAGAACCTGTAAAAAAATTATCCAGACAAATTACATGGTTGCCCTCTTGAATAAGTTTGTCACATAAATGTGAACCTATAAAGCCTGCTCCTCCGGTAACTAATATGTTTTTCATAAATTCCTCTTTTGTGAGTAATTTTAGCAAATATTTTTTTAAAAAACAAGGCGAAATAATTATTTCGCCTTGTTTATATTTTTCAATATTATATTAATTATAATTTTGTTAATGAGTCTTGATAAATTTTTCTTACAACATCACGACCGTTTCCTGAAGGTGCAATATCAATCAAACCGCCAAGAGATGGTGTTGTATAAACCAAATCGGTTAATTTCTCAACATCAGCCTGAGTGAAGCCTTCATCTTCTAATTTTTGAGGAACATCAACTGAAATTAACCAATCCTGAACCAGTTTTGCGGCTTTTTCGGCTTCGTCAGGATTTCCTGTTAAATTCGGTGCAATCGGAGCTAAAATATCTGCAAGTACATTCGGGCGATCTTTATAAATTGTTTTAATTACCGCAGGTAATAAAATTGCAAGTCCCAAACCATGCGATAATTCGGGTTTAACTGCGCTCAACGGATGTTCAAGTGCGTGAGTGTAATGTAAAAGTCCGTTGTCAAAACTTACCCCACCCATCATTGCAGCATAACACAAGAAATATCTCGCTTCCAAATCATCAGGATTTGAGATAGCTTTTGGCAAATATTTTGCAACAAGCTCGATTACTTGTTTTGCAAGTGAAATGGAATAAGGTGAAGCAACTTTTGAAGTTGCAGCTTCTACAACATGGTTAACCGCATCAATTGAAACATATCTTGTTTGTTTTGGTGATAATTTTGTCATCAATTGTGGATCGTCAATTGCAAACATTGGGTATATGCAATCGTATGCAATTGCGGGTTTAAAATTCTTTTCCAAATTTGTTACTACCGCAAATCTGTTTGTTTCTGTACCTGTTCCGTGTGTAAGATTTATTGAAACAATTGGTGCTGCCTTTTCAGGAGCAAATTTAAATTCATACAAATCTTCTGCAGTATAGTTTGGATATTCAAGTAAAATGGCAACTGATTTTCCTGCATCTGTAGGTGAACCTCCGCCTATTGCAATAACTGCTTTTGCACCAAAATCTTTTGCCAATTTTGTTGCATCATTAACATGATGAGTATTCGGGTTTGGAGTAACTTCTGCATAATTTACATAACCGATGCCGTTATCTTTCAAAGCTTTTTCTACATAATCCCAAGCGCCTGTTGCTTTATATGCATTTCTGCCTGACATTACAATTACTTTATCAATACCTTTGTCTTTTAAAATTTTTGCAATGTCAGCAATCTTTTTAATAGCACCGACACCAAAATATACATTGGTTCTTGTGCGGATTTCCCTTACTTCATTAATATCAATGTCTTTGTCCCACATAGAATTCTCTCCTTTCAATAATATAAAGAAACCTTACAATTTAATTATATTAGTGAAAAATATATTTTCAACAAACAAATTTCAAGTATTTATATGATTTGATATACAGTAATATAAATTATAATTTTAAAAAACAGGAGATTGTTATGCCTTTAAGAATATTATTTTTGTTACTCGCATTTGTTATTATTACAAATCTGATAATTATGCTTTTAGGACTTATTTTTAACAAGAATTTATACAAAACACATGGAAAAGTTATAGCAAACTGCTACGGTGTATGTGCACTTATAATTGTTATTTTGTATGTAGTTTTATCATTGGCAGGTATTGAATAAAACTTTGATAAACCAAATAAAAGGAGAAATTATGGAAAACAGCAACAAAATTATTGTTCCGGCAATTGTGATTTCATTGTTGGTTGTATTGATAGCATTTTTTAACCCACTTGCAATTGTCGGTGTAGGTGAACGAGGTGTAAAAGTTACTTTGGGTAAAGTTTCCCCGACAAGTTATACGGAAGGTATTCATTTTATAACACCATTTATTTCACATATTAAAAATATGAATGTCAAAACTCAAAAAAGTTATGTCGAAACATCCGTTTATACAAAAGACATTCAAAATGCCCAAATTACTTATGTACTAAACTACAATCTGCAGCCGGAAAACGCACACAGAATGTACAGAGAAGTTGGTATGAACTATCTTGAAACAGTCGTAACTCCTGTAGTTGAAGGTACATTAAAAGATGTTATCGGCAAATGGAATGCTCAGGATTTGGTTGCTAACAGAGAACAAGCAACACGTGAAGTACTGGTTAAGCTCCAACAACATTTAACTCCAAAATATGTTAATGTAACAGATTTTCAAATGACCGCTATTGCATATTCAGGAGTGTTTGAAAAAGCTATTGAAAACAAAGTTACGGCTGAACAGGAGGCTTTGAGAGCTAAAAATAAAACCGTTCAAATTCAAGAAGAAGCAAAACAAAAACTTATTTCTGCCGAAGCAGAAGCAAAATCAATGGCAATAAGAGCGCACGCATTGACTCAAAACAAAGCATTGGTTGAATACGAAGCTGTTCAAAAATGGGACGGTAAATTGCCTGAATATTTGATGGGTAACTCTATACCATTTATCAATTTGAGTAAAAAATAATTAATAGGAAAATATAATAAAAATCCCTCAAAAGTACAGTTTAGAGGGATTTTTTGTTTTCAAATTAACCTATCAATTCTTCAAGTTTTTTTGCATCTTTTTGAGCTTTTGCAGGATTACTAATACCCGAACGACGCATATAACTTCTCAAAGCTTCTCTAATTAATTCGCTTCTTGTTCTTTGTTCATTTGATGCCAGCCCGTCGATTCTGTGTAAAAAATCATCAGGCATTGTAACTAAAATCTTTGCCATACTACACTCCTTTAGATATCCATATTATATCATATGGATTACAAGTTTTCAAGTTCGTGGTAATATTATTTTATGAAAATACTTATTGTAGACGATTCACCGAGATGGATAATGCACCATGAAAGTGTATTAAGAGAAATTTTTGAAAATAAAATTGCAATTGATACGGCCGACTGTGCAAAAAGGGGAGTTGAAAAGCTTACACTTTCTATAGATGAACCGTATGATGTTATTTTTACGGATATGCAAATGGAAAGTGATTTTTTGCCGCTTTATGCAGGTGAATGGTTTATTAAACAAATCAAATTTTTTAAAGAATACAAAAATACAAAAATTATTATTATTTCTGCGGCGAGCAATATAAAATATATTGCCGAAAAATATGGGGTTGATTATATTCCGAAATACAGTTGTAACGATATAAATTCTTATTGTAACAAATTATTAAATAATGATTAAAAATACTAAAGTTTTCTTCAAAAATAGCCGATTTTAATTGTGTAGTTAAAAGCAATAAGGAGATGTAAATATGTACGGATACATGGCATGGCCCGGAGCATACAGCTTTAAAGAAGAAATCGGTTTGTTCTTAGAATATTTCAGAGAACAAATTGAAGAAGTTATGAAAAAGATAGAAGAAACAGAAGATGCAATAGCATCTTAGTTGTACAAAAAGTACAAGCTGTTGGAATTAAGGATATGTAAGGCCGGTGAACATTCACCGGCTTTTTGTATACAAATTTTTTGTAAAAGTTTTTGTAATATTCTTGCCAATATATTTTGCATAAAGTAGAATAATAATATATTGGGGAGGATTTATATTAATGCCGGAATTAGCAAGACGGGATTATGAAAACAGATATTATACGAATAACCCTGTACCTGAAGGATACAGGATTAACAGGTATAATCAGCAAAATGCTCAATTATATCGTTTACCTCAACAGACACAAAAAAGAACGGTTAATAAGAAAAAAGTTGAACGCAATTATTTTATACACAAGATAATATCCGTAGCTGTTGTTTCTTTATTAGCTTTTACCGTCTTACCTGTTGGTTTTAATAAAGTTTCTAAATTTATTTTTAATCCTACTCCATACAAAAATGTAAAAGTTGATTACCAACAACTAAGATTTCCGACAGCGAATTATCTTTCAAATCACTGGTTTATGGGACAAAGATCTTTTGAAAATTCAAAAGTTAAAAAGCCTGTTATGGAAGAATTAATTGAGGGAAGCGAGTTAACGGATTTGGAAAATCAGCTAAAAAATATTGCATCTTTATATCCGTCAATTCATCCTTCTATATATGTTTGGGATTATCAGACAGGTGATTATGCAGATATCAATGCCGATGAAATTTTCCCAACCGCAAGTATAATAAAACTTCCTGTTTTGGCTGAATTATTCAAATCCATTGAGAAAGGTCAATTAACTTTGGATGAAAAAATGCCTTTGACAGAATATTTTCGAACAGAAGGTTCGGGCAGTTTGCAATTTAAAGCAGCAAATTCTCAATATTCTATAGATACTCTTGCCAGAATGATGATTACGGAATCTGATAATTCTGCAACGAATATGTTGATGGCACGTCTTGGTTCTATGACTGATATAAATTCAGCACTTAGACAATGGGGTTTGAAACATACCTATGTACAGACTTGGCTGCCTGATTTGAAAGGTACAAATCATTCTACGGCACGTGATATGTCAAGAATTTTGTATAATATAGATAACGAAAAATTCTTAAATAATTCTTCCCGTGAAAAAATATTTGATTATATGGGACATGTTCACAATAACAGACTTATTGCTGCCGGACTTCCAGCGGGTGCTGAATTTTTGCACAAAACAGGTGATATAGGAAAAATGCTTGGGGATGCAGGCATTGTATATACAAATAACGGCAAAAAATATATAGTTGTTATGTTTGTAAACAGACCGCATAATTCACCTTTGGGCAAAGAATTTATTGTTAAAGCATCAGAAACTGTTTATAATTATATGGTGAGATAATGCTGAAAGAGCTTTTGGACTCGAAAAAATGTTTTAAACTCGTTTGCGGTGCAGGTAATGAAGATGCCGTTGAAGTTGAAAAACTTGTGGCACTTTATTCAGCTGCAGGATGCAAATTTTTTGATGTGTCTGCAAAACCCGAAATTGTCGATGCTGCAAAAAGGGGGTTGCAAGGACGGGAAGGATATATTTGTGTAAGCGTCGGGATACAAGGTGATCCGCATGTCAGAAAAGCTCAAATTGATTACGAAAAATGCTCCGAATGTCACAAATGTGAAGAAATATGCCCGCAAAAAACAATAAGTTATTGTAAAGTTAAACAAATAAGATGTATAGGATGCGGAAAATGCGAACAGGTTTGCAAATCAAATGCAATATCATTTGTATCCGAATCCAAAAATATCAATGAAGTCTTACCGCCATTGATTGAAAAAGGAATTGATTGTATTGAACTTCATGCAATGAATGACAATGAAGTTGAAACCTTTGCAAAATGGGCTTGTATAAACAATCATTATGACGGAATTTTAAGTATTTGTACAGCAAGAGGTAAACTGTCTGATGAAAAAATGATAGAACAAATAAAAAAAATGATTGAAAGGCGGGAAGATTACTCAACAATTGTTCAGGCTGACGGTTATCCTATGAGCGGCGGTGCGGATGATTATAAAACAACTCTGCAAGCAGTTGCGACAGCAGAGATTGTCCAAAATGCAAAACTTCCTGTATATCTTATTATGTCAGGCGGAACAAATTCAAAAACAACAGAACTTGCAAACCTTTGCGGTATAGATTATCACGGAATTGCAATCGGGACATTTGCAAGAAAAATTGTTTCCAAATACATAAACAGAGATGACTTTTTAACAAACAAAACAATATTTAACGAAGCATTAGAAATTGCAAGAAATTTGGTAGACACATTATAATTCACTATATTTTTTTGAAACTTCATCAAGAATATTTTTTGTGGAATTTTTATTTAACAAAATCTGTTGAACTGCAGTATTAATTAACGTATTAATTTCCTTTTGATTTCTTGCGGTTTTCATTGGCGGTTCAATTTTGTTCAATTGTTTTGCGCTGATTACTCGAGCTTTTGAAATCAAATCGGTTTCATCAAATTGTGTATAAAATTTATCCTGCAACGTTTTTCCATTCACAGCAAGAACATTTGTCAATTTCCCAAGTTCCAACTGATTTTTTTCATCTGTCAAAAACAGTGCAAATTTTATCGCATCTTCTTTATGTTTAGCTTTCAAAGGAATTACAAAATTCATCAATGAAAAATCATTTTGTCCCAAACTACCTGTAAGTTGTGGCGCAACATCAGTATTTTTATATGCAGTCGGAGCATTTTCTTTTATCATTGTTAAAAAATTTGCACCAGCTTGAAAGAACACTATTTTTTCTGCCATGTATTTTTCCAACGCTTCTCTATGTGTTTGAGTGATTGATTCTTTAGGTATTAAATCTTTTTCGTAGAGATTTTTGAACATATCAAAAACTTGAACGGAAGTTTCGGAATTTATATTTTCTGCGGAATTTATACCGTATTTGTTCAAAATTTTAGCCATTGTATCATTTTCGGTTATATTTGGGAGCATTACATACGCATTTGTTTTGGATTTTATAACCGGTGCTATTTTTGAAATATCATTATATGTTTTTGGAAGTCTTACTCCTGCTTTTTTTGTTAAATCTTTGTTATATATAGTAATCGCAGAAGTCGCATACCAAGGCAGTGAATATAATTTATCATTATACTTTAGTGAATTTATTATTGACTTGTTGTATTGTTCCGTAAATTTTTCATCAATTTCATAAAGTGCACCCCTTTGAGCTAGGAGCGCTGAAAAATCGGGATTAAGATTAATCAAGTCCGGCGGATTATCACTCAAGACAGAGGCAAGAGTTCTTTTTTCACCTTCAGAAAAAGGAACATCAATCCATTTTATTTTTACATCAGGATTTTGCGCCTCGAATTCACCTATAATTTTGTTCATATAAGGTGCAAAATCACCCATCTGTAAAGTCCAAAAAACAACCTCGTTCGATTGAGCTTTTTTAAACGGAAAAGTTATAATAATTAAAATTAATATTATAAAAATAAATATTATCTTGCGTAAAGAACTGTTCACTATTCACTACTCACTATTCACTAACCATGATATAATTATACTATGAATAACTTATTTACGGAACTCGAAAATCAAAACAAACAAATTCCTTTGGCAGAAATTCTTCGTCCCAAAACTCTTGAAGATTTTTTGGGACAAAGTAATGTTGTATCTCCTAACAGTCCGATTTTAAATTTGTTAAAAACCAACAGGTTATTTTCTTTGATTTTTTGGGGAACTCCTGGTTGTGGAAAGACGACACTTGCGCGTCTTATTGCAACCAAAACCAATGCAAATTTTATTGAAATTTCTGCGGTAACATCAGGCGTAAAAGATATTAAAGATGCGGTTGAAAGTGCTAAAGAAAGCCTTAGGGCAGGTGTAAAAACAATTCTTTTTATTGATGAAATTCACCGATATTCCAAAACACAACAAGATGCCCTTTTGCCGCATTTAGAAAATGGGACATTATTTTTAATTGGTTCAACAACGGAAAATCCGTCTTTTCAGGTCGTTCCCGCACTTTTATCAAGATTACAGGTTATTAGACTAAACTCTATTGATGATAAAAGTATGGAAAAAATTATCAAAAAAGGGTTTGCATATCTTGCAAAAAATTATCTTCCGATGGATTGCGAAACTGGTGCAATAGATTTTATTGTTAATCTTGCAAGAGGGGATGCGAGATATGCCCTAAATGTTGTTGAAAACGCTTATTTTGCAAGTGACTTAAAAGACAACAGACGAAATTTAACCGTAAAAATTATTGAAGAAATTTGTCAGGAGCGCAACACAAGATATTCCCAACAGGAACATTATGATTGTGCTTCAGCTTTTCAAAAAAGTTTGAGAGGTTCTGACCCTGATGCAGCAATATATTATTTGGCAAAAATGATTGCAGCAGGTGAGGATCCTAGATTTATTGCACGCAGACTAATTACATGCGCTGCAGAAGATGTTGGAAATGCAGATCCTAATGCTTTAAATGTCACTATAAATGCATACAAAGCGGTTGAACTTTTGGGATTGCCTGAGGGCAGGATACCTTTAGCGCAGGCGGTAATTTATGTTGCAAGAGCACCAAAATCTAATGAAACGATTATGGCAATAGATGGTGCGCTATCAGATATAAGAAACGGGAAGGATTTTCCGCCTCCAATGCATTTGAGAGATGCGCACTACAAAGATGCCGAAAAATATGGTTTTGGAATTGGCTATGTATATTCACACAGCGCACCTGACGTTGAACAACAATTTTTGCCTGATGAATTGGTTGGTAGAAAGTATACAAAAAATTAACGTTTACCTTCTAAAATATCCAACAGATGTTGTTCTTTTGAATTTAAAGGCTCGTATAAAGATTTTGCTTTGAGTTCTGCAAAAATTTCATAATGGTTATCCTTTTTTAATGCAACGTATCCGGATAATTTTTTTACAGTATCTGCGAATGCTTTGCCTGTTTTTTGCTGTAAAAATGCTAAAAACGGAAAATGTAAAAAGTGACATGCTTCATGTGTTTCAACATGTTCTTTTGCTCCACATGATCTCCACCCATCAAAACCGCATTCTTTTTGCCATTCATCAACTAAAGCCTGTTCTTTTGGGTGAACCGTACGTGTTTGTTTAAATTGTTTAGCGAGTTCATCTGTTTTACTTGAACCTAATAAGACCGTATGTTTATCTGTACATAATGCTATTCCACCACCATGAAAATCTGACACGATATATTCTTTCGGTATCGGTATATTATTTTCTTTCAATTTCTTTACAGAATTTAATATATTTACTGCTCTTTCATAATCGTTGTTTAAATATGCTTGAATTCCATATTGTTCTTTTAATATTTTTTCAATCTCTATGACTTCGGGATTTTTAGACGGTTTTGCAAACATTCTGAAAAGTGTTGCTATGCAATCCTCATTAAAACATTTTTTCTTATAAACTAATTGCTCATATTCCAGCGGAAATCCGCCTTTTTTATGCATCAGTGCCTCTCTATAAATCGGAGTCATTTCAAATTTGCCAATGTTTTGAATAAACGTTATCAAATAAGCATTCAAGTCACCTTCTGTTTTTATATTTTTAATCGGTTTCAAAAGTCTTGAATCAAGATTTTTCTCTTTCATTATTTGATAAAACTTGTCTAGCAGTTCTTTATGAGTTTCTAATATCGGTGTTTTATCAAATGCGTAATAATCAACGATATGCCTGAATGTATCGTTTCCTCTTTTTGTAAGAATTCTGTTAGTAGCTTCAGTTTGCAAATTTGTCAAAGGTTTACCGTCAGGTACAAAAGACTCAATTACTTTTTGGATTTGCGCACCTTTTTGCTGCATTCTTAATGTATATGCAAGAGGTGAATATTTAATTCTTGAAACAATACTTACTACCATTTAAATAACCTTCAAATTATTAAAAAAAAATAAAATGATAAAATTGTCCGAACAATGTATATTGTTAAAAATTATTAATAAAAATACCAGTTTTAAGCGGCTATATTGTTATGTAAACGTATCAAACAAAAAACCTATTCAACAGGTATAGTCAGTTGTTGACCGATTGAAAGTTTGTTGGGGTTTGTCATATTGTTTGTTTGTACAACAAGATTTTCTTTTTCTCTGCTATATGAACCATAAAAGCGAATTACAATGCTTTCCATAGTATCACCGTCTTGAACGGTATAAATTTCATTCTTCCCTGTATTATTATCAGATGATGGAATAAAATTCAAGCTCATTTTTTCCTGTTTAACCGGAGCAACCGAATTTTCTTTTACAGAATTTATTCCTTTTGCAGAAAAACTGATGAATACTGTAAGGATAAGCATTACAACAGCACCGGCAATAAAACCTGCTGCAAGATAAAGATTTGGAGATTTTTCTGACTTTTGATAAATCTTAAAATTTTGCCATAGCATATCCAATTCTTTTTCTTTATTGGCATGTGACATCTCAGGTCTTATATAAATACCCGGAGAATTGTCATAGGGGTCTTGTCTATACTTAGACAATGCTTCCAATACTGCCATTTTTTCTTTCGACAAATTTGATCTTCTGATAGTTGAACTTTTCATATTTACATATTCCTTCTGGAAATATAGCATACTATTTTTCGTTGTGCAAGTTTATTGCAAAATATTAATATTTCATAGTAAATATTATTTGCAGTGTAATAGTAGAATAGTTTGTTAGCATAATTAGTCTATATCGTTGGGCTGTCTTGAATTTGCTCCGAAGAATCTGTTTTATCAATGAATTGTTAACAGGTTACATAACGAAAGTATAGGTTAGTGAAAGGGCTAATAAACAGCAAAAAAGATGAGCACGCTTTGACCGTACTACAAATTAAACGAATTTTCTCAAATTTACAACATGCGTTTCCGGATTTACCCAACTTGGTATATTCTTTGGCAAACGTCTTAAACAATTTGGAATTTTTTGGTATGACAAGTCTTTATGCATAAGACGTTCTTTTATTAAAGTAAAAGCCATATGTTTATTCGGCTCTTGAGTGATATAAGGTTTACCCCCTTTTATAAAAGGGGTAATTGTTAATTTATTAACTTGCATATCTATCCTTTAAAATTTATACTCCACGGCGCCCATATCGAATCTGATATTGAAAGCGTCCCCTCATTTTTTAAAGCCATATCCTTAACTGAAAATTCGGCTACATCACCTGTTTTAGTAACAATAACTCGCTTCATGGGGTCAAACATAGATTTTGCAACCCTTTTTACTATTGCGTTAGTTTCAGCTTCCTGCCTTTCCAGTTCGACAGTCCTCTTTGCTTTGATGTTTTCTTCCGCTATTTTTATTGCTTTGTGTATATTCCGTATTTTCATAATTGCTCCTTATTAGTTTATATTCCTAATATAGCTCCATTTCTATAACTTTTTTACAAATTCTGACGGTATTCAATGCAGCACCGATTCTCAAGTTATCTGCAACACACCACAATGAAATTCCGTTATCAAAAGCCAAATTTCTTCTTATTCTGCCGACAAATACAGGATCAACACCTGATGAATCTTTTGTTGTCGGATATTCAAAGTTTTCAATGTTATCAATAACCTTCAAACCGAAAGAGTTAGATAATATTTCCCTAACCTGCTCCGGTGTAACATCTTTTTCAAATTCAATATCCACAGCTTCAGAATGGCTGTTAAATACAGGAACTCTTGCTGCTGTACAAGATATCGGTAAATTTTGAGGCAAATGAAGAATTTTTTTAGTTTCATTTACGACTTTCATTTCTTCTTTTGTATAACCGTTTTCTAAGAATACATCTATCTGCGGCAAAACATTGAACGCAATTTCTTTTTTGAAAGCACTCGGTGTAAATTCTTCCCCGTTTAATTTTGCTCTAGTATTTGCTTCAAGTTCATTAATCGCTTTCAATCCTGCACCCGAAACAGCTTGATATGTAGAAACAATAAGTCTTTTAATTCCAAACAAATCATGCAAAGGTTTCAAAACAAGCATCAATTGAGATGTTGAACAGTTAGGATTTGCGATAATGCCTTTGTGTTTTCTCAAATCATCATCATTAACATATGCTATAACAAGAGGTACATCATCTTCCATTCTGAATGCTGAAGAATTATCGATCAAAACACCGCCTCGTTTTACAATTTCCGGTGCAAATAATTTTGATGTTGAAGCTCCTGCAGATGCAAGAACTATATTTACATTATCAAAACTTTCAGGCTTTGCTTCTTCAACGGTATAAGTTTTTCCCTGAAATTCAAGTTTAGTACCGGCTGATTTTGCACTAGACAAAAATTTTATTTCGTTAAAATCAATTTTCAACTCATCTACAATCTTTGTAATTTCTCTGCCAACAACACCTGTTGCGCCTAAAATTGCTATATTCGGCTTTTGTTTTGACATAATTTACCTCCGATACATCAATTATATTTCCAAAATAATATTTTTCCATAAATATTTAAAATATTTTAACTTAAAGAATATCAAGTGGGTCAACATCGACAGAAAGTTTTATATCTTTCGGCATAATTATTTTTTTCAAAAAACTAGAAATAAATTGATGACCTTTATCTTCAAGTTTATTTTTAATCAAAATCTGAAACCTGTATTGACTGTTTATTCTTTCTATTACACAAGGTGTCGGGCCTAAAAGCTCTATCCTCTCCGATAATCCGACTTTTTCAATCATTAATGATAAGCGCATAGCAATTTCTTGAGCTGATTTTTCTGCCCTAAAATTATTTGGACAACTGAGAACCAATCTGATAATTTTACTAAACGGAGGATAATCAAATTCGTTTCTTGCAGCGATTTCTGTTTGATAAAATTCTGAATAATTTTGTGATTTAGCACTTTCCAAAGCGTAAAAATCAGGATTATATGTCTGGAACAAAACTTTTCCTGCAAATTCTCCCCTGCCTGCACGCCCTGCAACTTGAGTTAATAGCTGAAACCCCCTTTCTGATGCACGAAAATCAGGCAGATTAAAACTCGCATCTGCTGATATTACACCAACCAAAGTAACATTCGGGTTATCCAAACCTTTTGCAATCATTTGTGTGCCGACCAAAATATCAATTTCTTTACGTTGGAATTTCTCTAAAAGTCTAATATGTTCACCTTTTCTGACTAAAATATCACTATCTATACGCTCAACAACATGATCCGGAAACAAATCTTTTATATATTCTTCTATCTTTTGTGTACCCGTACCACTTGTTCTTAAAGCATCAGAGCCACATTCCGGACAAAATTCCGGAAAATATTCAACATGGTTGCAATAATGACATTTCAATACATTATCTTTTGAATGATATATCATCGGAATTGCACAATTCGGACATTCAATTACATGCCCGCAGGCACGGCATTGGGTAAAGGTTGAAAAACCTCTGCGATTAATAAGCAATATAACCTGTTGGCCTTTTGCAAGAGTTTCTTTTATCTCTGTCTGCATCGGAATTGAAATCACATTTTTGTACGCAGCACGCCCATGCTCCTGCATATTAATAACCGTAACCGGAGGAACTTTTGCATTGTTATATCTGTGTTTCAATTCAAATAGATTACCCTCATTTACTGCTCTGTAGTATGACGAAATATCAGGAGTAGCTGAACCCAAAATCAAAGGACAATTGTGAAATTCTGACAACTTTCTTGCAACGAGTCTTGCATCATAACGAGGAGCAGGTGTTGTCTGCTTATATGCACTTTCATGTTCTTCATCAATAATAATTAAACCGATATTTTGTAAAGGCGCAAAAACAGCAGAACGAGCGCCCGCAAGAATTTTTATTTCGTTTTTATAAAGTTTTTGCCAAACATCATATCTTTCACCGTCTGATATACTGCTGTGCCAAATTGCAACATCTTCTGTTCCGAATTTTTTAGCCAATCTTTTGGTAAGTTGAGATGCAAGCGCAATTTCAGGTGCTAAGAAAAGGACGTTCTTGCCTTGTTTTATGGTATCGTCAATAAGTTTGAAATAGACTTCTGTTTTTCCGGATGCCGTAACTCCGTGAAGAAGAATTGTATTTTTTGAGTTTATCTTATTCTTTATCCCTTCATAAACCTCTTTTTGCTCGCCTGAAAGCTCAAACAGAGGCTCTCTTTCCGTAATTTGCAAAATATCAAGCGGATTTCTGTACAATTCTTCTTGAATTAATTTTACACAGCCGATACTTTCAAGTTTTTTTATTGTTGCACGGGTAGTTTTGGCATATTTTTCAAACAAAATCAAAGGCATTTTGCCAGATTTTTCAAGAAGCTTTAAAACCTCTAGCTGTCTTTTTGTAGCACCGTCAAACTTTACAAATTCAATGAGCTGTTCCGTTTTTGAGGCTTTTTCAATCAATTTCATCGGAATTGCAGCATTTAAAACTGTAACCAAATCACAGCAATAATAATTTGCAACCCATTCCAATAATTTTAGGTATTCAATAGAAAAAAGCGGAGTTTCATCTAAAATCTTATTTATTTTTTTTGCTTTAATTTCTTCCGGCAAATAATCGGAAAAACCAACACAAAATGCATTAATAAGCCCCTGCCTTCCAAATGGTACAAGAATAGCCTGTCCGATTTGAATTTTATCTTTCATCTCATCGGGAATAAGATAGCTAAAAGTTTTTACTCCAAGTCCTTTAATATTGACAAGAGCCAATGCATATTTCATTAAGCTTCTTCCATAAATTCTTGTCTTGCGGCTTGAATAGCTTCTTCTAATAAATCTAACTGATCAGGTGAAAAAGTTACACCTTTTTTAGTAGGAAGCCAAGTTGCACCATCATCAGTTGTGTAGAATATTCTCATGTTCAAATAACTTCTGCCTTTGTATTCACTAACAGAAATCTGAAGTTGTTCTGTATCACTACGTTCAATTGTTGCTAAAATTTTTGCATCTGCCATAATTTTTCTCTCCTTATAAACTATTGATTTTATATTACCACAGAATTTCATTTTTATGCTAATGTTAAAAATAAACATAATTGTCATTCTGAGGTTTGATAAATTTTGAGATTCTTCGCTCTGCTCAGAATGACGACAAACCGAAGAATCTCATTAAATTATGGAGAAATTATGATAAAAGTTGCAGTATGCGGAGCTTTAGGAAAAATGGGCAAAGAAGTTTGTCAAGCGGTAACAGATTGTCCCGATACGGAACTCGTTGCAAAAATTGATATAATAACTTCTGGCACATATTCTTCAATCGAAGAAGCTCACAGAGTACAAGATATTGATGTTTTGGTTGATTTCACACAACCTGATTCAATATACGAAAACGCAAAATATTGCCTTAATAACGGGATAAAAATAGTAATCGGCACAACAGGGCTTAAAGATAATGAGATTGAAACCCTAAGAAATCTTTCAAAAATTAAACATACAGGATGCCTTATTGCTCCGAATTTTTCTACGGGTGCGGTTTTGATGATGATGTTTGCAAAATTGGCAGGAAAATATTTTGATAATGCTGAAATTATTGAACTTCATCACAACCAAAAGAAAGATGCGCCGTCAGGAACTGCGATAAAAACAGCAAATCTTATGGCAGAAGCAAAATCTGATTATACAAAAGGCAACTGTCCTGAAAAAGAAACAATAGAGGGAGCAAGAGGCGGAACATCATACTCTAATATTCATATCCATTCCGTTAGAATGCCGGGATATATAGCTTCACAAGAGGTTATACTGGGTTCAACAGGTCAGATTATGACAATCAGACATGATACTATGGACAGAAAATGTTATATGCAAGGTGTTTTACTCGCTGTAAAATATGTTTATCAGAAAAATAATTTTACATACGGATTGGAAAATATACTGTAATTTTATAATATTCCTGTTATAATAAATACAAGGAGAAATGGTATGAAAAAATTTATCGTTATTTTATTTTTGTTAATTGCAGCACCTGTTATTGCAGAAGAAAACAGTAATGTTTTATACAATAACCCAAGTGAAAGTGTTTCGCCGACCGGTTCTATAAACATGACACCCAAAAGCAGTTTTTCAGGTTACACAAAAAGTAACGATTTGCGCAATAAATATCCGAACTTAAACAACAAAGGTTATTACAATACATCATCAGATTATCAAAGGACTCAGATGATGAAATCAAAATCTGTTAAAGAATTTAGCAATACCTCAAATTTGTCAACAGATATAGACCAAAAATCTCCAATAACATTTAACCAATTTCCGCAACAGTACACAAGCGACGATATGATGCATGTAAACGCAATCCAAAACGGCATGCAAAATATGTATATGAATTTCTAAAGTTTTACAACCGCACTGTGTCTGTTTGTCGTACCATTTTCTTTTCTGTATGAAAAGAACAAATCGTTGTTACAAACTGTGCAATACGGACAAACATCAATATTTTCTTCTTCTAAGCCTAATTCCAAAAGCTGACGTTTGTTGATATTCTTTAAATCAACAAATATTTCGCTGTTGCGAATTTCATACAAACCTGCGGAAATTTTTACTGTTGCCATAAGCTGATTTAAAACTTCTTCTCCTACGTTATAGCAGCAGAATGATATTGCAGGCCCTATAGCGCATTTGATATCTTTTATATCTGATGAAAATTCATTAACCATTTTTTTAACAGTTTTAACTCCAATCATGCCTGCAGTTCCACGCCAACCCGCATGGGAAACAGCTGCAATTTTTCCGTCATAAAAAATTAACGGGGTGCAATCTGCAAAATTTAAAAACACAGCTTGCTTCTTGTTAGACAATATCAATCCGTCAGTATCGGGATAAGAATTTTTACCGACTTGTGCCACATCAACATTTGACGTGTGTGTTTGGGATGGATAAATTAAATTTTTACTATCTATCTCAAAATATTCACAGAATAATGTTCGATTTTCCTGAACTAGTTTTTCATATTCAAAATCTTTTGTTTTTATTACGCTTTCTCTGGTAGTAAAAAAATGGTTTAATCTGCCCAAAACAGAACTTTTTAACACCTTTTTACCTTTAATTTCTTCAAAATAAAACATAATTTATTTATATCACATAATAAAAAACATTTTGATATTAAGAAATGTTGCAAGAATTTATAATATGTGTTAAAATGCGAACGTAAAAAAGGAGGACTTTATATGTTGAAAAAGTGTTTAGTAGAGCTTATTGGTACATTTTTTCTTGTATTAACAGTAGGTTGTACAGTATTTTCTGTAGGCGGAGGAGTTATTCCCCCAATTGCAATTGGTTTTGCACTAATGGTAATGGTTTATGCAGGCGGACACGTATCAGGAGCACATTATAACCCTGCGGTTTCTTTAGCAGCTGCAGTCAGGGGTGCTTTAGCTTGGAAAGACTTGATTCCTTATTGGGTAGCACAAGTTGCAGGTGGTGCGTTAGCTGCATTAGTGGTTTCTTATTTAGTAGTTGTAACACCGGTTGAACAACAGGCAAAATTCAACATTCCGGCACTGATTTGCGCTGAATTATTATTTACTTTTGCACTTTGCTATGTTGTTTTACACACTGCAACCGATAAAGATACTGAGGGAAATTCATTCTACGGTTTGGCAATCGGTTCTACAGTAACAGTCGGAGCATTTGCAACAGCAGGAATTTGTTTTGGTGCATTCAACCCTGCAGTAGCAGTAGGCTTGTTGACAATGGGTACAGCTTGCTGCAAAATCGCAGGAATCACTGCATTAACAAACCTTGTTGCAGGAGCATTGGCAGGATGTGTTTATAAAATTACTTCTAATAACTAATTTTGTAAATTAATAATTTTCGGCAGGTCAAGACAAAACGTCTTGACCTGTTTTTTATACATAATAAATATTATCGGCAACTAAAAACAAACTAATCGTACTTTATTTAAAGGGAGCTGTGCGCCCCCTTATACCCCGCACTTAATTTCTTTCTCTTTGATTTTTGGGCGACGCAAAGAGAAAGAAATTAAGCAAAGAAAGAGAAACGGCGCCATAACCGTTTAATCACTACTAAGCTCAACCTAAGGCTCGTAAACTCGCTATGTAATAGTCATTCTGAACTTGTTTCAGAATCTTTTTATCGCTCAGACAGTACGAGCCTTGTCATTGTTTCACTAAGTAGTGATTATAAGAAGTTTCGTGAGCTCCGCTCACAGATAAAGACTAATTCTGCTAACAAACTACTCTGCTAATTTACTTCCTATAATATTTATTATTTAAAAAATTTGAGCTTTAAAATTTTTAACATGATTCTTGATTTTTAAGATTTTTAATATATGATTAGAATACACTGAAAAAGAAAAGGAAGAAATATTATGGCAAAACATTGTGAAATCTGCGGAAAAGCCCCAATTAAAGCAGCTAAATTAACATTCTCTCATAAACAAATTGTTCACACTCAAGAACCAAATTTACAATCTGTTAAAGTTAACGTTAACGGCACTGTAAAGAGAATAAAAGTTTGTACTTCTTGTTTGAGAGCAGGCAAAGTTCAAAAAGCTGTTTAATTTTAAAGCTTTAATTTAAAAGAACCGTCTTTAAGATGGTTCTTTTTTTGTGTAAATAAATTGAATCAGATAATAATTTATGTTAAAAATTTTATATGGCAGTATATTTCTTTTACGGAGAAGAAGATTTTAATATTGAGCAGGAAATTAACAAACTCAAAAAAGGGTTGGATAAAAATTTTCTTGAAATGAGTTTTAAAACTTATGATAATCCAAAATTTCCTGATTTAATTGCTATTTTGCGATCTCAACCTATGATGTTTGGCAAAATGCTTATCATAATAAATTGTATTGACTATTTTTCAAAAACATTTGAAGACAAAGAAATGAAAGAGATTGAAAGTGCAATTGAAAATAACAATGAAAATTTGGATATTGTTTTTGTTGCGCAATTGCCGAGAAGCGAGGGTAAAAAGCTTGATAGCCGCAAAAAATTCTTTAAACTTCTTGCAAAACAAAATTCAAAAGAATTCCCTACTATTCCAACATATAAAACAGCTGATTTGGAAAGTTGGATTATAAAAACAGGAAAATCCAAAGATTTGAAATTTGATAAAGATGCATTAACTGCAATTATTTCTCAAATAGGAAATAACCTTAGACAAATAGATAAAGAGCTTGATAAGCTGAAATTGTTTGCATATCCTGATAAAACAATAACTGCGGATATGGTTAAAGAAATTTGTATTTCTAATGAGGATTTGTTCGCTTTTTCGGATTATTTAATGATAAATGAAAAGGACAAAGCTTTGCTCGAATATCGAAAACTATTGGATACAAAATATCCTTTGGAAATTTTATCAACACTACAGACAATGCTTAGGCGCTGGATTATCTTGAAAGCAAAAGGAAAAACATCAAGCCCTATTGAGCTTTCAAGGTTAACAGGCATGCATGAGTATGTTGTAAAATTAAATCTTCAAAAATTAAAAAATACAAATCTGAAAGAATTAGTGCGGCTAAAAGAGAATATAACCGATGCAGAATACAGAATAAAAGCCGGATTAGCTCTTGATGTTGAAAAAGAGGTGGAAAATGCCCTGTTTAGATGATAAATATCCGTTTTTGATGAAATATTTTAACAGTGGTATAAATTCTGATGAAAAAAGCATTTCTCACTGTATACTTTTTTATGGTTCCGATTTACAAGCACAATATGATTTGGCTTTGGAAATTGCAAGACTGTTAAATTGCAAAGGTACACACGATGAAAATTGTCAGTGTTTGAATTGCAACTGGATTAGAGAAAATAAGCACCCTGCAGTTATGACAATATCAAAAGTTGATAATAAACCGTCAGATGATACGTCAAAGAATGTTATTTCAATTCAACAAGCGAGAATGATAAAAAACGATTTGCTTGTTTCATCAGACTATCACAGGGTTTTGATTTTTTGTGATAAAGATAAAGATGGTAACGTTTGCGGATTAAATATGCAGAATTTTCAGGAAGAAACTTCAAACGCTCTTTTAAAAACTTTTGAGGAGCCGCCTTTTAATACAACATTTATATTTCTGACAAAAGATAAATCGGATATGATAAATACTGTTGTTTCAAGAGCTCAATGTTTTTATGTTCCGTCTATGCTTGATGAGGATAGGGATTTTTCTTTGGTTGATGATGTTATGAACGGATATCTTGAGCTTGAACGCAATGAGGTTTTGGATTTTAACGATAAAATACTTTCGCTTGCTAAAGAAAATGATGCAGAATTAATTTTTACGCAAATGCAAAATTATATCGTTTCGCTTTTAAAATCAAATATGAGTAATTCCTGTTTGAAAATAAAATTAATATCAGATTTGAAAAACATTGAACAGGCAAAAAAAGAATATCGTTTGAATATGAATATTCAAACAGTAGTCGAAACTCTAAGTTTCAAAATGATTTTGTAATTGCAATAAAATATTTATCTCATATAATATTCTTGTAAATGATACTTAACAAAAGGAGATAATATCATGTCAAGAAAACCTATTATTGCAGGAAACTGGAAAATGAATCTTCTTCAAGATGATGCAAAATCAGTATTTGAAGGAGTTAAAAATTTTGTAAAAGATTATACAGCAGTTGAATTGCCAACTATTGTAATTGCTCCTGTATTTACATCAATTTGTGCAGTTTCATCAGTTGATTGCACATGCGGCTGTGGCGGTAAAAAGATTGCTATTGCAGGTCAAAACTGTCACTGGGAATCTTCAGGCGCTTATACAGGTGAAATTTCTGTTGAAATGCTAAAGGATGCTGGCTGTGATTATGTAATCATTGGTCACTCTGAAAGAAGACAATATTTCTCAGAAACAGATGAAATGATTAACAAAAAAGCAAAAGCTATTTTGGCAGGCGGATTGATTCCTATTATCTGCTGCGGTGAAACTCTTGAACAAAGAGAAGCAGGTGTTACAGATTCTTGGATTGCAGGACAAATCAAGGCAGCTTTGGAAGGAATTTCATCAGAAGATATCGCAAAATCTGTTATCGCATACGAACCAATTTGGGCTATCGGTACAGGCAAAACTTGTGATTCTGACGAAGCAAACAGAGTAATCGCTATGATTAGAAGCGTTGTTAAAGAAGTTGCAGGAGCTGAAGCTGCAGATTCTATCAGAATTCTTTATGGCGGTTCTGTAAAACCTTCTACAATCGAAGAACAAATGTCAAAATCTGATATTGACGGTGCTTTGATTGGCGGAGCTTCTTTAAAAGCTGAAAGCTTAAATGAAATTATTGAAAAAACAATGAAAATTGCAAGCTTAGTATAAAATGCTTAAGCTCTTTGTCGTTTAATTATTTTTTATAAAGCGAATAAAAAAGACACTCTTTGTGGAGTGTCTTTTTTGCTGGGGATTTTATGGATTAATATAATTCTATTTCGGAAAAACTGTCTGATGCGTCTTGCATAGCTGATTCAATACTTTCCATAGCATCTTTGCTTTGTAAAAATTTTAAAATTTCTTCCTTTTCACCGCGTTTTAAAACAACAGCATATTTATGCTTATCATCAGCTGATTTTATAGAAATTTCAACTTCTCTTTCTTTTGGTCTTTCTTTCAACAAAATAGACGGTTTTACACATATTTCAACATCTTTTATATCAAGATTTTTAACTCTGTTTTTAAAACTTGTTTTTACATTTTGAAAATTTCCGTATTCTGCTATTCTGCGCTCTGATTCTTTGTATAATTTTTCAAGACTTTCCGTTATATATTTTTTGTTATTCAAATGAATCTGTTCAGTTTTACTGTCAGATATCTTTCGATAATTATTATTGTTATCCATGTGTATAATCCTTGCTACCATATAGTCTCCTGTATTTTATATTATTTATGCAGCTTTGGCAAATAATTCGTAATTAGATTTTATAGCTTCCATTTTCTCATCGGCTTTTATAAGATTTTCAAATTTAAGTATTTGATAATCACGTAACTTTTTAGGAAGTTGTGGAAGTTTGAATGCGCTTTTAATTTTGCCTTCTTCATATTTCCTTACGTATTTGTAGCAATCATGAATATATTTGTCATAAACTTTATCTAAGCCGTTACGTTTCAACAATGCTACTGCATCCTCATAAGGTTCAACAAATTTTTCTAACTCGGGTATATTCTTACCTAAGTTTTTACCCATTCTTGCGTCATAAACGAGATGTTCTCCTTGAGCATGGGTGTGCATAGCTTTGCCTCTGATTTGGAGTTCTCCTGCTGCTCCGTTTGAATGTATAAAATTCATTTGTGCTGAAACATATCCGGATACACTGGTTTGATCAGATTCTATTCTCGGAATTTCAATTCCTTTTTTTGCAGCGGCTTTTTGTATTTGAGCAAATTGTTCTTCTGAGAGATATCTTTTTGAATCTTTTGCATAGTTACTTATTCTGTATGGTTTGACTTTACCGCTTTCTATTGCTTTGCAAATGTTATCGGTAATTTTTTGCATAAATTCAGGCGATACATCATCTAAAATCAACCTTGTCCCGATAAGATCTCTTACAACATTTTTTGCATCTGATATGTTGTTAATTTCTTTTCCTTTTAGAACTTCTTTACTTATTTTGTCGTATATTGATTCAAAACTTTTGCTTCTGCATTGAGGTTCTATACCGGTAATTTCTGTTATATCCTGTTGGGCTTTTGCTTTCAGTTCTTTTCCTTCTTTTTCAAGAGATTTTGCAATATTTTTCAGTTCTTCTTTTTGTTGAAGCCATTTTTGAATATTTTCTCTGTTAGCAGCCATTTTTTCAGGTGTTTTGTATGCATTTAACAGTTTTTTAAAGTCAGCTTTCTCAAGATTTTTGAAATTTTGTTCCAGATAAAGCATTTTGCTGTATGCATTTTTATCATAAATTTTTAAAAATCTTTCCATCGAACCGCTCAGAATATTTCCTGTTGCGTCTGTTTTTATAAAGCCCAGTCTTTTTCCTGCCGCTAATAAATCATCAAAATTTTCTTGTGCAGATTTGGGCAGATAATTAAACTGCTGAGTACTTTTTTGTGTTCCGAGATTTGTTGTTGAGTTTATTTGTTTTATGTGTTTTTCAAATGCGGATAATTTTGTTGTTGCAGTATTGGACTTTGCAAGAACTGAACCAACTTTTGACTCATTTTTTAATGCATTAATTACAAATTTGGCGGTATTTGCGGATTTTGTGCCAACCACAACTTTACCTATTGCGCCTGCAATATTTACCATTAATATTTTCTCCTATATTCCCCTGTATTTACATAAAAAATTTTTGGTTTAAAAAATTGCTAAAAATTGACATAACTTTACATTTTAGTTTATAATTGTAACACTTAGGAAGGGAGTTAGTTATGGCACAACAATATAATCCTCAGAATATCAAAAAAAGAACTTCCATATTAGTTTTTATTAAAGGTTCAACAGCACCTTTGGTTATGTATGTGGAAAATCCAGATGAATTTTACAATGAGCTTCAACAAGCTGTAAAATCCCCAACACCAAAATTAATCGAAAAAGAAACAACAGGTCCTTTGAAAAAAGTGGCATTTGTTTCTAATCAAATAGCGGCCATTGCTGTTCAAGAGGAACAATACGCAGGTTAGTTTATGAATTACAAAGTATCAATAGAAGATTTGGAAAATAATCCGTCTAAAACTATGGATTTTCATTTCAAAGATGTTATAGAGGGTATAAATTCCGTTGATAAAATTGCGGCAGATTTAAAAATTACATCTTTGGGTGAATTTATAGAAATTACCGGAAATGTTAAAGGTACAATAAAACTTGAGTGCGATTTGTGCCTCAAAGAATTTGAATACAAATTAAATTTTAATATAGACGAAATGTTTGCAAAAAACACACTATTAGATGAATACGGGCAAGAAACAGAACTCAAAAACGGACAGTTTGTAACCGATTTACAAGGTGAGGATGAGATTGATATTTATGACTTATTGTATCAATCTGTAATATTAAATTTACCAAATAAGAAAGTTTGTGGTATAAATTGTAATGGGGATAAATTTTTGAAAGAAGAAAATTTATCAGACCCGAGGTTAGATGTATTTAAAAACATCCAAATACAACCGAAAAATAAATAGTTAGTAGAATAAAAAGGAAAAGAAAAATGGCAGTACCTAAGAAAAGAACAGGACATTCCGCACAAGGAAGCAGAAGAAGCAACTGGAAAGCTACAAAACCGGAAACTACAAAATGCCCTAATTGTGGCGCTACAGTATTAGCTCACACTGTTTGTACAGCTTGCGGAACATACAAAGGAAAACCTGTAAGATTAAAAGACAGAGTTGAAGAAGTAGCAGTTGAAGAAAAGAAAACTGCAAAAAAATCAACAGCAAAGAAAACAACTAAAAAAGCAACAAAAACAGAAAAAGTTGAAGCAGTAAAAGAAGAAGTTAAAGCTGAAGAAACTGTTGTTGAAGCAGAAGTTGTTGAAGAAAAAGAAGAAAAATAGGTGATAAGAGTTGTGAACAGCGAAAAATTCTTTGTATAAAAGATAATTCGCCGTTCACAAATCACAGTTCACTTTAATAAACAAACTTTAGATCAGGGAGAGACTGTGTAATGGCAAGAATAGCTATAGATGCAATGGGCGGAGATTATGCACCGAAAAATATTGTAGAGGGAGCACTTTGGGCTGCAATGGAATATGGTGTTGCATTGGAACTGGTTGGCAGGCAGGATGATATTCAACAAGAGTTGGATAGAATAAAGTCTGTGGGTTATATCTTGTCAGACTGCGGTACCAAAGGTCATAGAAGAAAAATTAAAATAGATTTGGACAAAATTGACTACACAATTACTCATGCCTCTGAAGTTATCGGTATGGGTGAGGCTGTTGGTCAATCTATTCGCCGTAAGAAAGATTCATCAATAGTTGCATCAGTTAATGCTGTTGCTCAAGGAAGATGTGAAGCTGTTGTATCAGCGGGTTCAACAGGTGCTGCAATGGCGGCAAGTTTATTTGGCTTAGGCAGGATATCAGGTATTACAAGACCTGCTATTGCCGTATTACTTCCGACAACAAAACAACCGCTTGTATTGATTGATGGCGGAGCAAACAGTGATTGTACACCGGGTATGCTTACTCAGTTTGCCGAAATGGGCGTAGCTTATGCAAAATTGAGTTTAGGAATAGAAAATCCAAAACTTGGTATATTGAGTATCGGTGAGGAAGAAGGCAAAGGTAACGAACTTGTCAAAGAAACTTATCCTCTTTTGAAACAGATGCATGAAGACGGAAGATTTGATTTTGTCGGTAATATTGAAGGCAAAGAAGTTTTCAAAAATAAAGCGGATGTTGTTGTTGCAGATGGTTTTGCAGGAAATATTGTTTTAAAAATAACAGAAAGCACTGCATCTATGCTTTTGAAAATGATAAAAAACGAATTTAAATCGGATTTGGTGGGTTCTATTATAGGACTTATGGCAAAGCCGTTTTTGCGCAGAATTTTGAAACGTATTAACTGGGAAGTATATGGCGGCATGCTCCTTTTGGGTGTTAACGGAATTTCCGTTATTGCACATGGCAGAAGTTCTGCTTACGCTATGAAAAATGCTGTTGGTGCAGCAGTCAGAGTATTAAATAAAGATATTAATTCAAAAATATCGGAAAGTATTAACAGATAATGACAGAATTAAAACCTATAAAAATAGCAGGTGTTGGATATTGTGTACCGAAGACGGTTGTTACAAATGACGATTTAACAAAATTGTATGAAACTTCTGACGAGTGGATTTATACAAGAACAGGTATTAAAGAAAGACGTCTTGTTTCGGGTAATGAGGATGCCATTGATTTGGGAGCTGAGGCTGCAAGAAAAGCTATCGAAAAATCCGGTATGGATGTTGAAGATATAGACATGATTATTGCGGCATCTACTGCACCAATTGAATTGTATTCTATGGGTTGTCAGATTTATAAGCGTTTGGGGATTAAAAAACAAATTCCGGCTTTTGATATTGCAGCGGCATGCACCGGTTTGATATATGGACTTAGCGTTGCAAAAGGTTTGATATCTTCCGGCATGTATAAAAATATTTTGGTAGTGGCTACTGATAATAATTCTAAGCTTTTGGATTGGACAGACAGAGGTACTTCAATTTTGTTTGGCGACGGCGCCGGCGCTATGGTTGTAACTCAATCTGATGACGGTATTGATGATATTATTGCGATTGATATAAAATCTGACGGAAATTATGATCATTTGATAAGTTTAAGATTTGACGGTGAAAATTGTCCGCTCGTTGACAAACCGGATGTAGTACATGACAGTAAAATTCATATGAACGGCAGAGGGGTATATGCTTTTGTTGCAAAAATTCTTCCTAAATATGTAGAAGAACTTCTTCAAAGTTCAGGCATGACATCAGATGATATTGATTATCTGATTCCTCATCAGGCAAATATCAGGATTATTCAAGCTGTACAAGAGAGATTGGGTATGCCTGAGGAAAAAGTTGTAACAAATATAAAATATTACGGAAACACATCAGCGGCATCTATTCCTATTGCATTGGCAGAGGGTGTTGAAAAAGGTAGTGTGAAACTTCCATCAACTGCAATTCTTTGCGGTTTTGGTGCAGGCATGACTTGGGGCGGTGCAATTGTAAGACTTCGTGAAGGAATTTGTTAAAATTTTAAATTTAGGGAGATTATACTATGACAAATAAAATAGCGTTTCTTTTTCCGGGACAGGGTTCACAATCTGTTGGAATGGGAAAAGATTTGTATGATAATTTTGATTCTGCAAAAAAAGTTTTTGATAAAGCAGATGAAGTTTTAGGTAAAAGTATTACAAAATTGTGTTTTGAAGGTCCTGAAGATGCCCTCAAACAAACCGTAAATACTCAGCCTTCTATAGTTGCAATGTCAATTGCTGCATTGGAGGCTTTGAAATCTCAACTTGATATCACACCGGATTACGTTGCGGGACACTCTTTGGGTGAATATTGTGCTATGTTTGCAGCTGGTGTTATGGATTTAGAAACGACTTTGAAAGCAATCCAAAAACGTGCGGATTTGATGAGCGAAACAAAAGGCGGTGCTATGGCTGCTATTCTCAATGCTCCTGAAGGTTCATTGGAAGAAGCTTTGAAAGAAGCGTCAAGTGTTGGTTATGTTGATGTTGCAAACTACAATTCGCCAGCGCAGGTGGTTATTACAGGTGATGAAAAAGCCGTTCAAAAAGCAGGTGAAATTTTGCTTGAAAAAGGTGCAAGACGTGTTGTTCCGCTGGCGGTTTCAGGCGCATTCCATTCAAAATTTATGGAAAATGCAGGCAAAAGTTTTGAACAATTTGTATCGGGTTTAAATTTGAATAATGCAAAATTACCCGTTATTACAAATGTTGATGCAACAGAAACTGTTGAAAGTGCTGATTTTAGTGTAAAAATGCCGAAACAGATTTATTCATCAGTACATTGGACTCAAACTATTCAAAAAATGATAGAAAACGGTGTTGATATTTTTGTGGAAATCGGACCTGGTAAAGTTCTTGCAGGTTTGAATAAAAAAATTGCACCGGATTCTAAAGTTTTCAATATTTATGATAAAGAAAGTTTGGAAAATACAATAAATTCTTTAAAGGAACTTTTAGCAACAGTATAATAAATAAGGAGAGAAAATTATGACAGAAAGAAAAATTGCTTTAATTACAGGCGGTTCACGTGGTATCGGTTTTGCTTGTGCTAAAGAATTGGCACAAAACGGATGCGACATCATCATCAACGATATTTGTGACGAAGCTACTGCAAAACCCGCTTTGGATGAACTTAAAGCTATGGGTGTTAATGCTTGGTTTTATCAATTTGACGTATCAAACGACACACAAGTTCACGAAGCTGTTGACAAAATGATTGCGGAACACGGAAAAATTGATATTTTATTGAACAACGCAGGTATTACAAAAGACGGTTTGTTCTTGAGAATGGACGCTGAACAATGGGAAAGAGTTATTAAAATCAACTTAGGTTCAGCATATTACGTTACCCATGCCGTAATCAAATACATGATGAAAGCAAGACAAGGTTCAATCATTAACATGTCATCAATCGTTGGTGTTCACGGAAACGCAGGTCAGGCAAACTATTCCGCATCAAAAGCAGGTTTAATCGGTTTGACAAAAACTCTTGCAAAAGAATTCGGCTCAAGAAACATCAGAGTAAATGCGGTTTGCCCGGGATTTATCCAAACTGCAATGACTGCAAATCTTGGTAATATTGAAGAATATGCTGCAGCTATTCCGATGAAAAGATTCGGCACACCTGAAGACATAGCGCATGTTGTTAAATTCTTAGCATTAGACACAGACTATGTAACAGGTCAGGCAATCGAAGTTGCAGGCGGGTTGATGTTATAATAGTTAACGGTTGAAAAGTTTTATAAAAATTTTCAACATTTTAATTAGAGAATAAATAATATGATTGTCGGGGTATTTGCCCCGACATTATATTATTAGCTTTTTTTACCTAAAAGTCTGTTAACGTGATGTCTGATTGTATCTTGAATTGCTTGAGCAACAAATTGACTGTTTTTATAACGGATAAATTCAGGCTCTACAGGTTTTAAGTTTGGTTTTGATTTGTTTTCATGGAATTCAAAATTGTCAATGTCGTATATAGCTTGACCTTTTTTGTCTGTACCTATTTGTTTAAAATTAGCTCTCAACATAATCTCTTTATCATTTTTTGAACGAAGTAAGACATTGTCGCTTTGAACATAATTTAGCATGTTATTTTTTACAGCTTTGCTCAAATCTCGAACGTAACCGGTTCTTGTTGTTCCGTATGTCCATATGGAATCTGATTTTGCAATACCAAGATGTTTTGCACCTTTTATATTTTCTGCAATTGCTACATCAGAGCCTGTGACTATATAACCTAATTTATTTTTTGGATAAACAGAACGTACAAGATCCAGTTTTGTATAGTCTGTATCAATTTCTGACAATTCTTTGATCATATCTTTATAAATAGGGTTAGTCGGCTGTGACTTTTTTGTTTTTTTTGTAATACCGTGTAAACTTCTCAGTTTTTCATAATGATTTTCGTTTAATGCTTCTATAATTTTTGCATTCAGATATTTGTACAGTTTTGTATCTTTTGCAGGGTTTACAAATTCTAATGGGCAGTTATTTTTTTCAACACAAATGCTTACACGAATAGAATGACCGAAGTTTGGATTTTGTTTTTGCGGTTCAAAAGATTTCTGAATAGGTGATATTTGCATATTTTATCCCTTTAGTTTGTTATAAAGATAGAGATTATAATATTTCAACAAAAATTTTTTTGCTATATGAAAATCTAATATTAAAGTTTTTTAACAAAAACCTTTTGTATTTGTAAATTTGTTGCAAAAATTTTATGGGTTAAGTATAATAGTAATTGAAATTTTAGTAATACAAACTTAAATGAGGAAGAAAAGATGAGTACATTAGAAAAAGTTAAAAAAGTAGTAGTAGATCAATTGAGCGTTGATGAATCATTAGTTACTCCTGAAGCTAGCTTTACAGCTGACTTGGGTGCTGATTCATTAGATACAGTTGAATTGGTTATGGCTTTTGAAGAAGAATTCGGTTGCGAAATTCCTGATGAAGAAGCTGAAAAAATTCAAACAGTTCAAGACGCAGTTAACTACATTGATTCTCACAAATAATTTATTTGTCATTGCGAGGAAGGCAGGAGCCTGACGTGGCAATCTCATTAAATTTGAGAATATTATAAATTTATGAGGGTGAGAGTTTTGTAAAATTTTCACCCTCTTATTACTTAGAAGAAATAATCGTCATTTTGAGGCTAATAAGTTATGGGATTCTTCGCTACGCTCAGAATGACAGTCTGGAAAATCGTACAGGGCATGATACTCGAACGTGTGCTCTGACGCTTAGAATGACAAGAGCCGAAGAATCTCATAAAACTTAAAGGTAAAATTATGACAAAAAGAAGAGTAGTAATTACAGGGCTTGGGGCAGTTACACCGTTTGGTGTTGGGATAGAAAAATTTTGGAACAGCCTTGTAGAAGGAAAAAGCGGTATCAGCAATATTACAGCTATGGATACCGAAAAACATGTTGTTAAAATAGCCGGTGAAGTTAAAGATTTCAACCCCGAAGAATATATTGATCCAAAAGAAGCAAAAAGAATGGATAGATTTATTCAATTTGCTGTAGTTGCAGCTGATGAAGCTATTAAAGATGCAAAATTGGATAATATTGAAGGTTTAGATCCTTATAGAATTGGTGTAATTGTGAGTGCTGCTGCAGGCGGCTTTATTACTTTTGAAGAAAATCATAAAAGAATTTTGGATAAAGGACCTAACAAATGTTCACCGTTTACAATTCCTATGATGATTGTAAATATGCCATCAGGTAAAATTTCCATGAAATACGGTTACAAAGGAATAAACAAAGTTGTAGTTTCAGCGTGTGCAACAGGAACACATTCTATTGGTGATGCATTCCGTTCAATTCAGTACGGTGATGCGGATGTAATTGTTGCCGGCGGTTGTGAGGCTGCAATTTGTGATGTCGGTATTGGTGCATTTTCAAGTGCAAGAACATTGTCAAAACGTAATGACGAACCGGAAAAAGCTTCTCGTCCTTGGGATGTTGACAGAGATGGTTTTGTAATGGGTGAAGGTGCCGGCGTTCTTGTTTTGGAAGAATATGAACACGCTAAAAAACGTGGCGCTCATATTTATGCAGAAGTGGCAGGTTACGGTCAAACAGGTGATGCTTATGATATGGTTGCTCCTGATCCTGAAGGACAAGGTGCAATTCATTCAATGCAGTTTGCTCTGAAAGATGCTGAAATGAAACCTGAAGATATTCAATATGTAAATGCACACGGAACAAGCACAGGATTGGGCGACATTGCCGAATCTCAAGCGATTGCAAAAGTATTTGGTGACAGAAAACAAAATCCAAACTTGATGGTAAGTTCAACAAAATCAATGCATGGACATATGCTTGGAGCTACAGGTGCAGTTGAAGCTATTGCTTGTGTAAAAGCAATTAACAATGATATAGTTCCACCAACTATTAATCTTGATAATCAAGATGAGCATGTTGCTGATTTGGATTATGTACCTCATAAGATGAGAAAAGCTCAAATCCATGCAACATTGTCTAATTCATTTGGTTTTGGCGGACAAAACGCTTCAATTATTATCAAAGAAGTTAAATAACTCAATTAATACATACATATTTCTAAACGGTCGAGTATTTTCGACCGTTTTATTTTGCTTTATTCTTCAATCAAAACTCTATCAAGGCATGCTTTTGGAGAATACTGCCATTCTCTGTATGTGATACGTTTAACTTTAAAACCGGAACGTTCTATTATTGCCTGTTTTTTCATATTTGAGATATAAGATTTTGTTTTATCTTCAACTCCGTCTATTTCTACTACGAATTTGTCATCTACAAGTAAATCCGCACTCAAACCTGCAATATCACTTCCTGCGCAAACTTTGTGGTCAAGCTCTCTTATTTTTTCTGCTACTTCTTTTTCAAAAGAGTTTTTGTATATGTTTTCATCAATTTCGCCTGACATAATGGCTTGTGCTTTGTTTTGATATTCTTGCATATATGATACATAATTTCTGAAATGTCCTTCAGGAAGTTCTCTCGGGTTGCGGGAAATAAAGTTTATAACCTTATTTCTGCCTCTTGTAATTGCGACATTAAACAAATTTGGTTTTTGCATAAACATAAGGCTTTGGGTAAAGCTGTTATCTGCAACTGCCCAAGATATCATCATAATATCACGTTCATCACCCTGAAATGTGTGTGCTGTACCGATTTCAATCTGATGTTTTTTAATCATATAATCTGATAAAACTTTTGAAACTGATATTTTTAACTGCTCAACCTGCGCTCTAAAAGGCGAAATTATACCGACAGATACAGGATTTTCAGGGTTGTTTCTTTCATCTTCAATAATTATTTCATGTAACCTTTTTACCAGAGCTTCAATTTCCGGCAAGTTACGAGTTGCATCAAAATCAACTTTTCCGTCAAGAACTTCAACAAGTTCTAAAACCTTTTCATTATTGTTGTCTTTTCTCATAACACGAATTCTGTCGTTGTAAAATTCATGGTTTGAGAAATTAATAATCGGCGGTAAGCTTCTGAAATGTTCATCCAACATTACAGAGTTCATAGAATAATAATCAGCCAAATCGAACATTGAATTTGTTCTGAAACGCCAGATTAATTGATATTTATCAGGAATTCCGTATTGGCTCAGGAATGATTGTTCTTTCGCTTTTTCTAAGAAAGAAAGGTGTGGTAGTTGTTTGTCGTCACCTACAATTACGGCACGTTTTGCTCTGAATAATATCGGGAAACAGCTTGCTATATCACATTGGGATGCTTCATCAATAATTGCAACATCAAACAAACCGGGTTTTAGAGGTAAACTATCTGATACGGCGTATGTTGTAACGCACCAACAAGGAAATGCCTCTAAAAGCGGTTTGAAATCTTCTGCTTCCAATATATTTGACTGTTGTCTTTTTCTGTTAGAAATAAGTGAACGTGCATGGACTTTCAATCTTCTGCATTTATTTTCATCACAGAGTAGCGATTTTAGTGCGTTACGGCGTTTATTTTTCAAGATATTTGTTGCAAGTGTCTTTTGTTTGCGTTTCATTGCCCGAATTTGTTCGGAAAGCATGTGAAGATTGCCGATTTTTTGGATATCGGATTCTATTTTTCTCAAAGACCATTCCATATTGGCAAATTCAAGTTCTTGTTTTAGTTTTCCGATAGTTTCATAATTTACTTCAAATTCTTTAAGTTTAAGAATTTTTTTCAATTGGTTTAGACTTGTGAAATTAGCAATTTTTGAAAAGAAACCTGCTTTTTCCATGTTGTTTTCTAAAATCTTAATGATTCCCGAAACAATATCAATCTCACCTTTTTTTAATGGTGATTTTATGTATTCACGTTGTCCTAAAACTTTTTCTTGTTCCTCTACTTCAAGTAATTTGTCATGCCAATCTTTTTCAAGTTTAATTATATTTTCTGATTTTGTTTCAAGATTTTTCAGCATATCGAGATGATCTTTCATGTCTTTTGTATCGACAAGAAGGATATCTTCAACATCATTGTCAAGTTGACCTTTATCAGAAATAAGATTGTTCAATTCATCACTCAATTGTCTTTGGTAATTCAAACGGCCGGCTCTTAGTGCCATATGGCTTGCGCCCAAGTCGTTCAATCTGTCAGCGACAACATCTACCGCTTTATCCATACGTGAAGCTACAAGAACGGTTTTGCCGTTTGCAACAAGGTGAGAAACTAAATTTACAATAGTTTGAGATTTGCCTGTTCCAGGAGGACCTTGAACGGCAACAAATTTACTGTTTTCTATATTTTTAACAACTTGTAATTGGCTATCGCTCAAAGAAAGTGGGGTTATCGGGTAAAAATCCGTAATTTTATTCAAATCTTTTACAGGAACTGATTTTTCTTTACTCTGTGCATATTCCTCGTTTATAATGCTCAGGGCAGTTTCTCTGTATATTCCTGACGGTTTTTCTGCGATTTGAGTAAGTTCATGCAAAACTCCTGCCGTAACGGACGGACGTTTAGTTAAAATTATTGCGCTTTGATATGTTACTGCAATTTTTTCTAACTTAACTTTTTGTTTTTCTTGCTCTTGTTCTTCTTCTTCAATTATTTCTTCAAAGTTTTCACCATCAACTTTTTCTTTATAGAAATCTTTTGCTTTAGAAATGTTATCATCTTCTTTGTATTCATCAGTATTTGGTGCAATTTCAACCTCAGGAACAAGAGATTTCAGTGTCGTTAAGAAAATATCCAACTTTTCTTGAGTTATAGGTAAATCAGGAACAACATCCAAAATACCTTCCAACAGCAAATCAACTTCATCATCGTCATCGTTTTTGCGCATAAGAGCTGCTAATGCACCAGTATTCAAGGATAACATTTCTTCTTGCTTAAAGCAGTTTATATTAACTCCGTTTCTCTCAAGTTTGCATGGCATATACAAAAGCGGTGTCAAAAATTCGTTGTGTCTTTTAGTTTTTGAGCTTTTTCCGACCAAAAACAGATAACCGTATATGAGATATTTATCCTTCTGTCCCAACTCGCTTTGAATCATTAATTCAGTAAGTTTTGGGTTGCTTCCGTCTAAAGCTAAATAGTCATCTGTATTTGAAAAGAGTTTTTCATCACCTTCTAAAAATATCCATTTGTTATCTTTGTCACCTTTCAGGTTTCTGAAAGTCGAACTTTTAACTTCTTCTCTTACGCAATCATGAAGATACTGGCTCAATTTTTTTATAAAACTGTTATTGAATGCTGAATTTATAGCTTTGGTTGCACCTTGTAGCATGTATTATTACTCCTATTCCATTTTATTTCATTTTACGTTAAAATGCAGGTTATGAACATCATCAATATAAACGATAATTCAAATAAATTATTTTATATCGGCGGAGTTGTCCGAGATGAAATTTTGGGCAAAAAATCGTTTGATATAGATATCACTTATGTCGGAAATGCTATTGAATATTGTTCTAAATTTGGTGAAGTAATTCAGGAAAATCCTGATTTTGGCACAATAAAAGTGAATGTTGACGGAAAAGAGGTAGATTTTGCCTCTACTCGTTCTGAGAGTTATCCGCATAAAGGACATCTTCCTGTTGTGGAAAAAATCGGATGTTCTTTAAAAGAAGACGTTATGCGCAGAGATTTTACCATAAATGCGCTTGCAAAATCTGTTACGACAGGTGAAATTGTTGACTATGTCGGTGGATTAGAAGATATTAAAAACAAAAAACTTAGAGTTTTGCACGACGAAAGTTTTATTGATGATCCGACAAGAATCATAAGGGGGCTCAAATTTTCCGTTCGTTTTGGGTTTGAGCTTGAAGAACATACCAAAAGACTTCAAGATGAATATTTATCAAATATTAATTATGATATGAGCTACAAAAGAGTGAAAAAAGAGCTCATAGAAACGTTTTACCCTCACCCGAATTTCTGTCATTCTTGTTCCGAGAATAACGAAATTCTACCCTCTCCCACTAAAAAAAATGTGGGCGAGGGAAAAATACAGTTTGCATTTGAAAAATTTATAAATGAAAAAATTTACAAATTAGTAACTCCAAATGAAGTTGAATTGCCAAAAATTAATATTGAAAAATTGATAAATAACTACTTAACCCTTCAACCGTTCAACCATTCAACTAATATCTGGCTTATTTATGTCGGAGTTTTAGGTGATTTGTCACGACTTCCTTTAACCAAAACAGAGCAAAAAATTCTTGATGATGTCCCTCAAAAAGAATTGAAAACAGATTTTGAAATATATAAGGCTTTTGAAAATAAACATATTGAAACAGTGCTTTTATATGCAATTTTACGTGACGAAAAAGCAGCAAGAAGATATCTTGATGTTTTACGAAATATTAAAATTGAGATTACAGGCAGAGACTTACAAAAGTTGGGTATTCAACCTTCACCAAAGTATCAGGAAGTTTTTGACGAAGTTTTAAAACAAAAACTTAAAAATCCTAATATGACAAAATCAGATGAAATTGAATACTTGAAAAATGTAGAAAAAGAGTTATAATGAATATATAGGGAAAAGACCTTAAGAGGTCCGAACTCTTAAAGTCTTTCTTAACTTCCCTATTTGAGCAAATAAAGTGCTATGGTAATCGCTAAAATAAGCCATAGCGCTTTTTCTGTTATACAGAATTGCACCTTTCATCACCACCTTTCTGATTTCTACTCTTAACTGCATGTGTCAGTGGTGGCAAACAGGAAGCTTACCCATATATATATCATAATAAAATTTTAACAAAAAGGCAATATTATTAAAATTTATACCTTGCTATTTATGGTATTAACAGTTTCTTTTATGTATTCTTTTATTGCCGGAGTTATCAACAAATCCGGTTCTGCGTTCACAAAATTGTCAAGAATTGTTGTTCCTCTTTTTAAATCACCGTTTTCTATATACAAAACTCCAAGCATAACTCTGTTTAATGGGTTTTCGGTGTTACTGTATTCTTTTATTTTTGCAGGAATTTTATTTAATTTTTTATAACATTTTGCCAAATTTTGGTAGTATTTGAGGTTTAAGCTATACTGCTTTATTGCGTCTTCATAAGGCTGTTGTGCCATATCTGGATATCCGATTTCCATATATGCATCTCCGATATTGGAATAGTATACAGCAGTTGCCTGAGTGTTCGGATTTAGGCTGATTGCAATTTTAAATTCCTGAATTGCAGCATAATAACAATGTTCTCTCATATAATTAAGTCCGACATTGTTATGAAAATAGGCGTTTTTTGTTGCATCAATGACAAATGTTTCAGGCTTTCTGTATGCAGAAGTCAATATTGATAAAAATAATAATGATAAAATAAGTATTTTTTTCATAATTACTCTTTAATTATTATCTATAACAAATCAATTTCCAAACCTTCATATGCCATAATGATATTCGGATCATTTTTATATTTTTCTTTGACAGAATTTAATTTTTCATCATCATAATCAGGATCGTAGTGGAAGAATACAAGTTTTTCGGCATTTGCCTGTTTTTTACATTCAACTGCCATGTCAAATGTTGAATGTCCGTAACCTTGTTTTGGAACATATAAATCCATATAATCTTCTGTAGTATATTGAGCATCATGGATTAAAAGGCTGCAGTTTCTCGCAAAACTTGCAAGTTTTTTATCTCCGCCTTCATAACTTTCTTTATCTGTTGCATAAACTAGAGTTTTACCTTTATAAGAAATTTTATATACTAAAACACCCTCTTGCGGATGTGCATAGGAACGATAATATGTTATCAACACATCATCTTCATCTGTTTTTAGATCTTGTTCTGTTTCTATGCGTTTTATAACTGGTTCATCACTATCTTTTTTGAGAATAATTCCCTCAGATTCGTTTAAATCTCTTATATTTAGATTGCCTGCAATGTCACCCAAATCAAGCGGGAATGATTTGCCAAATAATAGTTGAGCTAGTTCATCAGACAAATTTTCATTATAATTTACATTTCCAAACACGTTGATGTTTGATGACGGGATATGCAGCGGTCTGAAAAATGTAAATCCATGCAAATGATCCTGATGAATATGCGATAGTAAAACTGTAGCGTTGATAGGACTTCTGTCATTTGAATTTACACCTGACATAATATATTTTTTCATAAGTTCACTGCCGACACTTATCAAACCTGTTCCTGCATCAAGAATTACAAGATGTCCGCCGACATTAATTTCTACGCAGGAAGTATTTCCTCCGTATTGCAAAAAATCTTTGTCTGCTTTAGGATAGCTTCCTCTTACACCTCTAAATTTTACTGTAAATTCGCCCATAAAAACCTCTTTTTATTTTTTTATAGTTATAGTTGCGTTTTGATCTTTTTCCTCACCCGTATATAAATTATGTGAGAAAACCAGAAGTTTAGATAATTTTTGAATATTTTTCAATCTTGTTTCTTTATTTTCAATATTAACAACAACTTTTTTTCTGAAATTTGAAACGGTTATCATTCTGAACGCATTAGGATAACTTACTAATGAAGGACAGCTTACATAAAGGATGTTATCCATTTGCGTAATTTTAGCCCCATGATAATGTCCTTGAAAAACAAGTATAGGATTTTTGTATTTATTCAAAACCTCCTGAACCTTGTCTGCATCAAGTAATCTGTGATTTGGACTGTTATAAGGTTCTATAATCGGTACATGTGTAAAAATTAAAACAGTATCTTTTGTTGAATTTTTTAATTCATTATCAAGCCATAAAAGTTGTTCTTCACCGATTTTTCCGTTTGATGTAAGGTGGTCTCTTATTATTGAATCAAGCACTATTGCCTTGTATCCTTTTTGCGGAACAAAGGAATAGTAGGTTTTTTCAAACTTGTAATTTTTATTATATTTATTTACTAATTGGATATATAAAGTTGGGTTTAAATAACCGCCGAGCATTGTATCATGGTTTCCAAATGTAAAATACCATGGCATACTTAGCTTCTCTGTATAAGGTAGAAACGCACTCAGTTCTTTTTCATAAGGGTAATCAATTTGATCGCCGGTAAACATAACAAAAGAAACATTCGGGGTTTCGTTAATTTGTGATATTGCATCGTCTAAAAGTTTTCCTGATTCAGCCCGCATTTTGAATGTTGTGTTATCCTGTCCCGTATAGAAATGTACGTCACTTACCTGTGCGAATTTTAAACTGGTTATACTGCTGTAGCATTGAAGTCCGAAGAACATAACGCCAGCAAGTAATATTGATGCTGTCCAATTTTTTATTACAGACATAATTGATTCCTTATTTTCTTTGTGTTTTTTATGATTTTTACTCATAGGTTACTTGTTATTTAACATGTTCTTTAAATTATTATATGTTGAATTTAATTGATTGTCGTCATCAGAGAGTATGATTGCTTTGTTAAAATTCAAAAGAGCATTTTTGTAATCATTTTGTGCATAATCACACATTCCGATAAATTTATACACTTCTGCGGTTTGTACGTTACGTGAAAGAAGTTGCAGCAGTTCTCTTGCATTATCATAATCACCTTTATAGTACAAAATTTTTGCTTTAATAAGAAGATATGAAATATTTTCCTCTATATTCAGTGCTTTTGTAATATCTTCTTCCGCTTCAATAATGTAATTCATGTTCATATTGGCATCGGCTTTCAGAGCATACGCAATGTCGGAATTTTTATTGTATGAAAGATATTTATTAAAAGTATCAATAGCTTTTAAATAATCTTTTGAGTCCAAATATGCTTTGCCTAAACCCAGATAACTTTGTGAATAATTTGGTTTTAGTTCAATTGCTTTTTGGTAATAATTTATCGCATTCAAAGGATTGTTATTGTCTCTGTAATATTCTGCAAGAAAATAATTTGACCAAAAATCATTTGTTCCTTCTAACGCGGCCAATTGACCATTTTTATCGCCGGACATTTTTTTTGCTATAGCTTGGTTTATATTTTGATTTGTTGATGCTAAATATGATTTAATGTTGGGATTTGTAATTCGCAAAAGGGTATTTTTCAATTCTTTTGCTTCAGCATTATCCGGTTCAATTAATAGAATTTTTTCAATATAACTGATTGCATCTTTGTATTTGCCGTAAGTACAGTAATTTGTTGCGATATCCATGTAATCTTCTGTCATTTCATTGGCACCAACAAACATGCAGGGGAATATTAAACATAGTAAAATAAATTTTTTCATAATTATATTATAATTCAAATATATGATGATATAACCAACCAAATATATTATCTTTATAATATGAAAGATTTTAAAAAATATATTGAACCTTTTGGATTGTTAAAACGACAAAAAGAAAAAGATCCAAATGCACCAAAATACATAAAACCTGATGGAACAAAAGTAATTGAAAAAGACAGTCCTTTGGGCGGAAAATCTATTTATGAAATTGCGCCTGACGGCGTTGTTATTTGCAGAACTTATAACAAATCAGACAAACTAATTTTGGATTATATCAGAAGGTTAAACCTTGAAATAGGACATATGTATGACGAATTTCAAAAAGTTATATATGAGTTTAATGCTGTTTATGATGAGAATAATAAACTTGCCCTAAACAAAGAAATTGGTTATGAATATTACGATAATGGTGTAAAATCCAAAGAAACAATTATTACAACTCCGGGAAATGTAAAAACTGAATTGCACTACGATGAACAAGGTCAATATGTAGAAAAATTAGAATATAGAGGTTCTGTTACAACTTGGTATGATAAGAATGATAAACCATACAAGCGGGAAATTGACAGAGGTTCCGGAGGAATTATAAAAGAAGATTTATAATATATGTGATTTTTTGTTACAAATATTGCATTATTTATATATAAAAGGTAAAATATACTAGTCTTAGTAAGGTTTATTGATTAGGTGGATTTATGACAAAAGGTGAATTAAGAAATAGTCGTATCTTGGCTTATATGCAAGATAAAACTGAGGATTTTGGCGATCGTATTGCTTTAGGCATCAAAGGCAGATATTGCTGGAGAGAATTTACCTATAAAAATTTAGGTTTGTTGTCCCGAAAAATAGCAAGATACTTAATTGAAGATTTGGAGCTTAAAAAAGGCGAAGGTGTTGCGATTCTTTCAGAATCAAAACCTGAATATGGTGCTTGTGTATTTGCATCTGTTTTGTCAGGCGGAATAACAATACCTCTTGATATCAAACTTTCAGAATATGAATTGCATTCTATTTTGTCAGATTGTTTACCTACTGTTATGTTTGCATCACAGGAATATTTGGATATGGCATTAAAACTTCAAAAACAAATTCCTGAGATAAAACATATTATATTAGTAGATGAGTATGCTCAAAACAATAATGTTACAAACATTTATGCGCTTCCTGAAAATTATAATGCAAAATGGCGCCAGAGAAGCTCAAAATCCACTGCGTTTATTATTTATACATCAGGAACTACCGGTACTCCAAAAGGAGTTGAAATATCTTTCAAAAATGTTAATGCTCAACTGGAAGATTTGACAGATGCTATTAATGAAATTTTGCCAAACGGTAAACCGATAAATATGCTTTCAATTCTGCCGATGAATCATTTGTTTGAAATGACTGTAGGATTTTCAACATTTTTGAATTTTGGGCACACTGTTTATTATACAACAAGCTTTAAACCAAAAGATATAACCGGTTTAATGAAAGAGAAAAAAATTCAATTTATGATTGCTGTTCCTGCATTTTTAAAACTTTTGAAAATGGGAATTGAAAAAGAACTCCAAAATGCAAAACCAATTGTTAAAATGTTGTTTAAATTTATGTATAGTTTGGCAAAATTTATTCCGTTTTACAGTATAAAAAGATTGATGTTCAAAAAGATACATGATAATATGGGTGGGCATTTCTTTGGATGTATTTCAGGCGGTGCGCCTTTAGATTTGGAGGTTGGAGAATTCTTTGAAAGAATAGGTATAAAAGTATATCAAGGTTATGGTTTGTCAGAGACAAGTCCCGTTGTTTGCGTAAATATAAAAAAACCTCTGAAACTCGGTACTGTAGGACATCCTTTAAAACATTTTGAAGCTAAGATTGTTGAAGATACCGGTGAATTACTTTTAAGAGGACCGTCGGTTATGAAAGGTTATCATAATCAGCCAGAGATGACGGCAGAAGTTATTGATGAAGACGGTTGGCTTCATACAGGTGATATTGCAAAACTTGACAAAGACGGTTATTTATATATCACAGGCAGAATAAAAAATATGATTGTTTTATCCGGCGGCAAAAAAGTATTTCCGGAAGAAGTTGAAGCGGTAATTGAAAAGAGCAATTATGTAGCTGAAGTATGTGTACTTGGAACCTCAAGAACTTTCGGTTCAAAAGACGGTACGGAAGAAGTAACGGCAATAATTGTCCCGAAAGCTGAACTGTATAACAGCTACTCTGATGAAGATATAGAAAGAATGATTAAACTTGATGTAAAATCGCTTTCTGAACGTTTGGCACATTATAAACGTCCGACAAATGTATTAATTTCAAAAGAAGAACTTCCAAAAACAACAACCAGAAAAGTAAAACGAAATGAATTGAGAGAGCTTATGGGGGTTTAGGGTTTGTCCTTAAACCCTTTATGATAATAAATTATGTTAATTATATAGAACTTGCCGCTAAAGTGCTCTGAAAATCAACTATTTTGTCATTCTGAACTGGTTTCAGAATCTATTAATTTAATCAAAATGAATAGACCCTGAAACGAGTTCAGGGTGACATTTTTCACTATCTTTTGTGGTAACTCATATATAGTTTCCTAAATTATTTTATATTCTTTTTATTGTTAACAGCATTTCGTTTGGAACTTCGTATTCTTTGATGCCAAAATTAGCGTTAACAAACATAAATTCAAGAGTTTCGCCTTTTTCTATTCCAACTTCATCAAAGGGTATACTAATATCTACATATTTTTCATAAACAGCTTTAATTCTCTTGCTTGATTTAATTGTCCAAAGATTATTCGGTATAGCTTTTACAAGTCTTACAAGGTTTATTTCACCGTTGTATATAGAGATTTGTAGTTCATGATTAAATTTTTCTTTTGATATCGGCAGAATATTTTCTGTTTTTTGGATAATACGTATTGGAGAAAGTGATTGTTTTTTGTCACGATTTCTCATATAAACATACATTTGATTTACTTGTTTTGATATTAATTTTTCTTTTTGCAAATACTCGTTTATGTATAATCTCAAATAAAAATATTCTTTGTCGTAACCAAAACAGATTTTGTCATAAAATTTATTTTCTTTTAATACAGGTCCGTCAGGAATTTTTATACAACCGGCGTTTAGCCAGCTTTCATCATCTATATCGTTTCCTTCAAGCATAGGAGTAAATTCACCTTTTGGGTATCTGGATGGTTTTGTTATTGCCGACAACAGCGGAATATCCAAATAATCAGGTTCTTGTTTACCCATATACCTGTATATATTTTTAAGATGTTCTCTAAACAAGTAATCAAAAATGTTGTCACGACCAGAATCATTAGGTTCACCATACCACCAGAACCAGTCGGAACCTTCACAGATAAACAATTCTTTTCTTGCTGCTTCTATGTTTGGATTAAGCGGATTTTCTTTGACAAATTTAGAAAGGTCATCCCTTACCTGTTTTAAGTAGTTCCAAGCCAGATTTTTAAGCGGTTCATCTATCCAGAGTTTAAAATTTCTGTTTACCCAAGAACCGGATGCAATCTTATTTAGCGGTTTTTGAGTGTCTCGTTCTAAATAATCACTTATTAATACTGTTTCAAGAGTCGAATCATTTTCAATTAATGAGTATAATGTTGTTAAAAATGTATTTCCGTCTTCTTTATAATTTTCCCAACAGTTTTCACCATCCATAGCTATTGTGAGCAAATGATTTTCATCAGGGGATGATAAAAGTTTGCTTTGTATTATTTTTATTCTGTCATAAAGGTCATTTGCTGTAGCTCCAGGTGAATGGTTTGGGTATTCAAAAGCTATTAGATTTGGAATTAATGAATCTCTGAAAAGAATTTTGGTACCCTTATAGTCATATGTTTTCAATAGATGATAAGGATCTTCCATATATCCCCTAAAATCCCTCGCAAACTCGAATTTTATTGATTCGGACAGGATTCCCTCATCGGATATTGTCCATTCAATCCCCAGTTGTTTAAGCATATTCATTACTTTTGCATCAATACATTGTTCCGACGGCCATATACCTCTTGGTCTTACTCCCAAAAGCTCCTCTATTCGATCTAACGCCATTTTAGTTTGAGCTTTTGCATCAAGAGACATTTTTAAATTTTCAGGTAAATCATTCGTGGTTGATGTTTTTTTAATTGATTTTATATCGAGTAATATTGGCAGTATCGGATGATAATAAGGACTTGTTGTAACTTCTATTTTTCCTTTTTGTGCATATTTTTTGTATGCGGGAATAATTTTTCTTATTATATCTCTTTGAATTTCTATAATTTTTATTCTGTCTTCGAGCGTATAATTTTTTTTCTTTTTTACAAGTTTTTTTAATTCCGGATAAATATTTTTGTAAGACGGATCAAACCATGCCAAATTAAAAAGCGCCATCAAGTCAGAATATTCTTGAGTGGTGAATATGTTTATATCTTCTGTTTCTGAAGTTTGTAATTTTTGATATAACCTGTTGTATTCCTCATTTGGCAAAATCATTGAGTGATAGTTCGCATCAAAAAAATTGTTTATTATAAACTCTTTGTCATCATTTGTAAGTTCGTCAACATCTTTTATTGTAATTCTGGAATGTATGTCATGCAGTTCATTTTCACCATAATCAATTAATGCATCTAGTAAAACAGGTACTAGATTAAAATTCAATTTTAAATTTTTGAATTTACCAACAAATTCAACCATATCAAGATAATCTTTAATGGCATGCAATCTCACCCAAGGCATTAAATAATCACCTGTTGGTGTAAGTTGGTATACAGGCTGATGCATATGCCAATAGAACGCTATGGATAACTTTTTTGCATTACTCATCATGATGCTATCCTCAAAATTATTATATCAAAAAATATACTTGTTAACACAACAAAATAATAAATATGTTGTACTGAGAGTTTAAAAATGTTGTTACGAATTGTAACAACATACCCTTAAACCTTTAAAGTTTTATAAAAAAAGTCCGATAAGCATAATAAGGAAACAATAAAAAAGGGATTTGTTATGGCAATGAATGTTAACGCACAATACAAATTAGGAATTGACAGAAATACTTTACAGCAAGTTTCACAAGAAATTTTAAAAAGAGCTGCAGAGAAAAACAGTCAATATAATACTAATGCGTCAAGAGTTAGCAACATTTTTAAACCTGCGGACATTGGTATTGATTTATATCAAGGTAATGTTGATACAAAAATTGCAAAACAGGTTGCATTGAACAATTCCGGTTTACAAATTCAATTAAATCAAGAAGTTTTAAAATCAATTCAATATCTAAATTCTCAAGCTGCACAAAATGTTCAGAAGAATGTTGAAGGAAAAATCACAGTAGCTTTGAATGAAGGTGTAGGAAATACCCAAAAATTTGAATCTTCACCAAAATTTAACAGTATAGTAAGTCTTGCGACAGGAAAAGACAAAAATGGTTCCGCTCCTTCTTATAAAGGCGAATTCTTATTTATTAAAAAAGAAGAAAAAGATAAAAAAGATATTGAAATTATTGCATAATTATTAATGATTCCTCATATAACACGCACAAACATGTTCCGCTCCCATTTCCTCAATAGGCGGAACATTTTTTATGCAAATTTCTTGCATTTCTCGGCATCTGGGGTGAAATTTACAGCCTGAAATTTTTTGTTGAATTGTAGGCGGCTGACCTTGTATTGTTTCGAGCTCGGATGCTTTGTTTGACGGAAGTGATCTCAACAATGCTTGTGAATACGGATGTTGCGGGTTTTTGAAAAATTCGTCAGATGGCGCACTTTCAACAATTCTTCCCGCATACATAACAGAAACATTGTCGGAATTTTCACTCAATAGTGCCAAGTCATGCGTTATTAAAAGAATTGATGTTTGGTGATTTTCCTTTATGTCTTTTAACAATTTCATTATTTGCGCCTGAATTGTTACATCCAGCGCTGTTGTGGGTTCGTCTGCAATCAAAATTTCCGCATTACAAGCAAGAGCCATAGCAATAATAGCACGTTGTTTCATTCCGCCTGAAAACTCATGCGGATAGGCTTTCATTCTTTCGGCAGCGCAAGGTATTTGTACTGCCTCTAATGCTTCAATAGCTTTTTTATAAGCTTTAGTGCCTTTTAAGTTTTGATGTATTTCAATAACTTCAAGAAGTTGATCACCTATGGTGAAAAGAGGGTTTAGTGAGGTCATTGGATCTTGCGGAATTAGAGCGATTTTAGAACCTCTTAATTTTTGAATATCTTTTTTTAATAACAGATTTTCTCCGTTATATAGAATTTTTCCGTCGGTTATTTTTGCGGTTTTAGGTAATAGTTGCAGAATGCTCATTGCACTGATTGTTTTGCCGCAGCCGGATTCCCCGACAATTGCATGAGTTTTACCTTTTTCGAGTGCAAAAGATACATCAAAGAGTGCCTGACAAAAGCCGTCTTCGCTATTAAATCCTAAGTTTAAATTTTTTACTTCTAACAGTGCCATAACAATAGTATATGCATGCTTAAAGAAATAAGGCAATAGGGGAATAGGGGAATAAGATGAGAAAAAGGGATGAATTTTTGTATTGTTAACAAATGTTAAGCATGAATTAAAATCCCTGGAAGCCTTTAATATCAACTATTTAAAAACATGAAAAAGCTTATCCTTACATGGTTTGACGCAATTTTTAAAAACAAAAATTGTTTATAACAGTACGGGGAATATTAGATTACTATATTTGAAAGGGGAAATTATGGGACTAGACGGAGTAAATTTCGGAAAAGATTATGCAGCAGAATTTGGCGCAAAACAAAATGCTAATTTAGAAGATTTAAGACAAAAACTAAACAAAGTTGGTGTAACAGTACCGATGGTACAACAAAAAACTAATTTGGAAAAACCGATTGCAGGTGCTCAATTAGAACACACAGAAAAACCTGCAGCAGAAAAACTGGAACAACCTGAAGCAAAGCCGGAAGCAGCAAAAGCAGAAGCACCTGCTCCAAATGATCCGCAATATAGAGTTTTTTCAAAAAGAACAATTACTGATGATGCTTCATTACAAGCAAAAGAAGATGAAATGACTAAAAATTATCATCAGGTCAAATCAATGTCTGATGATGAAGTTAAAGCTTTTGCAAAAAAATATGTAGAAAATGAATTACCAAAAGATGCGGATAAACAACTTATTGCAGATACAGAAAACGGTATTATTGAAGCATATACTAATATTAAATCTATGTCTGATGAAGATATTAAAAAAACCGCAAAATATTATGCAAATAATGTTCGCAATCAAGAAAATTTTGACAATACTGTAGTATATTATGACAAAGCAGAATATAAAGCAGCTGAAGCAGAAAGAAAAGAAGCAAGAAAACAACTTGTTGCACAATTTAGAAATGAAGGCTTGAGCAAAAGAGAAGCCAAGAAAAAAGCTGATTCAATGCTTGTAAAAAATGAATATCTTGGTAAAACTCTATTTGGTATTCATTCTGCAAGAAAAGCCGTAACTAATAACAAAGAATTATTCTTTGATGAAAACGGAAAATTCTCTAATGAAAAATATCATGAATTTGCTTTAAAGCAATCAAATATTAATAACCAAAACTTTGGCGAAGAAACTGATTATACATTCAGTCTTAAAGAACGTCGTAAAGCTGATATAGATAATGTATTACAAGACGCTTCAATGACAACTTTGGGTAAAGTTGTAAGAAAATCAGGTATTAAAACAGAACGTAACAATACAGCTCTATACAGAGGTTTGGTTATCGCAGGTTTGATTGGTGCCGGTGCCGCAACAGGCGGAATTACTGCAACAGCAACAGCAGGTTCTGCATCAGCTTCAACAGCAGGTGCGGCAGCAGGTTCTGCGGCAGCAGCAGGCGCAGCATCAGGAGCGGCAGCAGGAGCAACAGCAACAGCGCATATATCTGGTGCATTTTTAGGAGGAGCAGCAAGCCCACTTGCATTGTTGTTTAGCGATAAAGGTAAAAAGGATAGACATGCGTTGAAAGTATATAGCTATACTGAACAACCACAACCACAACCGCAACCGCAACCGGTTGTAACTCCACAACCACCTGTTGAAGAATGTCCAAGAACTACATACGAAATTAAAGAAGAGTATTGTCCTCATACTGTACAGAAAAAAGGTCGTAAAACTGAGTTATGGCATACATTAATACCAAATACATACAGACATGCGGATGGAACAAAACTTTCAGGTAAAGAGGCAAAAGCTGTATGGCAAGAACTAAAACGCAAAAATGGTGTTGCACTTGATGATAACATTATGCCGAATGTTGTAAACTTATTTACAAATGTTAATGGTATACAATATAAAGTTAATTGTGATGCAAAACCGGTATTGAACACAGTAATTGTAGGCAAACAAGGTAAAACATATACAAAAGGTGAATCAATTATTGACAGTGAATTCTGTGGTGAAGATTGTAATCAAACATATACATTCCCATCAAAAGAAGCGGCAGAAGAATGGAAAAGAACAGGTGTTCTTCCTCAAGGAGCAACAGTTGTTGAATAATCTAAAACAAAATATAAAAAAGTCCCTCAATCAAGAGGGACTTTTTTTACGCCAAAATTTATAGCTTTATGATTGTTATAAATTTCATATCCATCAAGTATTTCAAAATTTCCTTCTATCTCAAAATACGTTGAGCCTGAGCCGGACATCATTGAGTTTGGATATAACTCTTTTATTTTTTGGAGTTCTTTATAATCATCAATAATCGCCCATTCAAGATCGTTGAGGAAGGATGATCTGTCACCCACCCCCTTCCCTCTCCCCTCACGGTAGGGGGTTGAGTTTTTTTCACCCACCCCGAAATCAGAGATTTCGACCCTCCTTTCAAGGGAGGGTATTGGGTTATTCCCCCGCCCTTGAGGGGAGGGGGTTAGGGGGTGGGTGTTTTTCTCAGAAAACTTTGTGTATGCTTCTTTGGCACTTATACCCAGATTTTTCGGTTTTATTAAAGATAAATTAAATTCTTCAAAAGGCATAGGCTCAATGATTTCCCCTCTGCCTCTTGTCATAAGACGTCCACCCTCAAGACAAACATTCAAATCAGAACCTAATTGTGCACATAATTCATGTAATTGTTTTTTGTCCAGCGGTCTGTTAAAAATTTCATTTAATCCGTACAAAGTTCCCGCAGCATCAGTGCTTCCGCCCGCTAAACCTGCTGCAATGGGGATATGTTTTTCTATGTATATTGAAATCTTATAATTTTTGTCATTCTGAGGCGAATTTTGAACAGATTCTTGCCTGCATTGTAGGTGAACAGCAAAATGAGATTCTTCGCTACGCTCAGAATGACGGGACGGTGAACCGTACAAGGCAGGATACTCAGAGAGTGCGCTATGCTCAGAATGACGTTGTAGCCGAAGAATCTCATTTTTATCAAAAATTGTATCGAAAAACAGTTTTGCTGCTTTATAAACAAGGTTTTTTTCATTATACGGAATTTCAGGGTTATTGCCCGATAAGGCTATTTCAAAATTTTCAGAAGGTTCAATATTAATTGTCAAATAATCATACAAATCTATAGTTTGCATAATACTTTCGATATTATGAAATCCGTCAGGACGTTTTCCGACAATTTTTAAGGTTAGATTAATTTTTGCAGGACATTGAACTTTAATTTTCACGAAGCACCTCGGACAATTTTCCAAACATTTCTATTGAAAGTTTTTCGCCCCTTATATTTTCATCAAGGTCAAGGGATTGTAATGCTTTTTGAACTTTTTCTTTATCAAAACCTGCTGATACGAGGCAATTTTTGATATTTTTTCGCCTTTGAGCAAATGCTCCTTTTATAACTTTTCTGAAATGTGAATAATCCGTCAAATCAAGCAGCGGTTTTTCTCTCACAACAAGTTTTACCAACGCTGAATTGACTTTCGGTGCAGGGAAAAATGAACGTCTGCCTACCAATTTCATAATTTTTACATCTGCCCAAAATTGTGACAGTATTGTCAAAAGTCCATACTGTTTTGACGGTGAGTTTTCTGTCGCAACCATCCTTCTTGCAACTTCTTCCTGAACCATAAGCAAAATATCTGTAATTTTGTTTCTGTTCTTGTTGTTCAAATCATCAATCTCACCAAGCAGGTGAGCTAAAATGGGACTCGTAATATAATACGGAATATTGGCGACGATTTTTATTTTACCTTCTGATAATTCTGACAAATCCTGTTTCAAAATATCGTTGTGAATAATTTCAAGATTGGGTGCATCAAGTTTTTTTAATTCTTTTATTGCTTCTTCATCAAGTTCAATTGCGATAACTTTTTTTGCATATTTAATCAGTTGTTCCGTTACAAATCCGACACCGGGCCCTATTTCAACAACGGTATCTTCTGGTTTTATATCCGCAAAATCAATAATATCAGATATGGTTTGACCATCAATCAGAAAATTTTGACCTAATCTTTTTTTTGTTCTGAAATATTTTGCCCGTTCGAAGTAATTCATCTTACCTATTATAATACCACACACACAGGTAAATGTTTGGGAAATATATTTTTGATAATTTTTTTGTATAATAAAAAAGGAGTTAATTTATGCAAACTAAACAGAAATTAGGGAAAGATGATATTTTAAAAATATTCAAACAAGGCTGTAAAACCGAACAGACGGTAGGTCTTGAGTATGAAAGGCTTCCCATTGTTTCTGCCACATCAAAAGCTTGTGATTATTCATCAGAATTTGGAATTTGTAATTTTTTGAGAAACTTTGCTCGGGAAGAAAACTGGGATTATATAACTGACGATTACAATATAATAGGTTTAAAGCAAGAGCATGATACAATTACACTTGAACCGGGTTGTCAATTGGAACTTAGTATCAAGCCTGAAAATAATATTTTTGATTTGAAAAACAAAATTGATAAAATTGACGCTTTTATGAAACCAATTTTGGATAAATTTGGTATAAACCTTCTAGGATACGGAGTTTCCCCTTTATCTACAAATAAAAATATTCGACTTATTCCTAAAAAACGATATGAAATAATGGCAAAATATTTGTGGGGTATTTTGTCAGATGTAATGATGAGGGAAACGGCAGGAGTTCAATGCTGTATTGACTTTTCATCAGAAGAAGATGCAATGGAAAAATACAGAATTGCAAATAAGTTGAGTCCTTTTATGACTGCGATGTTTGCAAATTCCCCAATCAGAGGCGGAGTTGATACAGGATATAAAAGTTTTAGAGCACTCAGTTGGTTGAATACTGACAATGACAGGTGCGGATTTGTGGGCAGAATTGAAGATAACGTGTCATTTGATGATTATGTTGATTATTTGTTAGAAACTCCTATGATATTTATAAACAGAGGTGATTCTGTAATTTCTTTAAACGGAAAAATGTCATTTTCGGAATTTATGCAGAATGAAGATTATGATGCTGAAATTGAGGATTTTGAACTCCATGCTAATTTGTATTTTCCTGAGGTTAGACTACGTAATTTTATTGAAATCAGAAATCATGATTGCGTGGGAAAAGATTTTCAATACTCCATACCTGCGATTTATAAAGGAATTTTGTACAATAAAACAGCAATGAATGAAATTAATGACCTGTTTAAAGATTTTGAGTATAAAGATTTTGCTGAAGCCAGATATAACGTTCCGAAAACTGCTATGAATACCAAGATCGGTAAGTATTTTATAAAAGATTATGCAAAAGAAATATTATATATTGCAGAAAAATCTTTGATAGAAATGAATACAAATGAAGAAAAATTTTTAGAACCCATTAAAGAGCTAGCTGAACAGGGAATTTGTCCTGCTGATATTTTGATTAAAAATTGGTACGGACTTTGGAATAAAGATATTAAAAAATTGATTAGATACGTCAGTTAATATCTTGTTGTCTGATATATAAATTGCAAATTTATTTCATAATATTTTTAAAAGGAGAATATTATGGCGATAAAAATGTTGGTATTTGATGTCAGAGAATACGAAAGAGAATTTTTCGATGGTGAAGAATTTGAAAATTTTGATTTGACACTGTATGATTGCTGTCTTAATGAAGAAAGTATAAAAAATCTTTCGCAGGAAGATTTGGATAATACTATGGTAATTAGTGTTTTTCTTGATTCTGAAATAACTGAAAATGTTATTAATTCATTCAAAAATCTAAGAATAATTTCTACCAGAACATCAAGTACTGAACATATTTGCAAAAGGGCAGCAGAATTAAAAAACATAGATATAGTAAGTGTAAAAGGTTACAGTTATAAGACAGCCGCGCAATTTACAGTTGGATTAATGATTGCGCTTGTGAGAAATATTATTCCCCTTTCAAAATTTATAGAAAAAGGTGAAAGTCCTGATTACACGGGCTATGATATTTCAAAATTGACAATAGGTGTAATCGGAACAGGTGCAACAGGTGCAGAAGTGTGTAAAATTGCGCAGGGAATTGGTATGAAAACTCTTGCCTATGATATCATTGAAAAACAGGAAATTCTAAATAAAACAAATGCCGAATATGTTGATTTTGAAACCCTTTTAAAAGAATCTGATGTTGTAACCTTACATTTGCCGTATACAATGGAGAGCAAAAATCTTATTGCAAAAGAACAATTTAATTTAATGAAAGAAACAGCTTATTTGATAAATGTTTCTCGTGCTGAGATAGTTAATATAAAAGATTTGTATGAAGCATTAAAAAATAAAAAGATAAAAGGTGCAGCTCTTGATATAAGAACTTGTGGTTCTGTTAACCCAAAATGTAAAAAATATGCAGATAAAACTCATCTTACTTTAGAATGTTATGAAGAAACAAAATATTTAAAAGAACTGGTAAAATTTCCTAATGTTATCATAACTCCTCATGTTGCATACAAAACGACAGATGTGCTTGAATATATTTTGAAAAACAGTGTAAGAGGGGTACTGGATTGTATTAAGGGTGAGAATAAATTCAAATCATGCTAAAAAAGAGCCATATAGGCTCTTTTTTAAAATTATGTTTTATTAATTTTAATAAACAACTGATTTTTTTAACAAATCGTGTTCAAATACAAATTGAAAATCCAGTGAGTATGCATCTTTTACAACTTCCGGGAATTTAGGATACGGTACTGTTTTTTCAACAGCGCTGAGAATTGATCTGTCTGTAATATTGTCTCCTGAGCTTTCGGCGAAACTGTAGTTCAGTAAACTTCCGTCAGCTCCAATAGTCAAAATAATTATAGCTCTGGAGTCACGTCCTGATTCCGGAGGAGTCCAGTTATTCTCTAAAATTTTACATGTTTTAATCACATATTCTTGAAGTTGAGGCGGAGTTGGAACATTTTTTGAATTTTGGCTATTATAAGAAACCGGTATATCGTCTCTTAAAATAGGTTTGTTTTCGTATGTATACACTGCATTTTGAGTTGATGCAAAACGAGTTCCGCTTGCCATAGCAATAGCATAATTATGTACATCCTTCAAAAAAGAATCTTGATTTACGGGTTTCATAAACACATGCGGGTTTGCAAAAACGGCATGTGGTTTGTAATTTTGTTCTTCATATTCAGTTGAATATATAATACCGGTATATCCCGTTTTAGAATCGGATTTTATGTATGCAACTTTTTCATCAGCACTTCCGACTTGGTATCTGATAGCATATAAACATTCGTTATCATTGATTTGTTTAATTGTATCCGTGTCTATGTAAACATTAACATTTGATACGGTTGTATCAACAGGTTGCCAATTCGCAGCACCCGCGCAAAGACCTGATAGTAACATTGCAGATAATAAAATAAATTTTTTTGTCATACTTAACCCACCTTTTAGTTAGAAGTATTATAATTTAAAATTCTGAATATTGCAATTCCGTTAAATGATTGAGATTATATATTAAGTAATTGTTACAAGATTGTAAAAATATTTGTTTTTTTTACACATATAAAATACAATAAAGTTGGAGCAATTTTTTGAGGGATAAAAAGTAATGATATTAGAACAAGAGTTAGAGGGAAAAACTTTATCTCCGCAAGAGGTTAGAAGTATACTCAGAACAGATAATAAAGAGATAGTTGAACTTTGTAAACGCGCATCAATTTTGCCGAGAAAAAACAGTAAAGGTCAGACTTATTTTTCGTATGAAGAAGTAAAGAATTTGCGCAAAATTCAGGCAATGAAAGGAGCCTCAATGCCTCCTGCCAAATCTGAAAACAGACAATCCTCTGCTATTATGAATATTTTAAATTCATTGAAAGACATGGAAAATAAACTTAGTGATAAAATTTCCAAAGTTATTGATGAAAAACTTGAAGGTATGGATGAGGTTGTTGTCGAATTAATTCGTTGCAAAACGGATAATGAAACTTTGAGACAAAAAATTATTGACCTTAACAAAGAAATTTATCAACTTAAAAATGATTTGAATTCTTATAAACCTGTAGGTTTGGGATTTTATAAGAAAAAAGAAAAACAAATTTGGGATTAATTTAATTTTCTGTGGTGTTTTATGAGGTTTTTTGCTCTGCTCAGAATGACCTGTAAAAGCCGAAGAATGTAGGTCGGATTTGCTAATCCGACAAAATAAAAAAGGGATATAAACAATGGCTGTAAAAGAAAAAGAAATGGAAACAGTTTCTCCGTCTGAAGAAAGAAATAAAGCGTTAAAACTTGCTATTGAAAAAATAGAAAAGGATTTTGGCAAAGGCTCTATAATGAAACTTGGTGATAAAGCAACAGTTAATGTTGATGCCATCCCGACAGGAGCATTGGCACTCGATGTTGCATTGGGTATTGGTGGTGTTCCGAGAGGCCGTATTATTGAAATTTATGGCCCTGAAAGCTCCGGTAAAACAACTCTTGCTCAACATATCGTTGCTGAATGCCAAAAAAGAGGCGGTATAGCTGCTTATGTAGATGCTGAGCATGCTCTTGATCCCGAATATGCAAGAAATTTGGGTGTACAAATTGATGATTTATTAATCTCTCAACCTGATACAGGGGAACAAGCGCTTGATATTACAGAAGAATTGGTTCGCTCGGGTGCTGTCGATATCGTTGTTGTTGACTCTGTTGCAGCTTTAGTTCCGAAGGCAGAAATTGAAGGTTCTATGGAAGATCAGCAAATGGGACTTCAGGCTCGTTTGATGAGTAAAGCATTGAGAAAATTGACAGGTATTATCGGAAAAACTAATACAACAGTTATTTTCATCAACCAGTTACGTATGAAAATCGGTGTTATGTACGGTAATCCCGAGACAACTACAGGCGGTAATGCTCTTAAATATTACGCATCTGTTCGTATGGAAATTAAACGTACAGAAGGTTTGAAAGGTGATGAAGGTGATGTCGGAAACCACGTAAGAGTTAGAGTGGTAAAAAATAAAGTAGCACCGCCATTCAGAACTGCCGAATTTGATATTATTTTTGGAAAAGGTATCTGTAAAATCGGTAATATTCTTGATGTTGCAGTAAATCTTGATATTGTTAAAAAGGCTGGCTCTTGGTTTAGCTTTAATGATGAAAAATTGGGTCAAGGCCGTGATAAAGCAAAAGATTTCTTAGCTGAAAATCCGGATATACTTTCTCAGGTTGAAACACTTGTAAGAGAAAAATTAGCAGCAAACTAACAAATTGTTACGAATTGTAAACGGTTAAAGCTCAATTATATCAACAGTTTTAAGAAGAAACATGTTTTTGTTATAATTTTCATGGCAAATAAAAACATGTTTCTTCTTTATATACATACAAAGTGTAGAAAATTGGAGGTAAATTAAATTAGTATGAACGTACAAGCAATTAACGGTATTTCTTTAGCACCTAAATTTGAAGGCAGCGTAAAGAAAACAGCAAATAATGAATCTGCTCAAAGCTATTCTCAAATGAGTGCACCAATGTCAAAAGATTTTGCAAAAGCACTTGAAGCTCAGGTAAGTTTTGGTCAGAGAAAACGTCATCCTGTAAGAAACGCAATTTTAGCCAGCGGTATTGGTGCAATGACTTTGGGTGGTATGACATCCTGCGAAAAAGGTTTAATTCGTGCCGAAACTGACTCTTGGGCAACAACATCCAGTTCTGCATGGGCATGGGCTTGCGGCAATGATGGAAAACCGGTAATCATAAGAGATACAATTACTATTCATGATACAGATACAATCACAAAAACTGTATTTGAACCTGTTTATGTAAAAGAATATCCTTGGCATTTGGCAGACTCTTTAATCAGACAAGGTTTGAACATTGGTGTTGAGTTAAACGGACCTACACCGACTGATACCGAAAACCATGTAGCATTTATAGGTTCTGTTGCTTACAACGAATACGATTATAAATTGTATGAAACAAAATTAGACAGTATTGGTACAAATGCAGAAACACTTTCACTAGTTACAAAAGTTTCTGATATGTATGATGATCCGAAAAATCCTAAAGTATCATTCATAAAAACAGAAATTGTCGATGTTCCGGGTAGAGGTATTAAATTTACAAGATTTATTTTACCTGAAAATATGGTAGATGAACGTGATAAGACAAAATTCCCGAAATCTTCAGACCCTCGATTCAGATATGCTGATTATGAAATTAGAACAAACAATAGAGACGGAAGACACAATTCTGCAAGAATATACGACAGAATGGATAACTTACCAGACGGCAGAGAAGCTGAATATGTCAGAGGTGACAAATTAGGTCAATTCTTATTCGGCTCTGTAGTTTACGATCCAAATGGTAATCCATATATTGGTGAAGATGGTAAACCTGAAAAAGCATATTATGATTTCTCAGGAGCAAAAATGTTATCAAGTGAAGTTAAACTTGTTGACCTTAATGATGGAAAATCAACATATTATTGGTAATCAAAACCTGAAGTTTCTACACAAAACTAACAACCCCTTGTATAAGGGGTTGTTTTATAATATTATATATATAGATTTTCGGGTGAGGGAATGCAAACATTAGCACAATTTATACAAAAGCATAGGGATGATTTAGGGTTGTCGCCGAAAGGTTTGGCTATGGTGACAAACTTGCCTTTGGAACAGATTGAAGATATAGAATCCGGCAAAGAGTTGTTTTTGTCTGTTACGGTTCGCCAGAATTTGGCGAAGGTTTTAAAATGTTCTCCTGAGGAAATAAAAAAATTAGAAAAAGATTTTGACAATCATATTGTATCAGATCAAGTAATTGAAAGTTTGAAAGAGTTGATATTAAATGAAGCAGGTGGGTTGAAGTGTCCTGTTTGCGGAGCACCATTGGTTACAAGAATTCAAAAGCTTTATGATTTGGAAGATAACTTGATGTTGCATCCAAAAGCCCATTGTACAAAATGTTCTTTTCAAATTCACTCTTGAAAAATTTATTAAGTAGGTTATAATACATAATACAGTACATTGACATATTGGTTAATTGCAAAATTTTTGTTGTCATTACGAGGCAGACATTAGTCTGACGTAGTAATCTCATTAATATCAAGTGACATTGCGATTGCGACGTCGTTTTACTCCTCGCAATGACATTAGTGTTTTTAACTTTTCAAATAAATTCATGGGGACGTTTTGGATTTGACAGGATGTTCGGTGGAAATAGATTGCGAGTCCGAGAGCTGTTCTCGGTTATCAACGGGCAAAACAAATTAAATGCTAACAATGTAATTGAAGCAGACTTCGCTCCTGCATATGCAGTTGCAGCTTAGTCTCATTTAGCTACTCATAGAGCCCAGCTTGCCGGTTTTATGGGTCCATTATGCAAGCGGCAGTGCGTTGATAACGGTAGGCGTATCAAGATTAACCGTTAAAGGTTTGTGTTTCCTTAAAAAATACTTTGGGCTTTTTAACAGGTTTTGATATTCCCTAAAAGCTTGAGCGAATTAATATCTACACTCGTAGAGGTTTATTGACATCCATTTTGGACAGGGGTTCGACTCCCCTCGTCTCCAGATTATTTTAAAATCGAACTTTATTTATAAGAACCTGCAAAATCAATAGTTTGGCGGGTTTTTAAATTTACGATTTAAATCGTTTTTAAATATTTTGACATAATAAAGTGGAAAAAGCCTTGTTTTATGGTCTTTTCAAAAGTTCGACTCACTTTAAGATAAAACTTATTTTTTATTTTCTAATATTTCTTTCATTTTCCACTTCAAAAGTAGTGCGATATATTCAGCACGCTTTTTATCAATTTCTTTTTGTGAAACAGTTTCTTTTGGTATTTTGATAATTAGTCCTATTCTTTTAGTCATAATTCCCCCTTTTTGTCATGCTGAACTTGTTTCAGCATCTTATAATCTGCGCATGTTACAATAAATCTATGAACAAAACTTATGCAGTATATATTTTAACAAATTACAATGAAACAACATTTTATATTGGAGTAACCGGTGATTTACAAAAAAGAATTTTGGAGCATAAAAATAAAGTTGTTGAGGGTTTTACTAAAAAATATAATGTTGATAGATTAGTATACTATGAAGTAACCGAAGATGTTGAATCTGCACTGAACAGAGAAAAACAATTGAAGCGTTGGCACAGACAATGGAAGATAAATTTAATTAAAGAAATGAATCCCGAGTTTAAAGACTTATCTGAACAATGGTTAGATGCAATAAAAAAATTTTGTCATTCTGAATTTATTTCAGAATCTTAAAATTTTTATATAAATGCTTTTGTTGGTAAGACCCTGAAACAAGTTCAGGGTGACAGGAAATTACGTTTATACTATTTTCTTGTCAGTTCAGCATGACAAATAATATTTTTTTATTGCAGAAATAAAAATTTTATCTGATAAAGAATCTATAAAATTTTGCAATAAAAAGTTCGATTTTGGCGACGTTATCTCCATTTTTAATATAAATTTAATTAAAATCTTTCGAATTTTGTTTGTTATATAATGGACACATGGAAAAAATTAATATTGCAATAGTAACAGGTGCAAGCAGCGGGTTCGGTAAAGAATTTGTTAAACTTTTAATTAAAGATAACAGCCTTGATAAAATATTTGTACTCTCAAGAAACGAAGAAAAATTAAACAGTTTAAAATCAGAATATGGTAATAAAATTCAACCATACTCTATTGATTTATCTGACGCTGAAAACATTAAAAACTTTGGCAAATTTTTAGAAACTCAAAATGCGAATTTAAAGATATTAATAAATAACGCAGGTTTTGCAAAGTTTTGCTCTTATGAAGATATTTCTATTGACGAATCTGTAAATATGATTAACCTTAATATATCAGGGGTTGTCACAATGGGGTTGGTTTGTATTCCGTTTATGAACAAAGGCTCACATATTATAAATGTCGCATCACAAGCCGCATTTCAGCCTGTACCTTATCAAAATATTTATAGTGCAACAAAATCTTTTGTAAAAAATTATTCACAAGCATTAAATATTGAATTAAGAGAAAAGGGAATAGCAGTAACTGCAGTATGTCCGGGGTGGATGAATACCGATTTATACAAACGCGGATGCATTGGTGCTGAAAAAGGAACAAAGAACTTTGTCTTTATCGCAGAACCTGATGTCGTTGCAAAGAAAGCATTAAAAGATGCATACAAAGGCAAAGACATGTCCGTATATGGTTTCTATGTAAATATGTGCCGAATTATGTCAAAGTTTCTTCCTGAAAAGTTGATAATGAAGATTTGGTTATTACAACAGGGAATAAAATAAAAAATTTAATCAAATGTATTTGTAAAAAAACTTACCAGTAATGTTGGGTTTATCCTTAATAGTTTTAAAGTTTTAGATATAGCATAAGCTATCATAGGATGTTTTATTTCTGTTTCCATAATTTTATAATTCATTTTGCTTCTATTTTTTACATAAATGTTATTTTTGTCAACAACCCACAATAATTCTATATATTTTTGCATTAAATCCTTGACTTTGCACCTTGTTGAAAAAGATATATTAACTGATGAAAACATAGTAACACCAACATAAGCAACAAGTTCATTAAGTCCTATTTTTGAAAGATATTGTGAAGATTTTATTGTTTCTATAATATTTACAATTCCTTCAACACAATTTAATACATCAGCATCTGTACGATTTAAATTGTTAACTATACTGTCTTCATTAAGGTGATAGTAATACCCCAAAATATGAGGCTGAACACATACAGACTTTGAATGTTTTATAATTTCCGATACAAATAAAAAGTCCTCAAAAACAGGAATATCCTCATTAAATAAAATATGATGTTTTTTTATAATATCAAAATCAAACAATTTCCCCGTAACAAAAACAGCTTGTTCAAAAGGAATATTATCCGCATTTTTATTAATATTATAAATTATTTCTTTATCTATTCTTGTTTCAAGTTCATTATATTTTATACTTACAATATTACGGTCATCACGTATATTTTTACGAGCATAAGAAACAAACTGTGCATTATTATTTTTCATATAATTCAAAGAATCTTTAATAAAATTTTCTTTTAAAGCATCATCATCATCCAAAAAAGTTACATATTTATTAGTTACAAATTTCATGCCATAGTTTCTTGGACTTGAAGCAGAATGTTTATCGTTATCCAATTTCAAAAGTTTAACATTATCATAACCTTTTACTAAATCTTTTATTTCATTAAAAAATTGCTCGCTAGTGTTATGAACAACAATAATAACCTCTATATTGTCAAATCCGAATGTTTGATTTTTGACAGAATTAAAACAACGTAAAAAGTACTTTATATTCGGTTTATGTGTTGGAACAATAACCGAAACCATACTGTTATCAGTTTTTAATTTTTTAGAATCATCTTGAAGAAGTGCATTAGACATTATTTTAACTCTTTTTTATTTCAACAATTCAGGATTATGTTCTTTATAATATGCATGTATCATTTTTCTTAAGAAATCTAAGTCCAAATTCCAATCAAGAACTTCTTTACCCAACGCATTTATAACGTTTGTGTTATCGAAAGTTATATCAGATTTAAAATAAGGCAGCAAATCATCAAGCATGCGTTGAACTAATTTTTCTTCTTTTGAAGGATTTTCAACATTATCAACAATACAAAGACCTGTTGTTTGTAGTGCTTCACATACTGCGGTTTCAATCATTTTGGTTGAAACAGGTGACATTCCTGTCAGATGATATGTTCTGTTACAAACAGGTAGGACAAATAATTTTGCTATTGTTTGCTGAACATAGTCTTGAGGAACAAAGTATATTTTATCAGATGTTCCTGCTGCAAGTCTTAAGTTTGTACTAAATTTTCCATTTATTGGTAATCCTGCACGTTTACATCCGCTTATTTTTACCTTAGCTAAAAATTCAAGTATTCGATAAAATGCAAGAGGTTTTCTTATTACACCATCAGAAAGTTTACCTACAATAATTGCCGGACGGTATATTGTATAGTCAAAACCGGATTCTCTTACAAGCTTTTCACTATCAAATTTACTTTTTTCATACGAATTATTCCAATCTGTTGCAGGCATTGAATCTTCCATAACAACCCCGCTGCTTTTACCTGCAACATAAGCAGTTCCTACATAGTGGAAAGTTTTTAATCCAAGTTTTTTTGCTACAGCTAAAGCGGATTTGGTACCGTAAAAATTAGTATTATACGTTTTTTTATCCGGATCTTTTCCTAAATTAACACTGGCAGCGCAGTGAAAGAATGTATCATAAGGTCCTTTTGACATCATTTCAGCTTCAGGAAAATCTTCAAGAGTTCCTTCAATTATTTCAATACGGGAAAGTATTTCTTCCGCATCTGTTTTATTATCCATTTCGCACTGTTGTTTTATTATTTCTTTAGTTCTGTCAAGTCCTGATTTATTACCAAAACTTCTGCTAAGAGAGACTATCGCATAATCCGGATTGTTTCTTAATACATTTGTTGCAAACCCTGCACCCACAAGACCGGTTATTCCTGTCATTAAAATTTTTTTCATAATTATACTATCCTTTAACAAAATTTCTTTTTTTATTATACATAAAAAATAGCTAAATTATAAAAAATTTATTATATATTTAACAAATAAGATTAAAACACTAAATATGTGAAACGGATCTTTATCTCATAGTTAATTATATCTCGCTTTGTATGTTAAATTACATCGGCAGAGTCCTCGTCTCCAGATTTTTTTAAAATAAAATTTAATTAAAAAGTCAGTAAAACATTGATTTTACCGACTTTTTAATTATAGGTTTTCAGAACAGTTGCGATGGGAATTTTTTGTAAATACTATTTGAAAATTTGAGAATCATGTTTAAAATATTGAACTAAATTCTATTTTCCCAAACTCCGCCATCTCTGTCTACAACAGCGTCATAGCATGACCAAATTCTAAAAATACCTGTCAATCCAAGAATAGCATGTGTAACATTTTTTTCATAATTTTGTTCATTAACAACTTGTCCTATTCCAGGCCATACCAATAAAGATAATGCACCGGCAGCAATTGATCTTCCTGAAACTTTTCCGTTAACCCCATGAGTTCCTGCAAAAACTGGTGTACTAAGAGCACAGATTGCTATAATACAAATGAATGTTAAAAATTTTTTCATATATTTACTCCTTTTATATCTAACATGCTAAAATATTTTAGCATAAATTTTAATAAATTGCCACTGTGTTTATTTTTTAGTAGTATAGTTACATTGGAGGTATTATGATAGATTGTTTATCTAATCCGTCTTGGATTAATCCGCAAATAGATTTTTTGTTGTTTTGGCAGAATATAAGAGTTAACTGTCCTGAAGTTATAGATAAATTCTTTTTATCAATAACTATATTTGGTGAGTTTTGGCTCCCGACTCTTGTTTGTGCCATAGTATATTGGTGTATTGATTTTAGGGCTGGTGTATATTTATTTTCGCTTGAAAGTTTTAATATATTTTTAGCACATTTATTTAAAATGATGGCATGCGTTTATCGTCCTTGGGTTTTGGATAGCAGAATGCAGCCGTCAGAGCTCGCTGTACCTTTTGCAAAAGGGTATTCTTTCCCTAGTGGTCATTCGGCAATGAGTTCTTCAGTATTGGGTGGTGTGGCTTATTTGTCAAGAAAACATAAGATATTTTGTATAACTTTGATAGCTTTGGTTCTTCTTATCGGTTTTTCAAGGTTATGGCTTGGTGTTCATACTCCACAGGATGTTGTTTGTGGATTGACTATTGGTTTGATTCTTATTTTTGCCGTGAATAAAATGATTAATTGGGCAGAAGAAAATAAGAACCGATATTTATATTTGCTTGTGATAATAAATATATTTGCAATATTGGCATTAGTTTATATATTCTTTTTTAATACATACAGAATGGATTATATAAACGGAGAATTGTTAGTAAATCCTCAAAAATTGAAATATGTAACTGTTGTTGTATATGCATATTCTTTGGGACTTATTAACGGATGTTTTTTATGCAGAAGATTTTTCCCGTTCAATCCGAAAGATTTATCCGTAAAAAGCAGGATTGTAATTGGAGTTGTAGGCGGTATTTGTTTAATATCAATGTTGAAATATTTGATTGCAACTGTGATAATACATTTTGTACAAACAACTCTGTCATTACCATTAATGTTTTTGGCAGGACTTTTTGTAACCTTAATTTATCCTGTTATTTTTATAAAATTGGATAATAAGATGAAGTGTAAATGTTAATAGTTAGATAAATTTTCTTGCAAATAAGCTTTATATTCTTCTTTAAGTGATTTGGGTGCGAGGATTTTACATCCTGCGCCCCATTTAAATACGTGCCAGATAATTTCTCGGCTTCCGCTTGCTTTGAAGGTTAAGGTATAGCTTCCGTCTTTTTCAAATTTTCCTTTTTGCGTCGGGTGAAAATTGAATTGACTTGCCTCTTGCGCCAATTCCGGTGAAAATGATAATTTAACATTTAGGATTTCTCCGTGATAAACTCCAAATGAAAGATTTGTGTATTCCTGCAAATCAAAATCACCTTTTTCAAAATGTTTATCAGTTAGTTTCAAATCTTGGAATTTGTGAAGCAAGTAGTTATAAATTCCGTCACCCTTTGCTTTTTCTCTTGCAACAAGATATATTTTTTCACCGTAAATCATACCCAAAGGCTCAATTGTGCGTTTTTTGTCATGATAAATTCCTGTGACAACTTTTGAATGTTGAACGGCTTCACGAATAACTTCCAATGCATCCAGACTGATTTTATATTGAGGCATTTGACGGACAGCGTACCCCTCAGTTTGTAAATAAAGTTCAATATTGTTTTCAACGGAAGTTGCCTGTTTTCGATTGAACGCCTTAATTTTCTCTATTGTTTTTCCCAGTTCTTCTTTTAGCTCTTTGTTTGTTGTTCTTCGTTGATATTGTTCTATATTTGCAAGTTCTTTCGGGCTAAAAGTTACAAATTGTGATATTGAATAATTTATAAATCCCCAATGTTTTTGAATATCATCTGTTTCAATCTCATCAACTTGTGGGAAAATGCAGGTCAAACTATCTCTCATACGTTCTGCTGTTCGGCGGGAAACATTGTAGCGTTCCGCAATTTCATTGAGTGTTACCCCCTGCAATTTCGACGACATAAATATTGCCAAATCTAATATATCCGAAACTCTTGAATATCTTGGTTTGTCCTGCATAAAATTTTCCTTCCGAAAAAATTATATCACATACGACCGTTTTTGTCATAACTGATTTTTATAATAAAAATACAAAAAGGAGAACATTATGATAATAAGTTTATTTTTCGGATTAAAAACAATTAAAGAAGTTTTTAGAGAAGAATTTTTAGTGTGTGATTGCGATGAATTATATTATGAATTTTTAGAAATTGGAAAGGAGTAAATATGATTGTTGAATTAATACTCGGATATATGGCTCTAAACTCAGTTACAGAATATTTTGAGGAAATAGAAGCAGATCGGGAACAAAAAGAAATAGAGCTCCAAAATAAAATCAGAAAAATTCAGGAAAGATTAAAATATTATGGAATGCAATAAGTTATAAATAGCATTTAGGTTCTTCACCGGCAACTCCGGCGTAGAGTTCAACGTATGCTTTGGCAGGACTTGATTCAATTTTTGTCAAAAGGACTTCTTCTATCTGGAAGAATCCTACATCCCCTGACATTTCAATATCAATTCTGATAGGTCGTCTTTCGCCGTGATGAATACCAATTCTGTTGATTGCATTAGCTGAATATTTATGAATATCGCCCACGCGCGGAGTTGTATTTATTGCCATAGGGATTCTGGCTCTGCCTTTTGTCATATCGCAGCCGTCTGCAATGAGGATAATACCAGCTTCAATCGAATGTATTTTTCTGGATGACATATGCCCTATAATAGCTTCTGTAGCTAATGATTTTATAACAACACGCCTATTCAAATCTTCAGGAAAAACATATTCCAATGCACGTTTTATAATAGGCTGAGCTAATAGAGATGACATATCTTCATGTCCCTGCCTGCCTATCATCATTCCCAAATCGTGCATAAGGCCGGCTATAATTACTGCGCACATGCTGTCTTCAAAAGTTCCGATTTCTTCTCTTTCAAGTGAAGTTCTGATTCCTGATTGTTGAAGGATATTTAACATTTTGATAGCATTAGCAGTAACCTGACGCATATGAACCGGCCCGTGATCGTTGTAGCCAAGTCGTTTGATAGAAACATTGTTTGCATATTCCTGCATCATTTGCAGTTCTTCATCTTCAAACAGGTAATTAACGAGTTTTAAACATACAGGGTTATTTTCCAATCTTTTCAATATTTTTGATTCAATTGATTTTTCTTTAATTGATTTCATAATATCCTCTAATAATATTATTCCCTATTTTTGTTATTTTGTAAACATCAAATTATTTCTTTTTTTTATTTTAGAGAAACTATCTTTAATACATTTAATCATATTTTCATAAAAAATTAATTCTTCATCAGATGCATTTGTAATATCTTCAATTATATTGTTTATAACAGGGTTGTTGTTTTTTTCAATATTAAATCCAAATTCTTTTAAATCAATTTGTAAAATGCTTATAATTTTAAAAAAAGTGGTAAGAGATGGGATATAGCAGCCATTTTCTATTCTTGATACATGCTGTACACTCAAGTCAATTTGTTCTGCCAATTGCTCTTGGGTAAGTCCCATTTTTTTGCGGTATGTCTTTATTTTTTGAGCAATAAAATTTTTATCATCAAACTTCATCATAACATTATCTCCAATATAAAATATGATGTATGCCGCAAGTTTTTAACAACGCATGGATATAATTATTACATTTATTATGTGCATACATTAATAAAACTTAATATTATATTTGTTTACATATATTTTTATTATTAAATATATGTATGCATAAAGAAAAATCTTATATTAATATTATTCCCAAATCTGAGGTAAAGTATGTAATTATTGCTATATGTACATACAAAAGAGTGGTAGAGCTCGAGAGATTACTAAATAATTTATTAATGCTCAATTATCCCAAGAATATAAAGACAGAAATTTTAGTGATAGATAATGATTTAAGCAAAAGTGCTGAACGTATAGTAAAAAATTATAATAATTTATTAAATATAGAATATTTCACAGAAAAAAATAAAGGTCTTTCAAATGTAAGGAATAAAGCTCTGCATGTTGCAATAAGCAAAAAAGCAACACACTTAGCTTTTATTGATGATGATGAGATTGCTGATAAAAATTGGCTTATAAATCACATTGAATTTTATGATAATTTTGAAAATATATATATTTCAAGTGGACCAACATATAAGAGATTTGACAAAAATTATCCTGATTATATAGTTAATAATAAAATTTTTAAAACTATATCAAGAAAAGAATTAGGTAAATACAAAAAAACTTGTGCATCAGGAAATGTATTTTTTCCTTTAGATATTGTTCAAAAAAACAATATTTATTTTAACGAAAAATATAATTTTTCCGGAAGTGAAGATACTGATTTTTTCTCAAGGCTAAGTGAAGTCGGCTACAATATTGGATGGAATTATAATGCAGTTAATTTTGAAATAGTATGCTCTGAACGTGCCAATATACAATATATTCTAAAAAGGGCATTTCATAATGGACATTCTGTTTCAAAGGTGAAATTCTTAAATAATAAAACAAGACATAGAAAATATTTCTATATAACAGAAAAAATAGTTACAGTATTTTTTAATTTAATTATAGTAATTCTAATAATCCCTTTTGGTCTTACAAAAACAGTTAATGCAATAACAAGAGCAGTGAACAATTTTGGTAAGTTGTTAGGAGCATTAAATCCTGAAAGAAAGTTTGATTTTTATGGAAAATAGTAACATCCCTTTAATATCAGTTTTATTACCCGTATATAATGCAAAGTCTGTTTACCTTAAAGAATGTATTGAAAGTATATTAAATCAAACTTTTAAAAATTTTGAATTGTTAATATTAAATGATGGTTCTACAAAAGATATTGAGTCAATTATAAAATTGTATAATGACGAAAGAATAAAATATTATAAAAATGAAGTTAATTTGGGTATTACAAAAAGCCGAAATAAACTTTTAAGTTTAGCATCAGGAAAATATATTGCTATTGCAGACCATGATGATATTTCTTTGCCTGAAAGATTACAAAAAGAATATGATTTTTTGGAAAATAATTCAGATATTTCACTTGTTTCTGCTTGGATACAGGTTAAGTCTCAAAAGCGTAATGATGTTATTTGGAAAACAAAACAATATCCAAAAATTTTAGATTTTTTATCACGATGTGAAATTATACATCCTGTATGCATGTGGCGAAAAGAAGATTTTGAAAAATATAATTTGCGATATGATGAAGAATATTATGGTGTTCAAGATTATGAATTATTTTCAAAAGCGGTAAAATTTCTAAAATTCGCAAATATTCAGGAACCATTACTTATATATAGAAAACATACAAATAATGCCAGTAACAAGAAAAAAGTAATGTGCCTAGAAACGTATAAAGTGCAAGTAAATATCCTAAAATTTTTAATTAGTGATAAAAAATCTCAGGATAAGCTATTCAAAAAATATCTTATACAAATCAAACATTTTTGGAAAAAATTTTTTCGATAAAAAATATTAGTATTTATAAAATTATTTCAATTTTAGGTTTAAAAATTTTTATAAAACGTTTTAAAACCAATCAATAAGTGCTTTTTTATCACCAAAGTTCAGCTTAAAATTTTCTTCTATATTTTTGCTTGTCAAAAATTCATACCCAACGTTGTATGCCAAAGGTTCGGGAAGATTTTCGCCCAATTGTTTGTACTTTTCCAGAGAAACAATTTTTGTTTCAGGTTCTATTACGTTAGAATAGTTCAAACCCTCAAATGCGCAAAAGGGTATTTTTGATAATCCTTTAGGGTTTATTGACATCAAACCGAAGCTTCTGCATATAATCCCCCTAAATTCATATACAGAGCATTCGTTATTGACTAGAAACGGGCATTCATAGGTATATCCATTGCCAAACTTTGCTTTTTCTTCTTTTAATTTTTTCACTTTTGCTAAAATTTGTCCTCTTGTATCTTCCGGTAATTTGGAAAATCCTATCATAATAAAATTGTATTCAAGTTGAGAAAACGGGTATTCCCCGTTTTGACAGCATTTTGAACAACCTTTTTTACAAAAAATATAGGGAGATTGGTTTTCAAAAAATCCGCCCAATTTTTTGTTCAGATATGCCAAGTATAATAAATAATCCGCTATTCTAGTATTTTCCTGCATCAATTTGTCCTATCAAATCATTATAATCAGGCAGCGGAGAATTTTTTGCGTAACGAGAAAGTCTGCGTTTTGCAATCGTTTTTAGATATTCTTTTTTCTCGGGATTACCCTGTTGGACAAAAAATAGCATTGCTTGTTTTCTGTGTTCAAAGAGTTCATCCTCAGGTTTTTTTGCTAAAACATCACCGAATGTTTCAGGACGAGTTTTTCTGTCCCATTCGTAGAATGGAGTTTTTAAGAAACAGAATTTTTTTGCGTAAGATAAAATACAAGGAGTCCAGGATACATCTTCGTATCTCAAAAGCCCAAGCGGATGCTCTTTTACCATTTGCGCATTGTAGAGTTTATTCCAAATTGCACAATTATAATAACCCGGTGTATACATAATTTCCAAATATTTGTCTATGTCATACGGAACATCTTCCATAAAAGGCAAGTTACAATGTGTTGTGTATCCATTATCTGTAATTCTGTATAGCGGAGCAATAGCAACGTCGCAGTTATTTTTGGTTATTGAATTATAGAGGCTCGATATCATATCAGGTCTTACTAAATCATCATTGTCCAAAAATGCGATATATTTCCCTTTTGCAGCCTTAATGGCGGTATTTCTTGAATCTGCAACACCACCGTTTTCTTTTTGGATAGATACGATATTTTCATAATTTTTATCGTACCAATCAATAATTTTTTGGGTGTCATCTGTACTTCCGTCATTAACAATTATTATTTCAAGATTATCAAAGTCTGATGCGAGGGCACTGTCAATACTTCTTGCAATATAATCTTTTGAATTGTATGCCGGAATTATTAACGAAACTTCCGGTTTTTCATATTTTCTTATGCTTAGTGCGGTGAGTTGAGATTCCGCAATAATTAATCTGCCGTCAATAGTATTAACAAAAGCTTTTACAATAAATTTTGTACTGCCTTTGAATTCGCTCAATTCCAAATAGTGCCTTAATCCGTCATTTGTTTCAAAAACAGGGGTGTCGGAATTTTGTGTATAGACCAAAAAACCGTCAGCATCACCTCTAAAGTTCCACGATAAAAAGAAATTGAAATTGTATGATTTGTATATTGATGTTGAAATAAAGCGGTTTTCTTGCGGTTTGAAAGCAGGTGAAGAAGCTAAAAATTCTCTGCCGTTTTCACTTTTTACAAAGGGTTTTATTTTATATTCCGTATTTTCAAAATTCTCTGTGCTTATGAATTCGGCATCAGAATTTTTGTATCCGCTAAAACCTTCTTCGTCAACGCTTTTGTATAGCCTGTAGCCTTGTGCACCGTCATATTTGCTGTAAAAAATTTTTAAAGTGTTGTCATCTTCAAACCTTGTTACAATGTCGATAGTATCATATTTATACTGTCTTTTTGACGATTCATCAATAATTTTTCCGTCTTTTATTGCCTGTACAAAGCATTCTCCGTCACCATATGGTATGAGAGATAACCTTATTTGATTTTCATTGTAAACTTTTGCGCATTCGTAAAAATTTTCATCTTTTTTGCAAAATACTCTGTAAAAATCAGCTTTTTTCTTATCAGCCCATTTAATAATTATTTTTGATTCTTTTATCTCAAGTGCTAAATCCATAACTATCTCCTTTGGATATTATAGCAGAATTTGAGGTTATTTCAATATTAATATTAGGATTATACATAATAATGTAGTGTGGGTAAAATGAAGCGTGTCCACAAATATATAAATAAATAAAAATAAAAAAGTAAACGCTATTTAATTAATAATTATTTTCTCGTGTGAAGCATACGTAAAGGTCTTTTCATCTTTCTTTTTTTATTTTATTCTTAACAATTCATAACCTTTAAAGACATTTAACGTTATTTTTGGTAAAATAATTTCGTGAGATTCTTCGTCTTCTGGTCATTCTGAGCGGAGCGAAGAATTTGTATATATTAGGCTCAGAATGGCAATAAGGGATATGTTAGTAAAACGAGAAGAACTCAGAGCATTAATAGACAAACTTCACAGCGAAGGCAAGACTGTCGTTGCAACTAATGGCTGCTTTGATATTTTGCATGTCGGGCATGTTAGATATTTGGAAAAAACGAAGTCTTTTGCGGATGTTTTGATTGTTTTGCTCAATTCCGACAAATCCGTAAAATCTATCAAAGGTCCGACTCGTCCTATTAATAATGAAAATGACAGAGCAGAAATATTAAGTGCTTTGAAATGTGTTAATTATGTCGTATTGTTTGATGAAGACAGTCCTCGAAATCTCTTAGATGAAATGAAACCTGATGTTTACACAAAAGGTGCTGATTATACAATGGAAACTCTCCCGGAGGCTGACATTATGAAAAAAAATGGCACAAGGGTGGAATTTATTGAGTTTGTTCAAGGAAAGTCAACGACAAAAGTGATAGAAAAAATGAAAAATTGAGGAGTATAAATTATGCCAACATTCACATTAGAAGAAATTACACATATCACAGGCGGTATGTTAACAAAGGTAGAAGATGCAAAAATTTCACATATTGCACCACCTTTGTTGTCTGATGAAAATACTTTAGCGCTTGCACTGGGAGAAGAAGAAATTGCAAATCTTGCTCAATCTAAGGCAAAAGCAGCATTAGTACCTTTAGGGGTTCAGATTCCTAATCTTACAACTATTGAAGTTGAAAGACCTCGTTTAGCAATGATGAAGCTTTTAAATATGTTTTACGTTGCTCCTGAAGTAAACAAAGGTATTCACCCAACTGCAGTTGTTCATGAAACAGCAAAAATCGGTGAAAATGTTCAAATCGGACCAAATGTTGTTATTGCTCATGATGCAGTAATTGGTGATAATACAAAAATTTTAGCTAATGTTTATGTTGGCGGCGGGGCAAAAATTGGTAAAAATTGCCTATTCCATCCGGGTGTAAATATCGGTGATAGAGTTCAGGTTGGAAATGATGTAATTTTACATCATGGTGTATCTCTTGGTGCTGACGGCTTTAGCTTTGTAACAGAAAATCCTGATAATATTGAACAGGCAAGAAAAGATGGTGAAATTAGAGAAACAAAATCAAAACATGTTATCTTTAAAATACCTTCAATCGGCTCTGTTGTTATTGGTAATAATGTAGAAATCGGTGCTAATGCGACAATAGACAGAGGAACTATTGAAAATACAACAATTGGCGATAATACAAAAATTGATGACCTTGTTATGATTGGTCATAATTGTAAAGTTGGCGAAGGTTGTTTAATCGTATCTCAGGTTGGTATTGCAGGAAGCTGCGTTATTGGTGACAGAGTTGTTATTGCAGGTCAAGCAGGTTTGGCAGACCATATCGAAATTGGTTCAGATACAATTATCACAGCAAAAGCTGGGGTTACGAAATCATTCCCTGAAAAATCAATCGTTGTTGGTATTCCTGCAATGCCGAGAAAAGATTTCATCAAACAGTTGAAAACAATGAAAGATGCACAGGAAATTTTTGCAAAATTCAGAAAATATGAACCGTTACTCAAAGAGTTTGAGGAAGGAGTAAATAAAAGTGAATAAGGCAATGAGGTAATAAGTTCATATCAAAAACTGTTTTTTGAAACTTAAGATATAATTGCTTTATTAAAGAACTTATTTACTTATTCATCTATTCACTTTAAAATTTATGGTAACTATAAAAAAAGAAATCTCAATATCAGGTAACGGTTTGATGAAAAATAAACCGTGTACTGTTACATTAAAGCCATCAGAAGAAGGTAAAATCAGATATTTTGTCAAAGATTATGAACCTTTTGAGGCTTGTGCCGATAATGTTTTGGCAACGGATCATTGTGTTGTGCTTGGTAAAGGCAAAGCGCGTGCAATGCTAACAGAACACTTAACCGCAGCATTAGCTTTTTGTCATATAAATTCTATTGATATTTATATGACGGAGGAAGAAGTGCCTATTTTGGACGGCAGCTCAAAACAATGGGTTGAACTTTTTAAAAAAGCCGGAATTGATAAACCGCTATGGTCAAAAGAACAAAAATATACTGTTTCTGAGCCTGTTTATTATTTGAACGGAAAAACAAGTGTTGTGATTTTACCTGATAAAGATTTGTTTATGTCTTATGCGGTAAATTATGATCACCCTGATGTTACACAGAGGTTTGTAAATTACAATCCCAAAAATCAGGAAGAAATTATTGAGGCAAGGACTTTCGGTTTTTACAGAGATTTGAAAAAGTTTCAGATGTTAGGTTTTGCGCAAGGTGTGACTCAGGAAAATACCGTAGGATTTATGGATGATGGCACATATTCAACTGAAATTCGTTCAAAATACGAACCGGTAAAGCACAAAATGCTTGATATGGTTGGTGATTTGTATTTGACAGGTGTCAATCCGTTAGATTTAAAATGTCAGATATTGGCAAAAGAGGCAGGGCATGCAGTGCATGTAAAAGTTGCAAAATTGTTGAAAGATAAGTTAATTAAAATATAAGGAGAGAAAAATGACAGAAGAAATGACACAAGATGTTGTGAAAATGGATATTATGCAAATTATGGAAATGCTTCCTCACAGATACCCATTTTTGTTGGTTGACAGAATCACGGAATGTATTCCGGGAAAATATTCTAAAGGTTACAAAAATTTGACAATGAATGAAGCATTCTTCCAAGGACATTTCCCGAATAACCCTATTATGCCCGGTGTATTGCAGTTGGAAGCTTTAGCGCAATGCTCTGCACCTGTTTTACTTTCTTTACCTGAAAATAAAGGTAAATTAGCTTTGTATGCCGGTGTTGATGGTGTAAGATTTAAAAATATCGTAAGACCTGGTGACAGATTTGATATGGAAGTTGAATTGACAAAGGTAAAAGGTCCTATCTGTAAAGCTCACGGTATCGGAAGAGTTGATGGTAAAGTTTGTGTAGAAGCAGATATGACTTTTGCGATGACATAAATTGATTAAATGGTCGAAAAGTTAAAAAGTTGAAGGGTTAAAAGTTTCTATTTTAGCCCTTTAATTTTTTACATATATTAATATTTGAGCAAAATTTATTTTTACACGTTTTATATTGCTGGAGAAAAAATATGAAGATTATAAATATACAGAATTTTGATTTAACCCCTAATTATAATAAAAATTATCAAACGAAACCTCAAAAAAATGTTCAATATCAAGATCAAAGTTATGCCAAGTTACCGACAACCGCCCAATATTTGTCATTTACCGGCGGTTACAGTATGGATTTGGCACAAACCGTAAAACAACTTGATAAGCTCGCAGAAAAAAATCACTCAATTTATCCTGAGAATATCAGAGAATGGGTAGGCATGGTTTTAGAAAGCGGGAATAAGGCAAAGGAAACCTTAATTTCGGTTCATAAGAGATATTTTGCATCACTGGAAGAATGTGATACTTTGGCGCAAATAAAAGAAAGATTTTCCGAATTCAGGAATGTTAAATCAGCCTTTGATGTTGATACTGCAAAAGGAAAAGATACTTTTATCAGCCGATTTCAAAAAGGAGAATCCGAATATTTTGATAATGATGAAGATTTATCTGTTCAATTGATTAAATTGTACTGGGGAAAGGGTTTTTCATTAAATGATTTAAAACGTTATGCAGACGGAACTGATTTGTATTATACAATGCAAAAACTTGAAATTCCCACAGCCAGCAGAGATTACGGACATGTTTTGAAAATATCCGATCCTGAATATAATGAACGTTTAACAAAAGAAATGACAGAAAAACGTTTAGCGGCACTTGATAGAAAAGCTCAGGAACGTGATGGTGAAGTTTTATATATTCCAAGACATTATTCGCCGGAACGTGGGCAGAGAATTTCGGAAGGTTTGATAAGACATTATGAGGAGCATCCTGAAAAAATTTATGAAATGTCTGAGCGCCAAAAGAAATTTTATCTGGAAAATCCTGAAAGAGCCGAAATTTTCTCTCATGTTGTGAAGAAAGCATGGAGTATTTTTGGTGCCGATAATATTAAAAAAGCAATGAGTAAATTTTTTAAAACACATGGAGTTAAGGATTTTGAACCTGAGGCTAATCCTATTAGTATTACAAAACAACAAAGTGATGTAATGAAAATGTTTTGGAGTGCAAATGAATGGGCAAGAAAATCTTTTGCAAAAAACATGAAATATGCTTGGAAAAAAGTAAAAAGTGAAGGCGAAAAAGATTTTTATGTTGAAGTTCAGCAACTTCCGTATGCTCTTCAAAATAAACTCAAAATGGTCGCAATGAAACATGGAATTAGTACAAGAAGTTTAGACTTTAATTCCAGAATTTATATAAATGATGTAGAAAAAAGTAATTTGGAACAACAAAAAAATGTTGACTTAATTAATGAACTTGTAAAACTTTACGAGAGTGAAAATCCGAAAAATGCTGATGATATGGCGAATACCTATTTAAGAGCAGTTTACAAGTTTGTAGAAAAAGTAAAGCCACAAATAAATCCGGAAAACGCATCTTTGAATGAACTAATTTTATTGAAATATTTAAAATTTGTTGAAAAAATAATCGGAAGTGATAAAGAATCCGTGCAAAGAAGCTTTACGACGCAAGAAATACACAAGATTTATAACAAAACGGCAGAATTATGTTTGAATACCCAACAACATAATTATATTAAAGAATTAAATAAATCTCTTAATGAATCATATGATTATGTAATAAATAAATTTAATCCAATGACATCTCAGCTCCAAACTACTATGCAAAAATGCTATGGCCTTTTAGATGAACTACATAAATTGCGAGTTAAGTTTGAAAAATCTTAATATTAAAATAATATAAAAATTTCGTATCCTCTTAAAATTTATAATATAATATTAATGTCATTCTGAGGCTGATAAATAATGAGATTCTTCGCTACGCTCAGAATGACAAACAGCCGAAGAATCTCATAAATTTGGAGAGAGAAATGATAGACAAAACAGCTATAATTCATCCAACGGCAAAAATAGCCGATGATGCTATTATTGGGCCTTATGTTGTTATTGGTGAAAATGTTATAATAGGTGCAAGAACAAGAGTTATTTCTAATGCGCATATAGAATTTGCAGAAATTGGTGAAGATTGTACAATATCACCGTTTGCAACGATTGGTTCTGAACCGCAGGATTTAGGATATAAAGGTGAACCGACAAAAGTTGTTATTGGTGACGGTACAATTATAAAAGAAAATGCAACTGTTCACAGAGGCGCTGCTTGTGGTGATTTTACAACAAGAGTCGGTAAAAAATGCTTGCTTATGGTTGGTTCTCACGTTGCACATAACTGTGTATTAGAGGATCAAGTTATTTTAGCAAACTTAGTTACTTTAGGCGGACATGTTCATGTCGGTTTTGGCGCATTTGTTGGCGGAATGAGTGTATTCCATCAAAATATCAGAATTGGCGATATGGCAATTATTAGCGGATTTTCTGCTTCCCGTCAGGATATTCTACCGTATTCTAAAGGGGAAGGCAGACCTCCTGTTCCACGTGGACTTAATGTAATTGCAATGAAACGCAGAGGAGTTTCTCAAGAAGTCAGAACTCATGTTAACGAAGCTTTTAAACTTTTGATTTCGGAAGATTTGAATACAACTCAAGCTATTGAAAAAATTAAGGCTGAAATTCCGATGAATGAATATATTGAAAAAATGATTGATTTTGTTCAAACATCAAAACGCGGAGTTTTGTTGAAAACTCACAAAAGCGGTCATGAATCGTTACAGGATGAATAGAGGGCAATAGCCCTCTTTTTATATAAAAGGAGATATTATGCAAAAATCGATTTGGGATAAATATGCCGAAGTTTTGGTTGATTATTCGACCAATGTTCAAAAAGGTGATTTGGTTCAAATCAGAGCTACAAGTATTTATGCTAAAGAATTGGTGAAAGCTGTTTATAAAAGAGTTATTCAAAAGGGTGCACATCCTATTTTGAGAACATCATTTGAAGATTTTTCAGATATTTTTATCAAATATGCATCTGATGAACAATTAGATTATATTGATCCAATTATAGAACTTGAGTACAAGACAGTTGATAAATTTATCTCAATTGGTGCACCTATGAATACAAAAAATATGGCTCGTGCCGATTTGAATAAACTTTCAAGACGTTCAAAGGCATCTCAAGGATTGTCAAAGACATTAATGGAGCGCTCCGCAAATGGTGAAGCCTCTTGGGTTGTTGCGGATGTACCGACTCATGCTCTTGCGCAAGAAGCAAAGATGTCGTTTGATGAATATTCTGAGTTTTTGTTCAATTCTTGTTACTTAAATCTCGATGATCCTGTTGCAAAATTAAGAGAGCTTGATGAAAAACAAACCAAATGGGCAAATTATTTGAACAATGTAAAAAAAGTTCGGATAGTTGGTGACAGGACAGATATAACATACGGTGTAGAGGGCAGAAAATGGATTAGCTGTTCAGGATTAAATAATTATCCTGATGGTGAAGTTTTTACATCTCCTGTTGAAGATGATATTAATGGCGAAATATATTTTGATTTTCCTCAAAATTACAGAGGAAATTCTGCAACGGGCGTTCATTTATGGATAGAAAACGGAAAAATTGTGAAATTTGATGCCGCTACAGGCAAAGATTATTTGGAAGCTATGTTTAATATGGATGAAGGATCTAAGGGAATTGGAGAAATCGCAATCGGAACGAATGATGAAATTCAGGAAGTTACCGGTAATATTCTTTTTGATGAAAAAATCGGCGGTTCAATTCATATGGCTGTCGGTGCGTCATATCCCGAAACAGGCGGTAAAAATGTTTCCGGTCTTCATTGGGATATGATTAAGAATATGAAAAATGGCGGAAAAATTTATGCCGACGATGTTTTGATTTATGAAAACGGAAGGTTCATAATATAAATGGAGCAAGTAAAAAAGAGATTATTTTATGTATTTTTGTTAGTTCAGGCTTTTTTATGGGTTCTTATTTCATTAACCAGACAAATTGCATCTGTTGATGCAATGGAGGCTGTTGCTTGGGGTGATTTAATTAGTCTTGGAACAAACAAACATCCGCCGTTATCAGGCTGGCTTATGGGTATATTTTATAATCTGTTTGGACAGCATGATATCGCAATATACGTATTAGGTGAAGTTTGTATTGTTGTTGGGCTGATATTTGTTTATAAACTTGCAAAATATTTTTTGAGTGAAGAAAAAGCTATGTGCTCTGCAATGATTATGAGCATATGTTTTTATTATACATATCATACTTATATAAATAATTATAACTGTAATATTATATCAATGGGTTTGTGGCCTGTTATTGCCTATTATTTTTATAAATCCGTAAAAGAAAACAAAATAAAAGATTGGGTTATATTTGGCATTACTGCCGGTTTGGGTGTTTTGGCAAAATATCAAGTAGTACTTTTGTTTATGGCTTTTTTCTTCTACCTTGTGTTTTTTGACAGAAAGCAGCTTAAACAAAAAGGGTTATATATAGCTTCATTATTTGGAATATTGACGATTTTGCCTCACGCAATATGGTTATACAAGACAGATTTTTTCTCTTTGATATATATTATGAGTAGAACTGAAGTCTCAAGCGGAAATACTCCAAGTTTCCTTTTACCTTTTGGCAGAATAATATTTCCTATAAAGTTTTATTTGAATCAAATCATGGCGATTTTACCATGCGTGGCTCTTTATTTAATTCTTGCTTTAAAAGAAAAAAATATATCCGTAAATAAATCTAGTGAAAATCTGCCGGAAAAAGTATTTATACTTTTAGTCGGCTTGCTGCCAATTTTCATTTTAGGTGCAACGGGTGCAATCTCAAATAGCAGGGTAATCGGTGCTTGGGGTTCAACAATGTTAAGTTATATCGGATTAATTTTATTTTACTTTTTCCCGATAAAATTTAGTGAAAAAACTTTTGATTATTTTATTAAATGGCTATATGCCATTGTAATTATGTGGGTTGTGGGCATGGGAATTTTTGCAGTATTTCAAACCCAGTCTGACATTAGTTATCCAAAGGTTAAAATAATGTCGGATTTTGATAATATATGGGCAAAAGAAACAAATAATGCAGAATTAAAATATGTTGGCGGCAATCTGGATAATACATTCCAATTTCGATTATATAATTCTCAACATCCAATAGTAATATTAGAAACTTTTGGATATAAAAACCCTTGGATTAATCATGAAGATGTTCTAAAATCCGGTGCAATTATAATGTTTAATAAAAAACAAATAGATAAAAATATAAATATAAATGGTATTATAACGGATTATGTGACTTTACTGCCTAAAGATGCTAATTTTGAATTGAAAAAATATACTTATAAAATTTGCAATGTTATTGGAAAATGTAATGAAAATATTTTGTATTATTCTATAGTAAAACCGGCAAAATAATTTTTAATTATATCGAATTTAACAAATTGCCCCGAAATTTTAAATAAAATATAATATTCTTATGAAAAAGTTTGATTTTTTCAGGCAATTTAGGGATGCCATAATTATCATAAATAAGAAAGGGGATGTTGTTTTTAAAAACCACACGTTTAAAAGGTGGTTCAAAAATTCTGATAACTTGAAAAAGTTTTCTCATAATACAAATTTTGATATCTGTCCTCTTGATTCCGAAAATATAGAAATATATTCACCAATCTATCATGCTACTATTTCAAAAGAGGATTTTTTTGCCAGAATTTCTTTTCAATCTGATTTGAATATTGTATCTTATTATGATTTACAAGCTGTTAAAAAAGGGAATTACACAATATTATTCTTTACAGATGTCAGCGCACAGAATTCTCTTGAAAATATTTATAAACAAAATCAGCAGTACAAAAAACAAATAGAAATCTTAAAAGAAGAAAATGAAGATTTACAAAAAATAAAACAAAAAGCTCAAAGCCAAGCTGTCAGAATTGCTATGATTAATAAAATTTCTAATAACATAAGAGAAAGTATTGATATATCGCATATTCTGCAATCAGCGTTGAAAGAACTTTCAATAATGTTTAGTGCATACAAGGCCTATTATCTTAAATATGAAAAAAATAAATTTGTAATACAAGAAATTTACGGTGAAAAAAAATCCAAAACATCTCAAAAAATATGTTTTGATGAAAATACAACGAAAACTATTGAAGCACTTGAGATTTCAATTAGTAATACGCTAACAGAATATATTGATGCAAAACCTTATAAACAATCTGTTATGAGAGTTATTCTGCCTGTTCATCATATGCAAAACCTAATGGGCGCAGTAGTTTTGCTTAGTTATCAAAAGAGAGAGTTAAACGAGGAAATAGAAATCCTTGAGGCGATATCAACTCAATTGTCAAATGCTATTACGCGTGCAGAATTGTATCAGAAAAATATTCAGACGGTTAAAGAATTAAAAAATACGCTCAAAGAGCTTAAAGAAACGCAAATACAACTGATAAATTCAGAAAAAATGGCATCTTTAGGTCAGCTTGTTGCAGGAGTCGCGCATGAAATAAACACACCTGTAGCTTCTATAAAATCAAACAATACAATTGTTTCAAAACTGGTTGACTCAATTGAGGATACCGAATTGAGAGATATACTGAAAGATATTAATGATATTGATAGAGAAGCTGTTTCCCGTATAAGTAATATTGTTACTTCCCTAAAAAAATATGTCAGACTCGATGAAGCAGAACTGCAAGAAACTGATATTAATAACGAGTTGGATTTGACTTTGGAGCTTTTGCGCCATGAAACAAAAAATAGGATTAATGTTATAAAAAATTATAGTGAATTACCAATGATAAAGTGCTATCCGAATTTGCTTAATCAAGCTTTTACTAATATTTTGATTAATGCTTGTCAGGCAATAGAAGGTAACGGGACAATTACTATAACAACAGAATGTAATGAAAAAGATTTAATCGTAAAAATAAAAGATACAGGCAAGGGAATTCCTAAAAACTTGCAGGATAAGATATTTACAGCAGGATATACAACTAAAGGAATTGGTGTCGGTACGGGTTTGGGTTTAGCTATATGCAAGAAAATTATAGAGAAACACAATGGCGGAATTATTGTAAATAGTGCAATTGGTACAGGTTGCGAGTTTATTATTACTATCCCTAGATAGTAGTAAATGTGAAAATATATTAAAAATTTTTATCACCTATCATTGAAAGATAAGTATGTTTAAAAAAACATTCATTGTAAATTTTATAAATTTGATTAAAAATTAACAAAAAAATAATAATATATGTTATATTAGTAATATAAAGTGTTTGTTTTACCCTTAATCAAAAATACAAATATTTTAATATAAGTTAACAAAAGTAGGTACAGAAAGCAATTATTTATTCGAAAAATTTTTTATTAATAAGTAAGTAGTGTGTAGAATAATTAATTGTGTGTCGGAGGTAAATTTTAATGACAATTAGTGTGAACAGTAAGAAAAAACAAGTGAAAAAATCTTTTGAAGAATTATTGACAGATTTGAAAACCAGCAATTCTGAAAAAGTAAGATATAATGCAGCTCGTGTTCTTGGCGAAATGGGTGATTCAAAGGCAGTTGAACCATTAATTGAAGTTTTGAAATATGATAAAAACGGTTCTGTAAGATTGTATGCAGCTCGTGCATTGGGTGAACTTGGGGATTCAAAAGCTACTGTTCATTTGATTGAATCATTACGTGAAGATAGAAATGTTGATGTTAGAGTTCGTGCAGCTCGTGCATTAGGTCGTTTGGGCGGCGAAATTGTAGTTGAACCTTTGGTTGAAGCTTTGAATGATGAAAATCCGCAAGTTTGTATTACTGCAACAGATGCATTAATTGAAATTGGTGATGTTGCAACAGATGCGTTGATGGCATCTCTTGATCACGAAAAAGTTAATGTAAGATGTGATGCAACTCGTGCTTTGGGTGAAATTGGTAATAAAAAAGCAGTTGATAAAGTTATTAACATGTTGTATGACGAATGGGTTAACGTCAGAATTTATGCAGTTACTTCATTGGGTAAATTGAATGATACAAAAGCTGTTCCGGCATTGATTGATGTTATGAAGAATCGTTCAGAAAATGAACTCGTTAGAGCAGGTGCAGCAGCAGCATTAGGTGTTTTAAGAGACCAAAGAGCCTTGATGCCGTTGAGAGAATTGATTATGGAAGCTGAAGAACTTGGTGAACTTGAAGATACAGCTTTGAAATCATTCAAGAAAATTATGGCTGCTAACTGGCAATCAATTCCTGGTGCTACAGCTCAGAAAAAACCCGCAGTTGCAACTACTTTTTAATTAGTTAAACGAAATAAAAAGGATTTAAAAACCGACCTTTTAAGGTCGGTTTTTTAGTGAAAATTGAATATAAATGGTTCTTGTTATTCTGAACGTCAGCTCGAAAGCTGTGATTCGGAAGATAAATATGGAGCAAAAAATAATATTATACAAGAAAATTGCCAATATATTGTCTGATTGTGACAGTATTACAATTTAATGTATATTTGGATAAATATTTTTGAACAGGAAATGGAGCAATCAATGTTTATGGAAAGAGGTTATTAGCTTTTTCACTATATGTTAAAAAGCAAAACAAAATAATCAGCAAAATTGACAATTTGAATACAATTATTTGAAATAGTATTCAATTTCGCCTGAGAGGTCTAATTTTTTTGCATCTTTTTTAAACAGTTTGGTTTTTATTCCCAGTTTTGCAAGTCGGTATTTTAAACTGACTGCCAATACGCCTAATCCGTATTTGCAGGAACGGATAAAGTTAATAGACGATGCTTCCTTGAAGTATTTTGTCGGGCAGGATATTTCGCCTATTTTGTATTTGTTATAAAAAAGCAGTGCTATGATTTCGTTATCAAATATAAAATCATCATCACATTCATCAAGTGGTAAATTTTCCAAAACTTCTTTTGTAAAACCCCGAAAACCTGTATGGTATTCGCTCAAATTTTCGCATAAAAATAAATTTTCAAATGCAGTTAAAAATTTGTTAGAAATAAGTTTGTATAACGGCATTCCGCCTTTCAGGGCAGAGTTGCCGAGCATGCGTGATGCAAATACTGCATCGTATTCACCGAACGCCATCATAGAAACGATTGCAGGAATAAGCTTTGGTGTATATTGGTAATCCGGATGCAGCATTACTACAATATCTGCTCCTGCTTGTAGTGCAGCTTTGTAGCAGGTTTTTTGATTTCCTCCGTAACCTTTGTTTTCTTTATGCACAATGGTTTTTATATTTAATTCTTTGGAGATAAGCTTTGTATTATCTTGAGAATTGTCATCTACAAGAATAACTTCATCAACAAAGTCTCTGTATATCTCATCGTAAGTAATTTTTAATGTTTTTTCTGCATTATATGCAGGCATTATTACAACTACTTTTTTGTTATTAATCACACCCTAACCCTTACTCTGTATAAAAAAGGTGCTATTAAAGCACCTTTTAATTTATTCTTCTGTAGCTTCTGCAAGCTCTTCAGTTCTTATTGAAGATTTGTCAGAACCTAAGCTTTTATCTTTAAATTTTTTAACTTGTCTGTCGAGTTTGTCAGCTAATAAATCAATGCTTTCATACATAGAATCTGCAGCTTCTTCGCAGCGAACAACACCTGTACTCATTTTGCAGCTAACTTCGGCAACGTGCTTTCCGGAAGCGGCAGGATTTTTGATAACAGATAAAACTACGTCAATGCCTTGAATTTGATCGTAATGGTTTACGACTTTACCGATTTTTTCTTTTACATAAGCTTTGATTGCATCGGTAATTTCAATGTTTCTTCCGTTTACATAAATGTGCATAATGACCTCCTATTACATATAGGTACATTATATCACATATAGGTTTATTTTTAAAGACCCGGTTTCAATATTTTAAATATTTTTTAGTCTTCAATAATAAATTGCTGCAATTCTACATTTGGAGTTCCGATAACACGAACCAATTCCAAAACTGATGCTTTCATTTGGCATTTTTGAGAAGAACCGCTGAAGAAATCTCTATAAAAACAACCTTCGCAGTTGCATCCTCTTTTATAACATTCAAGAGCGGTTGGTGTCCATCTTCTTACAGCAACAGCCCTACCCATATCTCTACTTCTAAACAATTTATATTTTCTCCCAATTTTATCTTACCCAAGTTTGGCAATCGAAACATTAAATACTGCCCCAACCCCCATTAGAGATGAGTTTCACCTCTTTAATTACATTATAGAAAATCCTCTTTTTTTTTCAAGAGCACGACATGAGATTGTTAATATTTGTAAATATTGTCTATATCCCTGCAATACAGCCGTTTTTCAGAAGTCAATCATGCTATAAAATAAGTTATCACATGGTTTTCGGATTTTAAATCATGCAATCATCCTCAAGGCATGGCTTTCCATGATTTTGAGGTGTATTAAGAAATGTAAAAATTTCCAATATAACCTTATTTTTGGGCATGCTAAATGATTACATCAAACTTTTGAATGCTATAAAAATGAGTATAAGGCATCCGATTGTACCCAAAATTTTTGATGGCAATGTTTTTAAGAAATAACCAAGCCAAAAACCTAACAATGACAAGATGAATGAACCAAAACCTATGATTATAGCCGATTGTAATATGGATGTGTTAGTCAGTTTCAGGCTTATTCCTGATGCGAGTGCATCTATACTTGTTGCAAGTCCCATTAGCAGATAAAACTTTATTCCGATATCATACATGCCTTTTTCTTCGTCTTTTCCATAAAACGTTTCAACAAAAACTTTAAATCCAAGACACATAAATATTGTGAATGCAAGCCAAGAACCGTATGGTTCAACATATTCATCAACAAAATCCGTAAAAAAGTAGCTTATGGCAGGCATTATACCTTGAAATAATCCCATTGTTATAGCCAGTTTTAATGATGTTCTTTTGCGTTTTTGGCTAACGACCAATCCTTGCGAAAATGAAACCAGCAGACAGTCTATGCCAAGCGCTATGGAGAGTATTATTAAATCAATTAAATTCAATTTCTACCTCAAACAATCTGTTCCACGGGAAACTGTATTTTGTATTGTATTTTACGTTGAAAACTTTAAAAAGCCTGTCCTCATAGGGCTTCATTAATTCTTTACATTTATTTTCATCAGGTTTGTCGAGCATTTGTCTTACATTTGCCTGATATGCCCAGTCGTCCAGAAATCTTGTCAGTTGAAGTTTAATAAATTCTTCTTTATTAGTATATTTAGTGCAAGCACCGCAAATAAGGCTGCCAAGTGTATTTGCCGATGTGTTCCAGGCTGAATATCCAAGAAAATTTTTGTCAAAACCTTTTTCCGTTATTTTTTCAACAAACCTGTTATCAGCTCCGTTTGCAAATCTGACATCTGCTATAATATAAGGTTTTGTTGGGGTCTTCCAATTGCCTGAAAATTCTTTTGTCGGAATTTTCATGACAATTTCACCCTGATGGTCTTCAAAATTATTTACGTATAGAATGATATCAGCTTGTTCGGGTGTTGTTGTTTTGCAGCCTGCCAGTTCCAATTGCCCTAAAACAGATTGTTCGATTGAGACATCTTCATAATTAGAAATTAGATTTTTGTGTTCCGGTGAAAGGAAAACCGGTGCAATTTTGGGTGGATTATCAGTATTTAGCGCTCTTGCTAGCAATGTCATTGGAATTTCGTCTGCGCCTGTTTTTACAAATCCGCCAAGAGCTTCTAATTCTCTTGCTTCCATAACATTCAAGCCGAATTCAGAGCAATCATCTTTTGAGAATACAAGAGTGTCTAATAATCCTTCCTTTTTCCATTCAAGATAGATTTTATTTATTTCGAAATTACGTTTTCTTGTTTGTAAGTAATCATCTAAAATTTCTTTTGGAATATTGGTTTCTGTTATTCCGTTTTTGTGGTAGTTATAGGAATATTCAAATATTTTTTTACCCCATACATTCCAATATTCTTTTTCTTCTTGATTAATGTTGTTGTTTGAAATTCTCATTATACTTGAAAAAGCATAAATTTTTGCTTTTTTATCTTGGAGTATGTTTTTTAATTTATTGATTTTTGTTTTTATTGTTTCTGAAGAATCAATTGTTCTGCGTGATGGAATTAACCCTCCGTATGCTATAGTATCGAGGCATATAATTATTGCATCTATATTTTGAAGATTTTTCAGCCATTCTAAAATAGCTTCTATATCAGAAATTTTATTTAGTCCGCCTAAATACTTGCGTGGCGGAATAAAAAGCTTAATTTCATCATTTAGTTTTGCGATTTGTTCCGGTAAAGTATAGCATACGGGACGATTATCTATTGGTATAAAAGCTATGTTCATATGTTCATTATATGTTATTATGAGAAATAAGTAAAAAGGTTACAAATTATGTCACTTGATAAATCACCGGAAAAAATTCAGGCAATGTTTAATATGATTTCGGAAAAATATGATTATATAAATAATCTGATGTCTTTTGGTATGCATAGGTTAATCAAAAAGATATGTATAAGACAATTAAATATAAAACCGCATGAAAAAGTAGCGGATTTGTGTTGCGGTACGGGTGATTTGTCCTTTTGTATAAAACAGTTTTGTCCTGATGCGATAGTTACGGGAGTGGATTTTTCTCATAAAATGTTGGAAATTGCAAAAAACAAATATTCTGATATAGAATTTATTCAAGCTGATGTAAACACGCTTCCATTTAAGGATTCAAGTTTTGATTTTGTAGTTATGGGGTTTGGGCTAAGAAATATTAACACTCCGGAAAAAGCAGTAGAAGAAGTATATAGAATATTAAAGCCGAACGGAAAATTTTTGCATTTAGATTTTGGAGAAAAAAATTTATTAAACAAAATTTTTGATAAAATGGTACTATCTTTAATTGATTTGTTTACCAATAATAAATTTGCTTATAAATATTTGGTAGAATCGAAAAAAAATTTTTTATCCCCGTCAGATTTGATAAAAGATTTTGAAAAGAAGGGTTTTAAGTTTTTCAAAAGAAAAGATTTCTTATTTAAAACTATTTCCTGTCAAATAATGCAGAAATAGTGTTATTAAACACAACAAAATTATAATTTTGTTGTGTTATCTAAACCCTTGCATGTTTGTGAAAAATATTGTATAATCAGGTGAATTAAAGAGTGGGGTTAATCTCTTTATAGTACCATGTAAAATTAGGAGAAGACAAAATGTACCAAGACGAAAAACTTGTATGTGAAGATTGTGGCGCAGAGTTTGAATTCACTGCAGGTGAACAGGAATTTTATGCAGAAAAAGGTTTGGTAAACAAGCCCAAAAGATGTCCTGAATGCAGAAAAAAGCGGAGACAAAACAACAGAAGACACAGAAAAATGTATGAAGCTGTTTGTTCAAAATGCGGAGCACAGACTCAAGTGCCATTCAAGCCAATCGCAGGTAAAGAAGTATTCTGCAAAGAATGTTTTACAAAAAATCAAGAAGAAACACCGGCAGAATAATTTTTATATAATTGAATATTTTAAAACGGCAGGTTTATGTATAAACAGTCTGCCGTTTTTTAAACTTCTATACAGCTGTTTAAATATTCAATAGTACTGATTTTTGCGTCATATAAGTATTTTATGAAATTCAAATATGCCGGATTGTGAGACGTTATTACAAGATTAATCTCAAATCCGTCAGTACAAAAAGGTTCGTAATCATATATAACATAGCTGTTATATTTGCTTTTCCACTCTTTTTTTTCGATACGGCTATAATTTTCATCAATAATGTCTTCTAGCCAATCGAGAATATCTTTATTAACATTTTTCATTTCCAGACGATTGTATGTACCGCCCTCTCTACAATTAGTTAGCATAATAAAACACTCCGTATATGTAAATTTTAAACTTTTACACATTCGAAATAATCCCCTTTAGGTATAAGGAAGAAATAGTAAATTTCGGTAATATTTTAGCTATTCATTATTTCTTTAAAAACTGCTTTATTAGTAAAATTTATTCTAGTCGATGTTTGTGCTTTTAGAGTTTCTGTTGGTTGTTTTTCCATTTTTGGTGCTACTTCATAAGATTTTATTGAACGTTTACCGGTCAAACGTTTCATAAAGTTGAAATAAGTTTTTTTCAAGCCGGTTGCATTTTCTTGTTTTTGTTCAATCTCAAGTAAACTTTCACGTGTATGAGTACCTACAGGAACACCAACTGATGCCCTTGTCAACCATTCACCCAATGTTGTATTAGTTAATGTAATCCAGCTCATTCCAAACAAGGATTTGTTATATTGACTCCTGAATGTGCTGTTAAACAGATCAATTAATAATGTTTGATAGAAAAGTCTTGAACCCTCCTGTACAAATCTTTCAGTAAACTTAGTTTTAGCACCGTCTACATCATTCCCGTTTGATTTCAACATTACCATATTATAGTTATCTGTCATCAAGAACCATATAGTTGCAATTGATGCTGCTGTTTTGGCAAGGTTTGAAAGTTCGCTGTTTGAAACATTTGACATTGTATCTACATTGAACGCTTTCAAAATACTGTCATTAACGTATGATTTAAATCTTTCCGGTGAGAAATTTTTGCGTTTTGCTTCTTTACCTATATTTTCAATACTTTTTGCAAGAGAAGAAACATCAGATATTCTGTTTAAAAGTCCTTTTTGTATATCTGTAAGTTTAATATCTTTACCGATTTTTCCTGATTTAACTTTATCGGCAAATTTTATTAAATTTTCTGTTTCGTCCTTAGAAAGTCCTTTTTCTAATTGATAATTTTTTATGATGTTATCAAGTGTTCTGCTGTCATTTATTGCCAAAGACAGATTTTTGGGCTTTTTAGTAAATACGTTTACAACTTTCATTGTGAGATTATATGGCAGCATAACTGTATTCCACGCAAATCTGAACGGAGCAATGACAAAATTTACAAGCGGTTTGACTTTTTTGTCTTTGCTGCCAAGACTTACGTATTCTCCATTTTGTGAATTTTTTGCAATTGCTCTGTATTTATCGGCAAGTCCTTTGAAACCGTTTTCTTCCAATGTTTTTGTTATTTCGTTTAATTTTTTTACCGAAATCTTGTAATCAGGAATTTCAGTCATTTGTTTGTATTGTTTCTTAAAGAATCCTGTAAAGGTTTTCCATTGTCTATCGATTTCCGGTATTCTTTTCAGTGCTTTTGCCCCAAATCCGCCGGCAATGACAATAGCAGATGCTTTCATAATTGTATCAAATGACAGTAAAGGCTTTTGCTGCTTTTCTTTTTCGTCTTTTTTATCTGAGGCTTTAAATGTTGTTTGTGGCTTAATTTTTGCTTCTTCTGCATCATTTTTAATATTTTCAGCTCTTGCTTCTTCCGGTGTTAAACGAGTAATGTGTTTTCCGTTTATTAATCTTGAAAACGCTTCAGTCACAAGAGTTGTAGCACCTGTCATCATAAATATTCCTAATGGTGAATTGTTTATGTATTTTTGCAATGCGCCAAGTGTAATTAATGTTATATATGCATTAAATCCAATTCTTGCTGTTTCTTGTCTGAATCTTGCCTTTTGTTCTTTTTTCGCAGCTTTAGGATCATCATCCATCATTCTTGATAAATTGTAAGCATCATTGGCAAGGAAAATTGCAGGAGGCAGACCGGATACCAATCTGTTTAGCGATCTTTCATGTTTTGTATCATAATTGCCTGTTTTTGAATCAAACATCTTTATAGATTGTCGGAACATTTCTGATGCTATATCATCATTGGATTTACTCTTTAGTTTATCTGCAATTTCGAATAAACCTCTCAAGGAATTTACCTGTGCATCAACTTTTGAACGCTGTCTTGTGTTTTTGAAAAACGGTCTGTTTAGAGTTCTATGAGCCCAACCTTTTAATGGTTTGATTTTTCCGAAAAGTCCTACAACTCCGTTTGCAATATCAGCAGGTAATATTTTAAACGGATAAACAAGTCCGTCCCAAATTAGTTGAGGTATTGTTTTCTTTTGAAAAATTATTTTGTCACCATCGATTTGAACCATCTTTTTAGCATATTTTGAATCTTTAACATGGTTAAAAAGGTTTTCAATAATAGTTTTATCTACACCGGATTTATCTTTGATAAAATTAAAGAACTCATTAACACTGTATTCTCCGGCTTTTTTGTATGCCGGTGCTGTACGCAAAATTAATCCGGTAGCTGCCAGTACTCCCAGAGTTGCAAGTACCGGAGTCATTTTGTCTTCTTTTTTAGCAGGTTTGTTAGTCCCATTAAAAGAAAGACCTTTAAAAGATGAATCTTTTGGATTACTTTTTAAAGGTCTCTCATTATATGAATTAAATTTTAAAGACATGAACTCGGAAGGAACATTTTCTTTGGGGGACAGATATCCTGTCGGCTCTTTTCGCCTTTGCAGAATATTATAAGTCATCTTACTTACTAACATCTTTTTTCCTTCCCTTTTGTTATTTTATCGAAAAACGAAATTTTGACAAGTCTAAAAATTATAAAAATTTACATTATTTCATAATTCATCCAACAAACGCTTGTATTGACAGTGATTATTTATACTTGTATAATTGCTTGTCGATGTAATAAGGGGGTTAATAATATGTTTAACAAATTGAAACAGTATGGTGATGAATTTAAAACATTTGCTATGCGCGGTAATGTAATCGATATGGCTGTAGGTATCATTATTGGTGCAGCTTTTGGAAAGATTGTTGATTCACTTGTAAATGATGTAATTATGCCGCCACTGGGCTGGTTGATGGGTAGAGTTGATTTTTCTCAATTATTTATAGTTTTGCCTTTGAACGGTAAATTAGAACATTTTGATTCTTTGGATGCTGCACAGGCAGCAGGTGCGGTTACAATCAATTATGGTGCATTTATAAATACTATTATCAGCTTTATTTTAGTTGCATTTGCTGTATTTTTACTTATAAAAGGTATCAATAAATTGCAAGCAGATAAGAAAAAATCTGATGCTGCAGAAGAAGCTGCTGCACCGACTACGAAAGAATGTCCACACTGCTTTTCAACAATTGATATTAGAGCAAAAAGATGTCCTAATTGTACATCTGAAGTTTAATGTTAAGTATAAGTTCAAAAAGCCTCCTATAAAGGAGGCTTTTTTATTGAATACTATATTTTTGTTGAAAGTGACGGAGCAATTGTTAAGAAATGACGTACAAGATTGTTGTCCCACTGTTTTCCGGCTCCATCTTTTAATATTTGGCAGGCTTTTTCAACGCTCATTCCTTTTCTGTAAGGTCTGTCAGAAATTAATGCGTGATACGTATCTGCTACTGCAATAATTTTTGCTTCAAGAGGAATTTCATCACCTTTAAGATGTTCGGGATATCCTGAACCGTCGATATGTTCGTGGTGATATTTTACCATAGGTATTAGTTCTCTTAGTGCTTCATTTGGAGCAAGCACCTTTTCTGCACCAATAACGGGGTGTTGTTTCATAATAGCCCATTCATCGTCCGATAATTTATCAGGTTTTTTCAGAACATTTTCTGGAATACCAATTTTACCTACATCGTGTAATAGAGCACCCAATTTAATTTTTTGAACCTGATCTTCGGGCAAATTGATAGCTCTTGCAAGGGCTTCTGAGTATCTTGAAACAGATGTAGAATGACCTTTTGTATAAGGATCTTTAGCATCGATTGCACCGGCAAGTGAATTTGCAAGTTCCATCAAATGATTTTGAGATATAATTTTTTCATTATTGAATTTATGTAAAAGTTCTTCTTCAAAATCTATACCCAGTTGCGCATGACGTTTTGAAATGACTTCGGCAAATGAATTCAATGCCTCATCTGTCCAGAAATTAAAATCTGATGAGCTTACAATAGCTGACATACCTTCTTTGTAACCTTTTGCCTGAGAAATATACATTGCCTGTTCTGCAAGTATAAGCAGTTTTTCCTGATCTCTGCTTGCTTCTGGGAATGTTGTTATGCCAACGGAGACTTTTACAGGTCCGACATCATCTACAAAACAACAAGACAAACAATATGTAATATATTCAGCCAAATATTTTGCATCAGCAGTACCGGTATTTGGAAGAATTATTGCAATTTCATCACCGCCATATCTGCCGGCTTTATCTGTTGAGCGTATATTTTGTTTAACTTTTTCAGCAAGAAGTTTTATGACTTCATCACCCTTTGCATGTCCGAGTTCTCTGTTAATTTTTGAAATATTATTAACATCGAGCATTATAATTGATAATTCAGTATTATTTTCTGCCGCCCTTTTTAATTCAGAAGCAAGAACTTCCTGAAATCCTCTGTGAGTATACAATCCTGTTAATGTATCAGTATTTGTATATTTATTTGCCTGTTCCAAAAGTTCCATATTTTGTATAAATAGCGCACAGTAGTTTGCGATGAATGAAAACAGACCGATTTTATCCTGAAGGTCATCTTTTCCAACAATCATTACACCTTTACATTCATTCAGACAGCTTAGAGGTAATATTAGGGATGCTGAATCTTTTAAATAAGGCATTTTTAAATAATTATTATTATCAAAATAAATTGGTTTATTAGTTTTGAAGGCTTGTATAACGGGATTTTCTTCATCTGATAAAAATACCTTTGACATGTAGGTATTTCCCATAGAGCTAAAGAGTTTTAAGTTTATACACTTTGATTTTTCGTGATAAATTCCAAATGCGGTATACAGGTTTTCCAATTTTTCATAAAATACATTGTGCATAGAAGAAAATAAATCTTGCTCATTTGTTTTATTCATCAATGCAGAATTAAGACTGTATACAAGTTCTGAAAAATCAACTACTTTATGAACACCGGCATTCATATAGCCGCCGTAGAATTTGTTAGAAGTTTTTGTAGTATTAAAATGATTTATACGTGCAACAATATTGGAAATTTCTGAAGTAATCGGATTTGATGAATTTTTGGCAGGGGTGTCAGGTGTATTTGTTTTTTTAGGTTCTGTTTTAACAGGATTAATTTTTTCAGCAACACTTTTTTTCAAAGCATTTAACTGTTTCGTCATGGGATTGGAGGCAGTTTGCTTTGTTGGCTTTGATTGTTCTAATATTGAGTTTTCCGTTTTTTCTTTATTCAATACTACTACACCTGCTGCTACTAAATTTATAAAACTACTGACTAATAATAATTGCCTAATTATTAGATTCAGTTTACATTACTTAAAATAATTTTATAATAAATTATAGGAAATACAATACGTCATTTAAACGTAAAATATCCAAACTCAATACACACCTTTCTGCTACATTAGTAGTATAAACCATGTGATAAGTTTTTTCTAGCTTTATATTTTCTTTATTTACACAAATTAATATTTTAAAACAATTTTAATACTACAAAAATATTTAAAACCATTGGATTAGTGGTCTTATTTCTCCGCATTCAAGTTTGAATTTTTCTGCATCTCGACTGCGTAATATTGTATCTATTCTTAATCTTTCTTTTATCGGGTTTTGTAAAAACACTTCGCCTGTTTCTCTGTCAAAAACTGTTGCATAATTCAAACCTTTGTTTACACAATAAGGAAGTCTTATACGATTTTCATCCTCATCATACCAAGCGAGCCCGTGAGTTCGGCAAACTATTCCTCTATATTGATAAACACTGCATTTTTTATCAATCAAAAACGGGCATTTGTACATTTTAGGTTTTTCTTTCATTAATCTTTTAATATCTTCTTTTATTTTATGTTTTGTCTCAAAAGGTAGTTGTACAAAACCTGACATTAAATATTCCAGTTCTAATCTGGAAAATGGATATTCACCAACTTCACAGCATGTTGAACATCCGGGTTTGCATTTTATAAACTCGCATTGTTCTTCAAAATATTTATCTAATCTTTTATCTAATATTTTTAGAAATTCTTCATATCTTTTTAGCATTAATGTACCTTTACGAGTGAGAATTTGCGTCCCTCTTTTATTATATCAAATTTTATTTTTACATTTAATTCAGGTATTTGCTTATTTCTGATTATGGTGACTGTATTTTTATTTTTCAGAATTTTTTTATTATTGTCAAAATTTTCTTCATCATCTGTTGATATATAGTATACTTTGTCACCGTAATAGTATAATACTGAATATTTTCTGCCCTGATTAAGTACTGCTATTTTGTTATTATTTTCTTTTGCTGATTTTGCAAATTCCATCAAATCATTCTGACCAAATTTGTAATCAATCTCATAAAACATTTTTGTTCCAAAAGCTGAAATAATAATTATAAACAGAGCATATGCCGTAAAGACTCCTTTTGGATTGTTTTTTAATGCAAAGGAAATACTTAAAATTCCAAACAAACCTATAGTAAGTATACAAAACCATTGAACAGAACAGATATCTGTATATAGTTGTTCGGGGAGATAAAATTGCATAAAACATGCTACCAAAGCTGCAACAATGCAAATTCCGCCAAAGATGTAAACAGATAAATTTATTGATTTTTTACATTCAAAATTGGTAATGTATTTGTCCCAAATAAACCCGATAAGACAAGATGTAAAAAAGTATACAGGTAATATGTATGTGATTAATTTAGTTTTTGAAGATGAGAAGAATAGCATTGTTACGACAAATCCGATTACATTAAACCAAAAATATTTTTGACTGTTATTTAAATTTTCAAATGATATTGATTTGAAATTTTTAGCTTTGGCAATAAGCACTGCAATTGTCGAAGATATCCATGGTACAAGCCCCCACAAAATTGTCAGAAAATAAAAGTAGAAAGGCTGTTGTCTGTGGATTTCGCTGGATGAAAAGAACCTGTTAAGGTGATGTTTTATTATATATTCGTTAAAGAATAGCGGGTCATGGATTTTAAACATAACAATATGCCAAGGTAAAACTATTAATAAGAATAATAAAATCCCGACTACCATATATTGAGGTCTAAAAATTTGTTTGAATGTTTTGTTGAAAATTGCGACAAAAAACATTGTAGCAAACGGAACTACAAATCCGGGAATTCCTTTTGCCATAACCGCAAGACCTGAAAATATATAAAATAACCACCAAAAATATTTTTTGTTTTTATCTTCAACAAACTGCGTCAAAAACCCAAACATTACGGAAAAACCAATGCAGGTTGTGACCACAATATCAAGTATTGCAAATTTTGCAAGCATAACAAATTCTAAAGTTGTTGCTAATATAATCGCAGATATAAATCCAAATCTTCCTGATACAATTTTTTTACCCGTAAAATACATCAAAAATGTGCACAAAGTTCCATATAATGCAACAGGAAAACGTGCTGAAAATTCAGTTACTTTACCAAATAAAGCAAATGACAAGCATTCACCCCAAAAATACAGAGGAGGTTTTTCAAAGAAATATTCCCCGTTCAAATACAATGTTAAAAAATCTTTTGTATTAAACATATCTCTTGCCATAGAAACGTAACGGGTTTCATCAACATCCATCAATGCGTAATTTCCTATATTAAAGAAAAATACAAAATAACATATTAACAAAAGTCCTAAAAACGTAAATAAATCTTTGTGATTTTTTATAAAGTTCAATATCTTTTCCATAATAATCCCCTGTATTTCCCTTAATATTAGCATAAATAACAAAAGAGCGGAATAATGTAAATTCCGCTCTTTGTAATTTATATTAAATCAATTATGCATTGATTAACTGTTTAGCTCTTTCAAGCTGCAATGTTCTTGTTGTAATATCGCAAACACTTGATGGTCCAAAGTATTGGATAGCACCCGGGAACAAATATCTGTCGTTCATTGCCCAATCTTCTCTGTTTTCTTCCAATTGTTTGAAAACAGGTCCGTCTAGTTTTACAAGAGCTTTTTGTATAACCGGTTTCATTTCACCGTGACGTTTTTCCATATTCATCATCATTGTAAGAGGAATACCGCCTGCAACCCATTCACTTGCAGGAGCCGTCAGGTTTCTTACTGATGACAAATAACCTGTCATACCAAAGTTAATCAAAGCAAATGCGTTGTATCCTAATGAATAACAATAATCAGCATCAAAGTTTGATGGGAATGCACATCTTCCTTCGTATCCGAAGAAGTGTGATTGTGCTGAGAATTTGCCTGAATAGCTTCCTTCAGATTTCAATTCATTCAATCTTGTTGAAATCATTTCGATTAACAATTTTTCAGTTTCAATTTTTGATACTTGAACGTTTCCGTGAGGGTCACGATCTGCCAAAAGTTGAGCTTTAATCAATGCAGGAAGTGAATTGTATACTTTTGCATTGTTGTCGTCTAATCTTTTTTCTACGATATCAAATTTTTCACGTGTTGAAGTTGAATTTACAAATAACGGATCAGATTCCAATTCAGCCATGATGTCATTCAAATTAGAAATCATTGATTTCATCTCAGGAATAAATTCAATTAAACCTTCAGGAACAACTGCAATACCGAAGTTTTTACCAGCATTAGCACGTCTTACGATAATATCTGTCATATAATTAACGATTGATTCCAGAGACATTCTTTTTTCTTCAACTTCTTCAGAAATCAATGTAATGTTTGGTTGAGTTTGTAATGCAGCTTCCAAAGCTACGTGAGAAGCTGATCTTCCCATAATTTTGATAAAGTGCCAATATTTTTTAGCTGAATTTGCGTCACGTTGAATGTTTCCGATTAATTCAGCATAGGTTTTTGTTGCAGTATCAAAACCGAAAGAAATTTCGATTTGTTCGTTTTTCAAGTCTCCATCAATAGTTTTCGGGCATCCTATTACTTGGATTCCTGTGTTATTTTTTACAAACCATTCAGCCAATAACGCTGCGTTAGTGTTTGAATCATCACCGCCGATAATTACAACGGCAGAAATGTTTAATTTTTTGCATACTTTCAAAGATTCTTGGAACTGATCTTCTGTTTCAAGTTTTGTTCTACCGGAACCGATAATATCAAAACCGCCTGTATTTCTGTATTTATCCATAAATTCATCGGTAAATTCAATGTATTTACCGTCAATAATACCTGATGGACCACCTAAAAAACCGTACAATTTGTTTTGAGAATTTGCACTCTTTAAAGCATCATAAAGTCCGGCAATAACATTGTGTCCGCCGGGAGCTTGTCCGCCTGAAAGAATTACACCTACGTTTCTTACATCAGATACAGATGGTGAGCCTGTAGATTTGAATGTAACAACAGGTTTGCCATAAGTATTTTTAAATAATTCAGAAATTTGTTCTTGATCTCTAACTGATTGAGTCGCAGAACCTTCAACCAATTCCAAACTATTAATGCCATTAGAAAGGCTTGACGGAAGTTTTGGTTGATATTTTAATCTTTCGATTTGTAAAGGTGAAAGTTTTTCCATATCTTTATTCCTCTTTTTTTGTAACACTATAACATTTATATTTTACTATAAACAAAAAAAGAGTGTGATTTTGTAGGCAAAACCGTAAAGTTATTTTATAACTTCAATAAAATCGTAATCAACAAGATAAGGTATATGTTCTTCCGTAATCAATTCGCCCGGCAAAAGAACAGAAATTCCCGGAGGACATTCAGCAATTACTTCCGCTGCAATTCTTCCGATAGCCTCTGTTTTGGGGATTACTTCTTTATGAGAATAAAAAGCTTCTCTCAATGTCATTTTGATAATCGGTGTTAACATAGGCATATATTTTTTGTTTTCAAGATAGCAAATATCCGAATAATTTGTTTGATCAATTTTTTGTAAACATTTTACAAGATATTCCATATCTTTTCTTGTATTACCAATATTTGACAATATCAAAAGTCCTGCATCAGATGCGCTTTCAACCTCTATATTAAAATCAATTTCCAATATAGATTCCAAACGTTTTCCTGACAATCTGTCATCCCTGATAAACACTTTTGTAACATCTGTCTGATAACCAAAATCAGGCTTTAAATCGTGAATATGTTCAAGTTTATCTATCTCTCGGCGTAAATATTTAGCATTTTGTACGGCACGTTCAAGTTGTTTTTTGCCTCTTGGACTTTCCAAGTTTGCTCGTGCAGCATCTAAACTTGCCAAAAGCATTAATGACGGACTTGTCGTATGCAACAATTTCAAAGATTTTTCAACAGCATCAACATCAAGCATTGAATTTTCTGCAATATGAAGCATAGAACTTTGGCTCATACTTCCGCCTGTTTTGTGCAGAGAATGAACAACCGCATCAGCTCCCAATCTCAAAGCAGAAGTCGGCAAATGGTTGTTGAAATTCCACAAACACGCATGTGCTTCATCAACTATTAACGGCACGTTAAATTTTTTACAAACTTTTGAAATTGATTTTATATCAGATACAACACCTTCATAAGTCGGATTTGTTATCCAAACCATGCCGGCATCGGGGTTTTTCTCAAGCATTTCTTCAACGGATTCAGGCGTAACATTACCCCAGATACCCCATTCTTCAAATCGTTTCGGAACAAGCCATAAAGGTTCGGCACCAGAAATAATCATCCCTGTCAAAATTGATCTGTGGCAATTTCTGTTCGTGATAATTTTTTGACCTTTTTTAGTTAATCCCATTGCAAGAGCCAAATTTCCGGCAGTTGAACCGTTTAACAAAAAGAAAGTCTTTTTAGCACCAAAAGCTTTTGCTGCCAACTCTTGCGCTTCTTTAATAGGACCTGTCGCAGGATGTAATGTTCCAAGACCGTCAAATTCATCTGTTGTATCTATAGATAAAGCCTTTTTCCCAACAAGTTTTTTAAACTCAGGCAAAGAACCGTTACCTTTCGTATGTCCGGGAATATGGAACTGATACGAAGGATTTTCATATGCTGCCTTTAGCGCTTCTACTATCGGGGCTTTAATTTTAGACGACTTTTCTGCCTTTGTTACGTTTGTCATAGTAATAATATAACATAAACATGAAAAAAGTTGCATAAAATTTTTGTTTAAACCAAAAAGGAATATTACCCTTTCTTTACGTCTTCTTTTATAACAATAAGATTGTTAATAATTTTCATTGCGCAAGTCGGCAAAACAACATCATCAAGGCCGTTTGCAATGCTGATAATCTTGCCTGCGCCTAAAACAACTTCTTCACCTTTATAAAAAAACTTATAATCTTCTTTTCTGTCTGAACGTATAGTAACTTGACTCATTTTTTTAATACAGCTTACGATTTTACGTAATACCGCCTTTCCTTAATTTATTTACCTATATTACGATTTTTTTATTCTTTTGTCAATTCTTTTTTGCCGAATTTGTTATAGAAAATACCTTCTTCCATAACTTCTTCATAAATTTCTTCATCTTTTTTGAAAGTTTCTTCCGTATACGGATATAAATCAATGCAGACATTCATTTCAGTTTCAATTTTACCTATTATCGGCCATATTTGCTCTCTTTTTGATTTGTCTTCGATATCAAATATTGCAGCGAGTTCTATATCTTCATCCTCGTGGTCTTTACCGTCAACAAAAACACCGAACAAGTACATTCCTTTAAAATCATCAAATATCTGATTAAAACTTTTTGAAATATTAAAAATTACTTCATCTACAGAATTCGCCATATTATTTCCTTATGTTAGAGACTACATCACATCTGTCAACAATTATTTGATTTGATGTTGAAAGATTTTTTATAGAAACTTTTCCTGCTTTGATTTCATCTTCACCTAATATAAGCGCATAATCAGCGAGTTTAGATGCTTTTTCCAATTGTTTTGTGAATTTTTTGTTCGTCAAATCAAATTCGATATTTAATCCTTCAGCTCTCAACTGTTGAGCCAGTTCAAAAGCATCAGCAGGTGAATTTGATACAATATAACCATCCAGTTTTTTAGGTTCAACTTGTTCGAGCAATGAATACAAACGTTCCATACCCATAGCCCAGCCGATTGCGGGTGTATCTTCGCCGCCCAATTGTCTGACTAAACTGTCATATCTTCCTCCGCCGCAGACTGCGTTTTGTGAACCTAAATTGTTTGATTTTATTTCAAAAACTGTTCTGTTGTAATAGTCCAATCCTCTAACTAAAAGTTTGTTTTCAGTATATTTCACATTCAATTTTTCTAAATATGATTTCAAAGTTTCGTAATGCTCTTTGCATTCTTCGCACAAAAAATCAGATTTTATAACTGCCTGAATTTCCGGTTTTTCAAATATAGCTTTACAAGTTTCAACTTTGCAATCAAGCAATCTTAAAGGATTTTTTTCGTATCTGGTTTGGCAATCTTCGCAAAGATTATCAAATTCAGGTTTCAAAACTTCTTTTATTCTTCTTTTGTATTCCTCTCGGCATTTTGGGCATCCGAGTGAATTTAATTCTACTTCAAGGTCGTTGAGCCCGAGAGATTTCAAATAATCAACAGCGAGCAAAATTGCTTCGGCATCGGCTGTCGGCTCTTTTATTCCAAACATTTCAACACCAACTTGATGAAATTGTCTTTGTCTGCCGGCTTGAGGACGTTCATACCTGAACATAGGGCCTTTATACCAAAGTTTTACAGGTGCGGATAATCTTGTCATACCGTTTTCGATAAAAGAACGAACAACACCTGCAGTATTTTCAGGTCTGAGAGTTAATGAACGTTCACTTTTTTCAAAGGTGTACATTTCTTTATTAACAATATCTGTCGTATCGCCTACTCCTCTTGCAAACAAATCTGTTGATTCCAATATAGGCGTTCTAATTTCTTTGTAACCGTATCTTGTAAATATATCAAGCGCATTTTGCTCAAGTTTGTGCCACAAATCAATATCCTGAGGCAAAATGTCTTTCATTCCTTTTAAAACTTTAATTATATTAGCCATAACGCAATTATAAAAAGCTGAATACCAATTGTCAAATAACGCTATGAGATTGCTCTTATCATTTCTTGTGCTTCTTCACATTCGGGTAAAATTTCAACAATTTCATCTAAAGTTTTGAGCGCAGAGTCTTTTTCGCCTAATTTTTCGTAACATTTTGCACTGTTTAGCAAAAGATTTATGTTCATAGGATTTGTTTCAAGCAAATGTTTAAAAATTCCGTTTGCCTGTTCATAATTTTCAAGCTCAAAATAACAAAGTCCTAACATTTGTTCAGTATCTGATGCCTTTTCCAGTTCATAAGATTTTATAAAATACATTTTTGCATCTTCATATTGTTTTTGTAAAAATTTGATTTTACCTGCAACAAAGAACATAAATCCGTCTTGATAATGTTCAAGTGAGTGTTCGATCTGATGCCAAGCTGTGTCCAAATCACCTAATAACATTTTATTCAATGCGCAAAAACCCAAAGCCTCAGAATCATGAGGATTAAGTTCAAGTGCTTTTTCATAGTATTCATCAGCTTTTTTAAAGTTAGTTGTTGAATGAAGATAATTTGCATATTCAAATACAATATCAAAATCATCAGGTGCAATTTCAAGTGCTTTTTTGAATTCATCTTCTGCATAATCAAACAATCTTTTGCTCATATATATCACACCTAAATCCTTGTGTGCTCTAGCAAATTCAGGATTTAGTTCAATAACTTTTTTTAGAATTTTTTCTGCTTTATCGGTATCATTTGTTTTTGCACATATATTGGCAAATTCGTAATATATTTCGAAAGATACATTTCCCTGCATAAGAATTTTTTCATATAACTCTTTTGCATTCAAATATTTGCCTATTTTAACGTAAATATTTGCTAATTTTCTGAGCATAGAAACTGATTTCGGATTGAGCATAACCAATTGTGCAAGAAGTATTATTGCTTTTGGGTATTCACCTATAGCGTCGTAGCAGCAAGCCAAATTATACTGATAATTCGGTTTTTCCGGATGATGAGCTGCAAGAGTTTTATAATGCTCAATTGCGGATTCCATTTTATTAATCTTGACTTCAGATAATGCTAATGCAACAAGATAATTGTCCTGAGGATCTAATTTATAAGCTTTTTCAAAATAATTGCATGCGCCTTCATGATCTCCTTGTATTTGAAGAATAGAACCGATATTAAAGTATGTGATTGCATTTTCAGGATTATATTCACTTGCTTTTACAAACATCTGATATGCTTTTTCTAAATCACCTGTGGATACATAGCAAGTACCGAGATTATTGTAAAGTTGGGAATGTTCAGGATTTAACTCAAGTGCTTTTTCGAAAAAATTAACAGCTTGTTTAAAATCTTTTAATGCCATGCAAGCTGTTCCTGCTATATAATAGACAGTATAGTCATCCGTAACATAGTCCAATGCTCTTTTTGCTGTTTCTATGGCTTTTTGAGGTTCTTGATTTTTTACATAAACTATTGCCAGATTTTTATAAGCATCTGTATAGCTGCTTCTTAATCTCAAAACTTCTTCGTATGCAGCTATTGCATGCAGATAATCTTCCAAATTGTCATAGCAGTTTGCCAGATAAAACCAGCTTGTTGCATCATCAATATATTTAACTACCGTTTCAAAAACGGATTGCCCTTCTTTGTAATCTTCAAGGTTTATATAACAGAGTCCTAAAAGTTTTAATGCTTCGGCATTTTTTTTATCAGCTTCTATAATTTTTAAAAGTTCTTCTTTTGCTTCTTCAAATTTATTATTATTAATAAGTTCTTGTATGTTATCTAAATTATCCATAGTCAGATTATATCACAAATTTTTGCAAAAAACAGAAAAATATGGTATAATATTCTTGCCTTTTAATTCATTAAATTTGTTCCGGAAAGGATTGTAATGGGAAAATCTTCTTCATCTGCCCCTTCTTTTCAAGGCGGAACTATAAATATTAACGGACAAAATAAAGTCACAACATATAAAAAAGGCGATAATGTAATATCTGATTACAACATGTCTGATGTTGAAAAAAAGATTTATGATTATGCTCAAAATTCTTTTTCTAATTCTTTAAAATCGGTAAATGTTTTTGATGATGATACAAAAAAAAATCTTCAGGCAGAAGTTGATGCATACACTTTAAACGGTCAAAAAATGATAAATAATATATACACTCCAATGCTTGAAAGTTTGAAGAATGATGTTGCTTCAAGATTTGGTAATCTTGATAATTCTGTATTTTTAGATAATTTGAATGCAATAGAATCCAAAAGAGCAGATTCTATGAACAGTTTGGCGCAAGATATATTATCAAAGCAAGATGAAGTTGTGAAAAATGAATTAACTAAAAGATATACTTATCTGAATTTCTTACAAGATGTTCAAAATCAAATGAATTCAAACATTTATAATTTGATAAGTGCCTCAAAGCAACATAATTCATCAAATAATTCAAATAATCAGCAACAATCATCATCAATGGATATGTCAAGTTATATGAATCTTGCTGCAAATATGGCAAGTCTTTTTATTTAAAAAAAGGCGGGCTTTATGTTTGAAAGCCCGCCTTTTCTTATAATTAATTTTTATTTTTTACTTTTTTCAGCATTTTCTTTTACTTTTTTTGCTGCTTCCGCACTGTTCTTTATGGATTCTTGAACGCTTTTTTGAACATTTGCAGGATCAAATTCAGGATTTACGTATTCAATTTTTGCTTGTTTTTTCAATGATTCTGTTAAATTATCAATCAACTCAAGCTGTTTTTGGTTTTGTAAATATCCTTTTATATCGTTTTGAACTTTTTCATAAGGGTCAGTTCCTGCAGTAGCTCTGTCTGTCACCATAATGATATGATATCCGTATTGACTTCTTACAACTTTGTCATGAACCATACTTGGTTTTGTTGAAAATGCAGCTTTTGAAAATTCAGGAACCATTTCTTTTGCTGCAAAGAAACCTAAATCACCGCCTTTTACTGCAGTTGTAGGATCTTCTGAATTTTCTTTAGCTATTCTTGCAAATTGTGTCGGATCTTTCTTTACTTCTGCTAATAATTGATTTGCTTTAGCTTCTTTTACTTTGATTTCTTCATCAACTTTTGCCTTTATTGATGCATCATCAAGTGATTTATTTTTTGAATCTGATTTTATAATTTTTGTAATTTCTTCCGGGTTTATTGAAATCAAAATATGAGAAGCTCTTACTCTTTCCGGATGTTTGAATTTATCAATATTTTTGTTATAGAAATTTTTTGCTTCAGCATCAGAAACTGAAGAAGAACCAAGTTCTGAAGCTAATTTTTTCATTTTAACTTCTTCTTTCAAATCAGATTTAAACTGATTTGCAGAAATGCCGTTTTGTTTTAGGATATTGTCCAGTTGTTCTTTTGAACCTAACTTATCTACAATTTCTTTTATAGCATTATCAACATCTTCGTTAGTTACTTTTATGCCTCTTTTTTCGATTTCTTGTTCGAGCAGTGTTTTTATAATCAACTCATTTACAATTCTTTCTTTCATTAAAAGATACATAAAGCTGTTTTTATCACTCTTTAAATCAACACCCAACGCTTTTATCATACCGGTATTTGATTGTTTATCAAACATTTCATCAAATTGACCCTGAGTGATTTTTGTATCATTTACTTTGATAATAGCTTCGCCTGATTTTAATCCGCATCCTGCAAATAATACAGCAGATACAGCTAATGTTACTAATAATTTTTTCCCTCTCATTTTTACTCCTTTATTTTTGAGATTCTTCGGCTTCAAATAGCGTCATCCTGAGCAAAGCGAAGGATCTCATAAATAAAGCCTCAGAATGACTATTAAATTTTGAATTCTACAATTTGTTTGTTTATATAATAAAACAAATCTGTTAAAATGTTAAATATTTCATCGAAATTCATATAAGAATTGTTTAATAATAATATTGAATTTCCGTCAGTACAAGATTTTGGCGCAATTGTAAATTTAATTTTACGCATAATTTCAGATGGCAAAGTCCTCTGTATAATTTTCCATTCCGGTTGCGTAAACGGTGTATAAATTCTAATATTATCTTGAGTCTCTCTTATCAGAGAAATCTTAATTTCTGTTGCGGCGAGTCTTAGTTTTATCAATTTAATTAAATTTTCAACACTTTGAGGAGGTTTTGCAAATCGGTCTTTCCACTCCTCTGTTATATAATCCAATTCTACATCAGATTTTACATCCGCAAGTCGTTTATATTCAATCATCTTCTGTTCTTTTGAACCAACCCATTCGTCAGGAATAAATGCTGTGACGTTAATGTCAACAATGGCAGGATTTGTTTTGTCAACTTTTTCACCCTGAAGCTCTTGAACAGTTTCTTCCAAAAGCTGGCAATATGTATCAAAACCTACATTTACCATATGACCGTGTTGTTTGGTTCCCAATATATTTCCTACCCCTCTGATTTCGACATCACGCATTGCTATTTGATAACCGCTTCCAAGTGTAGTAAATTCTTTTATAGCCTTGAGTCTTTGCATTGCATCGTGGGTAATTTCTTTTGACTTTGTATAGAAGCAATAACAATATGCTTGTCTTTGGGAACGTCCGACACGACCTCTCAGTTGGTATAATTGTGCAAGTCCGAATTTGTCGGCATTGTGGATAATCATTGTGTTTGCATTCGGGATATCAATGCCGTTTTCGATAATTGTTGTTGCAAGCAGAATATCATATTCATGGTTTGCAAAATCAATAATCACATTTTCCAGAACCTTTTCATCCATTTGACCATGACCGATTGCTATACGGGCATTTGGGACGAGTTTTTGCAACTGCATTTTAAATTCATCAATAGTTTCTACTCTGTTATAGAGATAAAAAACTTGTCCTTCTCTGTCAAGTTCATGGATAATGGCATTTTTAACCATATTTTCATTCCATTCGCCGACATATGTTCTGATTGGCAATCGATTTTTGGGCGGAGTGTTAATTATTGACATATCCTTTATACCCGAAAGCGACATATACAATGTTCTTGGAATTGGAGTCGCAGACATCGTTATGATATCGATATTTTCTCTGAGTTGTTTTAGTTTTTCTTTATGTCTAACGCCAAATCTGTGTTCTTCATCAATAACCAACAATCCCAAATCTTTAAATACTATCCCATCCTGCAAAAGTCGGTGAGTTCCTATAACGACGTCACATTCACCTGTTGCAAGATGTTTTAAAGTTTCTTTTTGTTCTTTTTGAGATCTAAAACGTGATAAAAGTTCTACATTAACCCCAAACGGTTTAAATCTTTCCGAAATTGTTTGATAATGCTGAAATGCCAAAATTGTTGTAGGTACGACAACAGCAACTTGTTTGCCTGATGTAACCGCTTTAAAAATTCCTCTCATTGCAACTTCGGTTTTGCCAAATCCGACATCCCCGCATATCAGCCTATCCATAGGTTGTTCACTTTCCATATCGGATTTTACATCATTAATAGCTTTCATTTGATCGGGAGTTTCCGTAAATTCAAAAGCTTCTTCCATCTCAATTTGCCAAGTTGTATCAGGAAGGAATTGAATACCTTTCTGCATTTTACGTTTTGCATATAACCTCAAAAGGTCATATGCCACCTGCTCAACCTCTTTTTTAACTCTGGTTTTTGTGTTTTCCCAATCTTTTCCGCCCATTCGGGAAAGTTTTGGTTTTATTGTTCCTGAGCCTCTGTATCTAACGAGAAGATTTATTTGTTCCGCCGGAATATGCAATCTATCCTTGTTAGCATATTCGATTGTCAGATAATCCTTTAATTGTCCGTCAATTTCTTGTTTTGAAAGCCCTACATAAACCCCGACACCGTGTATTGAATGTACTACGTATTCACCCTCTTTTATGTCATTTATGCTTTCAATATATTCAGGTTTTTCTTTATAATATGAGCGTTTTGTCGAGGTTACTTCTTTAGAACGTTTATTAAACAGCTCTCTGTCCGTAAGAATTATTGTCTTAAAATCTTCAAGTATTGAACCTGTAGCAGATATGCTTTCGTTATATTCAATATCAAAAATTTCTCTTTCTGCTAGTATTTCTTTTACACGTTCAGGATAATCGGTTGCAATAATAAATTTATAATCTGGCTTTTGGTTAATGTATTGCGCTATATCATCAAGTTTTGCACTAAAATTTTGAACAGGCTGAGAATTAAATTCTATAATTTCATCCATATCAGAATCTATAAAATTATTAAATCCAACTTTTACAAATCCTGCAAGCTTATTAATAAATTCTTCAAAAGTAAAATGGTTCAATCCTTTAAGTTTTTTATGCTGTTCTAATTTTATATTTTCTTCAAGCTGTTCAACAAAACCTTTATCTACAAATTGATATTTTGAATATATTTCGGATGTTTCATCCAACACAACGATATAATCTTCAAAATAGTCAAGAATACTAACCATTTCGCTGTTAAAATAATTTTGATAAATATCTATTCCTTCAAAATAGCCATCTTCATCAGAGGGATAGATGGATAGAGGAATAGATGAGTAGTCATCATCGGTTTGAGTTTTTTGTAAAATGTCGCTATTATCACTATTATTAAATAGCTGTTCCTCTATTCCTCTATTCTTCCATTCGTCTAACACAAACTTATACATCGGTAGAATTTGTGTATTCTTTAATTTTTCAATAGATTTTTGGGTTTCGTTATTAAAATATCTGATATCAACAACTTCATCTCCCCAAAGTTCAATCCTCACAGGATATTTATTCAAAGAATAAAAATCAATAATATCACCACGAATACTAAACTCTCCGATATCGCTAACCATAGTTGAACGCTTGTAGCCTAAATCTATGAATTTTTGTGCTATAGATTTTGGTTCTATTTCATCACCAATTTTTATTTCAAAAGAATTATTTTTATAGAATTTTTCTGTCGGGAATTTTTCAAGCAAAACTTTTACAGGTGCAATTACAACCTGAGGTTTTTCTTTTAAAATTCTCACCTGTTCTGCATAATCATATCTGTTAGGAGAAACTGTTTCATACATTGATATATTTTGAAAAGGAATTATTTCCGCATTTATATCAAATGCTTTTTGCAAATCATTTTGATATTTTAGAGCGTTTTGTTCTGTTGAGGTTATAAAAAGAATTTTTTTTTCAGTAATTTTTTTTATCTGCTTTATTAAAAACAGTCTCAAAATAGTAGTTAATCCCGTTACGGCAAACGAAAATGACCTTGTAAGATACTTCTCAAACAAAGAATAATTTATATTATTTTCAGGGATTGGTATTTTTAACATATTCTGATATTATCAATATTTTTTATTTTTTTCAAATATCTTGAATAAATATTTTTTTATAATAGTTCTAAATAGTATATAAGCAGCTAATAATAATGAAATTAAATCTTTTTCTTTTATAAAAATATCAAAATATGCCAGCATGTTTGTTGGTAATTTTATATTTTTATCTTTTTTATTTACATAACTATTTTTGTGTAATCTCCAAAAAGTTAATTTTTGAGGAATATAATAGAATTTATTTTTTCTTGCGACGTGAATTAAAAGCCACCAATCAAAAAATCGGTCATCCTTTACATTAAAATTAAAATTTGAAAATAAATCTTTCTTTATACACACAGCAGAGAGCGTAAGCAATCTGTTTTTTGTAGTAATATCAAAGAACATATTTTTGGGGAATTTTTTGTTATCAAAAAATTTTGTCGGATATTTCTTATTGAAATAATTAATTTTGTCGATATTTCCAAACATTTCAACATTATTAAATATAACTGCACTTTCTTGACTTGTTTTAATAATTTTTATTTTTTCTTCAAGATAATTCTTAGCCCAAAAATCATCACTTTCTAAGAAAGCAATCCAGTTACCAGAAGCTTTTTCGATTCCTATTTTTATTGATTTCGTTAACCCCAAATTTTGTTCATTAATAATCAGTTTTATTCTTTTGTCATTAAATGTTTTTATTATATCAACTGAGTTATCTTTTGAACAATCGTCAATAATTATAAGTTCCCAATCATTGTATGTTTGATCAATAACAGATTGTATAGTATCTTTTATATATTGACTATAATTGTAACTTGTTATTATCACAGAAATCATACGGAGATAATACAAAAAAATTACCTTTCCTTCAAGAGAGATTATTTCAAATTTATAATTTGTTTTAAAAAATTCATATAGTGTTATTTTATGATAAAATCATTTTATGAACATTATTCAAGAGTTTGATACAATAGCTGCTATTGCAACCCCAATAGGTACAGGCGGAGTCGGCGTTATCAGGATTTCCGGCGACAAGTGTTTTGAAATAGTTGATAAAATTTATTCAAAACACAATCTTGAAGCCGGAAAAATTTCACATGGTTGGATTCTTGATGGTGATAAAAAGATTGATGAGGTTATACTTTTACCTTTTAAAAATCCGCATAGTTATACAGGTGAAGATGTTATAGAAATCCACTGTCATGGCGGCATTAATGTTGTAAGAAACATTCTTGATATCGTTTTGAAAAACGGAGCAAGAATGGCAGAACGAGGCGAATTTACAAAACGCGCATTTTTGAATAAAAAAATGGATTTGTCACAGGCAGAAGCTGTAGCTGATTTGATTCATGCAAAAACCAAAGATTTTGCCAAACAATCCGTTAAAAACCTATCTGGAGTCTTAGGACAAAAAATTAAAGAAATAAGAGGGGATATTTTTAATATACTTTCAAAAATCGTTGCAGGAATTGATTTTCCCGATGAAGTTGTTGAACCTGAATATTCATATTTGATTGATGAATTTCAAAAAGCTATTGAAAAAATTGATAATATCCTGTCTTCTGCAAACTCATCAAATATTATGCGTCAGGGTATAAAAATAGCCATTGTCGGCAAACCAAATGTTGGAAAATCATCTTTATTTAACACATTATTAAATGTAGAGAGAGCTATTGTAACTGACATTGCAGGCACGACAAGAGACGTTTTAAAAGAAACTCTTGATTGGGATGTTGCAATAACGCTGATTGATACTGCGGGAATCAGAGATAATGACGAAGTCGGGAAAGTAGAAGAAATAGGGATTGAATATTCCAAACAATCTGTAGAAGAAGCCGATTTGGTGCTGTTTTTATATGATGCATCTTCAGGAATGAACGAAGATGACAAAACAATATTAGAACTTGTAAAAAATAAAAATCATATAGTAATTGCTAATAAAGTTGATTTGTATAAAGGTCAGCGAGAAGCCGGTGTTCATTACCTCTCTACAATCACAAAAGAGGGGATGGAAGAATTAAAGAAAAAGATTAAAGAAACGGCATACAACTTTTCACTTGAAGATACGGAATTCGTAACAAACAACAGACAACAGGATTGCCTTGAAAAATGCAGAACCAGTCTGATGCTTGCACTTGATGCGTCAAAAGAACATCAATTACAGGACTTGATTTCTATTGATGTAAAATCTGCGTTATTATATCTTGATGAAATTACCGGTGAAGTTATAACAGACGAAATTTTGAATAACATATTTGACCATTTCTGTATCGGAAAATAATTAATTAAAAAATGGACTGTCAATGTAATCAAATGAACCTAAAGGTACTTTTTGCGCTTCCGGAACAATAAAGAATTTTTCATATATAGGAATTAACAATTCTGAATTAGAATCAGGTCCCATATATGGAAATAGTAATGATGTTATGTATTTTGTCTCATTTTTTGGTAAACTGCCCCTAATTACAGAGTCATCACTTACAAATTTGTTATTTGGCTGCAAAATCTTAGGGCATATTATTTTGTCGTATTCATCTCTGCCAACTCGTGCTCTTATTGTTTTTATTCTGTCTATTCCTGTTTCAGAGGCAACCATTGGCGCAAATATAATATTTATATTTTTATCTTTCGGTAAAAAATTATTTATATTATCATATGCAAATATATCTTTTGTATACGACAAACCTGATATAGCACAATCGTCCAAAAACACAACAGTAGAATTTGGCTTTATTTTTTGAGAAAGAGTTTTATAATCTTCGGCGCTGCCGTCTATGTAAATATTTTTTGGGTTTTTTATATCGTTTGTTTTTTGATATTGATAATTAGTAATAATGTAGCTTTTGTTCTTTGAAGGAATCAGATAATATACATCCTCAAGCGATTTTCCTTGTTGTTTTATATATTTATTAATTTCTTTATGCATTGTTTTCAGATATTTACAGTACTTTTGCGGTGTAATAATCGTATTTGCATTATCCAAAAAATCAATTATATCATTTTTACTTTTTTCAAATTCACTTTGTGTTTTGCTGTATCTGTTTGCAACTTTATCAACGAGTTTCAGCATTTCTTGACGAGTCGGAACTACCGGATTTAAATTATTTGCTATTTGTTCCGGAGAACATGCCAATTCCTGTGAAATAGTTTCATATTCTATTCCCAGATTTTTAAATTCTTTTATATTTTTTGCATTTAGTAATATTTCTACTGATTTCTTAATGGGTTTGTTATATTTTTTGCTGATTTTTTTAGCTTTTTCTATTGTCTTTGTTGTGAAAGTTTCAAAATCTTCTTTTTGGTTTAATATATTGTATCCATTTTCAAAGTTTTTTAAATATATTACTTTAGTTTTATCATTTTTAAGGCATATCTTATAAAACTCTGATTTATCTTTTTCTGACATATTTTTGATTATGTTAATCAGATCAGAATCTAAAAATAGTGCCTTTTTCGAAAATTCAAATGACGAAGAATCTTTTGCAAAATTAAAATTCCTCAAAGAAATATAGTGCATAACATTGGTCAAACAAGGGGAATTATCTGATTTTTTATATTCATAGTAAGGCAATGAATTTGAAATCAAACTTATATTGTTTTCTTTTAAATAATCTTTTATATTTTTCAAGCTTTTATAACTTGAATATTGGCTTAGTATTCCCATAACGGAGTAGATTTCATCCTTTGGAATATTAGTCTTTTTAGAAATTCTTAATGCCATATTTCTGACATCATCAGGTGTATATATATCACTTTCAATTTTGTCATAGAATTTATTAAATTTCTGATTAATTTTGTTATGTTCAAAAGTATCAGGTTCAGAAACATACAAATGTTCTGTTTTTCCGATTTTTCTTATGCCAAATGTTGGGGTTATATTAAAATTTTGGATTTTAAGTATATTCACATGTATCTTAAATATCCTAAAAAAATTTTTTGTTAATAAATTTTATTAATATTGAAAATATTTATCAAAATCTACATCATCGAAACTGCACAAAAGCATATAGATTTCATCATCTTCAGGCATTCTTTGAAAACTGTAATCATCAAACTTCCAATATTTCGGATTTATTCCTTTTACTCTGACAATCCCTGCATCTTTTAATATCACCAGTTTTTTCTTCACTATATCGACAGGAAGTTCAACCATTTTTGCAAGTTCTACTGCAGTAATCCAATTGTCGATAGCACCTTTTTCCGGCGTCATAAACATTAGTTCCAGCCCGACTTTTTTTAGTTCTTTGTCTTCCGTTGCGCAATCATACATAACAACATATTAATGCCAAATATAATATATTTTCATCATATTTTTGTATTAAATTAACAATTAAAAGGTTTAATAGCTCGATCAATAATTCCCAAACAGTATGATATAACTATTCCGTAATTTGTTATCGGAACATTTTGTGCATTTGCTTTTAATATTCTTGATAAAACTTCTCTGCGGTTTGTCATACAGGCACCGCAATGAATTATCAGCTTATAATCTTTTATCTCAGGAAAATCATGACCTGAAAAATGCTCAAATATTAAATCCTTTCCTGTTTTTTTTCTTAATAGATTCGGTATTTTTACTTTGCCTATATCGTCTTCAATTGCATGATGAGTGCAGCTTTCCAAAATCAAAACTTTATCACCGTCTTGAAGATTATCGACAGCTTTAGCGCCTTTTATAAATTCGTTCAAATCACCTTTTAATCTCGCAAAAAGAATTGAAAATGATGTCAAAGGTATGTTTTTCGGAACTATTTCACTAACTTTTTTAAACGCCTGAGAATCTGTTATTACAAGAGCAGGCGGCTTTTTTAAATTATTCAAAGCTTGATCAAGTTCACTGTCCTTAACAGTATAAACTAAACAATCACTATCCAAAAGATCTCGTAAAGTTTGAACCTGAGGCAATATAAGTCTGCCCTTTGGCGCTTCTTTGTCAATCGGAATGACCAATATAACCGTACTTTTTTCACTAACTAAATCCCCGACAATTTTGGGGGAATTTACAAAATCGTCGGGCAATAATTTTATTAATTCATTTTTAAACTTAAATGTAATATCATTATCATTCTTTGCGGATATGTATAAAACATTTTCAATATTATCAAGTCTTTTATCATTTATATCTGTTTTATTAACAATAACAATATATGGAATATTTAATTTATCTAATTTACTAATTAGTTCTTTTTCATAATGATCAAAATTATCAGGTTCGCAAACTATAACTGCAATGTCTGTTCTGTCAAGAATTTTTAAAGTTTTTTCGACACGTTTTTTCCCGAGTTCTGTTTTATCATCAAGTCCTGCAGTATCTAAAAACGTAACAGGACCTATTGGTAAAAGTTCCATAGATTTTTCAACAACATCTGTCGTAGTTCCGGCAATTTCAGACACTATCGAAACATCCTGCCCTGTAATTTTATTTATCAAAGAAGATTTTCCGACATTAGTTTTGCCAAAAAACCCTATATGTAAACGATTTGATTTTAGTGCTTTCATAATCCTATTTTATAATAAACATAAGATATTTAAATTTTTGTAAAATATAAGTGTAAAATTTAGCAATTTTCCAATAAAAAATCCCTTAATTATATTATGGGAAAAATAAAGGGGAAAATGTTTATGAAAAATTTTAAAGCTGTTTTTTTGTCAATTTTTAGTGTAATTATGTTTTCAGGTATGAATTTTTGTTGTGTAAATAATTCGGCAAATGTGCCAAATGACGTAAACATTGCTGCACAAAGCTACATAGAAAAACTAAACACAACTCAAAATCAAATCAAAACAAAAAAATGTAATATTATGTATCCGAACAGAAAAAGAACGTGCTAAAAATATTAAAAATAGCAAATAAAAAAGAGGTCATCATTTGATGACCTCTTTAAATTTTAGGAACGGTATTTATTAGCCACGAATACCAAGTTTTTTAACCAATTCTCTGTATTCATCCAAGTTTCTTGATTTCAAGTAAGAAAGTAATCTTTTTCTCTTACCTACCATCATCAAAAGACCTCTTTTTGTAGCGAAGTCATTTTTGTTAGATTTCAAGTGTTCTGTTAATTCAGAGATTTTTTTGCTCATCATAGCTACTTGAACTGCTGTTGAGCCGGTATCTTTAGCATCTTTACCGTACTTTTTAACAATTTCTTGTTTGTTTTTAAGATTCATGTTAATTTCCTTTTCTTGTTGAGTGATTATTGGCGTAAGCACTCTACAAGGAAAATAATAATATATCAAAAAAAAATTGCAAGGGGGTAAATGTATATTTATCCCATCAAACCGCGTCTTTGCATGTCAACAGCATTAAATCTTTGACTTAAATATATATCTTTCATTATTTCAGCATCAGTTAAATTGTTTTGGAGTTCAGATGTGAATCCTGAATATAATGCAGCAACTGTTTTATCATGAGAAGTTGCTTCCCCTGTTTGACTGTTTTTAGCATATGCAGTAAGCAAATCATTATATTTATTTTCTTTTATACGTGCATCTGCCTTCATTTTTATAAAAATATTATTCTGATTATTATAAAGAGCAGTGTATTTTTCATACATAGCTTGCCCTTTTTTGTACAAATCCATAATGCTTGATTTGCTAAGAGTATTTAGATAATAGCTTTGATTAAAAGAAAAATCTTCATATGAAATTCCGGCATCACGCAATGCCTGAAATCTTGGATCTGTAGCATATGTACTTTTATCAATGTGAAAGTTGCCCATAATAAACCTATAATTTTATACTCTTATATCTCAAATATATAAAGTATATAACTAATAAAAAATTGCCTTTTTTGTAAAGATTTATTAAAACTCCTATATATAAAAACCACCCTTCGATGACGGGTGGTTTTTTAAAATTTTTGTTAATTCTGATATCAGAATGTGCTTATATCAATCCAAGTACTTTTTTGTACCAAGAGAATGTTTCAAGTTCAATACCGTTGAAAGTAGTTTTCAAACATTGTTTTTTTAAATAGCTTTCAAACTCATCATTAAATTTGGATTTTGTCGGATTTGTTTTTGTTACTTTTGTAGTTAAAACTGCCATAGACCTTCTCCTTTTTTGTTACATTTTATTGCACACTATTTTATCACAACTTGACAAATTTTTCTAGTAGTATGAAAACACAAAGTCAGCAAAATTTGCGCCCCAAGTAAAGAAATTTATTGTAAACTTTTGTAACATTTGTGGATGCTATATCAATACATATATGATAACTACATTTTCAACCGCTGTCAATAGCCTCAAAGGTTATGTTATATAGCTCTTGAGAACTATTTTTATGATAATATTTTTTTATGATTTTAATTGGCGAAAATTTACATATTATTTCTAATTCCGTTAAGCAAGCTTTGATTACTCGGGACGAAGATTTTGTAAAAAATCTTATCTGTGTTCAAAACAATATGGATTTTATTGATTTAAACGTTGGTCCTGCAAAAGGTAATATGGAAGGAATTTTATCCTGGCTTTCAAAGTTGGTTTCGGAAAATTCAAGTTGTGGTATATCATTTGATACAACTAATATTGCTGAAATGGAAAGCGGATTGAATAGTTTTTTAGGAAAAACATTTATCAACAGCACAACAAAAGATGAACCAAAACTATCAAAATCAATTGATTTGGCAATTGAGCATGACAGCAACCTGATAGCACTAACAATGTCAAAGGAAACAGGTATTCCGAAAACTGCGGATGAAAGATTAGAAATAGCATTTGAAATATATGAAAAATGTATTGAAAAAGGGCTTGAAAGTGAAAAAATATTTTTTGACCCTTTAATTTTGCCCGTTTGTGTTGACCAATCACAAGCTATTGAAGCATTAAATACGATAAAGATGGTAAAAGAAAGCTTTGATCCTCCGGTGAAAACCGTAATCGGACTTTCAAATATTTCAAACGGAGCATTTCAAAGGAGTTTGCTCAACAGAGTATATGCGGTAATGGCATATGGTGCAGGTTTAGATGCTGCAATTATTGATGCAAAAGATATTGAACTTGTTCGTATATTAAAAATGCTTATCAAAAATGAGCCGAAGAATGAAATTGATAATTTATATATAAATTTGACAAAAATTATAAGTGATTTTGGGGTAATAAGTGATTGGGATTATGACACAAAATCTAAAGAACAAACAGAGGTTATAAAAGCGGCAAATATTTTGTTAAATAACGAAGTATATTCTCACAGCTTTACACAAATATAATTTTTGCTATAATATTGGTATACAGGGAGCAATAAGCAAATTATGAATATAAATAAAAAATTACTGATTTCGGGATTGTTGACTATAGCTTTGTCGGGAACTTCTTATGCAATGACACCGGCAGCAAATTATTTGTACCAGCAGGCTTGTTCTGCTGAATACAAAGAAGATTACACGACAGCTGTTGAAAAGCTTACGCAAGCGTTAGAAATTGCTCCTCAGGATGTTATGATTCTTACTAAACTTGCAGGTGTATACAGTGAAATTGGTGAATATGATAAAGCTTTGAATGTATATACAAAAGTAATTGAACTGAAGCCTACTGATGGATATATATATGTAAGTATCGGAAGCATTTATGAAAATCAGGGCAAATATAAAGAAGCGCTTGAAGCTTACACAAAAGTTATAGAAATGTGTCCGGAGTATATATATAACTACCTGAATATCGCAAATGTTGATTATCAATTGAGAGACTATAAGGCTGCAATTGAAAATTACAACAAGTTTTTGGCAACGTATTCTCAACATAAAGAAGCAAGAGAAAATTTGGCGGCATCTTATGTTAGCAACGGCAATTTTGAAAGTGCAGTAAATGAATATGATGCACTTTATGCTAAAAATCCGGTTGCATTTAAAGATTATGTAAATTACGGTTTGGCATTATACCAAACAAAAAAATATGACAAAGCGGTTGAAATATTAGAAAAAGCAGTGGACTTAAACCCTGACAATATTTCCGCACACATAAATCTGGCTTCTTCGTATCAAGAGTTAGGTAAAAACGAACAAGCACTTGCTCAATATGATATTGTATTCAGACAACAGCCGGATTTGAATGCGTTAAGACTTGATTATGGTAATTTGCTTGCGGATATGGATAAAGATGAAGCCGCTATTGCAAATTATAAAATGTATATTTCTAAATTTCCGGATGATGCTCGTGCTTATCAGAACATTGGTGTAGTTTACAGAAGAATGAATAAGATTGATGATACTATAAAAAATTATCAAAAAGCTTTGGAATTGCAAAAAGATAAAAGAAATCCTGAACTTGTTGAAGATTTGGCAGGTTGTTATCATTTGAAAAAAGATTATGCAAATGCTTTAAAATATTATAATGAAGCTCTTGTGGATAAACCGGGCGATTATAACATAAGATTTAATAAGGCTTTGGTTTTGCATGCGTCGGGAAATTATTCGGATGCGATAGCTATGTATAAAGAATTATTGCAAGAAAAAGATAATGCCAATGTTCAGAAAAATTTAACTGCAGCATATGTTGCTCAAGGTGATATGTTCTTAAAGTCTCATAATTATTCTCTGGCAACAGAAATGTTTGAAAAAGCAATTGATGCCAATACTCAGGATAGTTATGCATATTACGGACTTGCAAAAGCTTATGCGGAATGCGGTTTGAATGATAAAGCAACAGAAATGTTTGAAAAAGCAATAGCTATGGCGCCTGACAAAACTTTGTACAGTCAGGAATTTGCAAAATTTATTTCTTTGACAAGTAAATCTGATGTTCAGAAAAATGATGGTGCTATTCAAGATGTTGTATTGTCTGCGGATTCCGTAAAGGCGGCAGATGAAGCTGATAATAAACAATATCAAGATCTTGTTTCAAAAGGTGATGATAGTTACAAAGAAAAAAATTATGATGTATCTATCAAAAATTATCAGGATGCTTTAAAAATTAAACCTGCGGATGAGGTTACTCTTTTGAAGTTAGGTAATGTGTATAAATTAAAAAATGATAATAAAAATGCAATAAGTTACTATAAAAAAGCCATTGTTGTAAATCCTAATTATACTGACGGATGGTTTAATCTTGGATTAGTTTATGCAAATGATAAAAATAATAACAAAGCAAAAGAATGTTTCCATAGGGTCATTTCTCTAAACCCCAATTATAGCTATGCATATTATGCTCTTGCTCTTGCATATGAGCAGGATGGTAATAAATCGGAAGCTATTAATAATTACAAAATATTTTTAACTCAAAACAAAGATGAAGCTACTGCAAAAACGGTTCAAGCAAAGATACAAGATTTAGAAAAAGCGGAAAAATAAAATGAAAAAATTTTTCCTGATATTATCTGTTATTATATCTTGTTTTATTCTCACTTCATGCACTTTTCAATCAGATAAAGCTGCGATTTTATTAAATCGTCATCCAATTACTGAAAAAAATATCTATGATTATGAAAAATCTTTTCCTGTAGGTGCACGTATTTATTATATTATACTTATGCCCAAAAAGGTTGAATCAAGATATCTTTATCTTCAGGTTATAAAAAACGATAACGACTATGGAAGAATGGGGTATGATCTTATATGGACAAAGGATGTCAGATTAAAGGACGAAGAAGTTCATTATTATACGGATTATCTTGTGCTAAACCAAAAGGGATTTTATACTATAAGAGCTTATTCAAAAGATAATCCGCATAAAACATTAGCGTATTATGATTTTTATGTCGGAAATTAAGCAACAAAAAAGCCGCTCTTTAGGGGAACGGCAAAATTTGGTAAAAGGTTAGTGTGTAGGAGAAAATAAAGAAAAAGAAAATGGTTTATACTACATGTATTCCATCATACAGTATATCTATAACATATATTAAAGATATATTTACAAAACTTAATAATTCATTTTCCAGTTATTTTTCAATATTTGGTCAAAATAATAACCATCGTCGTTAGTATTTATCGGTTCTATTTTGCCGTCTGAATTCACAGATATACCTTGAATTAGGTCTCTTCCTATAATATTCGGACCATTCGGCCCGTTAGTATCTACATCTGCGGTCAGTCCCCAATTTTGAGTATTCATGCATACAGACATACCGCTTTGCATTGAAAAAACAACACTGCAGCTAAGAGAGCTCATATCTATATTATTGTTGTTATTAATTTTCCTGTAGTATCTTGCAAAACAAAAGTTATTTTCATTTTGATATAATTTTGTTCCACAATTTTTTTGGATTTTAAAATTATCGTTTACAAATTCCCTCAAACCGTCTTCATTTCCTGCCAAATCAGATTCTGACAAATCATCTATATGTTGATTTGCCATATAAGTTTGAATAGCACGGTCCAAATCATTATAAAATTTGTGTAATGATGTTGTATAAATTTGTTTTTGATGGTTATTGACAAGTGTTGGGACCGTTAATGCTGAAATTATACCGACAATCGAAAGCGTTAATAATGTTTCAAATAAAGTAAATCCAAATTTTTTCATAACCAACTCCAATGATATTATTGATCATTATATCTGTTTTTTTTATGAAATTCAAGTATACAATTTGATTTATATGTTTTTTTTTAATAAAATATTTATGACAGAAGGGGTATTAAATGAGAATTGAGGTAAAAAATCTTATAAAAATATACGGTGACAGAAGTGTTGTGAACGATGTATCTTTTGATGTGAACAAGGGGGAAGTTGTTTGTCTTTTGGGGCCTAACGGTGCAGGTAAAACTACGACATTTTATATGGTTGTAGGGTTGATTAAACCTAATAAGGGACATATATTTTTAGATGGAGAAGATATTTCCGCTTGGCCGATGAATGAGAGGGCAAAGGCCGGCATTGGATATTTGCCTCAGGAAGCTTCAATTTTCAGAAAACTTTCTGTTGAAGATAATATAAAGCTAGTTCTTGAAATGAATGATAAGCTTACTGTTGATGAAAAGAAACGAAAACTGGAAGAACTTTTGAGCGAATTCGGTATATTGAGATTACGTTCTTATGCTGCTGTGTCATTGTCAGGTGGTGAACGCAGAAGGGTTGAGATTGCAAGAGCGTTGGCTGCAAGCCCTGATTTTATGCTTTTAGATGAACCGTTTGCAGGTATTGACCCAATTGCTATCGGTGATATTAAAGAAAATATAAGAAAAATCTCAGAGGATAAGGGAATCGGTATTTTGATTACTGACCATAACCCTAAAGCCACCTTGTCAATTACAGACAGAGCGTATGTTATTTTTGACGGACAAATAAAAGTTGCAGGCAAAAGTGAAGATGTGGCAAACGATCCTGTTGCAAAAGAATTTTATTTAGGAAAGGATTTTGAGTTATAATGCAAATTCCTAAATTTAAATTAACTATATATGACAAGTACATTTTTAATCAGGTATTAGTAGCATCTTTTGTTGCAATACTTTTATTTTCAGTAGTTTGGATTGCTCCTGAAATGTTACTTAATACTATAAAAAAGACTCTTGCTGGTTATTATGGGGTAAAAACGGCAATTTTATCTTTGACTTATGAATTGCCAAACATCCTGGCAAAGGCATTTCCTGTAGGATTGCTATTAGGTACATTATTCACTTTTGATAAACTCAGCAAGGATTCCGAGTTAACTATTTTCAGAGCAGTAGGAATGTCATTTGGTAGAATAATAGCTCCTGTTATAGTTTTAAGTTTAATTGTTACGGGATGTTGTTTTATAACAAGCGACAAACTTGTTCCGTATGCTGAATATAAATCAAAACTTTTGGATGGTTACCATATTTCAACACAGTATATATATACTCAAAAAGATAAAGAAGGTGTACCTACAAATGCAGTTATTGTTTCAAAGTTTGAAAATGAAACTTTGTCGAATGTTATTGTTCTTGATTTTAAAAGTAAGCAATATTCGGATGTTCATCAATTAAACGATATTTATTTTGCTAAAACAGGTAAAACGACTCCTGATAAATGGATTTTAGAGGATATTACTCATTATAATATATCCGGTGACGGAATTTTTGAGGAGATAAAAAAATACCCGACAATGAATATTCTTGAGGGTGAAGATGCAAAAAATGCATACACATTAATGACTTATTCCACCAAAAAAGAACGTGAGATTACTAACAAAGATTTAAAAAGTTATATAAAACTTTTAAAAGTCGAAAATTTGGATGAAGAATACAGATATATGTTAAATAAATATTTGCAAAGGTTTCTGCATCCGTTTGTGTGTGTTTTATTAGCAATATTGGGCGCATTATTAGGTTTTAGCAAACCTAGAGAACAGAGGCTTATAGGTTTTACAATTGCAATTGGCTGCATATTTCTTTATTACATTACTTTGCCATTTTTCGATTTGCTGGCAGAAAAAGGGGTGTTGCATCCGATTATAACTTCAACATTCCCTCCGTTTGCTTTTTTGTGTGCAATAATAGCTTTTTACAAATCAAAGGATTTATAATATGAAAAAATTTTTATTAAGTATTTTGTCTGTTATGTTATTTGCTGTTCCTGTGTTTTCGGCAAGTGATATTGACGTAAAATACAATGACGGAATTTATCACATAACATTAAAAGGTGAAAAAATAAAAAAGCGTATTAAATTTGTCAGCAATGACAGTTTGATTACTAACAAAGAAGCTCACCAAAGAGCAAAAGCAAGGTTAACTGTAAATGCAGGTTATTTTGATCCAAACAATGAAAAATCAATTTCATACATTGTTACTGACAGAAATACTGTAGAAGACCCAATAATGAATGCAAGTTTGTTTACAAACGGAATATTGAGACGAAATTTGGACAAAATTCTCAATCGCACTGAATTCAGGATTGTAGAATGCTATAATGACAAAACAAAACTACATTACGAGATTGTGCCACACAAAAGTGAGGTTGAATTTGGATGTAATATTGTGACATCTGCACAAGCAGGTCCGCTTGTATATCCGCAATTAAGGTTGGAAGAAGAATTTTTTGTGGTTAAAGATGGTGATGAAATAGTTAGAGAAAGTTGCTCCGTTCTGCATAAAACTTCAAGAACCGTAATAGGCTTAAAAAATGGTGAAGCACATATACTTATTATCACGGATGAACACCCTATGGATTTGTATGAAGTTCATGATTATGTAAAAAGTCTCGGTTGGGATAGAGCAATGACTTTTGACGGCGGTAGCTCCACATCTATGAATTATCTGAATAAATATGATGTTGTTTCAACAAAAGGTGACGGAGCTGGCAGGAGTCTAAAATCATTTATGATTGTCAGATAAATTTACAACAAAAAACGGCAGTCATAAAGACCACCGTTTTTTCACAGTAATTTTTGACAATATTAATCAAAAACGTAATCAATAATTGCTGCTTCTCTGGCACGTTTAATTGCTGTTGCAATCATTCTTTGGTGCTTAGCGCAGTTACCTGTGATTCTGCGAGGAATAATTTTTCCTGCTTCTGTCAAGTATCTTTTCAATTTTGCTGCATCTTTGTAATCGATTGACTCAACTTTGTCACCGCAAAGACTGCAGTTCTTACGTTTTTTCTTGTCATCCAAGTTTTGTCTTGCCATTTTTTTATTTTGCCTTTCTAGCCTTTTTATATTACTGCTTACGATTTTTGTAATATCGCTTTTGACGATTTTTATTCTGATTTTTTTAATTTTCTAGATAGCGCTTTGTTCGACTAACGCACTCGAGGTGTTTTTATTCAATTTTGACGAGCACTTATAGACTTGTCCTCTTCGCACCTGTTTTGTGCTACTGCTTACGATTTTTGTAATATCGCTTTTGACGATTTTTATTCTGTTTTTTTAATTTTCTAGATAGCGCTTTGTTCGACTAACGCACTCGAGGTGTTTTTATTCAATTTTGACGAGCACTTATAGACTTGTCCTCTTCGCACCTGTTTTGT